>OJIO01000013.1_pt1 | contig 163205 bp, 136 predicted proteins | sample 1595621 | NCBI WGS metagenome assembly OJIO01 (sample SAMN05416776, study PRJEB24817) | seawater metagenome | isolation source: Sea water | place: Canada:Atlantic | collected 2013-07 | reverse complement strand
CCGCCCGCAGGGCACACGACGCCGCCGTCTCCTCCATGGTGCGCTACGAGCTGGCCCACGGCAGGCTGCCGAGCGCCCGAGCAAGCGCGATGCTGCTGATGGACCAGGACTTCGCGCTACAAGAAGAGCTCAGGCGCGTCCCAGAGGCCCAGAAGCCCAAGCCTGGACCAGCGCCCGTTGTGCAGAAGCCCCTTCCGCCGCCGCCCCCTCCGAGCCGGCTACCGCTGGCCATCGCAGTGCTGGTGGCCGTCGTGGGGTGGGTTGCTGCCGCGGTGGCCTTCTTCCTCTGAGCGACTGGCCCGGATGGCTCTGCGCCAGAGGCGCCCTTAGCGCCAGTCGACCACACGCATGTCGACCACGCGCGCATCGTCGATGGGCTCAATGATGCGCACCATGGCGCCCTGAGCGTGGTCCATCGGAATGCTACGGCCGCTCACCTGGTAGAGAACCTGACCTGCATCGTCCAAGAGCTCAACGCGCACGGCAAGTCCAGCGGGCTCGCTAAGCCACTGTTGGCCTAGCAAGGTCGTCTCTCCCCTCTCGTCCTGGAGGAAGGTCAAGTACTCGTCGGTCTGCGTGTAGGCGCCGTAGATGCTGTTGACCGAGTTCACCCGCTCCACCAGCATCTCCCAGGTGTGGGCGCCGGTCCATGTGGGCCCGCAGTAGCTCATAAAGTCGTAGGTCGTCGCGGCCTCGAACATCCGGTTTCCGGTGGTGTCGAAGGCCCGTGAGCCCAAGGTTCCATCCGACTCGGGGTACTCCGGGTCGGGAGAGCCCGCCCCACAGCCTGGAGAGTGCTCTCGACCGTGGGCGTGCCCGACCTCGTGAACGGCGGTGCCCGGTGAGCCGCTCAAGCCGATGCAGACCTTGGTTCCGGGGTCCGAGGGGCCGTAGCCAACCCAGCACAGTCCGGCAGTGCCGCCCGTGGGGTCCTCGCCCGGGGAGAACAGTCCGTAGACGTACTCGTCGTCTTCCGCTCCAACAGCATCCCGGAGTCCTGTGACCTCGTTCAAGAGTGCTGACCAGCCGTTGCGAATACCGATGTCTGTGCCCTGGGGCTCCACCACGCGGATCTGCACTTCGTCCGCTGGGTACTGGCCGTAGAAGGCCTGGCGGAAGCGCTCCATCTCATCTTCTTCAGTGTTGGGCAAACGGCCGCTGTTGTCCGCGTTGTACTCGATTGGCACCATGACAATCTTGAGGGGTCCGGTAGGCGTCGTCTTGATGCTGTAGGCGCTCTCTTCGGGCCAGCTGTTGCGTCCCTGGATGCCAGGATAGTCCGCCTCTTCGGTGGCCTCGAGGACCTCGACCGCGATGGCCAGATCGGGCCCGATGGCAGATCCACGAATGGGCAGATTGAAGGAGGAGTCCAGGTCGCTGAAGCTCCCTTCCTTCTTGAAGTTTTGGGTCACGATGACGGCGTCCACCAGGGCGTCACCCTGGTAGATGTAGGCGCGCACACTCAGGTCGCGCTCCTCGTAGGTGTCCGCAGGGCTCAAGAAGACGCGCAGAACCGCGTCCCGGCCTTGGGCCACGCTCACCACGTCGTCTCCGACCTCTACCCCGTCCTCGAGCAGGACCTTCTCGGTCACCTGGTAGAAGGCCACCGACTCAATGTCGACGGACAGAGCGGGCGGGAGGTCCTGTAGGGCCTCCTCCAGACTGCACAGCGGGTCGTCCTCCAGACAGAGGAAGCTGACCGGTGTGGGGGCGCAGGCGCTCAGAGCGAGCAAGAGGATGGAGCTGAGCATGACGCTCTCCAATCAGAAGTTGCGGCCAACGCCAACCTTGGCGGCGATCTGCTGCGAGGACAACCCAACGGTATCGTCGGCCAGCTCGATCTGCGTGTGTTGTAGGTCAAGGTCCGCGCCGATGGTCACGAAGGCCGGCGATGCGAAGAGCTTCAGGTCCACGTTCAAGCTGGCGTGCGTGGCCTGTGGGAGCGGCCCAAAGGTCTCCGCCACCAGGAACTCCAGCCCCACCGTTGGGGTGTCGACTTCCAGCGTCGCGCCGAGGCGAAGGCCATAGAGCAGCTGGTTCTGTACCGCCGCTGTGGCCTTGATGTCATCGGCGTAGGTGAAGATCAGTGCGTCGTGTACGTGGGCCCAAGCCCCGCCTCCGACGCGCACCGTCTTCCCCAGGGTGCGGTAGCGCACACCCAGCGCGCTGGGGTGAACGATGTCCATGTTCACCTCTTCGAGCGGCCCTGCGCCCAAGACCAATCGTCCGACCCCAACCCGAGCCCTCAGGTCGATGCCCACATTTCCTTGTGAAGGAAAGAGGCTGGCGTTCAGCGCCACGCCGGGAACCCCCAGGGGGAAGGCATGATCAAAGCTGGACTGTAGAGGAACGCTGCCCAGCCCCGAGGACACCATCGTGGCTCGGTAAGAGCCGTTGACCGCACTGACCCGCACGGTGCCCATTGGGATCTGGGACGGCCCCCGCTCTTTGGGTGTGCGTCCGCTGCCGCCGTCGCTGCTCCCGCTTGGCTCAGGGCGCTTCACTTGGCCGCTGCTGTCCAGAGCGGCCACGCCCCCCAGACTCTGCAGGCTCGGCACACTCACGGAGCCGACGGCGTCCCCCATCTTCACTTCGATGGTGAGCGGGCCGTCCTGGCCCGGTGGGAGCTGCACAGGCACCAGGTAGCTGCCGTCCCCGTTGTCGGTCAGCGGGCCAACCTTGCCGATGCTTGGGGAGACCTTGGGGACCCCGCCGGCCACCGGCAGACCCTGCGCGTCCTGAACCCGAATGCTGATCAACACTGCGGCGCCAGGGGTCGTGTAGCTGGGATTGGTGCTGACCAGGAGCGCCGAAGGCTTGCCGACACTGCCCTCGATGCGTGGGAGGACCAGCACCGGGGAGGCCCCCTGAAGGCGCTGAGAGAGGTCCCGGTTCAAGGCATCGCCAGCGGGCGCTAGGTTGGGGGCGCCCATTCCTTGCCAGAGAACAAGCTCGGTCTCAAGCCCGGACTCGCTTGTCGCCAGCACACGGACAGGACCGGACTCCAAGCCCGAGGTCAGCTCGACGCGGACCATGCCGCGGGCATCGGTCTTGGCGGTGGGCTGAACCCGGGCGTCTCCGATGGGGACCTTGAGCGTGATGGGCACGTTCTTGACGGGCATTCCCAGAGCATCGACGGCCACGAGAATCACGGTGTTCTTGGTCTTGCCGTCGTTGGGGAGCGCGGCCTGAGGAGTCCAGGCGACCAACTCCGAGGCCGGCAGCCCGGTCTGAACGGAGCTGTATGCGGCGCTGATGACCACGCGCTTGCTGCTGCTGGAGACCCGGTAGCGCTGGGTCTGCGTGGTGCCACTGCTCTTGGGGCTGCCGTTGTTGGTGGCCCCGGAGGGCGTCAGGCGCACCAGCGAAGCGCGTCCCCCCTCGCTCACAGAAGCGGTGACGCTAAGACTTCGGGTGTCGCTGCCCAGCAGTGGCGGGTCGGAGCGCAGCGCGATGCTCTGCATGCCATGTCCGACCTGGAAGCCCAGACTGTCCTTGTCTTCGGGCCCCGTGGCGCTCAGGGTCCAAGCGCCAACGCGGTCAGGAACAGGCACGGTCATGGAGTGCCAGCCCAGGCCCTCGTTCCGCACGCTCAGGGCACCATCGATGGCAACCTCACCGGCTGGGGCGGCCACCCAGATGCGGAGGCTGCTGCCCGCGGCCACCTGTGGCGCGAAGGGCGCGATCAGCACGGGACTAGAGGCTGTCTCGGCGGCCCCCTTGACGGGGACGTTCAGCAGACCATGAATGACCTCGGGCGCGGAGAGGTCCGTCACAGCGATGAGCACCGCGGACTCCCCGTTGTTGCGCGAGGGAGGCCGCCAGTTCGCGGTCCAAGTCCCGTCACCGACGTACTTCATGTCCGTGACGGTGCCCTGTGAGGCCCGAGCCGAGAGCTTCCGGGCGCTGTCCGGGATGGCGTGGCTGCCGCCGCTCTTGATGGTGATGGGTACCGGAGCACGGCTGCCCGGCTTCCACTCGGCCAGCTCTGAGCCCAGCTCCAGGCTGCCCCGGGTGGGCTGGTGGAGAGGGATGGCCATCTCGAAGTCCAGCTTCATGGAGCCGCGTACCTTCAGCGTCAGGGGCATGTCGTCCCCTTCCCTGCGGGCCGTCGGCGGCCGCAGACTCAAGGTCACCAGCTCCCCTTGACGCTGAACCTCCAAGACCTCCCCCTGGGAAGGGCTCACCTTGAGTCGGTCAGATGCCTGGAGCCCTGGCACGTGCACGTGAACCGTCGCGGTGCTGGCGTCGTCGCCGAGCACGGGTGCTTGGGTCAGCAGCACAGGGTCTGCGGCCAGCGCGACCGAAGCCAACAGCCAAGACATGGGACTCCCTTCGTGCCGCCCAAAGTAGCGAGCAGATGCCCTTGGCGGGGTCAGAGGTGTGTCAGCCCTGAGCTTTCAGTGGGCTGTCAGGGCTGCGCTTCCAGGACAGTGGACAGCGACCAAGCCCAGGCCGTCCCCATCATATCGACCCCATATAGGGTCGCCCCATCACTGGACCAAGCAGCCTGACGCAGCGGCACAGAGAGACCAAAGGGGTCGCTGGCGCGCTCTTGGCGTCGATCGTAGACCGCGCCCGCCCGTCCGTCTGCGGGAGTGGCAAGGAATCGGCCGGTGGGATCCAGCGCCAGAGCTCCTTGGGGCGCCGCCAAGGTCTCATCGGCCAACTGAGTCGGCGGTGAGTTCCCATCCCAAACCCACAACCAAGCCGGCTCACAGCTCGCTGAGCAGCTCACAAGGAGCTCTCCGCTGCCAGGGTCCATCTCACAACCGAGGACGCCACCACAGCAGGCTTGCTCCGAGGCGCTCACTTCCCGAAAGTCCTGGGCATCGAGCACGCGAACTTGGCCCAAGCGGTCGACGGTCCAGACTTGGCCGTAGGACCAAGACAGGTCCACCAGGGGCTTGCCCAGCGGGATGCGTTGAGACTCCTTCAGGGTCTTGGGGTCCAGATCGAGCAACACCAGGTGGTCCGCCGCCAAGAGCCGCTCTCCATCCGGCGACCAGGCCAGCAGATCCAAGCCAGAGAGGGCATAGCGCTCCGAGATCACCTTCCCATCGTCCACCTGCACGACCCACATGCGGTCCCATGCCCCAATGGCGATGAGTCGGCCGTCCGGTGAGAGGGCGACGTGGAAGAGGTCCCGCCAAGCGCGCTGAGAGAAGTTCTGCTGGCGGCTGAGGGTAGGCAGCGAGAAGCGCGCATTGACGCTTCCAGACTCAGGGTCCAGGAGGGCCAGGATGGCGAAGCTGCGATCCAGGGTCTGACCGTAGACAACCAGATCGCCCTGCACTGCGCGAGGACTCACGAAGAGCAGGTCCTCCCCTACCACCAGGCCCGCGGCCTCCTCACGCCATGAAGGCAGCCACCAATCGACAGCGTTCTCCTCCAGAACTTTTCCGCTCCGCCAATCCTCCACCTGCTCGGACGCCAAGCGCAGCGGGCTGTCCACGGGCAGCTCGGCATAGTCCAGCATCCACCTGCCCTCGCGATAGCGCAGAGTCCAGGTCTCCGTCCGGTCACGCAGGGCGACCTGCACTTCATTGCCGTTGCTGCTCACCAGCTCGGCATCTTGAAGCACCCAGCGCAGATAGCCGGCATCTACGTTGCGGTTGTGCCAAGCCAAGAGGAAGGCCGGCGGCTCTTTGGGGTACTCCGCGGCGGGGTCCACCCAGAGATCTGCGCCGGCGCTCAAGCTGCGGTGCTTGCGGTGGGTCTGCACCCGTCCCAGAAGGGCCAAGACGAAGCGCTCTTGCTCGGTGCAGCCCTGGCAGACCGCAAGCTCAAAGCCCAGTGCGCGCAAGCTGCCCTCGACCCGGGACACACGCGTACTCAGGGCGGGCTCGGTATCCAGGACCACGCGCACGTAGTCTGGGCCAGGGACGACGGATCGGACCTCTGGATTCGCCTTGAGGATCTGCGCGAGCTCTCCTGCCGCTAGGGTGCGGGAGAGTTCATCGAACCAGGCACGTTTGGCAGCAGGGTGTAAGGAGCCGTCCAAGCTGGGCCAAAAGAGCAGCTTCTGACGCTCGACGTCCAACTCCCCCTGGGACAACTCATCAAGTACAAGCTCCACAAAGAGCTGCGCACGCTGAGCGTCTGGGGCCCGAGCAGCCAGAGCCGGCAGAGCGAGCGCGGCCATGGCCAGGGCCACGAGCGCGACAAGAAAGCGCGAAGTCTTGGGGGCGGGCATCACAGGGCGCACCTCAGCGCTCTATCGTCTGGACCATGACCGCGCTTTTGTTTGCTCTAGCCTGTACCGGCGGCGGCGAGGACGTAGCCAAATGGCGCGTCGAGCCCCGCATGGAATCCGCTCCACTGGCCCAGCCATCCGCGTATCCCTTGGATACCGGGGCCGAGGCCTACTTCATCGCCCAGCATGTCGTCCCAGGCCTGCACTGGGGCAACTCGCCGTCCACAGAGATTGCCTTGGACATGTGGACCCATCTCATGGGCGAGAACGTCGCGGATCCGGGGTCTTGCCCCTACGGAAGCGTAGACGGTGGAGAGCGTACCTGGCAGACCAACTGCCGCTCCCAAGACGGCTACAACTGGAGCGGGACCGCCAGCCAGGTGACCTGGGAGGAGGCCGGCCAGGAATGGGAGCGCTGGGAGTTCGACATCGAGGTGGACTCCGACGTGGAGAGCCGGAGCTTCGACCGCATCGCCATGAAGGGCGAGTTTTGGTTCGCCGGCAGCAACGGCGAGACCCTCCAGTCCCACACGGAGACCAACCTGGTGATCGAGGCCGATGGCTACTGGGACCAAGGCAGCCGAGCCAAGCTGGAGGACACCTGGTCGCGCCTGGCGCTGACGGGCACCTGGGAGACGTGGCTGGACGCGGGCGGAGACCTGCGCACCTTTCAAGCGCAGGGTGTCGTTGAGAACAGCCTGGGCGGCGTCACATTCGAGGCCCCAGATGGCCTTGAAGACGACGGCTGCGCCACTGAACCACGGGGCGATGTTCTGCTCAAAGACGGCACACAGCAGGTTCGCTTGAGCTTCGAGGCGGGAGATCGCTGCGACAACTGCGCCCAATACAGCCTGGACCAAGGCTCCGAGACCTTGGCGTGTAGGACAAGCACCTGGCTCTGAGCGTCTTGCTTTAGGCCCGACCCTGCCCCAGCAACCTGGGTTAGGATGCCAAACAATGGCCTACAACATCCTGGTGGTTTGCACCGGAAACATCTGTCGCTCGCCCATCGCCGAAGTCCAACTCCGGGACTACGCCTTGCGCCGACAGCGCGACATTCAGGTCAAGAGCGCCTCGGTCCTGGGGTTGGTCAACAAGCCCGCCCACCGACACGCACAAGCTGTGGTGAAAGAGGTTGGACTGGACCTGAGCCAGCACCGCTCACAGCCCGTGACCCCCGAGTTGGCCGAGTGGGCCGACTACGTTCTGGGTATGGAGATCCAGCACTCCAGCAAGCTGCGCGCCCGCTACCCGCATTTGGAGGACAAGCTCCTCCTCCTCGGCAGCTTCGGCGGCATGGTGGAGATTCAGGACCCCCTGGGCGGATGGCGGCGACGCTTCCGAATCACACGCGAAGAGCTGCAGCGCTGCACACAAGCCTTCTTGGACCAACTGCCGAGACAGACTTGATCTGGATGCTCCTGGCTTGCATCGTGCCAAGCAGCCACGGAGCGCCGTCTGCAGAGATCAGCGCGCCGGTTCTCCTGGGAGGTCAGGCCTCCCTCAGCGTCGACCACTGGCGTCAACACGCGACGCTACGGGTACAGACCTTCCGTGTTCAAGCCGCTCCCCTCCCCGAGGACCGCCAAGGCATCGCCCTCGGAGAGTGCAGGAGCATCGTGCCCGTCTCCACAGGCGAGGGCATGGTCTTTGAGGACGAACAGGTCAGCGCCATGTGCCCCGGCCACACGCTGACCCTCCAAGACCAACACAGCGGCGGCAGCACCTGGGCGCTGGACCCAATGCCCGAAGCTGGCTTGGTCTGCACCATCGCCATTGGAGGGGTCTCAGCGAAGCTTCCTCCTCTGCCAGCGGCTCCGGCCCTGGAACAGAAGGGCCGCACCCTCACCTGGGAACCCACTGGCGCCGACGAGGTCAGGCTGGTGAACTTGGACTTCTCCGACGAGTCGGGTGTGTGCCGCCTGGTGGACCAAGGAAGCGCCAAGCTCCCCATGTCCATGCGGCGTGGCACCTTGCTGGTGACCTGGCACAGCGCGCGCCTCACACAGGTCAACAAGCGTCCAATGAGCTTGAGCGCGACGGCGGGCACGTGGTTGAAGGACCCGAATTAGTCCTCAGCGCTCGACCCACTCTTCCTTCTCGAAGTGCCAAATCCGCCTGGACTCTTCCCCAGGAGAGACGTTGAGCGAGAAGCTCTTGCTGCGGCCATCCTCGGCGGTCAGGACCACCTTGTGTGAGCCGGCCCCCAGGCTGTACTGGTACAGCGGCGTCTGGCCTACCACCTTGCCGTCCACGCTGACCTTGGCTTTCGGCAAGCTGGAGACCGTCAGCAGTCCCGGCGCACCCTTGGGCTCTGCCGGGACCTTGACCACGCGGGGTTCCTTGGGCTTGACCACCGGGACCACGACCGGCTCAACCGGCACCGTCGGCGCGACGATAGGCTCGGGGGGCGCCACGATTGGCTCGACCACAGGCGGCGTGACCTCTGGTGCGTCCACCACGACCGGGTCAGGGGCTGGACTCAGTACACTCGAGCGAACCTGGGGAGCTTCGATTTCGGCATCGCCGGGCCAGAAGAGCTTGATGGAGACAAAGGCCACCACCAGAATGCCGACCCCCATCCAGGCCAGAGCGCCGGTGCTCCAGTACCGCTGCGGCGCTGGCGCCGGGCGCTCATCGATGGCCACCTGGTGCGGGTGCCGCTCATTGCCGACGGCGACGGGCAAGCCCGCGCTGTACGGGTCCATCGTGCCCTTGGAGACCCCGGCACGAGAGAAGGTCGAGGAGCTTCGCTCGAGGGCTGCTCCCTCGCTGCGATCCAGAGCCAGCACCGTCGCATAGAAGCGTAGGAGCTGGTCTCGGGCTGAGACGGGCTCAGGAATCAGGCTGGCCAAGTCCATCGCCATCGATGCACAGCTTGGGTAGCGTGCGTGGGGATCGCGCTGGAGCGCCCGCATCAGCAAGGGCCCCAAGGCTGCGTGAGGACCGGAGAGCCGCGCCGCTCGGCGTGCCCCCTCGTCGGCGTGCATCAGGTTGACCAGGTCCCTGGGCTCCCGCTCCGTGTACAAGGGCTGGAGCATGGCCAGCTCGTAGAGCACGGCGGCGAGCCCGTACTGGTCTGCTGCGTGCCAGACCTGGTCGTCCGCTGCCGCTTGCTCCGGGGACATGTAGCCCCAGGTGCCCTTGACCGTGCCGGCATGCTCAGCGGCGACGAGGGCCTTTGAGATGCCGAAGTCCAAGACCTTGACCACCCCTTGGGGCGAGAGGATCAGGTTGCTGGGCTTGATGTCGCGGTGCACCAACTCCAGGTCGGCGCCATCTTCGCTGCAGGCCGTGTGCGCAGCGTGCAGGCCCTCACAGACCTGGCGTCCTAGCTCGGCGATGACCGCCAGTGGGATGGGCACACCGTGGCGCCTACACAGGCTGGCAGCTTTGCGGAGGGTGAGCCCTTCCACGAACTCCATGACCAAGAAGAAGACGCGGCCGGCCCGGTCGAAGTCTTGGATCTGCACCAAGTTTTGGTGCTGGAGCTGCGAACCAATCCTGGCCTCGTTGACGAAGAGCTGCTGAAAGGTCTCGTCTTCAGCATGCTCCGGGAGGATGACCTTGATGGCTACCTTGGGACTGACTCCAGCCAAAGACTCCCTACGCGCCTCGTAGACGCGGGCCATTCCCCCGCTCGAGATGCAACGCACCAAGCGGTAGCGCCCAAGGCGCTCTGGAATTCCGGACTCGTGGGGGCTGGGCTGCACCGCCTAAATCTACCCTGGAATGAGGTGGACGTGGGGACTTGCTCTGTCAAGAGCCCCTACATGCGCTCCAGGGCGGGAATGCCGAGCAGTCCCAGGCCGGTGGAGAGGGTCATCGAAGCCGCCGCGACCAAGGATGCCCGGGCTGCACGCTCCTCACCCACCGAGCCCTTGATGCGGGACTGGCTGTAGAAGCGGTTCACGGCGCGTGCGACCGTGAAGAGGTACTCGGCGAGAATGCTGGGCCGGCTGGCTGCCAGGGCCGCTGGCACCACGTCTGGGAAGCGCAGAAGCAAGGTGCAGAGCTGGCGCTCAGCGTCATTGACGGGCCCGTGCTCGGTCACCACGTGCTGCAGGCCTTCCTTGCGTTGAATGGAGCGCAGCCGTGCGTGGCCATACATCAGGAAGGGTGCGGTGTTCCCGTCCATGGCCATCATCTTGTCCCAGTCGAAGACGACGTTGGCCTGTGGGTTCTGGCTCAAGTCGGCGTAACGAACAGCGCTGACGCCCACAGCCTCCGCCACCATGGCGCGCTCCTCATCGGAGAGCTCGGCGCTCTTCTCGTCCACGATCTCGCGGGCCTTGGCCACAGCGGCGTCCAGCAGGTCCTTGAGGTTGATGACGTTTCCGGCGCGGGAGCTCATGTTGCCTTCGGGCAAGGAGAGGAGACCGAACCAGACATGCCAGAGCTCGCTCTGGTTCCAGCCCAGCTTCTTGGTCGCCGCGAAGAGCTGCTTGAAGTGCAGCTGCTGCCGGGTGTCGGTCACGTACAGCACCCGATGAGGGGCCCAGGTGTCCAAGCGAAAGCGCACGGTCGCCAGGTCGGTGGTGCCATAGAGCGCTGCGCCGTCCCGCTTCCGAATCAGGAAGGGTTGGTCTTTGAGCCCCTTGCCGTCGGACTTCTCGAAGGGGATGATCACCGCCCCGTCGGACTCCTCGGCGACGCCCTGCTCCAGAAGAGTGTTGACCAGTGGCTGGAGCATCTCGTTGTAGTGGCTCTCGCCATAGGTCACGTCGAAGGAGACGCCCAAGCGCGTGTAGATGCTCTCGAACTCCACCATCGAGGCGTCGATGAAGCGCTTCCAGAGGGCCAAGTTGCGCGAGTCGCCAGCTTGGAGCTTGGCGGTCTCCTCCCGGGCCTTGTCCTGCTGAGCGTCCGTGGCGTCCTGGCTGAACTTGACGTAGATGCGCTGGAGCTCGCCGATCGGATCTTCTTCGAAGGCCGCCTGATCCACCCATGCATCCCAAGAGACGATGAGCTTGCCGAACTGCGTGCCCCAGTCCCCGATGTGGTTGTCGGCCACGACCGTCCAGCCGCAGAAGTCATAGAGCTTGTGCAGAGAGCCACCGATGACGGTGGAGCGCAGGTGGCCCACGTGCATGCGCTTGGCCACGTTGGGGCTGGAGTAGTCGATGACCACCGTGCCTTGGGTCTGGGGCACATGGAGCTTGGGGTCCGCGAACTGCGCCTGCAGGGCTTGACCCAGATAGGCCTCGCTCAAGAAGAGGTTCAAGAAGCCAGGTCCTGCAACCTCTACCTTGGCCAGGACTGGGCCGATGGGCAGCGCTTCGGCCAGCTTGGCAGCCAGCTCTCGGGGCGAGGTCTTTGCGGCCTTGGCCAGACGGAAGCAGCAGTTGCTCTGGTAGTCCCCAAGATCCGGGCTCTTGGTCGCGTTGACCGGGGGAATACTCGCCTCCAGGCCCACCGAGTCGGCGGCACTCTGGAGCAGCTGGGTCAGACTCTCTACGACTGTGGCCATCTTGCTCTCCGAAGGGGCGCGCCCTTAACGCTTTGAGGCTGCGCAGGAGCGTTGGATCTCCACCAGTTCCATCGGATTCAGCTCCACCGCTTGGCGCTCGTCCTTGAGCTGCAAGATCGCTTGCCCCGCCTCAATCCGGGCGCAGCGCTGCGCCTTGGGCACTCCGCGCAGCATTTGGTTTCGGCCCTTCTTCAGCCCGGCCTCACAGCCATCGCTGTCCTGCAGACCTACACAGAGATCACTTGGAACGGGCTGATCCAAGCTTCGAACCGTGTGGCGAACCCACTCTTTCCAAAACATGATGGAGGCATCGGGTACCCGGCGCACGCTCCAAAAGGGCACCAAGGCCGCCTCTGCCTCGATCGGAGCCAGTCCGGTGGCGCCCTTGGCCTTGTCGCGGATCAAGTGAAAGAGGCACTCCCGTACGTAGAGGGTCTCCTCACAGAGGGTGATCCCGGCCGCCACGTCGCTCCGTCCAAGTCGCTCAGCCAGCACGAAGATGCATTCGTTGCGCCAGCGCTCGGAGGTGATGCTCTGGCAGTCTTCGAGCTCGGTCCCCTCTCGGAGCTCCACTGCAGCGCTCAGGCAGTCCCCTTGGGCATCTTCACCCTTGATGCGCTCACATCCGCGCAGGGCTCTGGACAGAGAGACGCTGGGGTCGAGCGCTTGGGAGAGGCGCTCTGGGTCCGTGCTGGGACCACAGGCCAGAACGAGCAAGAGCCCCATCATCCTGGCTGCTGTGCACACAAGGTGACGAGCTCGGGGCCGCCCGGAACACCCGAATTCAGCACAACACGACCATCGCTGAGGACCAGCTCGGCTCTTCCAGTCCTATAGGCTTCGCAGCGGTTCTCTGAGCCCAACTCTGCCTCCAGTCGCTTGCGGGCGCGACGCAGGCCTTGAACACAAGCCCTGGGCTCCTCTAACCCACCGCAGTCCTCCCGCTGCACCAAGAGGTCCGCTCGAAAGCGCGCGATGGCCCACTCTTCCCAGTAGAGCTCCAAGCTCTCTTCCCGAGGGAGGGACTGGGTCAAGCGATGGGCGAACTCTGCCTGTTCCACGGGAGAGAGCTGTACCCGATCCCCGGCCTCGTCCCGAATCAGGTGCCCCCAGCACTGTCGATCGTAGTCGGTGGCCCCGCAGAGGGCGATGGCCTGCGGAAGGTCCTCCTTCCGGGTGCTCTCGGCGAGGCGGAAGATGCACTCCGATCGCCACCGAGTGTCTTCGATGGCCTCGCAGTCGGACAGGGCCCCCTTCTCATGGCTGCTGACCCCCGCACTCAGGCAGTCGCCACGGGTGTTCATGTCTGAGATCTCCTCACACCCCTGTAGAACCTGAGCCAGAGGCACATCGGCGTCCAATGCGCGCACCATGTGCTGGGCGTCCGTGCTCGAGCTCCCACTTGAACCAAGGCCGCAAGCCATCAAGGTCAAGCCAAGCAGGGTCAGGCCAATCAGCGTCATTTTGGGCAGACCCCGTTGCCCACCGAGGCTGGAACGCCCGTGTTGAGCACCGCTCGCCCGTCGCTGAGTACCAGGAGCGCCCGACCCTCCGCAAAGGCCTCGCAGCGGTTCTCCAAGCCGGCGTCACGGACCAGCTTCTTTCGGGCTCGCTTCATCCCGACAATGCAGCTCTCCTTGTCGTCAAGGGGGGAGCAGTCGCTGCGTGTGACCATCAGGTCTGCCGCGACCCGAAGAGTGGCCCACTCCTGCCAGAAGATGACGCCGGCGTCCGTGGCCACTGGAGAGCCCTCCAAGATGGCGACCCGCTCCTGAAGCTCCATCGGCGACTTCTCCAAGGCGATGCTGGCCTCGCTGCGGATCAGGTGCTCCATGCACTCCCGTGCGTAGCTGCTCAGGCTGCAGGTGCTTGTCGCCTGGGTCAGGTCCTCTTCTCTCTGAGACTCCGCGAGCAGGAAGTAGCACTCCCCGCTCCAGCGCTCCGACTCGATGAGCTCACACTCCGCCCGACTGGAGACCTTGTGCGTGCTCAATGCCAGACTCAGACAGTCTCCGCGGGACTCGAGCTCCGCCATGCCTTGGCAGCCCTTCAAGGCCTCTGGAGCGCTGCTCCCTGCATCGGCCGCCATAGCGAAGCGCTCTCCGTCCGTTTGCTCTGACCCAGGACTCTGGCAAGCCAAGAGCGCTCCCAGAGTCAGCGAGGACAAGATCACGGTTGAAGCTCCGGACCCAGTCCGGCATAGCTGCCCGCCAAGCGAGCCAATGGGTCCATATCTGCGCTGCGCATGCGCCCCTTCTCCGCATCGTAAGCCTGCGGGTCGAGGGTGTAGGACTGCACCCGCAGCAGGACGAGGTGCGTGCCCCCCAGATCCTCGGCGCGCTCCAAAGAGCAGGACATGACCGAGCGCGAGGCCAGCACGGCCGGAAGCCCGTCGATCTCACGTTTCTCGATGCCCATGTGCTCAAACTCGTCCTGGCCGAAGTCCAGGGGCTTTGCGCTGCCGTGCATCTGGCCCATCTGCGGCACCGAGACCAACGAGAGGGTGCAGCGCTGGGTCTCCATCAGATTCCGCAGGGAGTCCTTGAGGTCACCCCCGCGCTTGCGCACGATGGAGACCGCTACAAGGGGTGGGTCCGAGGAGACGCCCATGAAGTAGGAGAAGGGTGCCAGGTTGTCCCCTTGGGGCCCTCGGGTTCCGATCCAAGCGATGGGTCGGGGCACCACGATGGAGGTCATGAGAGCGTAGTGCTGCCGTGAGGTCAGACTCTCTGCGCGGATCTCCATGCGACACTCTCCATATGATTGTGTACCCGCTCCTCCTGGCCTGCGCTCTGGCGCAAGACTCTCCAAAGACCGGCTCGCCCGCAGTCGATGCCATGGATGCGCAGCTTGAAGCACGCGAACATGCAAAGGCAGCGCGGCTGGAGTTGGAGGCTCTTGAAGAAGTCTTGACCCAAGAAGAGTTGAGCGCAGGGGACCTTGGCGTCATTCGGGTTCGCCTGGAGGCCGCCAAGGCAGAAGCGGCGCAGGCGGAGGCCGCTTTGGAACGCACTGAGACGAGGCTTGGTGCACAATAGGCCGACTGGAGGAGAAATGGGGTGGGTCGGCCTGTGGGTCCTGAGCGCTTGTTCTGGCGGAGCACCTGCTCCAGAGCGCAGCTTCGAAGCACTGGCTGAGGAGGACTGGGGGCCTTGCAGCTGCCCAGGCAGCGAGCCGGCCAAGTCCATCTGGTTGACGCTCAGGGACGGCAAGAAGGCGCCGGCGACCTTCACCGGGCTCACCAAGGACTGCAAGGTCGAAGTCACGGCCCACTACTCCGCAGGAGGAGGACAGCTTCCCAGCGAGAGCCGCACCACTGCTTGGGGCATCGGCGCTGACCCAAACGCGTTTCGCTGCCCCGACCCCTGGGGGAAGGTTCGCTTCCATCAAGACAAGGAGAGCTGCAAGACGGTGTTCCACAACATCAGCGGAACGGGGCCAGCGCAGTACAGACTCCTCACCACAGAGAGCCAAGGCCACTCTGTGGCGCTCGCTGACGGAGACTCACGCCTGATGGACTGCGGGATGGACCTTCGGCTCTTCGCACCGGACTGGCAGATGGTGAGCGCGGACAGCAAGCTGGTCGATGGGGTGCGCCAGGTCAACTTGACGTGGCATGAGGCCCCGACTCTGAACCTGCACTTGATGGATCGTGAAGGAAACGACCTGGCTTGGCACTTGCTCTTGGGGGTCTTTGGCGCAGTTGGAACCGACGCGACCGGACGCGTCTCCTTTGGCGCCAGTCGCGGCATAGTCGCGCTCACGGGCTTTAGTCTGCCCATGCAACCCGCGATCGTCACCCACATGGGCGGTGAACGCGAGCTGGAAATAGAGATGGACATCGCCCCGCCGCTTCGGGTGGTCTTCGCAGACCGAGCGCGCATGCCCGTTTGCAAAGATGGCCCAGGGCTGTCCTGCAGGGAGGACCAAGTGACCGGGCAAGCCCTCTGCTACTGCGAGCCAGAGGATGACGGAAGCACCGTCCTGATCTGGTCCGGCGGGGAGGTCCGTGTTCCGGAGGGCGTGCGAACCATCCGCCTCGACACACGCCAGTACACTGGGGAGGTCATTGGGCAGCTCAATGGCGGCTCCACCTTCGCGCTCCGTCTGGTTTCTCTGGATGCCCCAGACCCAGGCACCATCTCCCTGCACCCCGAGCGCCCCTCGAAGACGGAGGGCCAAGGCTTCCGCTTTCCCATGGTCGCCCCAGGTCGCTACGCCGTCGAGGAGGGTGTCTGGCCGTTGAACACCCGCCTGAGCGAGGTCATTGTCGTAGGCGATGCCCCCGTAGACATCGGCACACTCGTCATCGAGGACTAGAGACTGAGGACTCAGTCCTCCATCACCTGGTCCACCGCATCCCGCAGCGTCGAGGTCTGGGTGATGAGGGTCGGGTAGTGCATGCGGTCTGGGCTGTCTTGGTCGCTGCCGAACCAGTCGTGGGTGGCGCCGTGTACGTCGAACTGCACCGGAACCCCCTCCTCGCGCTTGAGCACCAAGGTCCCCTCCCCCATGTCGTGCAGCCAGAAGATGGCCCGCGTTTGGTCCATGGGCAGCGCCGGGCTCTGGGTCCAGGCGCTGCGGTCGGCGCCCGGAATGCGACAGAACAAGAGCGTGTAGGGGGGCGGCTGAGGAGAGTCATAGGTCTTGGCCAGAGAGATCATGGCCGCCAGGGGCGCGGCGCTCTGGTAGGCCCCCTTTCCCTGGTCCAGGGCTGCGATGACCACGGCTTGGCCACTGGCACCGGTGCGCTCTCCGCAGATGTTGACCTCGGTCTCCGTGGCGGGTCCGCGGTAGCTCTTGCCGAAGGCCGGCAGCAAGTGCATCTGTACCAGCCGGGTCTGCAGCTCCTCCCGGCCCAGCTGAAAGCCGGGCATGCCGCTGCGACGCTCAGATTGCGTGAGCAGGTTCACATCCCGTTGGAAGTCCTCCATGGCCAAGGCCGCCTTGCCACCCTGGGGCAAGGCCACGCCGAGCTGTTCGGCCGGACAGGCCAGCAGGGTCAAGAGCAACATCAGATCCCCCAGGCGGCAGCGGCCGCCGCGTCTACGCCGGCTTGGTCGGCGGCTCGGGCAGCCTCGGCCACCTGCTTTAGGTCTCCAGTAGGCCAAGGCAGCTGGTGAAGCTCCACGGCCTTGACCCGCGCCTTGGGAAAGCGTGCGCCGTACCAGGCGTTGGCCGGCGCGGAGTTGAGCAGCCCACAGAGCGCCCACACATCCTGGGCCCCTTGAGAGACGTAGCAAGAGTCCAAGGGAAAGCGCCGCTGGGTGTCTACCGCAGCACGCAGCAGGGTCCCCGAGGCCCCTGCGAGCACCAGCTTCTCAGGCACGTCAAAGAGCGCCCGGGTCTTGGGGGCCACATAGGGCCGAGCGCTGAGCATGACCCTGGGCTCGTAGCGCAGCCACTCATCGTTGGGCTCGATGCGCCAGCGCTGCACCTCTTTGCCTCTGCAAGTGGGCTCATCGCTGGGCCCGCGTGGACCGCTGTGCACGAAGTCCTTGTAGCTGCCACAGACCACGCCCATGCGCAGGCGAAGTTGGTCTCCCAAGACGCCCACCCCTGGCAGCTCCGGCGCATCCACCAGGGGCAAGACCCCATCGCACATCTTCAAGGTGCCGGTGGGCTCCAGGCCCGTCCGGGTCAGGCGGCCTCGCGCTCGGGAGCCGGGCTGCGCGATGTGCAGCAGCAAGGTGCCGATGCGCGCGCCAAAGGTGCCCGTTGGGAGCATCCAGATCCCCTCGACGGGCTGCGCCCAGACCCTGTCCCGCAGCGCCTGATAGCTGGCCATCGACAGCCACGTGTCCCCGAGCACGGCGGCCACCGGTCCCCGGCTGAGTTGAATCATGCGGTCCACGAAGGCCGCGTAGAGGTCGCACTTGTCAGTGAGCACGTCAAAGCGGGCCCAGTAGTCCTCCCGCTTCTCTCGAGGCAGGTTCTGGGGCCGAATGTAGGGTGGGTTTCCAAGCACCAGATCCGCCACCGGAGCCGCTTGCCCAGCCAGGGCATCTCGGCACACCAGCTCCGCCTTCAGCCCCGCGCCGGCGAGGACAGACTGAGCGGCCGCGATGGCTTGTGGGTCCAAGTCCCAGCCAATGAGCTTGGCGTTGGGAATGCGCAGCCCCACAGCCGCCAACCAGCGTCCGTCTCCACAGGCCGGGTCCAGAATCACGGGCGCATCAGGCAAGCCCTTCAAGACCACATCCAGGCTGCGCTCCACCACCCACCAAGGGGTGGGCCATTGGCCCTGCTCTTTGCGTTGAACCGCGCTGCGGCTGTGCTCCCAGGCTTGCCCGGGCGCCAGGAAGGCGGGCTCTCCCTTGGAGCCGGCCATCAGTCCAGGTATCCGTGGTCGGTGAACCAACGGGCGGCCTTCTCGATGCTCACTTCCAGCGGCGTGCGCGGCAACCGGAAAGCGGCGTTGGCCTTGGCGGCGCTGCGGTAGCGCTCTTGACCGACACTGCGCAGGACGTTGCGGTCCAGGCCAGCGAAGCGGTGGGCGTCGAAGCGACTGCCGATGGCGCCCACCGCGCCCAAGACCTCGGCGCTGCGACGGGGCAAGGGAAAGAGCGGTCCGCGACGCCCAGTGACCTGGGAGATCATGGCCATGAAGTCCCGATAGCTGTGGTTCTCGTTGCCGAGCAGGTAGCGCTCGCCGCTCCGGCCACGCTCCATCGCGCCGATGTGACCCAGGGCGCAGTCATCGGCGTCCATGAAGCACTTTCCGCCCTTGGGGTAGACCGGCACCCAGCCCTTCATCATGCTCAGGACCAGCTGACCTGAGGTGGGCTTGATGTCCCAGGCCCCCAGGATAAAGTCGGGGTTCACGGTGACCGTGTCCACCCCTTCAAAGTCGCGCACCAGGGCCTCGGCCGCCAGCTTGGACTCGTAGTACCAGCGCAGCGGGCCATCCTCGCCGTAAATGGCGCCCGGATCGATGTCGCTCTGCTCATCTCCAGGGGCGGACTTGGGACCAAAGCCCACAGTTACCGAGCTGGAGCAGAGCAGCAGCCGGTCAATGCCCACCGCCTTGCCAGCCTCCAGCAGGCTGCGCGTGGCGTTGACGTGCACCTCGAACATGCTCTCGCGCCCCCCTGGGGAGGGATCGAAGATGCCGGCGAGGTGGTAGACCTGCTGGCAGCCCTCAAGGGCTTGCCGCATGGCCTCGGGATCGGAGAGATCCGCCTGGATGAGCTGGACATTCAACCCGTCCAAGCACAAACCAGGGCTTGTGCGGCGGGTCAAACAGACCACCTCGTGCCCCTGGTCCAGCAGCTGCCGGACCAGGTTGGCGCCGATGAATCCAGTGCCTCCGGTGACGAAGGTCCTCATGAGGACCTCGTCACCGATTTCTCTGTCATGCCTCCGGCATCGACGGTCCGGCTTCGCTTCGTGCAAATGCACCTACGCGCGTCGGCGTGACCTGCGGTCCCACCTTTGGCTTGGTCGGTGCACTTGCCTCCGCCGGACTTCAAGACGACCATCAGGTCACCGGTTCCGGACAAAGATCTCTTTGGAGATGATCAAGCGCTGGATCTGCGAGGTGCCTTCGTAGATCTGGAAGATCTTGGCATCACGCATCAGCTTCTCCACGGGGTACTCCTTGGAGTAGCCGTAGCCGCCAAAGACCTGCACCGCATCGGTGGTCACCTTCATGGCCATGTCGGCACAGAAGGCCTTGGCGTAGGAGGCGTGCAGGGTGTTGCGGATGCCGTCGTCCTTCATGGACGCAGCCTTCCAGACGAGCCCACGACCAGCCTCGATGTTCATGGCCATCTCGGCGATCATGAAGGCGATGGCCTGGTGGCTGGCGATTGGGCGGCCAAAGGCCTTGCGCTCGGTGGCGTACTGGATGGCGTACTCCATCGCGGCCTTGCCCACGCCCACTGCAGCTGCAGCGACTGCAGGACGGGTGTAGTCAAAGGCAGCCATGGCCAGCTTCCAGCCGTCGCCTTCCTTGCCGATCAGGTTGGCAGCAGGGACCTCGACGTTGTCAAAGCTGACGGCACGGGTGTCGCTGGCGCGCTGACCCATGTTGTCTTCCTTGCCGCCAGGCTCCACGCCGTCCCACTTGCGCTCCACGATGAACGCGCTCATGCCGCCACGGGCCTTCTTCTCGGGGTCGGTCAGAGCAACGACGAAGTACCAGTCGGCCACGCCGGCGTTGGTGATCCACATCTTGCTGCCGTTGAGGATGTACTTGTCACCCTGCTTCACAGCCGTGGTCTTCATGCCTTGCACGTCAGATCCGGCGCCGGGCTCGGTGACCGCGTAGGCACACAGGCTGTACTCCTCGGTCATGGGCTCCAGGTACTTCTTCTTCAGGGCATCGGAGGCGCCCAGAATCACGGGCTGCTGCGCGAGACCGTTGGCCTCCATCGCGGTGCCGATTCCCGAGCAACCCCAGGCCAGCTCTTCCGCCAAGAGCACGCCGTCAAAGGCGCTCAGGCCCATTCCGCCGAACTCCTCTTCGATGTGGGTGTTCATCAGGCCCAGCTCGTGTGCCTGGCGCAGGACGTCGTGGGCGTACTCGCCGGTGACGTCGTGGTGAGGGGCCACGGGACGGATGACGTCCTTGGCAAAGTCAGCCGCGAGCTGACGCAGCTGGGTCTGCTCTTCAGTCAAAGAGAAAGAGACGGACATGGGGCTTGCTCCGATTGGCAATTGGTGTGTCTTGGGTAGGCCCCCTATCGCAGACCTTGCATGGCCGCGAGGCGCAGGGCGGCGCCAGGAAACAAGGGAGCGCTGGCTCCCGTACTATGCAGCGATGAAGCATCCATGGCGGACGAAGCAGACAGCCCACGACTCCGGCGTCCAGCCGTGAGCGGAATGCAGCGCGGCAGCCCCTTCCACCAGCAGCGCGTGGCCCGCTATCTGCTGATGTTCGCGATTCTGAGCCCGCTCTTGGGCCCCCTGGCTCTTGTGGTCTCGCCCATCGTCAGCGTCATCGCGTTCTGGCGTGCCGAGCGCTGGCCCATGCTCTTCCGGCTTGGACTCGGCATTGTGCTGACGGCAGCGACCGGTGCGCTTTTCGGCTTTGCCGGCTCCGGACTCACCGGGATGGACACCCAGATGCTGTTCAGCTTTGTGATGGGGGCCGTCATGATCGGCTTCGTCGGCATCTGCTTGTCCTCGCCCATCTGGCTGGCCTTGACCCTCTGGGGCGAGGGGCGGCCAAAGTGGCATTCCGTGGGCTACGCGCTGCTGCTGCTCCTCGCTGGCGCCATCATGCCCTTCCTGCTCACGGCCCTGGTTGGCATCTCCATTGGGGGGCTGGGCCTGCTGGTCTCGGTCGTCGCCCTGTTCTTCGCCGCCTGGCCAATCCTCAAGCAGCTTCCGCCCGTCCCAGAGCTCTACCCTCTGGTGGACGCCCTGGACTTAGAGCCCACAAACGAAGGCTGGACCGGGTCTGGAGTTTTCCTGAGCCGACGGGGACAGCTCACCCTGGACCTGCACTTCAGCGCCCCCATCCCAGGACTCTTTGCCGCCAAACGAGGCCAGCTTGCCCAGGCCAGCGCGCACCCTCTGCTCGGCGACGCCGTCTTGGACTCGACACTGGAGTTGGCCCTGCCCGGCGCCTTTCAACACTTGGCCGATGAGCCCACCTTGCTGCTGGAGGCGGTCCACGGCGCCCAAGCCCACGTCAGCGAGAGCGGGCTGTGCATCAACCGCCAGCTGGACAAGGCCGCCTTCAAGGCCGACCCCTATGGCAGCCGGGACCGGGTGCTGCGGGAGCTGGAGGCGGCCGAAGCACTCTTTGACGCCCTTGAGTTGAGAGACTGAGTGCTGCCCTACAAGCACACGCGGGCCGCACGCGCGCTGCTCCTATTCACCATGCTCACGCCAGCCTTTGGCTCCTTCGCATTGTTCATGCTACCGACCGCAGCCCTCATTGCGCTCTGGTACATGCAGCGAGGCAAACACCTCATTCTCATGCTTGTAGGCTATGCCCTGGCCGCAATCCTGATGATATTTTGCGCTGAGCAGGACCCGAGGAGCCACAGCTTCGTGGGCCAGATCGGTATCGCGATGGGGGCGGCCATGTTCGTCTTGAGCATGCTCTCCCCGCTCTTGGTCGCCTCTCAGATCCTCAGAGAGCGCGTGGGCTTTGCCAAAGCGGCGGGCCTTCTGCTTCTGGCCGGGGCAGGCGCGCTGGCACTCCTGATTCAGATGTGGGGACGAGCAGACCTTGGGGCCGAGACCAGCGTCTTGGGCGGGCTGGGGCCGGCGCTCCAGTTCCTGCCCCTCTCGGTGCTCGCTGCCGCCCCCGCCCTCTTGGCCTTGCCGCCCATTCCCGAGCTCGATGCGCTGGCCAGCAGATTGGGGATGCAGCCGAGCCTGCTGGGCTGGCAAGCTGAGGGGCTTACTCTGAGCCGTCGCGGTCGACTCAAGCTCAAGCGTCTCTTTAAGGCGCCCATCGCGGGGCTCTTCGCAGCCCCAAGGACGCCGAAATCTACCCGTCCTCTGCTCGGGGACGTGGTCTTGGACCAGACTCTGGAGCTCTCTCTGCCACCAGAGTTGCAGGGCCTGACCCACGCGCCCGGGCTGCTGTTGGAGGTGGTCCACGGCGGCGGCGCCGTGTTGAGCGCTCAGGGGTTGAATCTGGACCGTCGTCTAGACCGGGGGACCCTGCGGGCCGACCCCGAGGGACAGGCCGAGGCAATCGCCCAGCAGCTCAGAGCCTTGGAGGAGCTCTACGCGCTCCTGGAGAAACATGGACAGGTCGGACCAGCTGCCTGAGACTGCACAAGGGAGGAGCCGTCCGTGCTGCTGATCTTGGCCGCGATGCTCATGAACCGAAGCCGCCACAGCGCGCCGGAAGACCTGCCCCTGAACCGCGAAGTCGATCTGGACCCACTGAGTACCTTCGCAGCTGCCATGCAGCTAGGGGTCATGGGCGGCAGGACATGGGGCGACGGCCAAGTCTTCCTCAACGAGGACGCCCTGCGTTTGGAGATTGACCTGGGCACCCCCGAGCTCCACATCTGCCGGCGCGAGAGCCCAGAGCTGACCGGCCACGGCTTGGATCTCCTGCTGCATGTTCGCGGGGCTCACCCCGAGCAGCGCAGGCGCTTGGAGGACAGAGAAGCCCAGGTCCTCGAGCTTGTGCACGCCCATGGAGCTGAGGTCTGCCAGGGCGTCCTGCGCTGGCAACAGCCCCTTGGAGACGTACACAGCTTCAACCCGGTGCTCCCGAGCGTGCCCGAGATGCAGGCGCGAATGGAAGCGCTCAAGTCCCTGGCGACGGCATTGATGTCCACCCGATGAGCCCTCCCTTCGAGCAGCTCCGCAAGGCCCGGGCCATGGTGCTCGTCGCCCCTTTCCTGGCCAGCACCGGCCCAATGGTGCTCCTGCTCATGCCGCTGCTCGCCGTGTTCGGCCTGGCCCAAGCCAAAGCCATCGGCATGCTCAAGCGCCTGAGCGCCACTCTGCTCACAACCATCCCCCTGGGCATCCTGCTCATCGCCTTTGAGCCCATCGGCGCGAGCATCAGCCGGATCTTGGGAATGGTGTTGGTGAGCATCGGCGTGCTGATCTGCTTGTTCTCTCCACTCTGGCTCGCCGCCAAGCTCCTGCAGCCCCGCATCGGTACCTGGAAGACCGGCGGGGCGACCCTCTTGGCCTTGCACGGCCTCTGTGCCCCCATGCTGCTCCTGGTGCTCGGTGGTGCGGGCACCGTCGGCGGAACAGGAATCCCTCCTTGGCTCATCGCCATCCCCCTGGGTTTGGTGCTGCTGGCCCTTCTCTCGGTGCTGCCCTTGCTCTACGCCCTGCCCCCCATCCCAGAGCTTGAACCGCTCGCTGCTGACCTCGGGCTCACCAAGACTTTTAGGGGATGGCAGGGGGACGGGATCTTCCTGAGCCGACGGGGTGCCCTGCGCATGCAGCTGGACTTCGCCACCCCCATCCCAGGACTCTATGCCGCCAAACGAGGCCAGAGCGCCACGCGCCCGCTGCTCGGCGACGCCGTGCTGGACCAGACCTTGGAGCTCTCCATCCCCGATGACCACATGGGGCTCATCCAGGAGCCCGCCTTGCTCTTGGAGGCCGTCCACGGCGCCGGCGCAGTCTTCTCAGCCCAGGGTGCCCGCCTCGAGCGTAGGCTGGACACAAAGGCCTGGAAGAGGGACCCAGAGGGGCAATGCGCCCAAGTTCAGGCCGAGCTGAACGCAGTGCGTGCGCTCTTCCAATCTTTAGGCGCTGCCGAGCTCGCGCCTGCGAAGGAACAACACCCCTAAGCCCAGAACCCAAGCAAACCCCAGCCCACCGACTGAGCCACAGCCGCACTTCTCTACCGGCGGCTCACCGCTGTCCACCGGCTCGGTGCCCGTCTCCTCTTCCACCTGGGTGTCCGTATCGTCCGGACTCTCGGTGTCTTTGGGGACCCGGTCGCTGTCCACCCCGGTGTGGGTGGCGGTGTCCGGCTCATCAGGCTCATTGCAGCCCATCAGAGCCGGCAGGGTTCCGGTCAAGGAGAGCTCAAAGAGCAAGTCCTCGCCATCGCTGAAGTCCTGCTTGAGCATCACGGCCAGCTCGTGGGTGCCCGCGGCCAGCCCCCCACCCGTGTAGCCAGTCCGAGTGCCCGGAGGACCGGTTGTGGTCGCGTAGCTCTGGTGCAAATCATCGGTGACGTTGGCGCGCATGACCTCGACCCCGTCCACCCAGACGATGATTCCATCGTTGTACTCAGCCTCCAATGCGTAGGAGGCCAACTCTGGGGTCGTGACTGTGCTCCGAAAATAGACACTGGGCTGCACGATGTCACTCAGGCCGGTGCCCAAGCCGTCGTTTCCGTAGCCCAGCGGCGCCGGCCCACTCGACCAGTCGGAGACCACTGCGCTCTGCCAGCCTGCATCGGGCTCCCCTGCGTCCAGATAGGACCAGGTGCTGCCGCGCTCAAGGACTTGAACCTGGGTCTCGGAGAGCACATGAATGAGCTCATCGCTGCTGTCTGTGTGGCCGCTGGCGGCGCTGACTCGAAAGACGCCTTGGTCTGTTCGCTCGGCGGGGACCACCCAGTCCAGACTGCCTGTCGCCGCCAATCCCGTGGCCACCGGACGCCAGCTCACGCCCTTGTCGCAGGACCACTCCAGGTCCACGGGACCCAGGATGCTCGTGCCAACCGCCTCCCAAGCCACCCGCTGAACCGCACCAGGGACCAAGGTGCCGTGGTCCGGCGAACCCAAGATGAGCGCGTCGCCCTTGACCAAGGTGGCTTGGTCGGTCACCACGCCGTCGTAGCGGATGTTTCTCAGGGTGAGCACGTTGTCGTACACGTCCAAAATGACGCTGCCCATCTCCATCTCGGTAAAGGCCATCAGTGGATGCCCACCCGCACCGCCGGCGCCGTTCCCGCCATGGCCCGCTACAACGTAGACCGCGCCCTGGTTGGGGTTGATGCCCAGGGACTTGGTGTAGACGCCGCCGTCTGCCACTGCGCCCAACCCGGCGTCCAGAATGCCGCTGGCGATGGAGGGCTGGTCATAGGCGCCGTCCAGAAGGAAAGAGCGCTCATAGATGTGGGAGTGACCGCTCAAGGTCAGGTCTACACCGTAGGACTCCAGCAGCGGCAGGATGATCTGCCTGAACTGGATGGAGGCCTGCTCCGAGGTGCGGTCCGTGTCGTGGCTGCCCTTGGAGTAGGGCGGGTGATGCCACATCGCGATGACCCACTCGGCCGACGTCGCGGCCAGGTCCTGCTCCAGCCAGAGATACATGGCGTCGGTGACCAGCACTGAGGAGACATTGCTGTCCAGGACCACGATGTGCAGGTCCCCGTAGTCCACAGAGTAGTAGGCCTCGGTCCCTGAGCTCACGCCACCAAGGCGACCGTCTGCCGGGAAGGAATAGGCGTCGAAGTAGGGCCCTGTCTGGGAGCTCGAGATCGAGTTGCCATACTCGTGGTTGCCGATGGCGCCGTACATCACGGTGTGGGAGAGGATATCGGCGTAGGGGCCAAAGTACTTCTGACTGAACTCGACCTCGGTTCCGCTGTTGTAGGCCATGTCGCCCACATGCAGGAAGAGGTCCGGCGGGCGGCTCTCCACAAAGCCCAACATGGCGTCGCGCACGTCGTATTGGCCGGTGCTGTTCTTGCCAGAGTCGCCCACGACCCAGATCCGCACCTGCTCGCTGCCGCCCGCCTCGGGCGCGGTCTCAAAGTAGGACTTGAAGTCGGGCTCTCCGTCGACGGTGACCTGGTACACGTAGCGGGTGTTGGCGCTCAGCCCGCTCAAGCGCAGCTCGGCGATCTGAACACCGACGGGCAGAGTCTGGCTCTCCGTCAGGCTGCCCTCTCCCCACTGGATCTCAGCGCCTACAGGCACGTCCGTCATCCACATCAGGGTGACTTCGTCTTTGCCCAGCGATTGGATGTAGGGCCGCCGCTCCCACTGCGCTCCCCAGGCGCTGGCACACATCAACCAGAGCATCGTCGTCTCCACAGAAGCATCAACATTCCAGGCCAGAGGGCGCCTGCGCAAGTTCCAAGGGCAGAACAGCCCTTCTGACTACGCTCTAAGAGGGCTTGGTTCTTCTCGCTGGGGCGGCTCTGAACGCGCGCCTCCAGAATCTCCTGAGCCCGCTTGCGGTAGGGGCGCCCGAAGATGGACAGATCTGCGCGCAGCAGCAACCACTCGGGGTGATCTGGGTTCTGCTCCAGCAGGTGATCCACCGCATCCCGAGCCAGGGCCCGCTGGCCAGTCTGCCGGAGCAGACGCACCCTCTCCAGGGCACAGACCGCGCCCGGGGCACCCTCCAAACCGTCGATGGCAAGCTGCACATCAACCTGCTCGGCCAAACGCATTCGCTCCAGGTAGCGCTCTGGCGTGGGGTCCAAGAGAACCGCGGCGTCCAGGTCTTCCAGCGCCCCCGTCAATTCACCCCGCTCGATGCGCATGCGACCCCGTGCCGCATGTGCTTTGGCATGGGGCGCAGGCAAGAGCGCGTCCAGTGTGGCCTCGTCGGCGGTGATGATCGCCAGATCCAAGGCGACCTCCCCTCCCCGAGCCTGGGCAGCTCTGAGATCTTCGGCAGCTTCCGCCTCCTCCCCCTCCGCCAGGTGCAGCTGGGCGCGCTTGATGTAGAGCTCGGCGGACTCTGGGCTCGCCAGAATGTCGGCGTCGACCTGGGAGAGGCTGGCGTCCAGGGGACCGTGAGCCAGAGCGATGGCGGTGAGCAGGGAGAACATCAGGATGGGTCAAATCCCTTGAAACCGCGGCCTTCGATGGCCCTGGACATCAACTCCGGAAAGGCATCGGGGGTACAGGCGAAAGTGTCCCAGCCCAGCGCCTGCATCTTGGCGGCGTTGTTGGCGTCAAAGCCCGGCTTGCCGTCGTCGGAGAGGGCCAGCAGACAGATGCAGGTGGCCCCGCTTGAGCGAATCTCATGGGCACGCTGAAGCATCTGGCGCACATCTCCGCCCTCGTACAGATCCGTGATCAGCACCACCACCGTGTCACTGGGCCGGACGACCTGCTGCTGCACCCAGCCCAGGGCCAGGGAGATGTCTGTGCCGCCCCCAAGCTGCGTGGAGAAGAGCAGCTCCACCGGGTCATCCAGGTGCTCACTCAGGTCGGCCACGTCGGTGTCGAAGACGGCCATAGACAGGGTCAGGGCCCGCATGCTGGCCAAGACCGCCCCAAAGATGCCGGCATAGACCACGGAGGTGGCCATCGAGCCGCTCTGGTCCACGCAGAGCACCACGTGCTTGAGCCCCCTGCCCTTTCGGCCATGTCCGATGATGCGTTCCGGGATCAGGACGCCTCGAACAGGGTCCCAGGTCTTCAGGTTCGCCCGAATCGTACGGTCCCAGTCGATCTCCCGCAGCCGAGGTCTGAGCGAGCGTGTGCTGCGGTCCACCGCGCCCTTCACGGCATCGCGCAGGCTCTGGGACAGGCGGCGCTCCACTTCCTGCACCACCTTGCGCACCACCATGCGCGCGGTCTCCCGGGTCTTGGCCGGAATCATGCCCTTGAGACTGAGCAGAGTGGCCACCAGGTGCACGTCGGGCACGACGGTCTCCAAGACCTCCGGCTCCAGCAGCATGCGGTCCAGGCCCAAGCGCTCCATGGCGTCCCGCTGAAGCACCTGAACGGTGGTCCGCGGGAAGTAGCTGCGGATGTCACCCAGCCAGCGGTGCACCTTGGGCGCAGCGCTCCCCAGCCCCGACTTTCGGTCCGAGTCGTAGAGGGCCTCCAGCACCTTGTCCATGCCGCGGTCCTGCTCGCTCATCTCGCGGCGGTCCTCGGGCTCTCCACCCAGCACCAAGCGCCAGCGACGGGCCGCCTCCAGCTCATCGGAGTGCTCAGACATGAGGCGCTCCAGTCAGGATGTGCTGCAGAACCGGCAGGATCTGCCCAGCCCGCTCGGTGTTCATCGCATCCGTCTTCTGCACCTTCGGCCCCTGAGTGAGCTGCGTGCGCATGCGCCGCCGGGTGACCGTATCGAAGCTGGAGAAGCTGCGACGCAGCATGGGCAGCAGCGCGATGAAGGTGTCCTCGTTCAGGGTGCTCAGCCACTGATCCAGCACCTCCCAGAGCGCCTTCTGGTGGACCAGGACCAGGCCGGAGCCTTTGAGCAATCCCTCCAACCACCACGCGGCGTCCAGGGGCTCGACCACCTGGTTCAAGGCCTGCTTGGCCAGAGTGGTCAGCCCACTCGAGGTCAGCGCCTCCGCCTCCAAGCGCTTGCGCGCCGCCCGGCCGCGAATCAGGGGGTGAACCTCCTCGGCGTCCTGCAGTCCCAGCAGCAGCTCGGACCAGTCCGCCTGCATCTCTGGCCGGCCCATGAGCGCCAAGGCCCCATGGCAGTCATCCAGGTGCTCGACCAGGGCGCCGGCCAAGGCAGCGTCCACCTGCACGCAGGCCCCAGGCAGACCCACCACGACCCGCTCAAAGAGGCGCTCGAGCACAGGCCGGATCTGCTCGGTGGGGGCTTGGCGAACAGATCCGTAGCGCAACAGCTTGGCCAAGGGCGGCAAGGCGCTCATCAGGGCCTGTATGTCGGATGCCACGGCGGCCTTGTCGTCCAGGACCTGAAGCAGACCCGCTGTGGGCAGCTCGGCCAAGATGGCCTGATCCACCAGCTCGGCCAGCTCCCCCAGGTGCTCGAGGGCCTGCGCGTCCCGCGCCAAGGCTTGGGTCGCCGCGGCTTGAAGGGTGTTGCCCAGAGTGCTGCTGGCGACCACTTGAACGGCGTAGCCAGGGTCCCACTTCAGGGTCCAGATCTCCTTGAAGGAGCCCATGCCGCCGCTGCCTTGGCACGCGCCCCAGCCGATGCCGATGCGCTGCAAGCGGTAGAGCATCAAGGAGGTGGCCTTGTGCTTGGGCTTGCGCAGATCCAGCTCTTTGTTCTGGGGCGCGGTGGCCCGAATCAAACTGGACTTCTTGATGAGCGCCTCTACGTCCTTCTGCAGGGGCAGCGTGGGCACCGACTCGGGCACGGCCCCCAATGCATCGCCGACCTCCAGCTCCTGGCGGACCAAGGCCATGGCGCGGTCATCTCCGCTCAGCAGCACCGTTCGGGTGGCCTCGCGCAGCTCCTCCAGTCCGGCGCGAGAGCGACCGCGCAGGGCGGCCAGGGCCTCGGCCAGACGCACCCCTTCGATGACGTGGGCGCTGGAGAGCTCCAGGCCCTGGGCACGCAGCAGACGGGCCGTCTGCCCCAACCAATTCTCTGGCAGGGCAATGCGCTGAGGTTCTGTGGGCCCTCGGGGCCCCACGATCTGGCTTTGTCCCCTCGAGTGCCCTTCGCCCAAGTCCTCGCCTAGCGGCTCCTTTGTTGAACCAAAGACATCCGTTCCGCCAGCTGACTGCGTCGACAGGGCTGAGTCAGCTCTCCGCCCACTCTCCCAGATGGCCTGGTACCAAGCAGGCGCCTGCATGCCGGCGCCGTAGCCGCTGGACAGCGAGAGACGTGAGGCCGCCCAGGGCACCCAGGTGCAGGCCAGGCGCTCCTTCTTCAGGCCCTTGAGCAGGGCCGCATCTTCTCCCACCTTGAAGGACTTGAGCTGGTCCAGGGCCGGCGCGTGAAAGGCACCGCAGACCACCGCGATGTGCTCGTGCTTGCGCAGGGCAGCCCGCATGGTCTTGCGCATGTGGGCCTCGCGCTTGGCCTCGTAGGCGTCCTGGGGCCGCAGCTTGTCGAACTCTTGGCGCACCGCGTCCATGGCCAAGAGGATGGCTTCGAAGAGCGCCCGGTCATCCCGACGCATCTCGACCTGGTCCTCCCACCAGCCATCCCCGCTGGCGTAGCCGGCCGCTCGGGCCAGCTCCCCCAAGGCATCTACGCCGGGGGCGCTGCGCATCAGCTCGTTCTCCGCCCGCAAGACATAGGTCTGGGGCAGATCCATGAACTGAACGGGCCGCTCGTTCTCCAGCGCCCAGCGGATGGCCTGGAACTCCGGAGACCAGTCACAGAAGGGGTAGAAGCAGGAGCGCGCCGGGTCGGTGGCGCTGTAGACCATCAAGGCGACCGGGGGCACAAGCTCCGGGTCGCCGAGCAGAGGCAGCAGAGCGTCGGCATCTGGCGGGCCCTCGATGAGCACCGCGTCAGGCTGCAGGGCCTCCAAAGCACGCACCACACTGCGGGCAGAGCCCGGCCCATGATGGCGAATGCCGAGCACCGAATGGCGGGGTTTCCCCACTCAGAGGGCTCGCTTGCAGGCGCGGTACAGATCCTTCCAGTCGGCGCGCTCACGCACCACGCTCTTGAGGTACTCGCTCCAGGGCACCAGGTCTTGCTCCGGGTCCCGCATCACGGAGCCGGTCAAGGCGCTGGCCAAGTCCTCCGAGCTGAGCTTCCCATCGCCAAAGGACGCCGACATGACCAAGCCGGCCTCTACGACCGCGATGGCCTCGGCTGTGGACAGGGTGCCGCTGGGCTGCTTGAGCTTGGTCTGACCGTCTTCGGTCAGTCCCCGCCTCAGCTCACGAAAGACCGTGACCACGCGCTGGATCTGCTCCAGAGCAGGCGCCTCCGTGGGCATCTCCATGGACCGGTGCATGGCCCCGACCCGCTGCTGAACGATGCGCACCTCCTCCTCCAGAGTGGCTGGCGTAGGAAGCACCACGGTGTTGAAGCGGCGAAGCAGCGCGCTGGAGAGCTCGGAGACCCCCTTGTCCCGGTCATTGGCCGTCGCGATGACGTTGAAGCCGGGCACCGCCTGCACCTCCTCTCCCAGCTCGGAGATGGGCAGAGTCTTCTCGCTGAGTAAGGTGATCAGCGCGTCCTGAACGTCGCTTGGAATGCGGGTGAGCTCCTCGATTCGCGCGACCTTGCCGCCAGCCATCGCCCGCATCACCGGGCTGGGAACCATCGCCCCTCGACTGGGCCCCTCGGCCAGCAGGCGCGCGTAGTTCCAGCCGTATCGCAGGGCGCTCTCATCCATGCCCGCGGTGCCTTGAACCAGGAGGGTGGAGTCGCCCGATATCGCCGCGGAGAGGTGCTCACTGACCCAGGACTTGCCGGTGCCGGGCACCCCTTGGAGCAAGAGCGCGCGCGAGGTCGCCAAGGTCGCAATCGCGATCTCAATGATGCGGGCATCGCCGATGTACTTGGCCGTGATCTCGGTGCCGTCGATCTCGCCCCCCAGCAGGTAGGTGCGCACAGCCCAAGGGGAGAGCGCCCATCCCGCAGGTTTCGGGCGGGTATCCCCCTTCTTCAGTGCGGCCAGCTCACTGGCAAAGGCCTGCTCGGCGTGCGCTCGGATGACGCTGGTCTGGGACTCGGGGGCGCTCATGAAAGGCTCCGCAGTTGGACTAAGGAAGAAGGGTATGAATTCGGCGACGTGCCGTGACCTTCGCCGCGAAAGCGATAACGGTCTTGGTCGAGCTGCCCGGTAGCAAGGGGCGCTGGGGCAGCAAGTGTGGCGGCAGGGCATTGGCCGCCAGCTTCAGCGACTCGGAGAGCCACCTGGGCAGATCCCGCACCTGCTGGGCTCTGGAGATTCGGCCCACCCAGGCACGGGCTACCGGCTCCGGCCAGGGCATCGGCAAGGCGCGCAGCACATCCAGGGCCATCTCGGGATCCACGGACTCCGCCTGGGCCAGGAAGCGCACCATCTGGTCTGCCGCGCGCTCCAGTGGCAGCTTGGGTGCCAGAGCGTAGATCTGTTTGCTGGCCAGACGCGCAGCGCTGGAGCCCTTGCCGCCTGGGCGCAGGCGCTCGGCCCACCACTGGTACAAGGGCCAGCTCCAAGACCCTCGTCCCTGGTCTAAGGCGGCCCGCGTCCAGCCCAGCACCGTGGCGATGTCCTCGTCCACGTCCACTGCAGCCAGCAAGGCCAAGGGCTCGCCGTGGATCTCCCACACGCCCAAGGGCACCTTCGCGATGGCCCGCTCCCAGGCGCTGGCCAGCTTGCCCAAGCCCGCATGTTTGTCGTCAAAGACCCACTGCAGGGACTCCGGCCACTCTTGGGGCAAGTCCACTCTCAGAGCCAGCTTTCGACCGCGAACGGAGAACTTGCGCTCCCACTCCAAGTGCCCTTGAACGAAGGCCACCAGCTCCTTGCGCAGAGGCCCATCCAGCTCCAAGAGCAGCTCCCGGGCCGCCGCCTTGACCTTCTTGGAGCGGTCACTCTCAATGAGCTGGAGCAGCAGGTCTTGGTCCTCCAAGCTCAGCTCCACCCGCAGTGCCTGGATCAGCACCAGACGCTCAGCTGCACCGTCTCCCGAGAGCGAGGCCACCAAGCGCTCGCGGGCCAGACCGGCATCCACGCTCCGGAAGTGCTGCAATGCGGCGAGGCGCTCGGAGGTGCTGCCCTCGGCCCAGTCCTGCTCCGGGTCGTGCACCTCGACACCCAAGGCCCAGGTCCAGCCCCCCTCTCTGGCCAACCACTCGCCCGTCTCGCCCAGCAGTGGCCGGGCCGCTTCCCGTAGCTCGGGGTCCGACAGCTTGAGCAAGCCGGGCAGATCCCCAGCGGAGACCCGCAGGCCGTGCCGTTCCACCCCTGCACTGAACTCCGCGAGCAGCAAAGGGTCCTCGTGGTGCAGGGCCAGGGCCAGGACCGCGCTCAAGTGGGGCTGCAGAACCGGCCGCGCATCCTTCGGGGCCGCCGCTGGCTCTGGCAGACCCGTGAGGGGAACCAGGGCGGCCTGGCGGTAGACCGCGTCCGCGCCCGCTTGCAGCCAGGCGGACCAGGCCGGGGTGACCTCGGGCAAGGAGACAGGCGCTGTGCCTGCTCCAGCAGGGGCTTGGTCCAAACCCAGCAGCAGGCTCTTGCGGAGGGGATCCATCAGCCCACCACCGCAGCATTCCAGCGCCCTTCCGCCCACAAGCCGCGGGGATGGATCTCGCCACGCTCCAGGTTCAGGAAGAGGTTGACCGGGCGGCCACCGCTGAGCGCCAAGACCCGCCACCACGGCCGGTCGCTGAGAGGAAGGGCCTGGCCCTGTTGATCCATGGCGTAGAAGCGTCCCTTGTGACGGAGGATGCGCAGGCTCTCCAGTACAGCGCCCACCCGGGCCAACCAGGGATCCTCCTGCAGGCGTTGAGCCTGGGTGGAGAGCAGCGCCTGAAAATCCGGAAGTCCGGCGGGGGGCTGCTCCAAGAGACGCAGCTCGCCCTGTTGCTCTGCGATGAGCGCGCGATGGCCGTCGGGGAAGAGCGCCAAGGTGGCGGGCAAGACCCAACCGATGGGCAAGGGCTGTTCAAACTGGCCGCCCCGAACGCTGGGGGCAAAGTCCATGAGCATCTGCACTTGCTGTCCACGCAGCAGCCAAGTGAGCCGCAACATGCCGCGCTCTTCTTCCGTCAGGCGCTGCCCGGCGATGAGCCAGTCGCCCTGGGTGCGCTCCCCCTGGGCCCGCACCTCCGCCTGCTTGACCCGCCAGCCAAGGTGGCTGCGAGTGCGCTCGGACAGCCCAGGCTCCAGGGTCTGCTGGGAGGCGTGCACCAGCAATGCCAAGCGTCCCATGTCTTCGGCCACTTGCGCAGGCCACTCGCTCCCCTGCCCGACCTGCTCGCCGATCTTGTTCAAGCGGCTGGAGAGCCCTGGGGCTTGGGCGTCAATGAGTCGACGCGCCTGCACCTCAAAGTCCGCGCCGTCTTGCAAGCGACCCAGGCCCTGTTGGGCCAGGTCCTCCATCCAGCGCTGCAGACCGCTCAAGCCTTGAGAGACCCGCGCCTCCCGGGCCTGAACGCGCTTCTCCTGACCCGCCAAGTCCACAACGGGCTCGCCAGTCTGGGCCTTCTGGGTCTTGGTCTGGGCCGCTTTGACGCGCCGGTCCTTCCACGCCTGAACGAGCTCGGGCACCTCCGCCTCGGGCAGCGAGTCCGGATCCAAGCAGTGGAGAATGAGCAGACCAAGCACGTGTTTGCAGGGCTGCTTTCTGGAGGGACAGGAGCACTTCCAACCCGGCTGCTTGCTGTCGTATTGGGTGAGGTAGTGGGCGCTGCCCAGGAACTCCCCCCACAGCAATCCCTCGCCCTGGCCCAAGCCTTGGACCCTGCGCGTCTGCGAGGCCACCTTCTGCCCGCGGGCGAAGGAAGCCGGGTCAGGCGCGAGGCTGCGGATCTGGTCCATCTCCATGGCTTTTGGCTAACCGGTCTGCAGAACTCGACCGGCGTGAACCACCTTCACTTTCCGCTGTAAGCTTTGGCCGCCCATCTCCGTCTTGCTCGCACTGTCCAGGAGAACCCCATGGTCGTTTTCAACGGCACCGCAATCATTCAGCTCATCTTGGCCGCCATTCCCGGCGGCATCGCCTACGGCATCGCCTATTTGGCCGGAGGGAACGCAGACAACTGGGCCATGGGCTTTCTGTTGGGCTTCTGGTTCGTGATCGACGCCTTGTGGCGGATAGGCAATGTCTTCCCAGATGAGGAGGACCCGGAGAGCGGCGGGATTCTGAACCTGATCATGCCCGGAGGGGGCGGACACCTCTTCTTCCTGCCCGGATGGCTCATCGCCATTGGTGTGGCGGTGATCAAGATCAGAGCTGGACTGGCCTGAGCGGGGCTATTGCCCGCTGTCGATGGGCGAGCCAAGCAGCGGCTGGTAGCGGATCTGCACTGTCATGCCAGCACGAGGCACCGAGCGTCCATGAAAGCGCACGGCGTTCTCATCGGGCTCATAGGTCCAGCCGTCCTGTTCCCGACCGGGAATGAGCACCGTGTCCACCCGCACCTCTAGGGTCTCGGGCTGGGGAAGCTCCCCCAGGTAGAAGCTGTCCCCGAGTCCGGCGACCTGCAGGCCGATGCGCTCCAAGATCTCGCCGTAGTCCCCCTGGCAGATGGAGTCTCGGTAGCCGCCGGTGGACTCCGCTGCCTCGATGTAGCGCACGCCGGCGTCCGCCGCGCTTCCTTGGGACACGCAGCCCAGGGGCTCATCGCCCACGATGGCGTGCAGCACAAAGCCAGAGGCCCCTGCGTGGCGTTGAAACTGCTGCATGTAGATCGACACACTGGCTGGAGAGTGGTCGTCTTCATCGCTGAGGATGACCACGTTGAAGCGTGCGTCTTCCCTGGAGAAGTCCGTGTTTTGGGTGGCCAGCCAAGCGCTCTCCAGGCCTTGCTCTTCGCGGTCGCCGGAGACGCCCACGTCCGCAGCTTGGGCAAACGCAGCCGTCAGCTCAGGGGTGTCCCGGTCAAACTGACCTCGCAGGGCACCCGCTTCTCCTACATCTGTGCTGACGATGCCCACCCGAAAGTCCGCCAAGCTGGTGCTCAGCACATCCGCGAACACCTCAAAGCTGGACTGCAGGCGCTCTTGCTCCTCCTCCATCGACGGGGAGTTGTCCACCACAAAGAGCACGTCTGTGGCCCCATCCAGCTCGGGCTGCACGAAGGTCTCGTTGCGCGCAATGTCGGCGTAGTCGTACTCGCTGCAAGCCATGAGCAGGAGCAGGGTCATTGGAAGTCCACCGGTGCCCCCTCAGTCTACAGGCTAAGGGCGCCCCATGTCCTACGAACGTCCCATTCTGGCCCGCTACCGTGACCCCCTGGAGCTGATCTGGCTGGCCACGGCTACCCGCCTGGGGGTGGCCATTCGGCGTGACCCGGGCGTCTTCGCCAACACCGACGGCGACGGGATCGTCATCATCGGCAACGCCGATCTGGACCCAGACGACAACATGGCCAAGATGTTCTTCCACGAGGTCTGCCACTGGATCATCAACGGACGGGACTCGGTGACGCTGCGCGACTGGGGCTTTGACTATGGGGACCCGCCCGACACCCGGGAGCACGCCTGCATCCGCCTGGAGGCCTTGCTCGCCGAGCCCCACGGACTGCGCCTCTTCTTCGCACCCACCGGCAAGTTCCGGGAGTACTACGACCAGGTCGGCGACCCGTGGCAGATGCTGGAAGACAACGCCTGGGAGCGGGAGGTTCAAGCGCTGCTCCAGGCTGGCATGGCCTTGGCTGCGGAGGAGCCCTTTGGCAGCGCGCTGCAGTCCGCGCTCGCGGCCACCGCACAGATCCAGGGGGCTCTGCTTCCCTTCCGAGCCGACTACCGCTCGGACATCGACGGGGACACCCTGGCGCCGCTGTGGTTTCGCGACCTGCCGCGCTGAACCTGGGGTAGACTGGCTGGGCACCGACGGACTTCTTCATGCTCTTGCTCTGGCTGGCCTGCGCCCCCGAGCCGGCAGACCCTGACGCTGTGACCGCCCTGTGGGTGGAACCGGCCGAGCTCCAAGTCGTCACCGGCCCCGATGGCGTGGCGCCCATCGCCTTCACGGCCATCGGCGACACCCAGCGCGCGCAAGACATCCCGCTGGAGACCGTGTCCTGGTCCCTGAGCAACCAGAGCGCCGGTGAGATCGATGCGCTGGGCAACTTCACCCCCTCCACCCTCAACGGAGGCGTGACCTGGGTGCTGGCAAAGCTGGATGGGGTCGAGGGCTTGGCCACCGTCACTGTGCAGTACCAAGAAGAGGTGGTCCTGGACCCAGAGCTGGACACCTCCGCCCTCATCGCCGGCCAGGACACCACCAACATCCAGGACTTCTGGCTCTACCCCGAGGACGGGGTGAGCTTGCCTCGCAACACGCCCGCCATCCGCTTCAACTGGGCGGACCTGGGCGCGGTGGCCTACCGCTTGCGGCTCCAGTCCCCCGTCACCGACGTGAGCGTCTACACCCGCGATCTGAGCTGGACTGCGGACACTGAGAGCTGGCAGAACATCGCTGCGACCAACGCCGGCGGACAGGTGGAAGTGGACCTCTACGCCGAGCTCGCAGACGGCAGCATCGTGCGCACCGAGTCCCGCACCGTTCAGGTCAACCGCATGGGCGGCCGCGGCAGCATCTTGTACTGGAGCACCGCGGTGGGCGGGGTTTTGGAGGTGCCCTTTGGGGAGCTGAACCCCAGCGACTACCTGAGCACTGAGAGCACAGGGCGCTGTGTGGGCTGCCATGTGGTCTCCAGCAAGGGAGACATCGCCTTTACTTGGGACGGCGGGAACGGCGCCTTGGGGGTCAAGGACGCCCAGACACTCGAGGACCGGGAAGGCAGCGAGTCTGTCATCGCAAACTTCAAGACCTGGAGTCCGGACGGCGGGCGCCTCTTGGGCACCTACGCCGGCGCCTTGATGCTGCTCAACGCCAAGGGGGAGCTGCTTCACGAGGTACCCATGGACCAGTCCGTCACCCACCCAGACTGGTCCCCAGACGGTGAGTTTGTCGCTGTGATCTTGACCGGCGGCCACGACAACGACTGGACCTTCTCCGGCAGCAGCGAGTTGGCCACCATCCGTCATCTGGGCGACGGCATCTTCGACAACCCAAAGGTCATCTTCACGCCACCTGATGGATACAAGGCCTACTACCCCAGCTATTCGCCAGACGGTGACTGGATCGCCTTCAACATCAGCACCGGGGATGCCTACGACGACCCGGACGCCGAGCTCTGGGTCATCGACTCCAAGGGCAAGCACGACGCCATCCGTCTGGACGCCGCCAACCAGGTCGGCGAGCTGACCAACTCCTGGTCCCGCTGGGGCCCTCTGCCCGACGACGACATCCTGTGGCTCACCTTCAGCTCCAAGCGCGCCTATGGGGACGTGAGCGTGGACATCCCACAGGTCTGGGTGAGCGCCTTTGACCCCGAAGAGGCCCGCCAGAACAAGGACCCCAGCAAGCCGGCCTTCTGGCTGCCAGGCCAAGACCCTGCACAGGGCAACCACATCCCGGAGTGGGTGCAGTGGTAGCGCTCATTTGGGCGCTCTCCCCTCTCCTAGCTTGTGGGGAGCCGGATCCCATCGAAGGTAGCGGTGAGTGGGCCACGGACTACTTGCCCGTGGAAGGCCAGTTCTCCACCTTCATTCCCGCAGATGAACCCGACGGTCCCACCCTCTGGTTGCTGGCCGAGGCCGAGCAGTGGACCCTGAAAGTCGGACCTCGCTGGGCCGATGCCTCTGAGTGGGCGGTCTGGAGCATTGAGAGCGACGCGGGGTTGGTTTTGAACGAGCAAACTTTGCTCCCTACCCGACCCGAGAAGGGCTGGGTCTCCGAGAACGAGGCCAGTGAGATCCTGGACATCGGCGAGGCCACCGCTTGGTACGGCACCTTTCCCGTAGCGGCGACGCTGGAGACGAGTGGCAGCCCGCTGGAGGGAGAGCAGGTCTTTGCTGTGGGGCTGGGCTTGGTGGTGTTTGAGGTGGATGGGAAGAGGTGGGAGTTGGCGTACTATGAGTGACCCTGGGGGTTTGGGTTGTGCTTCGCGCAAGTGACCGCCTCACAGCACATCGCCGCTCTAAGCTGAGGTTTTGGACATTTCAGTCCAGAGTGTTTGAACTGCTGCCGAGCAGCTTGGGAAGCTCGACCTTCAATTGGAGAGGGTCATGGCCAGCAAGTCGAAGGTCGAAAAGAGCAGCACGGAGAAGACAGCGCCGACGGAGAGCAGCCTGAACGAGAAGGTTCTTGGCTCGAACGCACAGGCACAAGACAACATGTTTGAGGGTGTCAGCGCGCCGGGGACCGACCATCAGGAGTTGGTGTCGATGCTGCGGGACGGAATCGCCGACGCCCAACAGGTCTTCAGCAAGGGCCTATCCACAGCGACCCGTGTCCTACTTGAGCCAGGTGCTTGGACACAGGAAGCGGCGCAAGCTGGCCCTGACCTCAGCATCCATCTCAACAACTCCAAGTCCTGGAGCAGCCTCATTCAGGGCGCCTCAACTGCCGTAAAGGCAGCTGGCGTTCCTGGAGTTGCAGTAGACGCCGCAAAGACGGCCATCTATGCGGGTCAAGCTCTGGACAAGGCCTTGGCGGGCGCACGCGATGCAAGTGCTGGCTTGAGCAAGCTACAAGGGCTGGACCTGTTGGGCTCCGAGCTTGACGTTTCATGCAGCGAAGCGCGCCAATCAGCCACACAACTAGAGGGCTTTCAGCGTGTGGAATTAGGCCCGGAGCAAGATGTTGAACTTAGCCGTCTGCTGGGAATGCTCGTGACAGACTGGAGGGCAGCCAGCTCGGTCCCGCCCAGCCAAGTAGCGGCTTGGGCGCTCGAAATGTTGGGCTCCGAGACCTCGGAAAGCCCTGTTCTGGTTGTGGACCTGAGCGCCATTCGGAGCGTGAAAGTCGGAGAACTGGAAAGTAGCGGAGATACAATGCCCTGGCAGGCTTGGGTGATGGACAGTCCAGTCCTGCAGGGGCAGCTCATGAGCGCATTTCCAGGCATGACCATTGCTGACTGGCGGAGTCAAGGCTGGGAGGTCCTCTATGAGACCCATGGGCTGGATGGAGCCGAAGCCGCGGACCGAATCCTCTCTGCATCCACACGGGAGAGTGAATTGGCGCTCTCCGCCTTCATGGTGAGCAAGTGATGCTCCTACTCCTGGCTTGTCAGCCAGAGCCCACTCACGCCTGGGCCTACGTCCACCCGGAACTGGTGGCCATCGAGGGCTCGAACGCTCCCCTCTACCCCTACCAGCTCTTCAAGCCGAAAGACCTTCTCCCCAAGGGGCCAATCTGCGTCGAGGCAAAGGTGAACCAAGACAAGGAGATCCAGCATGTCGTCGGCGTTTGGGAGCGCTGGGCCCCCGGTGTATACGGCCACGGAGACAGGGATTTTCAGGTGCCTGAAAGTTGGGTCCCCCGGGCACTGTGCGGGACATACATGGACGCGGAATCCTTCGCGTACGTCGATTACCTGCAGACGCTACACGGTGCCCCCAGCCCCTACGAGGCGGAGAGGCAAGCGGCCCAGGCGCGTGGGGCTCACTGGAGTCAGGTCGTTGACGACAAGCTGACTCGAGACCAGGCCGCTCTGGAGCGGACCGAATGATCTTGCTGCTCTTAGCCTGCAGCCCGAGTGCAAACTCCCCCCCGCGCATTTGTACTTTCCATCCACAACGCCGCAGCAGTCGTGAAACGCGGCAGCACACGCCGCACTGCCCTCCCCGCTTGCGCGAATCACAGGAAGAAGCGACCATGACCCGGAGACACATCCGGAGTCCTCTTGCCCGCCATTCATACGACGCTGCTCTTTCTGCTCGCGTGCAACGACTACGAGCTGACTCCCAGCGCTGATGCCTCCGCTGGCGAGGCCTGCCCAGAGCTTGAGGGCACCCCCTACGCGGTGGACCCCCACGACGAATGTGTGGGGGATGCCGTCGTCGGCACCTTTGATCCGGTCCTGGAGTGGCAGCAACCCGAGAACCCCGCGTTCCCGGCCTTCACCCAGATCATGTCCACCCCCGCCATCGCCAACCTCAGCGATGACAACGGCGACGGAAGCATCAACGAAGACGACGTGCCCGACATCGTCTACACCACCTTCTCTGGCAGCGCCTATGGCGCCGGTGGCGTGCTCAACGCAATCAGCGGGGACGGCGGCGAATACCTCTGGGCCGTGGACCAAGTGGACGGCCAAGGCATCTACAGCAGCAGCAGCCCGGCCATCGGCGATCTGGATGGCGATGGCGTGCCCGAGATCTGCGTGGCAGGCACCACCTCCGCCGTGGTCTGCCTGGAGCTGGTCGCGGGCGTGCCGCGGCTGAAGTGGGCTGCCGGCACCGAGCTCTATGCCTATGGCGCCCCATCCATCGCTGACATGGACGGGGACGGCCTCGCCGAGGTGATCTTCGGCCGCCAGATCTTTGACCACACCGGCGCGCTGCTCGGCCTAGGCGCCAGCGGTGTTGGCGGCCGCTACATGAGCTTCGCTGTGGACATGGACGGCGACGGTGTCCTGGAAGTTGTGGCTGGCAACGCTGTGTATGAGATGGACGGCACCGAGATCTGGGCCTCCGCCTTGGTGGACGGCATTCCCGCAGTAGGCGACTTCGACGCCGATGGTCTGCCTGACGTCGTCAGCACCTCCGGCGGCTCTGTGCGCCTCATCGCCAACGACGGCTCCCTGGTTTGGGAGACGGCGCTGCCCGGCGGTGGAAGCGGCGGCGCACCTACCGTGGCGGACTTTGACGGTGATGGCGCCCCCGAGGTCGGCGTGGCCGGCAAGGCCTTCTACTCACTCTTCGACACCGACGGCGCGGTGCTCTGGTCCAACCCAGTCTCCGACTACAGCAGCTCCATCACCGGAAGCAGCGTGTTTGACTTTGAGGGGGACGGCGCCAGCGAGGTGGTCTACGCCGACGAGTACACCCTCTGGGTCTTCGACGGCGCCACAGGTGATGTGCTCATGGAGCAGGAGGGACACGCCAGCGGTACCCTCTTTGAGTACCCCCTCATCGCTGACGTAGACAACGATGGCTCCACCGAGATCATCGTGGCCAGCAACAACTACTCCAAGGCGGGCTGGACCGGGATCACGGTCATCGGCGATGCCAACAGCTCCTGGGCCCCGGCGCGGCCCATCTGGAATCAGTTCGCCTACCACATCACCAACGTGAACAACGATGGCAGCATCCCCACCACGCAGCGCCCCAACTGGGCGAGCTGGAACAGCTTCCGCGCCGGGGGTACCGAGCTCGGTCCGGGCCACTGGCTGCCGGACCTGGCCCCAGCTGCGCCCGAGTTCTGCCTCTCCGCCTGCCCGGACGACCTGGTGAGCGTGCTCGTTCCCATCGAGAACTACGGCACGGTAGACGCCAGCAAGCTCCGCGTCAGCTTCATGGTCACCCGCAACGGCGCGCCAGCTGAGCTCCGCGAGCAGTCCATCGACGTGGCCACCGGTGACGCGACATGGCTCGCTGTAGAGCAGTTCACCCGAGCGGAATGGGGCGATTCCGAGCTGTGGGTCGAGGTAGACCCCGGCGGCGACTTCGCCGAGTGTGACGAGGACAACAACGCGATCTCACTGGGCCCCTGGCCCTGCGAGTGAGCTTGTGTCCTGCAGTCGAGTGAGCGCCGTCAACGGCGTCGCAACTCCAAGTTCCCCCTCGCCCCAGAGGCCGCCACCTGCCGCCCCTTTGAATACAGCTTCGCCTGCCCATCCTCGACCAAGTGGCGCGCGCAGGCGCGCAAGACCTCTCGCTCACAAGACAGCGTGGCCTCGGTGGCGGAGTCCAAGCGAAGGACGCCCTTTGGGGAGCCACGCAAGAGCATCAGGAGGGCTTGGATCCGGGCAGGATCTTGGGGCCCCTTCTTGCGACAACCTGCGCTGCAGTACTTCACCTGCTCCCAGCTGAGCGCCCACTTCTTTCGCCAAAGGAAGGGGCGCCCACACTGGATACAGATCTTTGAGGGGAGGTGTGAGGGCACAGCCCAATAGGCCGGGTGGCCCTCAGGAATGCGTCCGCGCTTCGCTCACTCCATCAACAACGCCGCCGCCGCCCGAATGCGCTCGACCGTGAAGTCCAGCTCCTGCATCAGCACTTCTGCGGGAGCGGAGGCACCAAAGTCGTCGTGGCCCACGACGGCCTCGGCGTAGCGCTCCCAGCCCAGGGTGCGGCCGGCCTCAATCGCGATGCGGGGTGCATCGCCGAGCACGCTGTACTGGGTCAGCTCGTCCTGCTCTTCGAAGAGCTCCATGCAGGGCATGGAGACCACGCGGGTACCAAAGCCATCGCCTTGCAGGCTCTCACGGGCGCGCAAGGCCAGCTCGACCTCGCTGCCGGTGGCAATCAAGGTGAAGTGGTGCTCGCCATCGGCCTCTGCGAGCACGTAGGCGCCTTGATGCAGGCCCTCAGCGCTTCCATAGACATCCTGGTCCAAGGTGGGCAGGCCCTGACGGGTGAAGACCAAGCAGGTGGGGCCGTCCAAGTGATCCATGGCTGCCTTCCAAGCCTCCACGGTCTCGTTGGCGTCGGCTGGGCGGATGACCCGGTTGTTTGGGATCAAGCGCATGGCCATGAGCTGCTCGACAGGCTGGTGCGTGGGACCGTCTTCACCCAAGTAGATGCTGTCATGGGTGTAGATGTAGAGCACGGGCTGGTTCATCAGGCCGCTCAGGCGCACGCTGGGCCGGTGGTAGTCGTGGAAGACCAAGAAGGTCGCGCAGTAGGGACGCAGACCACCGTGCAGGGCCATGCCGTTGCAGATGGCGGCCATGCCGTGCTCACGCACACCGAAGTAGAGGTTGCGGCCATCGCGGTTCTCTGCGGAGAAAGCGCCCTCGCCCTTGAGCATGGTGCCGTTGGAGCCCGCCAGGTCGGCGCTGCCGCCGATGACGTTGGGCATGGCAGCGGCGATGGCGTTGAGCACGGCGTGAGAGGACTTGCGGGTCGCCAAACCCTTGCCGGCCTCGAAGGTGGGCCACTGCACATCGGCCAGGGTTGGTGGCATGTGCCAGCTCAACCACTCTTGGCCCTGGGGGCTGTTGCGCAAGCGCTCGGCCCAAGCACCGTGGGCAGCGGCGCGCTCGGCGTCCTGCGCGCGGAAGAAGGTCACGACCTCCTCGGGCACCACGAAGCTCTTGTCCGGGTCCATGCCCAGGCCTTCCTTGGTGATGCGGATCTCCTCGGTGCCCAGGGGCGCACCGTGGCTGGCGCTCTTGCCCTGCTTGTTGGGGGAGCCCTGTCCGATCACGGTCTTGCAGCAGATGATGCTGGGCAAGTCCGAGGCCTTGGCCTCTTCGATGGCAGCCGCGATGGCGGCGTGGTCGTGGCCATCCACATCGGGCACGACGTGCCAACCCATGGCCCGGAAGCGCGCTGGGGTGTCGTCGGTGAAGGAGAGGTGGGTGGCCCCATCGATGGTGATGTTGTTGTCGTCGTAGAGCACGACCAGCTTGCCCAGCTTCAGCGTGCCGGCCAGGGAGACGGCCTCGTGGGTCACACCTTCCATCAGGTCGCCGTCGCCAGCGATGCAGAAGGTGTGGTGGTCACAGAGATCAGCACCAAACTTGTTGGCCATCACGACCTCGGCCAGGGCCATGCCCACAGCCATGGAGATGCCCTGTCCCAAGGGACCGGTGGTGGTCTCCACACCCCAGGTGTGTCCGTACTCGGGATGGCCCGGTGTGTTGGAGCCCCACTGACGGAAGTCCTTGATGTCGTCCAAGGTCACAGCAGCGGTCCCCTCGTCGGGGTCCTTCACGCCGGTCAGATGCAGCAGCGCGTAGAGCAGCATCGAGCCATGACCAGCGCTGAGCACGAAACGGTCCCGGTCCGGCCAGGTGGGGTCGTTCGGGTCGTACTTCATGAACTGGGAGAAGAGAACAGTAGAGACATCGGCCATGCCCATGGGCATTCCGGGGTGCCCGGAGTTGGCCTTTTGGACCGCGTCCATGGCCAAGCCCTTGATGGTGTTCACGGCGAGCTGCTGGATGGGCGATGCGTTGGTGGACAAGAGATGTCTCCTCGTGTTGGGCCGCAGCTAACGAGGGGGTGAGGACGGATCCTGCGTCGATTGCGCAAAGTCCCCTCTCCCGAAATTCACAGGCCGGTTAGACGCGGCCCCTCAAGTCACCCGCTCGCGAGGACACCATGGCCAAAGACTCCGGAATCAAGCTGCGCGAAGACGACTACAGCCAGTGGTACCTGGACGTGATCCGGGAAGGAAAGCTGGCGGACTACAGCCCAGTGAAGGGCTGCATGGTCTTGCGCCCCCACGGCTTCGCCCTCTGGGATGCCATGAAGTGCGATCTGGATCGCCGCTTCAAGGAGACCGGCCACGTCAACGCCTACTTCCCGATGTTCATCCCCATGAGCTTCCTGAGCAAGGAGGCCGAGCACGTCGAAGGCTTCGCCAAGGAATGTGCGGTCATCACCCACCACCGCCTTCGCTCGACCACGGATGAGAACGGCAAGGTGAGCGTGGAGGTAGACCCCCACGCCAAGCTGGAAGAGCCCCTGATCGTTCGGCCTACGTCCGAGACCATCATCTGGCACATGTACGGCAAGTGGATCGACTCCCACCGCGATCTGCCCTTGCTGATCAACCAGTGGGCCAACGTGGTCCGTTGGGAGCTCAAGACCCGCCCCTTCCTGCGTACCACTGAGTTCCTCTGGCAGGAGGGCCACACCGCCCACGCCTACAAGGACGAGGCCGTGGAAGAGGCCGAGCGCATGCTGCACGTCTACACGGACTTTGCCCGCGACTTCCTGGCCATCCCTGTGGTGCCTGGACTCAAGTCCGCTGGCGAGCGCTTCGCTGGCGCGGTGGAGACCTACACCATCGAGGCGATGATGCAGAACGGCTGGGCCTTGCAGTCCGGCACCAGCCACTTCTTGGGGCAGAACTTCGCCAAGGCCTTCGACGTGACCTTCCAGTCCAAGGAAGGCAAGCGCGAGCTGGTCTGGGCCACCTCTTGGGGGGTCAGCACCCGCCTGGTCGGCGCGGTCATCATGACCCACAGCGACGACGTGGGCTTGGTTCTGCCTCCCACCATGGCGCCTGTGCAAGTGGTCATCATCCCAATCTGGCGCAAGGACCACGAGAAGGAAGTGGTCATTGAATTCGCCGACAAGATGAACGAGCAGCTCAAGGCGGCCGGCATCCGCGTCAAGGTCGACGACCGCGACAGCATCAAGCCTGGCGCCAAGTACTGGGAGTGGGAGCGCAAGGGCGTTTGCCTGCGCATGGAAGTGGGCCCACGCGACGTCAAGGGCGGCTCCGCCTTCTCCAAGAAGCGCACCGGCGGCGACAAGTTCGGCATTCCTCTGGAAGGCGCAGCCGAGACCGTTCGCGGCATCCTGGATGACATGCAAGCTGAGCTGCTGGCCAAGGCCACCGAGCTGCGCGACTCCCGCACCCACCAGGTCGACACCTACGCTGAGTTCAAGACCCAGCTCAAGGAAAAGGGCGGCTGGTACAAGGTCTTCTGGCATGCCGATGAGGCGGCAGAGGACCAGATCAAGACCGAGACGAAGGCGACCATCCGCTGCTACCCCATCGGGGAGCAGGAGCTGCCAGAGGGGGCTGTTTGCTTCTACTCGGGCAAGCCTGCGACGCACTTGGCGATCTTCGCCCGCGCCTATTGAGTCCTGTTGTCGGCTGCCAGCAGCCGACAACAGCTGCATCTTCTTGCCGCGCCACGGACTGCGTCCTCGCTTGGCTGCGAAGAGGCAGCCTTACGGGACTCAGTCTCTCTCTGGGGGCAGCGGGTGAGTCCTTTTGCCGGCTGCCAGCAGCCGACAAAAGCTGCATCTTCTGGTCTCGCTGCGGACTGCGTCCTCGCTCACCTGCGAAGAGGCAGCCTTACGGGACTCAGTCTCTCTCTGGAGGCAGCCCCCCCCAGACCCCCGGCTCTAAAGGGAGGACGGCGGCAGCCGACAAAAGCTGCCGCTTCTGGTCTCGCTGCGGACTGCGGCCTCGCTTGTCTGCGAAAAGACAGCCTTAGGAGACTCCGCCTCAGCGCAGCAGACTCAGATGCACAAAGGCCTCCGTGTCTTGCCCGGGCAGCTGGTCTGAGGTGTAGTTGCTCTCGCCCTCGGCATCGATGGTCGCGCGGCTGCTGCCCTCAAGCGTGGCGTCCTCAAAGTCGCGGATGTCATCTGGGTACTCAAAGCTGGCGTAGATGCTCGCGAACCCTTCCTCGTCGATCGAGCCCATCAGCGTGACCTCGAAGGTCTCATCCACAGCAGGGCCATAAGTGATGGTGCACAGACCTGTGCCGTTCAGAAGGCCCGCGGCGTCCACTTCTGCGCTGGCATCGCCGGTGCAGTAAGGGTCCTCTTCCCAGTCCTCATCAAAGTTGGCGTGGCCGTTGATGAGCCCCTCCCAGGAGCCTTCAAACTCAGAGCCACTGCCCAGATCCACGCCATCTCCCTTGCACGCTCCAACAAAGAGCACGCTCATGAGCAAGGTTCCTCGAAACATCCGCTGACGCATGGCCGCTCCAGGCAAGACTGAGAGCCTGCCACGGGCGAGCACACCGCCTTGGTCAAGCTTCGGTCACCAGCTCATCCTCCGGCCGCAGCACCAACTCGAAGAACCCAGCGCCGTCGCTACGAACGAGCTCCAAGGGCAGTTTGGCATCGCTCAGCTTTCGGCGAAGGCGACCGAGCACGGCGTCCAGGCGACGGCGCAAAAAGTGTGGGTCGCTTCCGTCGGTCCACAGCTCTCGGGCAAGAGGCTCCCAGTGCAAGGGACCGCCCACCAAGGCCAGCTCGGAGATGATGCGGGCGGAGAGGCCCGTGACGCGAAAGGTAGGAAAGCCCTGCCGGTGGATCAACACGCTGTCATAGCGGGCCTCGACCTTCATCGGCGGCGAGACCCCTTGGCGAACCTGTGTGGCCTGTCCCGGCCCCTCCAAGACCTGCCACCGGACTTCAAAGCCAGCCCCCTCATCCCGCCATCCGGCTTGAAGATCCTGGGTCTGGCCATCCTGCCCTCGTACGCGCCAGCCATTGGGTCCCATGTGGAAGACGGCTTGTGCTCCATCACGCGCGCCAGGACGCAGCCGTGGAGAGGGCCGCATCACCAGAGAACAGGTCCCGGCCAGAGGCTGCGGACTCATTCCAGGACCGGTCAGAGCCAAGACTCGGTCGGGAAGCTCGACAGCGACCACCTCCAAATCCAGCCCTTGGGCCAATGAGATTCGGAGTCCAGCTTCCAGGGCCACGGAGCGCTGCACTTGTCCCCCAACGGCGAACAGGCCTCGCAACGCCAAGAGCTGGAGGGTGTCGCCGCGCAGGCTCACCATCGCGTGGGCCTCTGAGATCCGCGCATCGTCGATGCACAAGGCGGCAGACCAGACCCGGCCCACAAAGTCGCCGTGGCCCAGCAAGTGCTCTTGGCCATCGGGGGTTTTTAAGGTGACGGAGGCGTGCATGCTCTGCTCCAGTGATGCTGTGCAAGTAGGGCATCGGCTCCCACAGCGGATCACACGTACTTCCTATTGCGGGATCCGTGAGGGGTGCTCGGCTCCTCAGTCTAGGGCACTCTCAGGGGTCAGCCCCCAGCGCACTTGGGCCTGATCCAAGGCGAGCTGGGCGTCCACCTCCAGAGCCGCCATGTCCCAGATCAACACCCGGTCGTCCCAGGCTCCGCTCGCCAACTGACTGCCGTCCACGGAGAACCGCAGCGCGGCGATCGGGCGCGTGTGGCCTCGGAGCAAGCCCAAGACCGCCCCGCTCTCGATCTCGACCATTCGAATGACTCGGTCTGAACCCGCAATGGCGAGCAGGCGTCCATCTGGGGAGACAGCCAACTCCGTCACCTGACTCTCGGTCTCCAGCAGCGGCGTGCGTGCTCCCTCTTCGGTCAAAACGGAGACCCCTCGATCGGCACCCAAATAGACGGGCCAGCCGCTGTGATGGAGCGCGACGCTCTGTACTTCCGGGTACTCACCGAGCTCCAGGTAGTTCAGCCCCTCGCTCTCCAAACGCAGCATGCGACCGCCTCGGGCCAACACCACGACAAAGTCCCCCTCCGGGGTGACGGAGGACTCCGCCCCTTCAAAGCCGACCAGCAGACTCCCGGGCACCGGTCTCAGATCCGCATCCAAGACCCTTGTGTTGTTCACCGCCGTGACAAAGACCCGGCCATTCGTGAGCCGGTGCAAGCGGCGCACCGACTGCTCAATGGCCACCTCTGGCTCCTCACCAGGTGTCCAGCGGCGCAGCTTGCGTAGGTCTCCCCAGAGGAATCCGCCCCCCGGCATGGCAAGCACCGCCTTGTTGCCGATCGCGCCCTCTGGTGTGCGGATGAGGGATGCGCCCGTGCCGGGTGCCCAAGCTGCCTGGTTCCCGGACATCATCGCCAAGCCGGCCTCGGTCCAGTCCAAGCTCACCACGCCTCCAGGAATCTTGTAGGCCGGTGCTCCAAGGGGCAAGCTCCAGGTCTCCAAACCCTCTTGGCCCAGAACCACGAGCTCCCCTTGCTTCGAGAAGGCCATGTCGCGGGCATCCCGGGGAAGCTGGTGTTTCGCGCCCGAGGCCAGGTCGACCACCCAGGCCCCATCCCCCTGGCTGTCCACCGCCAGCCAACGCCCATCGGGCGAGAAGCGCAGCTTTCCGATGAACTCATCGCCGAAGTCTTCGAACCAGATCGTACGGCCGTCCGTGGCAGAGACCACGTGCACCTCTCCGTGCATGCCACCAAGAACCAGTTGGCTGGCATCCGCATTGGGCACCAAACGCCACGGGAAGGCGACCAGAGCCTCGACCTCCATGTCCCGCCGCTCCCCCTCCCCAAAGCCTCCGTCCTCCAGCCAGGACAGGTGCCCAGAGCCACAGCTGATGACCGCACGGTCCCCGGCGAGCAGGGCCGCCGCTTGCAGACGGTACTCACAGAGGGGCTCGGTGTCGTGCGCCCCGTCCTCGTCCAGCATCACGAAGGCGCGCCCCGAGCCATTCCACTGGCTGACGACCTTCTCGGGGTCTGCGCTGAAGCCCCAGCGGGCCTTGAACCAGACGGTGCGGGCTCCGGTCACAACGGCCCCTGTGCGCGCGTCCAGCCTCAGCTGCTGCCGGTCCTTCATGAACACAAACAGCCGCTCCCCGTTCTCCGACAGCTGCAGATCCACCGTCGGAATCTGCGAGCGCCAAAGGGAAGACATGTCCTGGGGGTCATAGGCTTCCACCCGTCCGTCCGCTGAGCAGACCAACACGTCCGCAGCCAGAAGCCCGACATCGCAGGCCGGCAGCGCCTGGCTGCGCAACAAGTGGGGCCTCTGGGCGTTTCTAGCGCCCGCAAGGACCCCACGCGCGCTGGCTTGCTCCTCCAGGGTCAGCGCTTGGGCGGCCAGGACCTCGGCCACTCCCCAGTTGCCCCGGTCCACCGCCGAGGCTGCCTGAGAGACCAGCGCCTGTGAGAGGTTGTGGTCGGCCTTCTCCAGCGCCAGAGAGAGCTCTTCCTGGACGGCCTCCAGGCGGGCTCCCTCTGCCCTGGCTTGAAACAGCCCCACCGCGCCGGCAACGCCCAGGCCAATGACCCCGGCCAAGAGCGCGCCAGCCGGCCAGCGCCAACGCTCCAGCATCCGGGCCAGCTCATCTTTGACCGAATAGCGGTGGGCAGAGACCCGGTCGCCCATCAGGTAGGCGCGCAGATCCTCAGCCATCTCCCCGGCGTCGCGGTAGCGCTGCCCGGCGTCCACTTGCAGGGCCTTGGCCAGGATGGCGCGCAGCTCGGGATCCGCGTGCTCCGGGCTGAGTTCCTTGGGCGGACCCGCCAAGAGCTGGGCGAGCTGTTGATCCACGCTCGGCCCCGGGTAGGCCTTCTCCCCACTGAGGATCTCGCGCAGCACAAGGCCCAAGCTCCACACATCTGAGGCTGGGGTGGCGGTCTCACACCGGGCCTGCTCCGGGGCCATGTAGGCCGGCGTGCCCAAGATCAACCCAGCCTGGGTGCGGGTGCCGGCTTTGGAGAGCACCTCCGCCCAGTCGGGATCCTCATTGGGAGCCCAAGCCAGCCCCCAGTCCATCACTTGCACCTCGCCAAAGACCCCCACGCGGATGTTGGCAGGCTTGAGGTCTCGGTGGACCACGCCTGCTTGGTGCGCGAACGCCAAGGCCTCGCAGGAACGCAGCAGCGCCGAGAGCAGTGCCTTTCGCGCCGGAGGGTCCTTGGCTTGTGCCATGGCCTCATCCAGGCCCTGGCCTGCGACCACGCGCATTGTGTAGAAGGGCTGGCCCTCAATGTCCTCGCCGGCGTCAAAGACTGGAACGATGCCCGGGTGGTCCAAGCTGGCCGTGATGCGGGCCTCTCGCACCAAGCGCAGAGCGTCGCTCTCACTCAACTCAGGCCGCCCGACCTTGAGCGCCACCAAGCGGCGGAGCACCCGGTCCCGGGCCTGCCACACCTCGCCCATGCCGCCGCGCCCGATCAGGCGTTCACGGGTGTATCGGCTCTCGATGGGAGCGGAGAACTCCCCGGAGTCCGGGGCGAAGCTGCCGCTGTTCTCGGGCCACTCCTGCTTGGCCATCAGCCCTCCCGACGGCGCCGCAGCCCGAAGACCAAGCCCAACAGGGCCAACCAGAGCGCGCCGGAACCGCCAGGACCTGTGGCACAAGCCAAGCCACCGCCACCGGCGAGAATGCGGATGTCGTCTCCACCGTCCAGTGGGTCCGTGCCTCGCTCGAGCTCTTCCCCATCGGGCACCCCACCATCGTCGGTGTCCGCCTTGGTTGGGTCCGTACCGATCTCCACTTCCTCCCCGTCCTGGAGCCCGTCGTCATCCGTGTCGGGATTCAAGGGGTCGGTGCCTCCCTTGGCCTCTTCAAAGTCCCCCAAGCCGTCGTCATCGCTGTCGGGCTTGTTCGGGTCCGTGTTTAGGGCGTCCTCTTCTCCATCGTTCAGGCCGTCGTCATCGGAGTCGGGGTCCAGGGGATCGCTGCCCTGATCCAGCTCGGTTCCGTCCATCAGGCCGTCGTCATCGCTGTCCTCGTCCATGGGGTCCGTGCCGAACTCCTTCTCCTCACCATCGTCCAAGCCATCGTCGTCGGAGTCTGCGTCCAGGGGATCGGTCTCATCGCTGACCTCCTGACCGTCCTGAACCCCGTCGGCGTCGGAGTCCGCGTCATCGGGGTCGGTGCCAAAGACGTTTTCCTCGGCCCAGTCCGAGAGGCCGTCCCCATCCCGGTCAGCCAAGTCATCGCTGGGGTCGTTGGGGTCCGTGCCGTCTACGTCCACCTCGTTGCCATCGCTGATGCCACCGCCGTCACTGTCGGCGTTGAGGGGATCGCTGCCGGTCTCATTCACCTCGCGCCCGTCCAGAAGACCATCCTCGTCGCTGTCCTCGTTCAGGGGGTCCGTTCCGTAGTCGTTGACCTCCTCACCGTCGTCCAGGCCGTCTTCATCGCTGTCGGCCACGTTCGGGTCGGTCAGGGTGTCCTGGGTCTCCACCAGATCGTCCAGTCCGTCCCCGTCGCTGTCCTCCTCCAAGGGGTCGGTGTCCAAATCGTTGACTTCGGTCCCATCGCTGAGTCCATCGCCGTCACTGTCCTCGTTTAGCGGGTCGGTGCCAAGGGCGTCCTCCTCCCCGTCGTCCAGCCCATCGCCATCGGAGTCGGTGTTCAAGGGGTCAGATCCAGCCTCCTTCTCATCCCCATCGTCCACGCCGTCCCCATCGGAGTCAGCGGTCAGCGGGTCCGTGCCGTCGCTGCTCTCGGTGCAGTCATCCACACCATCGCCGTCGGTGTCGGCAAGGGTGGGGTCCGTTCCTGCGCTGACCTCATCACCGTCCTCACACAGGTCTCCGTCCGTGTCCTTCAGGGTGGGATCAGAGCCATGGGTGTTGACCTCGGTGCCGTCTTCCAGGCCATCCCCGTCCGTGTCCTTCAGGTTCGGGTCCGAGCCGTGGGTGTTCACCTCATCCCCATCGCTCAAGCTGTCCCCATCGGAGTCCGCGAGCAAGGGGTCCGTGTTGGTGGTGTCCAGCTCAACGTCGTCATCCAGACCGTCCCCGTCGGTGTCCGCCAGCGTGGGGTCGGTCCCTGTGGTGTTGACCTCGTCCCCGTCGCTCAGGTTGTCGCCGTCCGTGTCGGCCAAGGTGGGATCTGAGCCGTGGGTGTTCACCTCGTCGCCGTCATCCAGCCCGTCGCCGTCCGAATCGGTCTCGTAGACATCGCTCCCCAGAGTCTCCTCCGAGCTGTTGAGCAGACCGTCTCCATCAATGTCGCTGTCGCTGGCGTCCACGGTGCCATCGCCGTCCGTGTCGATGTCGATGGAGAACACAAAGGCGCTGGTGTAGCCGTCCCCATCGCTCTTCTTGTAGTTGACGGTCAGATCGCCCGACTCGTCGTAGGCCGTGGCCCAGAGCTCATCGGACAGGCGCCCATCACTGGAGCTTCCCGAGCTGGGCTCGCTGGCCGGCTCATCCCCATCTACGCCCACCAAGGTGTCGGTGTCGTCGACGCCAAAGTCGCCCCCGGTGATCAAGGAGTTCCAGTTCACGCAGCTGCTTCCCAGGGCCGACCCGTCGTCATTGCCCCCCGCATACGAGGTCATCGCGGTGCCATCCAGAGAGAGGGTGCCGTCCTGCTCCGTGTTGCACTCCCACCCCAGCGTTTGGCTGTAGGTGACCGTGCCGCCAGTGTTGGAGCTGGGCAGACTGCTGACCGTCCAAGAGTGCCCCCCGCTCGTATTGCCGTTCTGACGCTCGGTGCCAAAGACCACGTGCCGTTGGCCATAGAGGGTGCTGTCTTCGTAGAGCACCACCAGGGTCAGGCCCCCGATGCCGTAGCCGCCCCGACTGCCGTAGTCCGTCGCTGCGTTCTCCTCGTAGGTGTAGCTGCCGCTCGCTGTGAGCCCGAAGGTGGCGGCGTCCAACTCGTAGACGTAGAACAAGCTGTCGCTGTTGTCCAAGACCGTCGCGCTCGAGAGGGTCACCCCGTTGATTCGCGCCTTCGAAGCCGGGTCTCCACCTGCGGTGTAGAATCCACTGCTCTTGGCCGTCAGCACGGCGTAGACCTCGGTCACCGTCGCGCTCGTTGGGATCTGAAGCTCCAGGTTGTCCCCGGAGCTCCACGTCGTCGCATCGCCCGAGTAGGTGATGGAAACACCGCTGGTGTCCGCAGCAATGCCGCCTCTGAGGGTCTCTTGAATGTAGAGGGTCTGGGCGGCGGCGGGCTGAAACAGGGCAAGCAAGAGCATCAGGGACATCCAATGGGTTCCGGCCAAGGATAGCGCCTTGCGCGCCCAGTGACCTTGCTTCCACTTACTCCCAGCGTGGCCGGAGCCTGACTTGCGCAATACTCCGCCCCATGGCCCACATTGACGTGAGAGACCTGGGGCGGGTCCGCACCATCGCAACGGTGCTGGCCAGCCATGGATTCGGGAGCCTGCTTCAGGCCTCGGGACTGTCGCCCTACGCTGCGAAGAGCAAGACCGAGCAAGACGGCTCCTCCCAAGCCGTGCGCCTGCGCCGGGTCTTGGTGGAGCTTGGCCCCACCTTCGTCAAGCTGGGTCAGGTGCTCAGCGTGCGTCCGGACATCGTGCCCCAGAGCATGATCACCGAGCTCTCAAAGCTTCAAGACACGGTGCCCCCCGTCTCTTGGGAGCAGGCCAAGCTTGTCATCGAGACGGAGCTGGACGCGCCCCTGGAAGAGGTCTTCGCCCAGGTCCAAGAGGCGCCCGTCGCCAGCGCATCTATCGCCCAGGTGCACCTGGCGACCCTCAAGGATGGACGCGAGGTGGCCCTGAAGGTTCAGCGGCCCGGCATCCAGAAGGTCATCCGCTCGGACCTACACATCCTGCACAGCCTGGCCTCGCTCGTAGAAGGGCGGCTGGATCTGCCTGGGGTTTACACCCCCACCGCCATCGTCAAAGAGTTCGATGCGGCCATCGCCGAAGAACTCGACTTCGCATGCGAGGCCAGGAACGCCGAGCGCTTCCGGGAGTGCTTCATTGAGGAGCCTCAGGTCATGGTGCCGCGCATCTACCGGCGCTTCACCACACCCCGGCTACTGGTCATGGAGCGGGTACACGGCACCCCGCTCTCACAAGTGCCCGACGATGACCCCCGTCTGGAGCCAGGCATCCAAGAGCTCGTGGAGAGCACCATCGCCCAGGTCTTCGACCACGGCTTCTTCCACGCGGACCCCCACCCCGGCAACCTGGTCCTGATGGACGACGGACGCCTGGCCTTTTTGGACTTTGGACTCTGCGGCAGCCTGACCGCTCAGATGCGCGAGACCCTCGTCACGATCATGGTGGCCTTGGTCTTTCAGGACGCTGAGACCCTGGCCTTGAGCATCTACCACGCCGGCGGCGTCCAAGGCCGCGTGGATTTGCGGGCCTTCAAGGCCGAGATCGAGCGACTGCTGCAGAAGTACCACGGCGCCTCGCTGGCCGATCTGAGCACCCAAGCCAGCCTGGTGGAGTTCATCCAGGTCTCCGCCCGCTTCCACATCAAGCTGGTCCCCGAGTACGCCCTACTCGCCCGCTCCGCCTCCATCGTCGACGGCATCCTGCGCAGCCGCGTCCCCCAGACCGACCCCGTAGAGCTCGTGCGACCCCACGCCCGTCGCCTGATGACCGATCGCTTGTCACCGGAGCGCATGGGGGCAGACGCCATGCGCCTCTTTGTACAGGCCCAGGGTGGCTTCCGACAGCTCCCCACGCAGCTCAATCAGCTGCTCCTGGACCTGGAGCGAGGCCAAGTACGCGTGGAGGTCGTGCCCACCGACGGCGCAGAGCTGCGCCAAGAGCTGCGCACCAGCTCCTTCCGACTCTCCCTGTCCCTGACGGCCGCAGCCTTGATGGTCTCCGGCGCCCTCTTGGTCAGCTCCGCGACCAGCCTACCCGGTTTGCCCTACGCCACAGGAACCATGGGCCTGTTGGCGCTGGCCGCGGCAGCCACTGCTTTTGCCGTGCTCGCAGGCCACATGATCTTGGGAGAGCACCTGAGCTTCGCGGCGTTCAAGCGCCGTGTTCAGCAGGTCTGGCGCTTCTTCCGCGGCAGCCGATAGCGCACTCCCCTCGGGCCACGCTGACCCAACTTTGTCAGAGAATGGCTCAACGTGGTAGCCTGACGGGCGATGCGTTGAAGCGGTGAATGCCGTAAGAGCCGTGGCGCTTGGACCTTTGGGGTCCAAAGCGGACAATGGCAGCCTGAAGCTGGAGATGGTGTGGCGGACTCAAGTCTGACTTTTGCACGTGGTGATGTGGTCTCGCGTAAGTACGAGGTCGAAAACCACCTGGGCAACGGTGTCTTTGGCAGCACCTATCTGGCGCGACACATCGCCAGTGGTCGCCATGTGACCATCAAGTTCATCAACCCGGAGATGCTCGCGCCCGACGGCGCCATGGAGCACTTCCGGGAGGCCTTTGCTACGGCCAAGAAGGTGCGCCACCCGGCCTTGATTCGCTACGGCGAGATCAATGAGCACGATGGCGTCTTCTACCTGACCCAGGAGTACTTCAAGTCCCAGTCCTTGCGGCAGGTGATGGATGAGTACGTCGCAGGTGGGCAGGCCTTTACCCTTCAGGACGCCTGCCAGATCCTGATCAAGGTGCTGGAAGCCATCCAGGTCGGACATGACGGCGGCATCTTCCACCGGGACATCAAGCCCGAAAACGTGCTGATCCACACCCAGCGCAGCGGCCCCGGCGGCAAGAACGTGGTGCGCACCGTGCGCGTGACGGACCTTGGCGTTGTGGACATGCTCGCGGCCGGAAACGTCGGCGACCGCTACGACTCCGAGGATCTGGACAGCCCCTACCTGGCCCCTGAGCTGGCCGGCTTTACCAGCATCGGCACCCCCACAGCGGACGTCTACAGCGTCGGCGTGATGCTCTACGAGCTCCTCTGCGGACAGGTCCCCCAGGGAACCTTCCTCTCGCCCACCCAGGTGCGCGAAGATCTGCCAGAGCACATCGACGCCGTCATCGAGCTGGCGTTGTCCTCGGACCCCAACGACCGCTACCCCACCCCTCGGGACATGGTCAGCGACATTCAGCGGGCATTCAACTTGGAGATGCAGGACGCACCCAAGAAGACCTCGTACCGCAACATCCTGCTCGGCATCGCCGGCGGTGTCGCGCTCTTGGGCTTGGTCGGATTGTACTTCTCGCAGAGAGAGACCCCACCTCCAGAGCAGGACTCCCTGGTGCAGGATGAGCTGCTGCGAAAGGAAGTGCAGCGGGCCAATCCCCTCCCGGACGAGGCCATCGTCAAGAAGATGCTCGAGGCGGAGCCGGACATGGTCTGGATCCCAGCGGGCACCTTCATCAAGGGCCGCCTGCGCCACGAGGACGGCTCCATGGCCTCCTCCTCTGAGAAGCTGGCCGTCGTGGTCGAGCTCCCCAGCTACTACATCGACCGCTACGAGTTCCCCAACCGCAAGGGTGAGCAGCCCGTCGGCAACGTGTCCCAGAAGGACGCTCAGATGGCCTGCGAGGAAGTCGGCAAGCGACTGTGCACGGCAGATGAGTGGGAGAAGTCCTGCAAGGGACCCGAGAACTACATCTACTCCTACGGCGATACCCCCGATGGCTCATTCTGTGGCGAGGCCATGGATGAGCCCTACCGCGTGGGCGACCGCGAGAACTGCCTGAGCGGCTACGGCGTCTTTGACATGAGCGGTGGCTTCCGCGAGTGGACCGCCAGCGCCAAGGAGTCCAAGCCCAGCCGCAAGCTGGTCAAGGGCGGTCAGCGCGGCAACTACGAGCGCGGCACCCGCTGCGCCTTCGGCGTGGACGAGGACGAGGGCTACGCCGAGGCCACCATGAGCTTCCGCTGCTGCAAGAACCCATAGGGTTTCCGCTGCTTGCGACCAAAAGAGCCTCTTCCCACCTGGGAGGGGGCTTTTTCGTGTTCGCGCCCTAAGGCGGCCCACTTCGGAGAGAGTCGGGCTACTGCCCGCTGACCCCCGTGATGAAGGGGGGCCAAAAACTCAGCGGCGCGCCTTCCACACCCGCGCGCTCTCTTCCAAGCAGCCGCGCAGCTTGATGTAGACGCCGGGGTCGTGACACAGAGCGGTGTGCCCGACGCCTTCGACCTCGATGTTGCGCATGCTGGTCTCCCCTGCCCTGGGATTCAGCCTGCTGCTCCAGTGAGGGCAGACCAGGTCACTCTTGCTGTAGATGCTGGTGAAAGGCACGTGACCAGGAAACGTGTCCTCGGCCAGCGCGCGAACGGTCTTGCTGCCAGGCAGCATCTGCCAGGGGCTGCGCGAGATCAGGCCACCACCAAAGAGCGCAACGCCCAGCAGCGCAGTCGGCGTGCCGTGATGCGGAGAGCCGAGCGTGGTGAGGCTGCGCACCCGACGGGAACCACCCAGATTCTGGATGTAGTGACGCGCGATGAGCCCGCCCTTGCTGTGGCCCACGATGTGGAAGCTCTCCAAGCCGTAGCGCTGACAGATGCCCTCGAGCTTGGCGTGGATGGTCTCGGCCAGCTCAGGGATCGGCTTGGTGTTGAAGCGGTAGAACAAGCCGCCCAAGTCGAAGCTGAACACGCCATAGCCGTCGTAGCGAAGGCGGTCTTCCATGACCTGCCAAACCGCTCGGGTCTGCATGAATCCGTGCAGCAGCAGCACGGTCTCTTCCTTCTGACCCAAGTCACCGCGCCGGACAATGCTGTTGCCCTGGCCGTAAACCTCGCGCACCGAGCCAAGCTGGCCACGAAGGTAGCGATAGAAGCGGGTGGGGGCGCCGGAAAGGGGCATGCTGACCTCGCATGTGCCAGCTAACCCCGATCAGGCCCGAGCGGTGATACCTTGAGAAGACGAGGAGGGCTTGATGCTCTGGACGATCCTGCTGGCCTGCACGACCCCTGACGACACCGGAAGCGAGGCGCCCCCTGTGCGCACCGATGACACCGCAGAAGTTTGCGAGGGAAACAACCCCGAAATCACAAGCTTTACCCTTGGCAACGGTGGCATTGTAGACTTTGACGGCACCGATTTCCCGACCATTCAGCTCCAGGTCGAAGCCACGGATGCCGACGGAAACCTGAATCAAGTGGTGCTTGAGATGTGGTGGGAGGCGGACGGCGACGGGGACATCGACACCTCCGGAAGCCCCGACAACGAGTACCCCGCGACCATCGCCTCCGACGGCGCTTGCGAAAGCTTCGAGGCGAGCGGGAGCGGCATGATTGCGCTCAACTTGCAGGTTGGAAGCGCCATCGAGGCCAACACGGCCTACGACTTCGCAGCCCGAATTGTCGACGCCTCTGGCGAGATCTCGGAGCCGATGGTCGCAAGCGGTGTGACACCGAAGATGGACGGAAGCGACGGCGACACCGAGTAGCGGGCCCACTCCAGGCCAAGCGTCGCCAGACCGTTTCTCTGCGTCACAGCCCCTCCGAATAAGGCAGCCCCAGCAGGAGGCCCTCATGTCGGACGACGCATACAAGCGAGCTGGAGTGGACATTGACGCGGGGGAGGCCGTGGTCAAGGGCATCGGCCCGGCCGTAAAGAGCACCTTCCGACCCGAGGTTCTGACGGGCCTGGGCGGCTTCGGCGGCCTCTTCGCCCTGGGCAAGTACGAGAACCCTGTGCTGGTGAGCGGGACCGACGGGGTCGGCACCAAGCTGCTCGTCGCTCAGCGGCTCAATCAACATCAGAGCATCGGCATTGACCTGGTGGCGATGTGCGTCAACGACATCGCGGTCAGCGGCGCCGAGCCCCTGTTCTTCTTGGACTACTTCGCCACCGGCAAGCTCAGCCCAGAGGTGGCCGTCCAGGTCGTCGAGGGCATCGCGGAAGGCTGCCGGCAGGCCGGCTGTGCGCTGATCGGTGGAGAGACCGCTGAGATGCCCGGCATGTATGGCCCGGGCCACTACGACTTGGCCGGCTTCGCTGTCGGCGCAGTCGAGCGAGATGAGGTCATCACTGGCGAGAACATCCAGGCGGGCGATGTGCTCTGGGGCTTTGCCAGCTCCGGCTTGCACAGCAACGGATTCTCCCTGGTTCGGCACATCGTGGACGCATTGGACTGGGAGGCAGACCACGGCCTGGGCCGCCCCCTCAAGGAAGTCTTGCTGACACCGACCCGCATCTACGTGAAGGAGATGCTGGCGCTGCGCAAGCAGGTACGGGGCTGGGTCCACGTGACCGGCGGCGGCTTCTACGAGAACATTCCTCGGATCCTTCCAGAGGGCTTGGGTGCGACCATTGAGCGCGGTAGCTGGGAGATTCCTGGAATCTTTGGGCTGCTGGAGCGAGAGGGCAGCCTGAGCGAACGGGAGCTGTACCGGACCTTCAACATGGGAGTAGGCCTCATCGGCGTCGCCCCAGAGGGCGTAGAGCTGCCCGGCGCCACCCGCATCGGAGTGGTCAACAGCACCCCTGGCGTGGTCATCAAGTGATTCAAGTCGGCGTCCTGCTCAGCGGCTCAGGCACCAACCTTCAGGCACTCATTGACGCCTGCCAAGGCGACTTTCCTGCCCGCATCGCTGTGGTCATCTCCAACAAGGAGGAGGCCTATGGCTTGGAGCGGGCACGAGCGGCTGGGATTCCGGCCATCCACGTGCCCCATCGGGGGTGGGGCAGCCGGGCCGCATTCGAGGCCAAGCTGAGCGAAACCCTAGGGGAACATGGGGTCCAATGGGTGGCATGTGCCGGCTTCATGCGCATCCTGAGCCCCGCCTTCTTGGACCAATGGCCGTGGCGGGTACTCAACATCCATCCAGCCCTTCTTCCGTCCTTCCCTGGCATGGATGGGCAAGGTCAGGCCTTGGCATCGGGCGTCAGAATCGCAGGCGCAAGCGTACATTTCGTTGATTCTGGCACAGACACCGGACCGATTGTTGCGCAAGCCGCGACCTTCGTCTCTCCGATGGACACACGGGACGACTTGGTCGCGCGAATCTTGACTATGGAGCACAAGCTCTACCCAATGTGTCTGCGCATGGCCGCCGAGGGACGCCTCCAAGTGAAGGATGGCGCCGCAATGGTGCAATTGGCCCACGGAGAGGCACTGCTGCTGCTCGACCCGGCCCTGCTTGCCGACCCCACTCAGGGAGCATAGACAGCGGGCATGTCCGGAAGCCCCACCGACACAGGCAACGCACCCAGGCCATCTGCCAAAGTGCTGCGCGCCCAGGCTTGGTCCTTCATTGTGCTGACGGTGATGACCTACCTGCTGGTCGTCTTCGGTGCGATTGTTCGAGCCCAAGGGGCCGGCTTGGCCTGTCCTGACTGGCCACTCTGCTTTGGCGAGTTGGTCCCGGCCCTGGACTTCGGGGTGTTCTTCGAGTGGGGCCATCGCGCTCTCGCCGGGAGCATCTCTCTGATTCTCTTGGGACTGAGCATCTGGGTAGCCAGCTCAGCGGCGGGCCGAAAGCTCCTCGGCAAGTGGCTCATCGCCGCTTGGCTCGTTCTTCTGGTCCAGATCGTTCTGGGTGGCCTGACCGTCCTCCAGCTGCTCGCGAGTTGGACTGTGACCAGTCACCTCCTGGTCGGCAACAGCGTGGCCCTCTCCTTCGGCCTGCTCGCTGTGCTTCTCTGGCGGGGGTACACGCCCCAACCCAGACCAGCCATTCGCAAGCCCATTCTGCGGGTCCTCCTTCCACTGACCGCTGCCTTGCTGGTGGCGCAGATGGCGCTGGGAGGCCTGGTGTCTTCGCAGCACGCCGGTCTAGCTTGTGTGAACTGGCCAGCCTGCGTAGGCAACCTGTGGTTTCCAACGTGGGAGGGGCCTGTTGGCCTTCATCTGATGCACCGAACCACCGCCTACACGGTCGCCCTTTCCTACGTGGTCGTCGCCGTGCTGGCTTGGGACCACGACACCCTCGGCAAGAAGGCGCGCATCGCCTTGGCTCTGGTCTTCGTCCAAGTCGCCTTGGGCGTCGCCAACGTGCTCTGGCAGCTCCCCGTCGAAGTCACCGCGGGCCACTCCGCAGTCGCAGCAATGCTCTGCCTGACCACGGGCCTGATGATTCAGGACTACCTGCAACGCCCTGCGGGTGGTGTAGAGTCTGTGCCCGCGCAGCCCTCCATGGGTGAGACCGCATGAACGCATCCGTAATAAAACGCAGCCCTCGACAGGTCTTGGACCTGTACGTCCAGATGACGCGCCCACGCGTCCTGGCACTGGTGTTGTTCACAGGCCTGCCTGTGTTCGCGATGAACCAGACCGGATTGCCAAGCCTCTCCAAGACCCTCTGGGTGCTCCTTGGGACCGCCCTTGCCGGCGCGGCTTGCTCCGTCCTGAACGCGTACGTGGAGCGCGAAAGTGACGCACGGATGGCGAGAACGCAGAGCCGCCCACTCCCTGTGGCCCAGATGGCACCGGGCCACGCGGCCTTCTACGGCATGCTGCTCAGCGTCGTCTCGACCGCAGTTCTCTGGCTCACGGGTGGCTGGGTAGCCGCCGCGGTCGGCGCAGGAAGCATCGCCTTCTACGTGCTGGTCTACACCATGTGGCTCAAGCCACGTACCCCCCAGAACATCGTCATCGGCGGCGCAGCCGGGGCGACCACGCCCTTGATCGCCGACGCCGCTCTGACTGGAAGCATCGGCTGGGGCAGCTTGATGCTCTTCCTGATCATCTTCTTCTGGACCCCACCGCACTTCTGGGCCATCGCGCTCTTCCGCAAGGAGGAGTACGCCTCCGCAGGCATTCCCATGATGCCCAACGTTGTGGGCGACCAGCCCACCCGATGGCGCATGCTGGCCTACACCCTGCTCCTGGTTCCCATCAGCTTGGCACCCGTTGCAGTCGGCTACATGGGCTGGCTCTACGGGGCCTCGGCCGTGGCATTGGGCCTGTGGTTTACTTGGCGCTGCATCGGCGTTCTGCGGGCCCAGGATCACGCGGTGGATCGCAGTTTCTTCATGGCTTCGAACCTCTACTTGATGGGGCTCTTCGCCTTCATGCTGGTAGATGTCGCAGTGCTTTGACTCTTTGAGTGTCAAGGGCCTGCGGGCTCATTGAACCCCCCCTCTTCAACGATTAGACCCATCTTCCCCGAGACGAGCCTGCGGCAAAACGCCGCCGGCCCTTCCCACAGCGCAGGAATTCGCCATGAGCGACTCGCACGCCCCCGTACAGGGTGACATCGGCCCCGGCTACGAGCCGGACGACATTCCCGTCAACATGCTGCTGGTCATCGCTGCGGTGCTCACCGTCGTCGTCATCGGCATGGTGACCTTCACGGTTGGCTACTACGACCACATCGTCGGAGAAGAGCTCGTGACCAAGGGCTACTCCGAGCGCCTCGACGGACCTGTTCCTCGATGAACTTTGGCCGCGCCACCGCACTGGGCACCCTCCTCCTGGCATCCGCCGGGTGGAGTGGCAGCGCCATGGCGGAGCTTGGCGCGACCCCCGAGGGATACGCGGCCAGCACGGTCACGGAGCGCCTGGGCAACGACGTTGACCCAGATCTGAGCTTCGTCGACCAAGACGGCCAGAGCGTGAAGTTTGGGGACTACCTTCAGGACGGAAAACCCGTCCTGCTGACCCTGAACTACTACACCTGCGAGACCCTCTGCAGCACCCAGCTCAACGGCCTTCTTCAAGGGCTGCAAGAGCTGGACTGGACCGCAGGCGAAGAGTTTCGCATCGTCACGGTCAGCATCGACCCCAGCGAGGGGCCGGACGTCGCATCAGGAAAGCGCCTCAGCTACCTGGAAGAGCTGGGCCGCGGCCCAGATGTCGAGTGGCACTTCCTCACGGGAACCGAAAGCAATGTGCGCGCCCTCGCGGACAGCATTGGCTACGGCTACGCCTACGACGAGAACACTGGCCAGTGGGCGCACCCAGCGGTGCTGACCTTCTTGGCCCCACAGGGCTTCGTTGCCCGCTATCTCTACGGAATCATTTATCCCCCCCGCGACCTGAAGTTTGCCTTGATGGAGGCCAGCGAAGGGCGGGTGGGTTCACCGGTTGAAAAGCTTGTTCTAAGCTGCTTTCGCTACGACGACAGCACAGGCGAGTACACCCCCGCAGCCTTGGGCGTCATGCGCCTTGGAGGAATCGCCACATTGCTGGCGATGGGTGGACTCGGCGCAGTGATGTGGCGACGCGAGAAGAGCTCAGGACAAAACAGGAGTGCAAGCGCATGATCCCCTCCCTCCTTCTCCCACTATTGGGTTTGGGTGAGGCCGCAGCAGGCCAAGGCAAGACCTTCTGGATGCCGCCTCAAGCCTCCACTTTGGCTCCCGACGTGGACAAGGTTTTCTACTTCATCTACTGGGTGGACATCGCCTTCTTCGTGCTCATGATGGGCGCGGTGATCTTCTTCGCTTTCAAGTACAAGCAGAAGAAGGAAGGCGAGAAGACGAGCTCGAACAAGGGCTCACACAGCCTCGAGTTGGTCTGGGCCGTGGTGCCGCTGATCCTGTCGGTCGTCATGTTTGTGACCGGTTTCCGCGTTTACGTGGAATCTGTCATTCCCCCGGCTGATTCCTACGACGTTCGCGTCGTGGCTCAGAAGTGGTCCTGGGCATTCGAGTACCCCTCCGAGGGCATCGAGGCGAGCGAGTTGGTGGTCCCAGCGGACACCAACGTGCGCTTGACCATGTCCTCCAAGGACGTGCTTCACTCCTTCTTCGTCCCGGACTTCCGAGTCAAGAAGGACGTGGTTCCCGGCCGCTACACCGTGGTTTGGTTCAACGCCCCAGAGCCCGGTGAGCACCACATCTTCTGCACCGAGTACTGCGGAGACGGTCACAGCGTCATGCTGAACACCGTCAAGGTCCTTCCACAGGACGAGTACGACGCTTGGTTGGCCAGCCAGCAGGCTGTCGCTGAGGCGGAAGGTGACCTGACCGGCGTGGCCTTGGGTGAGAGCCTCTTCACCAAGAAGGCCTGCGTTGGCTGCCACTCTATCGATGGCACCAAGCTGGTCGGCCCTCCCATGAACGGCCTCTCCGGCCGCACTGAAGAGCTGGCAGACGGCACCACCATCGTCGCGGACGATGACTACATCCGTGAGTCCATCCTGGCCCCGACCACCAAGGTCGTCGCCGGCTACGCACCCTCGATGCCTCCCTTCGAGGGACAGCTCTCCGAGACCGAGATCAACGCTCTCATCGACTACATCAAGTCGTTGGACTGAGGTACCCGTGAGCCCCCAGACTGCAAACACATACGCGCACCCTGAGAACGACCTCACCCCAGAGGTCAACTATCTCAACGCCACCAAGGGCCTCAAGAGCTGGTTGCTGACCCTCGATCACAAGCGGATCGGAGTGATGTACCTGGTCACCATCCTGACCTTCTTTATGGTCGGTGGTCTCCTGGCCTTGGGAATCCGTGCGGAGCTCTTCACCCCTGAGGGTGACCTGTTCACAGCGGCTACCTACAACAAGATGTTCACCCTCCACGGCGCCATCATGGTGTTCTTGGTGCTGGTGCCCGCTATCCCCGCATCCATTGGCAACTTTGTCTTGCCCTTGATGCTGGGACAGAAGGATGTGGCCTTCCCGAAGCTCAACTTGGCGAGCTTCTGGATCTACATCTTCGGCGCGGCCTTCCTCGTCTTCACCCTGATTCAGGGCGGCGTGGACACCGGCTGGACCTTCTACACGCCCTACTCCTCCGACCATGCAAGCGGTTCGGTGGTGTTGACGCTCACCGGCGCCTTCATCCTGGGCTTCAGCTCCATCTTGACGGGCCTGAACTTCATCGTCACCATCCACAAGATGCGTGCCCCGGGACAGACCTGGCGCAAGATGCCCCTGATGCTGTGGGCGCTCTATGCGACCTCGGTCATCCAGGTTCTGGCAACTCCAGTCATCGCCATCACCCTGTTCCTGCTCATCTTCGAGCGCATCCTGGAGATCGGAATCTTCGACCCCTCCATGGGTGGTGACCCGGTCCTCTTCCAGCACTTCTTCTGGTTCTACAGCCACCCCGTTGTGTACGTGATGGTGCTCCCTGCCTTTGGAGTCATCTCCGAGACGGTCAGTGTGCACAGCCGCAAGCACATCTTTGGATACATGGCCATCGCGGGCTCTTCGGTCTCCATCGCTGCAGTGGGCTTCCTCATCTGGGGACACCACATGTTCCTCTCGGGACAGTCTGAGCTTCAGGGCGCCATCTTCAGCTTCTTGACCTTTGGCGTGGCCATCCCCACAGCCATCAAGAACTTCAGCTGGATTGCCACGCTCTGGAAGGGCAGCATCCGCTGGAACACCGTGATGTTCTACACCCTGGGCTTCATCTGGATCTTCCTGATTGGCGGCCTCACCGGTCTCTTCCTGGCCACCATGGCCACGGACGTTCACCTGCATGACACCTACTTCGTTGTGGCTCACTTCCACTACGTCATGATGGGTGGAACCCTCTTCGCGCTCATCACCGCCATCCACCACTGGTGGCCAAAGATGACGGGTCGGATGTTCAACGAGACCGTCGGCAAGCTGACCTTCTGGTTGGCCTTCATCGGCTACAACCTGACCTTCTTCCCCCAGTTCGTCGCCGGTACCCAGGGCATGCCCCGTCGGTACCACCAGTACGTTCCTGAGTTCGAGGTCTGGATGCAAGCTTCCACAATCGGAAGCTTCATCTTCGGCGCGGCGCTGTTCATCATGCTCGGCTACCTCATCCACAGCTTGTTCAAGGGCGTCAAGGCGCCCCACAACCCCTGGGGTGCAGTCAGCTTGGAGTGGGAGACGGCGACGCCTCCCATCGAGCACAACTTTCATGGGCTGCCGGTGTGCACCAAGGGCCCCTACGACTTTGACGAGATTGAAGAGGGCGCCTGAGCGGCCCTCCCCCTCTTCACCTCTCTCCGTGAGGCAAACTTAAATGAATGCGAACGAAGGTGGCGCGGCAGCAAACGCTGACCGCAATCCCTACCTGGCCCATCACTTCCTGGACAAGTTCCAGCAGGATGACGCCGTCAAGATGGGCATGTGGCTGTTCCTGGTCCAGGAGTTGCTGTTTTTCGGCGGCCTCTTCATGGCCTACATCTCCATGCGCTTTCTCTACCCTGAGACCTTCCTCCAGGAGGCTCTGGCCCACCTGGACTGGCGGCTCGGAGCCATCAACACCGTGGCGCTGCTCACCAGCAGCTTGACCATGGCGCTGGCGGTGCGCGCAGCGCAGCAGGGCAAGCAGAAGCAGCTGGTCCCCCTCTTGGGTGTCACCGCTGTGTTGGCGCTGGCCTTTATGGGAATCAAGTACTTCGAGTACTCCCACAAGATTCATGACGGCCTGATGCCCGGAATCTACTACGCCGGCGAAGCTGTCGGTGCGGTGGAAGCAGTGCACCACGCCCCTCAGATCTTCTTCTCGGTCTACTTCATGATGACCGGCGTGCACGGACTCCACGTGCTCATCGGTGTCGGCCTGATTGGCTATCTGATGTGGCGAGCCACCAAGGGTGAGATGAACGAGAACAACTACAGCTTTGTCGACAACGTCGGGCTGTATTGGCACTTGGTCGACCTCATCTGGATCTTCCTGTTCCCCCTCTTGTACTTGGTGAAGTGATGTCTGGTCACGAGCACGAGCACATGCCGCTAAAGACCTACTTCATCATCTACGGGGCCCTACTGGTCCTCACGGTGGTGACCGTTGGGGTCTCCGTCATCGGCTTGCCTTCTACTTTGAGCATTGTGGTTGCAATGGCCGTTGCGACGGTCAAGGCCGTCCTGGTCGGCACCTGGTTCATGCACCTCAAGTACGACCGCAAGTTCAACGTCTTTGTCTTCCTGGCCAGCTTCTGGTTCATGGCCATCTTCTTCATCTTCACGATGACGGACTTGAGCTCTCGCGGAGACATCCTCGCTGTCACGGGCAACTTTGAGCAGCGCATGGACGAAGCCATCGCCTCCGAGAAGTTCGACGAGGAAGCGGGTGACATGACCCCCGAGGAGTTGGGCGCCAGCCTGTACGCCAACAAGGGCTGCGTCGGCTGTCACTCCCTGGACGGCAGCAAGATGGTCGGCCCATCCTTCAAGGGGCTCTACGGCCGTGAAGAGGTCATGGCAGACGGAAGCAAGCTCACTGCGGACGATGCCTACATCAAAGAGTCCATCCTTGAGCCACAGGCCAAAATCGTCGAGGGCTACGCTCCGGTCATGCAGGACCTGGGTGTGACAGAGGACGAAATCGTTGCCATTACCGCCTACATCAAGACCTTGAAGTAGGACGCATCATGGCAAGCCTAAGCCCCTCGGCACAGGCACTGGTAACGGACGCAGCGGCAGGCAAAACCTGCCGCTGCGGCTACTCTGTGGACCACATAATGGTCAGTGCAGAGCCGGAGTACAGCCCCTGGGGCAACTTCTGCGTGCTCTTCATGGGGGTCAGCACGCCGCCGATCAAGCTCAAGTTCATCTGCCGGAGCTGCAAGGGCCACCTGATGAGCACCAAGGACCCGAAGATTCTGGAGTCCTTCATTTGAAGGCCCCCAGGCCAGAAGAGCAGGGCTCGTCCGTCCCCTCCCCCGAACAGGGGAATCCGGAGCAGGGCGTTGCGGAGCAAGGGACCCTAAAGGGGCTCTGGCCTGCAGTGGCCCTCTGCTTGGGTTTGCTGCTGTTGACCCTGGTCTCCGCTGCACCCGAGCTGGGTTGGTTCGACCTCGAGCAGCGCATGCGGGCAGCCCTTGGGGTGGCCCGCCTCGGCCTTGGCCTCGCGCTGCTGGCATTGATGGCCGCCCGTGCGGGCTTCGAGATGAGCAAGGTAGCCTTGGTCGGCATTCCGGTCCTTGTGGTCCTGACCATGGGCTGGTTCATGTTCCGCCCTCCCCTGCTGCAGGTGGAGCTCAGCGCGCTCCCTCCGGGCGAGTCCATCTATCTGCAGCTCTGCGCCGACTGTCATGGCGAGATGGGGACCGGTGGCAGCGGTCCTAGCCTGGACGATGCACAGTGGCTCAAGGGCCAAGGCTCGGACGCGGACATCTTGGCCTCGTTGGCACAGCATGACCTGCCATTCTTGAGCATGCTCAACGACACAGAACAGGAAGCCTTGCTGGCCTACCTGAACGGCCTCCAGGCCCCCTGACGCTGCCAGCCCCTCAGCGCTTGGCTGCGACAGCGTCCAGGATCAGCGTCCGGGAGCGGTAGAGCTCAATCTCGAGCCCCCGGGCAAGGTCCCGTCGCCACACATCCAATGCGCCCATGAAGGCCAACTCCACGCGCTCCTCCTGGGGTAGAGCACCGCAGGCCGTGTGAAAGTCCTTTGCGGCGTCGGAGGCGATGGCGACCAGTGCGCTCCCCTGCCCTTCCAGCGACGCACGAACCTCAGGCACGGGCTCCAGCTCCAAGTAGGCGACCAGCTCTGCCCAAGCCTTGTCCAGGTCCGCGGGAACGGCCTTGACCACCGCAACAGTGGGTGCGACGGCGTCCAGCACCTTTCCGCTGCGCTCCCCTTGGCGTCCGCCCTGTTCAACCGCCTGCTCCAAAGACTTGGGGAGGGCTTGAATGGGCGTGAGCAGAGGCACGAGCGCGTCGCTGGCGCGTTCGACAAAAGCAGCTGCACGCTCGGGGTGGGCCTCGCGAAGAACCCGGCCAATGTCCGCCAAGCCGACCTCCCAGGTGGCCGTCACCGCGGCCGCCAACAGCTCTCCCTGTCCTCCAGCCTGTGGCATGAGCTCAGGCCAGATCTCAAGCATCTCAGGCGTAAACACGCCCGTCTTTCGCCGTCCGCGGAGGCGGTCCAGCAGTCGCTTTCTCATGGGCGCACCTCAGGGCTCGGGTCCCCCAGCTTAGCGGAGAGGTGCCACGACTGCCATGCCATCCACCCGTCCAGCGGCTGACTTGATCTTTGCAGGCGCGGTTGGTCTGATGCCAGTCCGCTGCAATCAGCCACATACTCCAGGACATCCGCCCAATGACCCCCATTCTCCTCGTTCTTCTCTCCAGCTTGGCCTGCCGCAGCGAGGACCCCGTCGATCCCGGCACGCCTCAGGATACGGACGACACCGGCACCGTCGACACCGGCGAGGAGATTCCGGAGAACATCTACACCATCGATGAAGACCTGCGCTGGGACGAGGACATCACCCTGAGCACCGTCTGGTACATCGCAGAGGGCGCCACCCTGAGCATCGCGCCTGGGGTCACGGTCTCCTTCCAATCTGGAGCCGGCATTGTGGTGGATGGCGCCATCGTCGCCGAGGGCAGCGACAACGCCAGTGGCGTGAGCTTCGTCTCTGCCAACACCCTGAGCACTGGGAACTACGGCGTGTCCGTGGGTGGAAAGGAGAACGCATCAACACTGGACAATGCGACCTTTGACGGGATCAATCTCCGACTGGAAGGTTCAGCCAGCACCGGCCTGACGAGCGCAGCCTTCCGCGACTCAACTCTGGGCATCTACTCCCGCGCAGGTGGCTTTACGCTGAGCAACACCACCTTCTCCGAGAACCGCCGGGACAACCAGGCCGCTGTGGTCGCTCGGGACGTGGGCCAGCTCGACGTGAGCGACTGCAGCTTCAACGAAGTGGGCCACGGAATCATCTACGACGGCACTTCGGAGGCCGCGACCCTGAACATCAGCGCCAGCACCTTTGAGAAGGTGACCCGCGCAGCGCTGGTTGGAAACCTCCAGGAGTTCTCTCACAAGGTCAGCGTCACGGACGTTCAGGTCAGTCAGACCAGCTCACAGGGCTTCGCGGTCTACGGCGCAGAGCTCACCCTCAAGAACGTGACCGTCTCCGACACGCTCTCCTACGGGGTCTACGGCAACGCCGAGTCGACCATCAACTGGACTGGGGGAAGCGTAGAGCGGACCGTGGGTCAAGGCATCTACTCGGGCGGCTCACTCAACCTCACCGACATCACGGTCAACGACATCGACTCCTCGGGCATCTACGCCGGAGAGGAAGGCTCGACCCTGACCCGCGTGACCATCACGGACACCGAGGGCTACGGGGTCTACGCCTCAGGGCCTCTCACGGTCATTGACAGCAGCGTCAGCCAAGCTCGCTCTCACAGTATCTACGCCGCCTACGGCGACCTGACCGTCTCCGGAACCACCGTCGAGCAGGGCAATGGCATTGGGATCTATGCGGCCTACGCCAACCTGAGCGCGACCAACGTGCAAGTCAGCAACACCCTGAGCTACGGGCTGCATACGGCCTACGGCGACCTGAGCGTGACGGACGTGACGGTCGAGAACTCCGACAACTCCGCCATTCATGCCAACCGAGGCGCCCTGACGGCGACCAACACCCAGGTCAACGGCGCCCTTGGCGTCGGGCTCTACAGCTACCTGGGCGACCTGACGGCCACCAACGTGACCGTTGAGAACGTCGAGAGCCACGGCATGTACGCCAACGACGCCGGCATCATCGCTGACACTGTCTCCGTCAACGACGCCCGCGGCTACGGCATGATCTCCTCCTATGGCAACATCGACCTGACCGACGTCGTCATCTCCAACACGCTGTCCTCGGGCGTGTACGCAAACCGCGGCAATGTGACCGTGAACGCAGGCACAACAGGCGTCAGCATCTCCGATGTGGATGGATCCGGCGTCCAAGCCAACACAGGCTCGATCATCGCCACAGGCCTCACCGTGGCCCGGGCCCGCAACCACGGCGCCTACGCCAGCTACGGCTCGGTGATGCTGAGCGAGAGCAGCTTCACCGACCTGGGTGGCTTCGGCGCCTACGCAAGCTACGACGACATCAGCGTCAGCAGCACGAGCTTCAACACCTTCGTGAACACGGCGGTCTACGTCTATCAAGGCGATGCCACGGTCACCGAGACCGAGATGACAGGCGTCGGCGAGCGCGGCATCTACGTGAACCGCGGGGACTTGGAAGTCAGCGAGACCACCATCACCGCACCGGTGTACCAGGGCATCTTGGTCTCCCAGGGCGATGCCAGCATCACCAATGTGACCATCTCCGATAGCAGCGACCGCGGCATCTACCTGACCGAGGGCGATGCCACCTTGGACGGCGTGCGCGTGGTGGACCTGGACGCCGACGGTTCTTCGGCCCAGAGCTACGGCATCGACGTGCGCGGACACATCACAGCCAACAACGTCTTGGTCGACCAGGGCGAGAGCATTGGGCTGTACGCGGAGAGTGGCGACTTGAGCTACAGCACCTTCTCCAACAACGACAACCGCGGTGTGCAGTTCTACGGCGAAGGGGTGGCCTCGACCATCACCTACACCGAGATCACCGACAACTCGCACTACGGCTTCTTGGGCAACGTCTCAGGCAGCAACCTCGTGGACATCAGCTACGCCAACATCAGCGGCAACTTCTACTACGGCGTGTACGGCGCCCAGTCGGTGGACAACTGCTACGTGGCCGACAACCAGGAAGAGAGCGGCGCTGACACGACCGAAGAAGGAAGCCTGGATGGCGACATGGACGTCAACAGCACCCAGCTCTACTCCGTGGACGCCGTGAGCAACCCACAGTCCGCCGAAGTGAGCGGCACGGGCTCCACGCTCTCGCCAAGCTGAAGGCTCAGCGCTGGCCCCATAGAGGGTCAGCGCGCGCCACAGACCTTGTCTAAGGGGCAAGGCGGGCAAGCCTCAGGGTCCCGCTTGCCCTTGCAGGCCCCGCTGATTCCCAGATGCGCGATGGCAAAGTCGTAGCGAACGGGGTCTACGGGGTCCATCTTGCGCAGCCAGCCCGTGATCTCCTCGGCCACCCGCCAGCTTCCCGTCTTGGCCTTGGAGAGCCCCAGGAACCTCGCCGTGCGCAACACGTGTGTGTCCACCGGAATGAGGAGCTGGGCAGGCTTGAGCTGTCTCCAGATGCCCAGGTCCAGCCCCTCCGTGTTTGGCCGAATCATCCAGCGCAAGTACATGGTCAGCCGCTTGCACGCCGACCCGCTCTTGGGGTGGGTCATCCAGTAGCGGTATCCCCTGGGCAGCTCCTGTGGCGTGCTGGCTTGTACGCCTACCAGCGGCCCCTGCTTCATGGCGTGGCTGAGCAGGGCCTCGACAAGGCTTCCCATGACCTGGTCCGCGCTCTCCCCTTGAGCCGCGCCCTCCAGGCTCCCGTGCTCCTGGAGCACCCCTTGAAGGGCCAGAAGGAGCAAGAGCATGTCTTGGCCGCGGTTGAAGCGGTAGACCAAGTCTCCGAGGCTGTCGTGGGCCGCCGCCAGGTCTAAGCCTTCAATCCCCGCCCGAGGTCCCCCGCCCTCGTCCAGAAAGGCCAGCACCCGGTCGATGATGGGCTGGAAGCTCGCTACCCGCCCATAAGCAAAGCTGGCCGCGATAAAGCCAGCCAACTCTTGGTCCGCTGGGTCGCTGTAGCGGTGTACCGCGCCCACGGGGTCTTGCGCTCTGCGCTGCTCAAAGTCGGTCCGGCTGTAGAGCTCCTCCAGACCGACGCGAACACGCTTGAGTCGACGCGGGGTGATGGGGCCTCCAGTGTGCTGAGGGCCCCAAAGTATCCCGAATCAGTCGCGCAGGTAGGGGTAGCCCTTGGGCTTGACCACCAGCACCGAGCAGGTCACGGCGCTGAGCAGACGCTCGGAGTCCGAGCCCATCACGCGTGCCTTCAGGCCCTTGGGGCCGTGCGTCGCGGTCACGATCAGGTCCAGCTGGAGCTCGTCGACCATCTGGTTGGCGACCTCGCGCCAGTCACCACCGCTGACCCGGTACTGCACTTCGACAGGGCCCAGGGTGCGGCCACCTTCTGCGCAGCGCTTGACCTCCAGCTCGTAGGCTTCCTTCATGGCCGCCTCGTGGGTGTCGATCTGCGTCAGCGCGCCGGCTGCCTCCTCGCTGCCCTGATCCACGTCCTCCTCCATGCCGGATTCGACGTGCAGCAGCCAGAGGGTCCCGCCGTTTAGCGAAGCGATCTGCAGGCCTGCCGAGAGAGCAGCGCGCGAGGTGTCGGAAAAGTCAACGGGAACGAGGATCTTGGTGGCACTAAACATGAGCGACCTCCCTTGAAGTGTGGCAAATCCCACATATCCATCCCTGCTCCCCGAACGAGGCCGGACTGGCGGCCAACGTGCATTGGATCAGCTTTTTGGTGCCATTGACAAAGAGCGCTTGCAAGCAACCCTCAGTGCAGGTCCGGGTCGAAGCCGCCCTCTGGATCCGCCTCTGAGCCATGCTCCGCCTCGTACGCGGCCGCTTCGGCCTCGCGCTTGGCACGACGCCGGCCCTTCTTGACGCCACGCTCCAGCTCTTCACGCAGGCGCTTTGCCACGCCACCGCGCACCGTGCCCAGCCACGCCTCGCAGTCATCGGGCTCACTCTCTCCCCAGCTGCGCGCGACCCGGATGAAGGACTTCACCACCCGAGGGTCCTCGTCACGCAGGAAGACGTGAAGCAGCTCGTGAATCGCCGGGCTGTCCGCCTGGGCCACAAACTGAAGGCGCGGCATACCCATGCGCTCCCGCAGAGCCGCCGCACACATCCCCTGAAGTGGAATGGGCAGCAGCGCCATGCCCGCCATCACGGCCATGCGACGGGCGCCCCAGCCATGCTCGGTGCGGTAGGTGCGAAGGCTGGCCAGCCAGGGCTCCCCTGAGGCCAGCAGAGCAGGTCCGAGCACCATCCAACCCAGGGCATCTGCCGTCTCGGTGTCGTCGACCATGGTCACCCAGCGGTCCACCATCTCCAGAGCGGCGATGGGCTCATCGGGCACCATGGCGGCCAGCAGCCCGACGGCAATCAGCCCGTCCTCGTGGGCCGTGCAGAACAGGGTGTGCAAAGACTCCCCGTCATCGATCAGGTTCAGCTTTGGATTCCAGGTCTTCACCAAGATCTTGGTGATCTCCTGGACGGGAACGCCACGCAGACCGCGAAAGGCCTTGATGTGCTTGCCGCGCTTGCGCGCCACATCCCGCTGGATGTTCTTCTCAAGTAGCTCACTGACGGCATCTGGATCCAGGCGCATGCAGGCCTCCGAGAGCGGCTTATATCTCAACGGCGGCCTCGCGCGAGAATGCGTGCTCGCCAAGGGAGCAGCGTTGGCCAGCAGCAAGGGCAGTCCGGGCAAGTCAAAGGGCAGCAAGCCCCGCACAAAGGCCAAGCCCCGTACAAAGACCAAGCCTCGCAGAAAGCCACCGGCCAAGGCCGGCAAGCCATGGAACTGGCGCACGCCCTTGCGACGCTTGGCCATCTCCGCGGGCGTGGCTCTGTTGGCCCTTGCCTTGGGCGCCGGCATCGTCTTGGCGGTGCTCATCCGCGACGCCGAGAAGCAGGTCACAGCCCGACTGGAGGCGGATCTCTGGGACCTGCCTGGAGCAGTACTCTCAGGCCCCATCCACATCTGGCCTGGCCTGCGCCACGACCCCGAATCCATGGCCCTGGACCTCCAAGGCTCCGGCTACGCGCGGGTCAACAAGGCGGTGCAGCCGGGTGACTTTCAGGTGGGCTCCGACAGCGTCCTGGTCATGCGGCGCCCGGAGAGTGGCCCCGGATGGGAGGTGCCCGCCGGCCAGCTCTTGGTGACCTTCAAGAGCGGCAAGGTGGCCTCGGTGACGCCCGAGAGTCCGGCGATCTTGCCTCCGACACAGCTCGCTGGCGTGCGCGGGGCAGAGAATGAGGCGCGCACACCGCGGGCTCTACAAGACTTCCCTGAACACCTGCGACACGCGGTCCTGGCCATGGAAGATGCCCGCTTCTACGAGCACCCGGGCATCTCGGTGGTCGGCATCGCCCGTGCCCTGCTCACGAACGTGATCTCCGGCAAGACCCGCGCAGGCGGCTCCACCTTGACCCAGCAGCTGGCCAAGAACCTCTTCCTGAGCCAGGAGCGCACCCTCTCCCGCAAGGCCAATGAGCTGCTGCTGGCCTTCGCCCTGGAGAAGGAGCTCTCCAAAGACGAGATCCTGGCCCTGTACCTCAACGAGATCTACTGGGGCCAGTCCGGCGGGGTGGCCATCTGCGGCGCCGACCAAGCTGCGCGCGCCTACTTCGGCAAGCCCGTCGACCGCCTCTCCCTCGGCGAGTCCGCCACCTTGGCCGGCATCATCTCCAGCCCCAACAGCTACTCGCCCCTGCGACACCCCGAGGTCGCTCAACAGCGCCGCGACATCGCTCTGCAGCGCATGGCCGATGAGTTTTGGCTGGACCAGTCCCAGGTAGATCAGGAGCAAGCCCTCCCCCTTCAAGTCATTCCCGGGGTTCAGGGACGACGCGCCCCCTACGCCGTCGACACACTGGTGGACGAAGTCGAGGCCACACTGGGCCAAGGCACCATCGCCGCACAGGGCCTGACGGTTCACAGCACCATCCACCCGCCGCTTCAACGCCTGGCGGAAGATGTGCTCGCTGAGTCCATGGCCAAGCTGGAGGCCGCCTACCCCCAGGCCACTGGCGTGCAGGCCGCCCTGGTCGCAGTCCGCGTCTCCGATGGTGCGATCCTCGCGATGGTTGGGGGCCGCGACTACGGAAGCAGCCAGTTCAACCGCGCGACCTTGGCACAGCGACAGGTGGGCAGCACGGTCAAGCCCCTCACGCTGCTGGCCGCATTTGAGCAGGACCGTGAGCTGAACACCGGCACCCTGTTCCTGGACGAGCCCATCTCCCGACGCGTCGATGGCAAGACCTGGCGGCCCCAGAACTACGACGGCGTCTTTGTGGGCGACATTCCCCTGCGGGATGCCATCGCCAAGAGCCGGAACATCCCCGCGGTGTTGCTGGCTGAGCTGGTGGGCTTCGGCCCACTACAGAAGCACCTCCAGGCCCTGGGACTGAGCGGCGCGACCTCTCTACCCAGCGTGTCCCTGGGTGGGTTCGAGGCCACCCCAACTCAGCTGGCAGGGGCCTACACGGTCTTCCCCGGCAAGGGCGTCTACGCGCCCCCACACTTGCTTCGGGCAGCCGCCGACCAGGACGGCAAGGTGCTGCTGGACCGGGAACCGACCCCTACACGGCAGGCCTCAGCCCGAGCCGCCATGATGGCCACCTCCGTGCTGCAGAGCGTCATCCAAAATGGCACCGGGAGCCGCGCCAGTCAGTTCGGAGCCAAGGGCAGCATCGCCGGAAAGAGCGGCACGACGGACGGCTACCGAGACGCCTGGTTCGTTGGCTTTAGTCCCACCGTGACCGTGGCGGTCTGGGTTGGTTTTGACGCCAACGGCAGCGCAGGGCTCGGAGGGTCCAAGGCCGCTCTACCGACCTGGAGCCGCTTCCTCGCGGGCTCCGGTACCACAAGCGGGAGCTTCCCCACTTCCAGGGACGTGGTCGAGCAGGACACCTGCGTGAGCCAGGAGTGGCTCCTACAGGAGTGCAGCGACTGCCGGCCGGAGCTCTACAGCAGAGGGACAGCGCCCCGCACAGGCTGCAACGAGCCCATCAACGCCCTGGACATCGGGGCCCTCCTGGACCGCACCCGCCGGGAGGTGCAAGAGCAAGAGCAAGAGCCCAAACCGGGCAAGCCCAAGCCCAGGCCTGCTGCAGAGAGGACCTGGCCTTGGAAGTGGAAGCGCTGATACCCGCCTGTTCCAGACTCAGTCGCGGCGGCGGCGGCGGCGGCGGCCCATCATCAGCAAGCCGGCTGCCAGACCGAGAAGGCCCAGGCTGCGCTGGCTGGGAGCGGAGGAGCAGCCGAAGAGCCGCCTCTTCTCTTCCACGTCGACCACGATGGGGTCATCGCCCAGGTCCGGCTCAAGGGAGGCGTTGGGAATGCCCGTCTGCTCACACCAAGAGCGGGTGCCGTCATCACAGCGCGCCTGCATCTCTGCGTCGATCCAGTCCAGGTAGTAGTCCACGCGGGTGTCTACGCCGCCCGTCTCATTGCAGTCGGTGTTGTCGTAGGCATGCGAGGTCACCCCCACCAAACGCCAGTCACCGTCGGCGCCGACCTGAGCAAAGCTGGGACCGCCGCTGTCGCCGTGGCACTTGCGCACGTCCGACTCCAGGTCCCCGACCTTGAACTCGTAGGGGGAGACTTCAGCGATGTAGCTCTCGCCCATCTGCTTGTAGGCGTAGCTCCCCTCAGGGCTGGGCTGGCCAAAACCAGTTGCGATCTGCTGCCCCCAACCCACGACGGTGACCGGGCTCCCGACATCCAGGGCCTGGGCCTCCTCGGCGGTGGCCAAGTACATGAAGTCCACGTCCAGGACAGGCTCATCGAGGAAGAGCAGCGCGATGTCGCGGTTCTCGCTCAGGCCCGTGGCCAAGGCCTGCATGTCCCAGCTTGGGTGATAGACCCAATCCCAGGCAGCCACAGCGTCGTCCGGCCAAGCGGGGATGCTCTGGCTGGTGCCGTCCAGAGAGGAGAGGTCCGACTGACGCGTCCACCGCATGTCGGCGTTCTGGAGCTCGAAGATCCCGTAGGTGAAGGCGAACTCGTCAATGCAGTGCGCCGCGAGCAGCACGGTGTCCGGTGCGATCAGCGTGGAGGAACAGACGAACTGACGGATGTCCTGGCCCTGGCCCTGAAAGGACAGGGTCGCGCCCATCACCATGCCGCCCGTCGCAGGAAAATCCCCCTCACTGGCGTCGGCGCCGTTGATGATCTTGGGGCTGGGTCCCTGAGCCATGGCGGCTGCGACGAGCAAAAACATCTCTCTCTCCTAAAGCGGAAAGCTGGTTTAGCCGTTCGGGGGGCAGGGCCGCCAGTCCCCTGGCTCCAACACCCTTTCGCCCTGCGGACACGCGCCTGAGCGCAAAGCCAAAGATCCACGCGGAAAGTCGATCTTTGGCATGCGCAAGTCTTACACCTCGCACTTTGCCGTACCCTGACATTGGAGGCAGTATGCAAGCCAAGACCCAAAGCGACTCCTGGGCCATGTGGATCCAAGCCGGCGCTCTGGTATGCCTGACCGTGGCCGCTGGCGTGACCACCCTGCTGATCAGCTAGAGAGCACCATCTGGACGTCGCCCGCCAAGATGGGCACCCGCCCCTGAGCGGTCTCCAGAATGAGCGCCCCGTCCTCGCGCAGGTCCACCGCGACCCCTTGATGTTGGCCAACCCGCACCTCGTGACCCAGGGTCACGCTGCCTGCCCGCCAAGCGCTCAGGACCCCTTCAGGGTCGGTCTGGAGTTGGTAGCAGCGGCTCTCGATGCGGTCCACCAGCTCCCCGAGCAGCGCCCCTCGGTCCCAGACACGGCCGGGACAGGCCTCCGCCAACGAGGTCGCCACGACCCCCTCTGGGAAGTCTTGGGCATGGACATTCAAGCCGACGCCGAGCACCACAAAGTGTAGGTGTCCGACCTCTGCGTGAAGCTCAGCCAAGATGCCCGAGACCTTGGCGCCTACACCATCGGCCGTGGGCGCCAGGATGTCGTTGGGCCACTTGATCCCCAGTCCAGTGACCTCGTGGATGGCCACGGCTGCTGCAAGGCAGAGCAGCGGCGCCTGCTCCGGGAGCAGGGATGGACGCAGCAGCAAGGAGAAGCTCAGGTTCTTTCCCTCGCTGGAGACCCACGTGCGGCCCAAGCGTCCCTTTCCGGCCACCTGGCGCTCGGCGACGACCAGAGTCCCAGCCTCTGCGCCGTCCAAGGCCAGCGTAAAGAGGTCCCGGTTTGTGCTGCCGGTCTCCGAGTGAAAGACCACAGGCCGGTTGCAGCGCCAGCTCAAGCTCAGAGGCCCAAAGCCGCCACCACCCCTGCGGTATCCCCCGCTCTCAGAGGCCACCTCCATGCCCTCCGCACGCAGCGCCTGAACGGCCTTCCAAATGGCTTGGCGACTCACACCGAAGTGCTCCGCCAGGACCTGCCCGGTGAGCGGTCCCTCTTCCAGGCCGCCGGCTACCTTGGCCCCCAAGGGCCGCTCATCGAAGGGGTCCAAGCTCAGCCTCAGGCGATGGGGTCGATGCGCAGGGAGAAGTCCACCCAGCGGGCCTGGTGAATCAGCCCCCCGACCGAGATCACGTCCAAGCCATGGTCCTTGAGCTCTGCGATGCGCTCAGCGGTCATGTTGCCAGAGGCCTCCAGCACAGCCTTTCCCTTGCCGACGGCGACAGCCTGCGCCAGCATCTCGTTGTCCATGTTGTCGAGCAGGATGACGTCGGCCCCAGCGTCGATGGCCACCTGGAGCTGCTCCAGGTTCTCCACCTCCACCTCGATCTTCACCAGGTGGTGAATGTGGTCTCGCGCCTTGGCGACGGCCTGGGCAATGCCACCGGCCGCGACGATGTGGTTGTCCTTGATCATCACCCCGTCGTACAGGCCGTGACGGTGGTTGTGCCCGCCGCCATGACGCACAGCGTCCTTCTCCAACTCCCGGTGAAGGGGCGTGGTCTTGCGGGTGCAGACCACCCGAACCTTGCCCTCCGCAGCGGAGACCGTCGCCCGGGTGTTGGTGGCGATGCCGGAGCAGCGCATCAGGAAGTTCAGGGCGATGCGCTCAGCCTGAAGGATGCCGGCCATGGTCCCGTGCAGCCGACAGAGGTTCTGCCCGTAGCTCAAGGCGTCTCCGTCTTGGGCCAAGCCCTCCCACTGCACGCCCATGCGCTCAAAGGCCAGCCGCGCCGGCAAGGTGCCGGAGACGACCAGATCCTGCTTGGCGTAGATGCGCGCTGTGCCCTTCAAGCTGGGATCTACCGTGGACTCTGTGGTCAAGTCACCTGGACCCAGGTCCTCGTCAAAAGCCAGCTTGATCAGGTCTTCAATGCGCATCGTCGCCTCCAGGGGAGGCAGCTTAGCCCGCTGCCTATCCCAAGGCCTTCAGCGAAGCGGCAAGCCCCTTGAGGCGGCTGTCCGCCAGGGCCAGCTTCTCTTCGAACTTGGCGACCACATGGTCCGGCGCCTTGGCCACGAAGGCCTGGTTGCCCAGCTTCTTGCGCAGGCCCACAGCATCCTTGTTGACGCGGTCCATCTCCTTCTGCAGACGCGCGCGCTCGGCGTCCACATCGACCACGCCTTCCAGATCCACGTGGATCTCAGCGCCTGCCACCACAGACGTGGCGCGGGCCTCTGGCAGCTCGCCGTCCAGGCGCACGTCAACCACGTTGGCCAAGTGCTTGAGGCCGGCACCATGGGTGAGAAGCCAGGAGGCCTTTGGACCCAGAGCCAGCACCTTGAAGGGCAGACGGGGAGAGATCTCCATCTCGGCCCGCAGGCGCCGCATGCCGCGGATGACGTCCTGAAGGAAGGCCACCTGCTCGATGATCTCTGCATCCGCTGGGTAGTCGGCAGCGCGGGGGTACTCAGCCACCATGACCGAGCCCGAGGTCTGAGGCAGCTTCTGCCAGATCTCCTCGGAGAGGAAAGGCATGATGGGGTGCATCAAGCGAGCGACCGCGGAGAACACGGCCAACAGGGTGTGCTGAGCGGCCTGGCGCGGCTCCCCCTCTGCTCCCGCCGTTGATGGGCCATACACAGCCGACTTGCTCAGCTCCAGGTACCAGTCGCAGAGCTCATCCCAGGTGAAGGCGTGGAGCTCGGAGCAGGCCTGGTCAAAGCGGAAAGCATCGAGGTGGCCTCGGATGCGGTCCGTTGCCTGACCCAGACGGGTGAGGATCCACTGGTCGTACAAGCCCAAGCTTGGGGTTGCAGAGGGATCGTAGCCCTCCATGTTCTGCATGGTGAAGCGCAGCGCCTGCCAGATCTTGTTCACGAAGCGGCCGGAGACGTCCACCTCGTGGTCGCGCCAGCTCATGTCGGCGCCTGGGGCGGCCAGGCGGGCCAAGGTGAAGCGGAAGGCGTCCACGCCATGCTTGGCGATGGTGTCCAGAGGGTCAACCACGTTGCCCTTGGTCTTGGACATCTTCACGCCATTCTCATCGCGAACCAGACCGTGAATGCACACCTTGGCGAAGGGCACCGTGCCCATGTTGTGGATGCCGCTGAACATCATCCGGGCGACCCAGAAGAAGATGATGTCGAAGCCGGTCACCAGCACGGAGGTGGGGTACCACTTGGCCAGATCCTTGGCGTCCTTGTCCGGCCACCCCAAGGTGGAGAAGGGCCAGAGGGCCGAGGAGAACCAGGTGTCCAGCACGTCGGCGTCCTGGGTCAGCACCAAGTCCTCGGCCAGCTCGTGGGTCTCTCGCACGGCGGCCTCGCTCTCGCCCACGTAGACATTGCCCTTGGCGTCGTACCAAGCGGGGATCTGGTGTCCCCACCAGAGCTGGCGGCTGATGCACCAGTCGCGGATCTCCCGCATCCAAGCAAAGTAGGTGTTCTCGAAGCGCCGGGGCACAAACTCGGTCGCGCCGTGCTCCACAGCAGCGATGGCGGGTGCGGCCAGGGGCTTCATCTTCACGAACCACTGGGTGGAGAGCATGGGCTCCACAACCGCGCCGCCACGCTGGGAGCGGCCCAGAGGGTGCTTGTGCTCCTTGGTGCCACGGAACAGGCCCAGCTCTTCCACAGCGGCCTTCACGGCCTTGCGGGCTTGCTTGCTCGGCATGCCTTTGAAGCGCTCGCCGCCCTGCTCGTTCACGCAAGCGGCGTCATCGAACATGGTGATGAACTCCAGCCCGTGACGCTTGCCCACCTCATAGTCGTTGAAGTCGTGGGCCGGGGTCACCTTCACAGCGCCGGTTCCGAAGGCTGGGTCCACCAAGATGGCGTCGCCCACGATGGGGATGTGGCGGTCCACCAGGGGGTTGTGCACGGTCTTGCCGATCAGGTGCTTGTAGCGCTCATCCTCAGGGTGCACGGCCACCGCGGTGTCACCCAGCATGGTCTCGGGACGGGTCGTCGCCACCACCAGCTCGCCGGAGCCATCGGAGAGGGGGTAGGCAAAGCTCCAGAGCTCGCCCACGTGGTCATCGTCGTATTCCACTTCCAGATCCGAGAGCACTGTGCGGGTCCCTGGATCCCAGTTGATGAGGCGGGTGTCTCGGTAGATCAAACCCTCCTCGTAGTACTTCACGAAGACCTGGCGCACGGCGGCGCTTAGCCCTTCGTCCATCGTGAAGCGCTCCCGGCTCCAGTCGCAGGACACGCCCAGGGAGCGAAGCTGGAAGATGATGCGGTCACCGTTCTTCTTCTTCCACTCCCACACCTTCTCCAAGAAGGCTTCCCGACCCAGGTCGTGGCGCGAGATGCCGTCCTTGGCCAGCTCGCGCTCCACCACCATCTGGGTGGCGATTCCGGCGTGATCGGTGCCCGGGATCCAGACAGCATCGAAGCCGTCCATGCGCTTGTAGCGCACCAGGATGTCTTGGAGCGTGTTGTCCAGCGCATGGCCCATGTGCAGGGAGCCGGTCACGTTTGGAGGCGGAATCACGATCGCGTAAGGGGGCTTGTCGCCGTCGGCGTCCCCCTTGAACAAGCCTTGGTCTTCCCACCAGCTGTAGTAGCGCTCGGCGGAGGCGTGGGCGTCGTAGTTGCTTGGGAGCTCGTTGTTCTCAGACATGGCACATCTCGGTCATGGGCTCAGGGCCCAGAAATCGGGTCTGCCTCCCCAGCGGAGAGGCCGAAATCAGGTGTGCTGCATAGCCCATCCAGCGGGTGCGGACTTGCAGCGCTTTGGATGAGCGGCCTTGCCTCTGAGAGACTGGACTCAGCTCTCTTTGAGCTTGGCCGCCACTGCATCCTGGATGGCCTTCTCGACCAGACCCCGGAAGTCGGGATTGGAGGCGAGCGCAGTGCGCAACACCCCTTCCACGACTTCTGGAAGTACCTCCAGGATGGCCCGCTCCAAAGCAGGGCCCACCACAGCGGGGTCAACCGCCACGGGATCGGGTTGGCGCGCATCACGGGGCACAAAACTTGCCATGCGCTCGCTGCTTACGGGCGGCGCAGGGTGGGTGGAGGCCGCCAAGGGGGTCGGCTCGTCGTCCACCATGAGCGGGCCCTTGTAGGACAAGGGGTCCCCAGCGTCCTCGTCCACACTCAGTGGTCCAAGCGAGGCCTCGATGCGCGTGCGCAGCGACTCTGTGGTGAAAGGCACGCTGACGCGCCCATCTACACCGCAAGCGGCCGCCTGTTCGGCGTCGTAGACGTCAAAGCCCCCACTGAGCAGGAACACCAGCGCGGCTGGGTGCGACTCTCTGAGGGTGCGTGCAAGCTCATAGCCGCTGCCATCCGGCAAGCGAACGCCGGAGAGCACAACGTCCACGGACGCGCTCCCAGCCTGCATCTTCGACTCACGAACACCGTTGGCGGAGACCACGCGGAAGCCCAGCGTGGCCAGCGCTTGGTTGGCGCGCCGCTGAGTGTTCGGATTGGGGTGCACGACCAATGCGGTCTTGCTCATGTGTCCTGCCTGGACGGCTTGGTGCCGAGGAGCGCAGTGCTACCACCCGCGAGGCGGGGGCGTCAAAAGAGGCGAGAGCCTAAAGCTTAGTCTTGCACGACAAAGACGTGCATTCCACGGGTGACCAGTTCGATCTTCTGACCGTCTTCCAGCTCCTGGATCTCGGTGTTCTGGAAGCCGACGTACAGGTCGATGTACTCCACCGGCAGCTCGGTCAGCAGATCCCAGACATCCTCGTCAACCGTGAAGCTGTCGCCGTCGCCTGCGTTGCAGGTCACGGTGCCCCAGGCCTCTCCGTCGCGCTCTTGGCGAACCTGAATCCAGACGTCGTCCCAGTCCTCTGCATCCCAGTCCACTTGAACGGTCTCGCCGAACTCGATCACACCCTCTTTGGCGGTGCCCGAGATGCTCACGTCGCCAATGGATCCCGCCGTAGGCGTTGCGGCACCACTGAAGCTGCCCGCCCCTTCCAGGGTCAGACCGCTCTCCAAGAGCTCATCAGCCTTCTCACAGGTACGAACGTTCGAGAAGACCTCGTCGAAGTAGAAACCTGCACCTTCGCGGCGCAACTCCCCTTGCCGGTCGCCGGCGAACCACTCGGGCTCATCGGTCAACCCTGGAATGTCGGCGCCCTGGGTTCCCGCATCGAAGGGGAACATGCTTAGGCCGTAGACACACCCGCTGGGAAGCTGCCGGTCCTGCAAGCCATCAGGGGCGTACTCCAGAGACACATTCCAAGAGAAGGCGCCCTCGTAGATCTCGCCAGTGGAAGCATCGCCGCACTCCCAGGTGTACACGTCGGTGGTCAGGCGGGCGTCGGCATCGGCGCCCTGACCAAGGTCGATGGACCCTTTGCAGGACAGGAAGAGAGGCAGAAAGGCAAGCATGGGGACTCCGGCGCGAGGGCGCAATGTCCACAAAGCTTAGCGGACACCTGGTCAGCCGGCTGTAAACCCTGTGCACGAAGAGATAGGGTGCAGCCCGAGGATTCGCCCATGCACCTGCTCAGTCTGCTCGGATGCACCCTGCTCGGGGGCACCGGCCCCCAGCCACTCAACGAGCCCGACGGTGAATTCTTCGACGCCCCATGGCCCTCCGAGACTCGGGTAACGGATCGCGGTTCCCCGGATTTGACCGGCTTTCCAGGCGTTGAAGACATCCCGATGATCGAGGCCTACGCCCAGGTCATCGAAGACGAACTGGATGGCACGTCTACCAACGGCCCCGTCTACTTTCGCTTCGACGGCCCGCTGGATCTGGAGCTTCTGCCCACCCCAGAGGAGAGCTTGGATGTCTCCAGCGCCACCCTCTTCCTGATCAACATCGACCCCAGCAGCCCTGACTTTGGACTGCCCGTGCCGGTGCAAGTGGACTTCCAAGAGAAGGCAACGACCTACCAACCGGAGAACCTTCTGGCCTTTGGCCCCATCTCCGGCGCTCCCCTTCGTCCGGCCACCCGCTACGCAGCCGTGGTCACGACGGACATCGCCCGCGCGGACAAGGCGCTTCAAGAGGAGCTTCTGAGCACCCACCCGAACTATGGCCGCTGGTCCGACCTGGACGCGGCGCTCTTTGAGTTGGGAAGGAGCAGCGCTGACATCGCCATCGCGACCACCTTCACCACCCAGGATCCCCTGGTGGAGATGGCCACGATTGCCAGGCACCTCGAGGACAGACTGGGCGCCCAATCCTTGAACCAGAGCCTGGAGGAGAAGACCACCAGCAACTTCAACCGGGTCTACGAGGGCCAAGTCTATGTGCCCCTCTGGCAGCACGGAGAGCGGCCATACGCCTCCGTCGGAGGTGCCTTTCAGTTCGATGAGCAGGGAGAGCCGCTGATGGCCGGCTGGGAGCGCGTTCGCATGAGCGTGAGCGTTCCAAAAGACGATCCACCGGCCACGGGCTGGCCCGTCATCATCTACGTGCATGGCACAGGCGGTGACTGGACCTCCTGCTGCGATGCCGGCATCTCAAGGCGTGCAGCCCAACGCGGGATGATGGTCATCGGAATCAGTCAGCCCCTGCATGGGGACCGCGGCACCGAGAACACGGATGTGGAGCTGCACAGCTTCAACCTCTTCAATCCCAGCTCGGCACGGGCCAACTTCCGTCAGGGCGCTTTGGATTCGGTCTACCTGGCCCACATCCTTACGGGACGCGCCCACACCTTTGAGACCGACCGCGGCAGCGTCACCACCGACCCGGAGCACGTGCTCTACATGGGACACAGTCAGGGCGGCGTCACCGGCTCGATGGCCCTCCCCTTTATGGGCGATGAGCTGGACGCAGCGGTGCTCTCCGGCGCTGGCGGACTCCTGAGTCTCTCGGTGCTCTACCGCAAGCAGGGTGGTTTGGACCTGGAGGAGCTCGTCACGGAGCTTCTGGGCTTCGCAGCCGACGAGCAGTTCGACGCGATGCACCCCATCGCGGCCCTCCTACAGACCTTGGCCGATGCCACCGACCCCATCAACTACGCCCCCTACTGGCACCAGCGGCGCACTTGGTTCTCCGAGGCGCCCATCGACGTGCTGATGTACCAAGGCACCGCGGACATCTACACCCCGGTCGAGACCAGCGATGCCCTGAGCGCGGCCGCGGGCATCCCACTGGTCTACGGAGGTGAGCCTCCGATGGCCCATCAAGTCCTGGGCCTGGAGCCGATCTATCCGCCGGTAGAACGAACCCAGCCCGCTTGGGGCGAGCAGAGCGTCAGCACCGGCTTGGCCTCGTATGTGGACGGAAGCCACTTCGTCGCCTTTGAGAGTGACGAGGCCCAGGACCTCTACCGAGACTTCCTGTGCAGCGCCGTCTACGACAACCCGACCATCGGGCTGCCCGCCATCCCAGAATGCCAGTAGCCGGAGCCACCCCATGAAGATTCTGCTTGGCGTGAGCGGCGGCATCGCCGCCTACAAAGCCTGTGACCTGGTCAGCTTGGCCAACAAGCAGGGACACCAGGTCCAGGTGGTGATGACTGCGAGCGCAACACGCTTTGTCACCCCCCTGAGCTTTGAGGCTCTGAGCGGCCGGCCGGTGATGACAAGCACCTGGGAGGGTGTAGGAAATCCGGGCATCGACCACATCGAAGTGGCCAAGTGGGCAGACGTTGCCTGTGTGGCGCCCTGCAGCGCAAACACCATGGGCAAGCTGGCTTGCGGCATCGCCGATGACGCTCTGAGCACGGTCTGGATGGCCCTGCGCCGCGGAACCCAGTGCGTGATTGCGCCGGCGATGAACACGGAGATGTGGCTGAATCCTGTGGTGCAGCGAAACCGCCGCTGGCTGGAAGAATTGGGCCGCTATCATTTTGTTGAACCGGTAGAAAAGCGCCTTGCATGTGGTGATATCGGCATAGGCGCATTGGCCGATACCTCAAGTGTACTTGACACTATCTCCACGGTGGGCAACTTGAAGTAGGTCCGGGATGCAACCCCCCGCGACGAACGGCATACTGCCCCTGATGACGCACTTGATGAGACAGACCACGCGACACCCCGGACGGATGATTCGTCCCGTGGAATCGGTCTGTCTCTGTTGCCTCTGTATGAGGGGCGGAGCCGCATAGAGCCGCGGCCCCGCCGGCGCACGCACCGCGCCACAACCGCCCTTTTTCCTTACGCATCCCAACTGCGGAGCACAGCATGTCTGCGCCTCCCCCTTGCCGCAATCTCGTCGGCAACTCGATCTCGCGGGTTGGAAACACCCCGCTTCAACGCATCGTACGCATCCCCACCGGCGCGGGCATCTCTGAGGATGTCGCCATCTTCGCCAAGCTGGAGTGGACCAACCCCGGTGGCTCCGTCAAGGACAGGGCGGCCTTGTCCATCGTGCAGGATGCCTGGGACAAGGGTCAGCTCAAGCCGGGCATGACCCTGCTGGATGCGAGCTCCGGCAACACCGGCATCGCCTATGCCTGGATCGCTGCCGCCATGGGCTTCAAGCTCAAGCTCTGCCTGCCCAAGAACGCCAACGCGGAGCGCAAACGCATCCTCAGGGCCTATGGCGCAGATCTGGAGCTAACCTCGCCATTGGAGGGCAGCGACGGGGCCATTCGCAGAGCCAGAGAGCTGGCTGCCGAGAACCCTGAGCGCTATTTTTACGCCGATCAGTATTCCAACCCGGCCAACTGGGAGGCCCACTACCGCAGCACGGGTCCGGAGATCTGGCGCGACACCCAGGGCGAGGTCACGCACTTCGTGAGCACCCTGGGGACCAGCGGCACCTTCATGGGCACCAGCCGCTTCCTCAAGGAGCAGAACCCTGAGATCCAAGTAGCCTCGGTTCAGCCCGACAGTCCCTTCCACGGCCTGGAGGGTCTCAAGCACATGGAGACCGCACTGGTCCCAGCGATCTACCAGCCAGAGGGTTTGGTGGACCGCGAGCTGGAGGCGCCCACCGAGGAGAGCTTCGCCCTGGTGCGCCGCTTGGCTCGGGAAGAGGGCTTGCTCGCCGGCGTGTCCTCGGGCGCGGCGCTCTGGGCCGCATTGGAGCTGGGCAAGGAGCTCAGCCAGCAAGGCAAGTCCGCGAACATCGTCGTGCTCTTCCCCGACGGCGGCTCCCGCTACCTGAGCGAAGACCACATCTGGGAGAGCGAATGACCCCGCTGAGCATTCAGGCCGAGGAGCTGGCCAAGCTGCACGCCCACGCTGAGGGCGGCTACCCCCATGAGGTGGTCGGCATTCTGGCCGGGCAAGACGGCGTGGTCACCAAGGTGCTGCCGCTGACCAACGAGCGCGCTGACTCCGCCCACAACCGCTACAAAGTAAGCGGACTGGTGCTGATGCGCGCGGAGCAGAGCCTAGAGAAAGAAGGCTTTTCAATCCTGGGCTACTACCACAGCCACCCGGACCATCCTGCGCTGTACTCCGAGTACGACCGGGACCATGCCCTGCCAAACCTGGCCTACCTCATCACCGCCATCCACAACGGACGCGCGGTGGACACGCTGTGCTGGCGCCTGCGCGAAGACCGCAGCGTCATGGATCCACAGCCCCTTCAAATCCAGCCTTCCGACCTTCCTGGAGTCCCCATGTCCGTGACCATCCACATTCCTACCCCCCTGCGCAGCTACACCGACGGCCAGAGCAGCGTCGACGTCACCGGAAGCACGGTCGGCGAGGCGCTGAGCGCGCTCACCGAAGCCCACCCCAAGCTGACCAAGCACCTGCGCAGCGACAGCGGCGCCTTGCGAAGCTTCGTGAATGTCTACCTGGGCGATGAGGACATTCGCTTCCTCAACAAGGAAGAGACCCCCGTCACCGAGGGTGCTGAGCTGACCATCGTGCCGAGCATCGCGGGGGGCGCGCTGTGAGCCCAGTCAAGGGAAACACCCCGGAGTTGACCAGCGAGGAGATCGGGCGCTACAGCCGTCATCTCATCCTGGATGAAGTGGGCATGGAGGGACAGCGCCAGCTCAAGGGCAGCGCCGTCCTGTGCATCGGCACCGGCGGACTGGGCTCCCCCTTGCTGATGTACTTGGCCGCCGCAGGCGTTGGCCGAATCGGCATCGTGGACTTTGATGTCGTCGATGAGAGCAACCTGCAGCGCCAGGTCATTCACGGCACCGCCAGCGTGGGCCGTCCCAAGGTGCAGTCCGCCAAGGAGCGCATCCACGACATCAACCCCAACGTGCAGGTCGACATCTTCGAGGAGGCGCTGACCTCCGAGAACGCGCTGCGCATCCTGGAGCCCTACGACGTGGTCGTGGACGGGACGGACAACTTCCCCACCCGCTACCTGGTCAACGACGCCTGCGTGATCTTGGGCAAGCCCAACGTCTACGGCAGCATCTTTAAGTTCGAAGGCCAAGCCAGTGTCTTCAACTACCAGGGCGGCCCAAACTACCGGGACCTGTACCCCGAGCCCCCTCCCCCCGGCCTGGTGCCTTCCTGCGCTGAAGGCGGCGTCCTGGGCATCCTGCCCGGCGTCATCGGCTGCATCCAGGCAACCGAAACCATCAAGATCCTGCTCGGCAAGGGCACCAGCCTGAGCGGCCGCCTGCTGCTCTACGACGCCATGAACATGCGCTTCCGCGAGCTCAAGCTGCGCTGCGACCCGGAGTCCCCCAAGATCACCGAGCTCATCGACTACGAGCAGTTCTGCGGTGTCCCAGCCAACGACCATCAGAATGAAGGCTTGGAGGACAGTGTGGGCTTCCAGAGGATCGATGTGGCCGCTGCAAAGGCCAAGCTGGACGGGGGCTGGGCCCCCTACGTGCTCGACGTTCGTCGCGAGAACGAGGCCAGCATCGTCACCTTGAAGTTCAGCGACCGCCTGCAGCCACACAGCGAGATCCTGGCCATCGCGAGCGAGCTGCCGAAGGACCGAGACATCCTGGTCTACTGCAAGATGGGTGGTCGCTCCGCTCAGGCCTGCGATGCCTTGATTGAGGCCGGCTTTGACACCGCACGCCTGTTCAACTTGCAGGGCGGAATCACGAGCTGGGCCAAAGAGATCGACACAAGCCTGCCGACCTACTGAGCCGAAGCGGAACCGTTCAGAGAGCGGCTCCGCTTCACCCCACTAGAAGGGGTTTGAGGGATTGCCCGAGCGCGGGCTTCGGTCCCAGTTGTAGTCGTTGTTGTGTCGACTGGTCGCAATGTCGATGATGTACGGCTTCACCGTCGAGTCGGCCTCCTTCTTGTACAGGAAGCCGATGCCGCCGCTGCCCTGGGTGTGGTGCTCATGGTAGGGCGTGTTGATGGCGATGCCGCTGGCGTGGCGGCCCTTCTTCGTCGCAGTACGCACCTCTGCGATGATGTTGTTGACCATCGGGTCCTGCAAACCACCGCAGATGCCTTCGCTGTTGCCGTGGAACTTGAGCTTGTTGAGCTGCCAGGTCCCCGGTGCGTTGAAGGCGAAGCACTCCTCGCGCTTGGTGCTGTCCTCGAAGGTGACCTCCTCGGCGCCAGCTTGCTGAGAGTCACGCGTCATGCGCAGCTTGATCTGCCGTGCGATCTCGACCTTGAGGGCCTCGGGGTCCTCTGGTCCTAGGTGCTCAGGCATGGCCAAGGGGAAGGCCTTGACCTGGTTGGATGCGACCTGCACCTCCTTCTCGATGGCGAAGTTGCGCAGCACATCCATGAGCAGCGCGGTGGAGTTGGTGTTCTTGGTGACGGAGTCCTCTCCGCGGACAGCCCACTTGGCCCAGAAGACGAGGTCCTTGTCGCTGAGCTGACGCCCTACCGGGTCATCGACCATCTGCTTGACCCCACCGTCTGAGGAGGCGACCTGAAGGGCCCCTCCCATGCCCTGCTGGCCCGCTGCTGAGGCGAGGGCGCCCATGCGGTCCGCCTCCGACTCCAAGCCAGGGTCGGCGTTGGCACCGCCCCCCTTCATCTGCATGGTGGGCTTGACCCGACCCTGCTTTTGCTGGACCACATGCCAGGCCTCGTGCGGCAGGTGCTTCTCCTGTCCCGCGCCCAGGTGGATCTGGTTTCCCTGGGCGTAGGCCTGGGCCCCAAGGGCCGCAGGTTGGCTAGAGTTCCGATGTACCTGCACGTCAGAGAGGTCCATGCCCGAGAGGCCCTCCACCCCCGCCTTCAGCGCATCGGGCATGCCCGTGTTGTTGGCGAGGGGATCCCTCAGGCTGTCTGGGCCATCAACGGCGGCAGCGGCAGCGGGTGCAGTGTTGGACTTCTCTTCAATTTGCGCGTTGGGCAAGGGGGACTCCTACGTGGTCTCCCGCATCCTAAACCCCTCCCTATCGGAATCCAAGACCTGAGCGTCACCGGCGCCTAAAAGCCCTTCCCGCTTAGATCCGCGAGCATCTCGGAGTAGAAGTCCAGGTGGTCAAAGCCCGGCGCCGTGGCCCCAGCGATCTGCCCAATCTCATCGATGTGGTCTGCCGAGACTTCCCCGCGGTAGTCGCCCCACTTTGCGCTCTCGACCCCGACCAAGCCGTCGTTGTCCCCTTCCATCAGGACGAGCACACCGTGGGTCACAGCAAAGAGCGGCGTGACGATCTCGCCGCCGTTGTCCCACTGGCAGATCAGGTCCAAGCCACCACAGGTGCGCCCAGCCCAAGACTGGTACATCACGTCGCTGCGGTCCGAGACCTGGTTGTTGAAGGTCTCCATGCCCTCGGCGCTCATCTGAGCCATCTGGGCAGCGATGTCCTGGTCGTTGGTGCTCCCATAGAAGAGCATCAGCGCATCGATGACGCCGTCGGCGACCAGCTCACTCACCATGGAGCTGTCGAAGACACCGTTGGCGATGTCCGCAACACCCGTGCCCCGATGCGGCGTGGAGACGGTGGTGACCGTGGCCACGCGCCCTTCGACGTCCAGCAAGCTCGTCACGTAGCGCGCATCCAATCCACCTTGAGAGTGACCCAGCAGGTTGACGTGGCGGTGGTGCCCGTCCGCGAAGAGCTCCTCCAAGTGGGCTGCCCACTGCTCAGCGCGCACAGTGGTGCTCTGGTAGGGATCCACGTCCCGAACCCAGACGGTGTACCCCTCCCCCGTGAGCCGGGGTTCGACGCCGTACCAATAGTCCAGGATGCCGACGAAGCTCTCGGTGCCAGCCAGCCCGTGCATCAACAGCGTGGGATAGCGGGTCCAAGTGCCGGCGCAGTCCCGAATGCAGGTCTCCTCCAGGGTGTAATCGCCAGGCTCATCACCTTGGCCTCGCAGCTCCACCAGGAACTCCCCATTCCAGGGCAGGGTCAAGGTCTCGGTCGCCCCCCACATCATCGTTCCGGCCCAGAGCTCCTCACCCCCAACCGTCAGCAAGCGCACCTGGGCCGCCTCGACCCCCGTCCACTCCGAGAGGTAGAGCTCCAGCTCTGCGCTCTCCGGTCCGGCCACCGCGTGCAGGGCGCCCTCGCACTCCAGCAGGCTCCCGCTCACCCAGGCCTCCAGCCAGCCTCCTTCAACGGCCGCCAAGGGGGTACACGGCGGGATCTCTCCGGTGTCTCCAGTCTCGCCGGTCTCCACCAAGCTGCCGCTGTCTCCAGCGCTGTCCAAGCTCTCCACGAGCGAGGTCTCAGTGTCCGAACAAGAAAACAGGGCAAGCAGCAGCACGAAGAGGTCCTCACAGGCAGCGCAGGATATCCCAAGGCGTGGCCGATCCGATGCTCATCACTCTGCTCGCGGCGCTGGCGCTGTTCCTGGGCCAGCTGGTCAAGGGCACGACCGGCTTTGGCGGAGCTCTGGTCTCGGTCCTGCTGCTGAACTGGCTCATCCCCCCGGCCCAGGCCATCTTCCTGACGGCCTGCATCGACATTCTTGGTGGCGGAATCCTGCTGGCCCAGGTGCGAAAGCACATGCGCTGGTCGCTGGTTCTGGTCCTCTTTCTGCCTTTGGTGATGGGCCAGTACGTCGGCACCGGCCTGCTGGTGCGGCTCCCGGTTGACGTGGTCAAGATGCTGGTCGGGGCCTTCATCGGCCTGATGGGGCTGCGCTGGGTGATTCAGCCAATTCGCGCAGGCGTCGGCGAGCTGGAGGACCTGCCCGAGCAATCCGGCGGCCTACTCTTCCAGGCCGGCATCGTTGGAACCCTTGGCGGCCTGTGTGGCGGCCTGATGGGCGCCTCCGGCCCGCCCGTCATCCTGTTCATGAAGCGCCACTTCCAAGACCGATTCGTGCGCACGACCCTGATCGGCACCTTCTTTCTAGGCGCATGCAGCATGGCTGCGATGCTCTGGATGCGCGATGCCACACCGCCGGAGGTCTTCGAGAAGCTTCCTTGGGTGGTGCCAGGGGCCATCGCCGGCAACCTGCTGGGGAGCCGCCTGGCCGACCGCGTACCCCGCGCTGCGTTTGCCCGCATGGTCGGGGCTCTTCTCTTGCTCAGCGGCGCTGGCCTGGTGCTTCGGGCCCTGATCTAAAGGGCCCAAATCGCAAGGCTCCGAGCTCGGCTCTAAGAGTCCTCCTCCTCCGCCTCTTCGTCCGACTTCTTGGAGCTCAGCGAGCCCTTAAAGCGCGTCCAGGCATCCTCGGGAGCCAGATCCTTTGGAAGGGTCTGCAGAGCCTCTGGCTTGCCGACGATGACAGCGGCCGGTCCCGTCGCCACCTCCCCCGTGTCCAAGGCGATCCAGCGCTCTTCATCCAGAAAGAGCGCGAAGACCTGCAGGGCCTGGTCGTCAAAGACGATGTCGTGCACCTGGCCCATCATCTTGCCGCCTCGGCTCATCACGCGGGTGCCCTTGTATTGGCTGGCCCACGCCCGACCATCGGCGGCGTTGCGGCTGCCTTGGCTCCACTCCACAGAGTCCTCGCGGTCCACAAAAGCCACGTCTCGGCCTACGCGCTCGATCAGCGTCGCCTTGACCCCGCCGGCTTTGGCAAAGACCCCGCTGGCCTTGACCCGGTAGCCATAGATGCGACGGCTCTCGAGGTCGAACTGGAAGTCGTCCAGCTTGCCGACCAACGCGCCCTCGCGAAGGCTCACCAGGGTCCGACCCTGACACTTTCTGTAGGTGTTCACGTTCGCTCCTGGGGGTCCGTCTCGGCCCCTTGTCTCTCACTTTGCACGCCCACGTCCTCTCGCCAAGTTCCAGGCATCACCGCGGACAAGTACATCGCCGAGCTGCCGGCGTACTTCTCGGCGGAGTAGCGCGCCGGATCCGTGGCCAGGAGCTTGAGCAGACGAATCTGCTGGGTGAGTCGCTCGCGAATTCGCTTGCGGAGTGGGTCGCGCAGGGCCATGTGGGGAATGTAACCAACCCAGGCAAGGGCTCGCGAATGCGCATTGAAGAAGAGCTCGCCCGGCGAGTGGGTCATCCAGTGAACGCCGTGGTCCCCTCACCGCGCAGCACCGCCTACCGCGCCCGCATTGATCTGAGCGTGGGCCCCGACGGGCGCCTGGGCACCTGGGTTCCGCGCAGCCATGAACACATCCCACTCCAGGATGAGCCGCTGGCCCGGCCCGAAATCCAAGCGCTGCTCCCTGAGCTGCGGGAGCTCAACCTCAAGGGATTGGGTCGGGTCGAGCTGCGCAGCGATGGCACCCGTGTGATCGCACACGCCCGCATGCCCAAGAAGAAGCGGCCCCAGAGAGATCTGGCCCTGCGTCTCCCTTTCGAGGACATTGCGCTAGAGGGCAAGACCCTGCGCGGCGATCCCAAGCTGCACCTGGAAGTCCAGGGCATCGCCCATCAGATCTCACCGGGCAGCTTCTACCAGATCAACTTGGAGGTGAATGCCCTGCTGGTGGCCCGGGTGACGGAGATCCTCGCGCGCCTCAAGCCCGCTCACCTCCTCGACCTCTACGCGGGCATTGGGAACCTGTCCCTTCCCACGGTGGCCTCGGGCGTGCCGGCCACTTTGGTGGAGTCCATGGGGAGCTCGGCCAAAGACGCCAGAGCCACCCTCAAGCGCCTGGATCTGAACGCCACCATCCTGGAACAGGACGCTGGCAAGCTCGAAGCCGGCCAAGTCTTTGCCGACGTGGTGTTGCTGGATCCCCCGCGGGCTGGCGCACCAGGCGTCATTCCGACCTTGAGCGTGACCCGACCTCGGGCCTTTGTGTACGTGAGCTGCAACGCCGCGACCCTGGGGCGGGACCTGAACCAGGGGGTCAAGGCCGGCTACAAGGTCACCGAGTTGGTCGGCCTGGAGATGTTCCCAGGGACCGAGCACTTTGAAGCCCTGGCGGTCTTGGAACGCGCTTAGGGCCTCAGAGAAGGCTGAGCTGGAGCTCCACCAGCCTGGTTCCAGGCACGACCTGCAAGTCCTCCATCGCCGAGGCCACACAGGCCAGGTCCACCTCGGCCAAGGGCTGCTCGGGCAAGCCTTGGAGCCGCAGCATACGCAGCGCTCCCTGCTCGTCAAAGAGCAGAGCGATGGGAAAGCGCTCCAGCGAAACCAAGGGGCAACCCACCATGCGGGCTTGGGCCTGGCTCTCTCCGTGGAGGAGCGGGCTCTTGCTCAGGGTCGCTCGGCCGACTCGGGGGCCAGCGGGCCGGGTTGGCGTCCAGGCCGCGACCTCCCAGCCATCGTGGGGCGCATTGGGGTGCCCAAAGCGCAACACATCCACGGTCTGTCCCCCCAGCTCGACCTGACCCGCTGGCGTTGTGAAGAAGCCCTGCCACTCTAAGCCGGAGACCCGCAGCCACTGGGCCGAAGCGGCCTTCGGCACCGGCTCTTGGTGGGCGCGCAGCGCATGCACTGGGACGCCCGACGCGCTGCAGACGTGAACCCCCTCATTCAGCCTGCACTCCAAGCCCACCGTGAGGCCGTAGGGCAAGCCCGAGGAGGGTGCGCCGCCTTTGGGCTCAAGCTTGGTGGGCCACTGGGCGATGAAAATGCTGAGGAGCAGGTGCATGCCCAAGACTACGACGTGAGCCTTCTCTCATTCGCACACAGGTCATGGTGACGATAGAGCGCCTACCGCCCCAGAGACCGTGATCCATGTCCCGACTTCAGCAAGCATTGCCCCTCGCGGGCACCGGCGCCGCCCTCGGGTTGGTCTTCTTTGGAATGGAGGAGGTGCTGCACCTCGTCCTGGGAGAGCCGCACCTTCAGGCGCTGCAGATCCTCCAGCTCCTGCCCTTCTACGTGGTGCTGCCAGCCCTGGCTGGATTCATTCTGGGCGTGATCGGTTTTAAGGGTGTCGCGGGCAACCTCTGGCTCTTCGCCATGATGGCCACGCTCTTCCTCTTGGGCCCAGCCATCTCCACCCTGGGGTTGCTCGGCGCCGTCCCGGCGCTCATCGGTCCGCCAACCTTGGTGGTGGCCACCCTGTATGTGACGCGCAACAAGAGCGACGGCTTTCGCTGGGCCGTGGTGCCCGCGGGCCTGGTTTGGCTTCTCTTCGCCACTGTCTTGAACGTCTCAGCCACTCCAGGTCCCTTCTCGGCCAAGGGCGCCCTCGTCAATGTTGGCTTGGTCGTCATGGCGGCGGCGCTGATCGCCAGCCTGGGCAAGGCCCTGGGCGACCGCAGTCCTCGACTTGGCGTGATGGCCGTCTTGTTGGCCATTCTGGTATGGCCGGTGCGCTTGATCGTGAAGAGCCCGACCAGCCGCAACCTGCCCGCCGCCCAGGGCGCGGAGCTTCCCGCTGTCTTGGTCGTGGTCGTCGACGGCTTGCGGGCAGACCAGGTGGCCTTCCTCAACGGCAAGGCAGAGTCCAACAGCCCAAACCTGGACGCCCTGGCCAAGCGAAGCTTCAGCTACACAGCTCAAGCAGGCGCCCCAGCCGGGCTGCCGGCGATGGCCAGCCTGCTCACGGGACTGTACCCAAGCACCCACAAGACCAAGCCGGGCGGCAAGCTCACGGCGGACCACCGCAGCATCGTAGAGTACGCCTCGGACCAGGGTTATGTCACGGGCGCCGTGATCAGCCAGGAAGCCTATGGTCCCGGCTCCGGCCTGGAACAAGGCTTCGGCTACTACGAGGTCTTCACCGGCATGGGCCACCAGCCAGCCTTGCTCGCCACCCTGGACCTCTTCCACATCCCGCTGCTCTCCAACCGGCACTACGCTGGCGCCGAGCGCATCACAGACCGCGCCCTGGAGTTCCTCAACAGCCGAAAGGGCCAGGGCTGGTTCCTGATGGTCGAGTACGCGGACCTGCTGGGCCCCTCGGAGCAGAGCTACCAGGCGGATCTGCTTCTGGTGGATGGGCAGATCGAGCGCTTGGTCACCGCCGTCCCAAAGGACACCTGGATCTTCGTGGTCGGCTCCCACGGCATCAGCTTCGGGGAGCACCTCCCCGGGCAGGAGAGTGAGCGAGAGCTCACTCAGGGCCTCTGGCAAGAGAGCTTGGCGGTGCCCTTGATTGTCTACCGCCCGCGGAACAACCAGCCGGCCAGTGTGCTGCGCACCGTACAGACCGCAGACTTGGTTCCAACCCTGTTGGACCTGATGGAAGCAGATCTGCGCATCGGCGTAGACGGAGAGGAGCTCTTTGAGATCTTCCACCGCCCCAGCACACAGACCGAGCCCCCTGCCGTCTCCGAGCTCTCTGACGGGACACAAAAGGCCCTGCGCTCGGGCGAATGGAAGGTGCTCTGGCAACAAGACACCGCCAGTCTCCAGCTCTACAACTTGGTCCTCGACCCAGGTGAGCAGCAGGACATGGCCGCAGAGTTTCCCGAGCGTGCCGCCGCGATGGCCCAGGACCTGCCTGGGGTGGACTGGCCCGCGCCGCCCGAAGGCTGGGATGCACCTGAGCCCGAGGAGCCCGAGGAGCCTGAGGAGCCTGAGGAGCCCAAGCCAAAAAAGAAGGGCCGGGGCAAATAGCCCAGCGCAAGCGTGCGTAAACTGAGGTCTCCCTGAGAGGGTCCGTGCTCCTTCTGTTGCTGTCCTGCTCTCCGAAAGTGCAGACCATCGCCCTGCCAGCCGTGGCCTCGTGCCGCAGCCAAGTGCTGACCCAGACCCTCCCTGGACTGTGGGTTCAGGACGTGGAGGTCTTGGAGGGGCAGATCCCCGTTCGGGTACGACACGGAGAGATCGACCTGCGCCTGCAAGCCTCCGAGCGCAATCGGGACTCGGTCTTGTTGGAGTACAGCGCTGGGCCATTCCATGTACGTCGACGTGCCCGCATCCAGGTCCCACGAACCCCCTTGCCCGTGTTGCTGCCGCCCGAGCCCCCCTCGTGGCGCCTACGCTTTGAGGGCGCCCAGCTGGGCCGTGAAGCCCTGGCCAAGTCCAACATTTTGGGGACCGAGAAAGAGGTCGAGCTGCTCTTGGAGGTCTGCCCGGAACACATCCCCTGCCGGACCTTGGTCCCAAAGGGGGTGCTGTGGGGAAGCGCCCCGGCCCTCGCGGAGCCGGGCTTCCGCATCCGAGACGAGGACCTGCTCTTCAAACAACGACTGACCCCAAAGGCCTCTGCGCGCATACAGCCCGGCCCGAACACTCTGGTGCTGGGGGACTCCACCGCTTCAGTGAACGTGCAGACCACCCCCCACCCCACCCTGGACCCTGAACCACTCGCCCTGGAAAAGCCGGTCAAGGGCCTTCTCAGCCGGCAGAGCAGCTACCCTCACGCCTACCTGCTGCACCTGGACCAGAGCCAGTCGGTGACACTGGCCATCAGCGGGAGCCAAGGCGGCTTGGACTTGGGACTGCACCACTGTGATGGCACCCCCCTCCAGAGCGTGCGCAACAGCGAGCGCAACAGCGCCGTGATGCAGGTACGGCTGGACGCCGGAGACTGGCTGATTCGAGCGGGCCTACCTGAAGTCGGGGTAGTACAGAACCACTACGAGCTGCTCGCCACCACCGACTCGCAGGAACTGGAAGACTTTGTGCGTGGCCAAGGGTCAAACTGAGTGCTGCTTCTCCTGCTGGCCTGCAGCGACCCCTCCCCCGCAGACAGCGTGGACAGCCAGGACAGCGGCCCAGCCCAGCACCCAGGCTTCGACCAGATCCAGGTGAGTATTCAACACGAACAAGGCGGCTATTCGGCCACCTGCAATGCGGGACCAGGCATCCCGGAGCGCTACCGTTGGACCCTCAATGGCAGCCCGCAAGAGCCCAACACACAGATCTTGGAGGGACTGAGCTGCGAGGATGAGGTGGTGTGCACCGTCAGTGCGGACGGCGTGGATCCCATGGCCTCGCCGGTGGTATCGGTGACAGCAGGCCTGGAGTTGGGCCTTCGTGAGCTCGGAGGCGCCCTGCGCTGCGAGAAGATCTGCGGCACCGAAGACCCCGGCCCTTTCCTCTGGACACAGGGTGGTGCCACTCGGTCTGGCCCGGTTCTCTGGCCCCAGGACCGAGAGGAGGAGGCCACCTGCAGCGCGGCAGGAGCCAGCGTGGCCGCGCCTGCGGCGAGTCAGCTCCCCAGGACCCAGGTTGAGCTGCTCTCCAAAGACGAGGCCTGGCTGGCCTTCTCAGGCGCCTGGATTGGTGACATCGACGGCGACGGCGGTCCAGATCTGGCCCTCGGTATGCCCTACTGGAACAGCCCCCGGCCCAAGAACGGCGGGGTCGCCATCCTGAGGAGCGAGACTCTGGGCACCCAAGACAGCCACAGTCTGGGCCCCGCCATCACAGGCGAGGGCAGCGCGGACCTGGCAGGGTGGGCGGTGGCACCTGCTGGCGATGTGGACCAGGACGGACTGGACGACTTGCTCGTGGGGGTGCCCGGCGATGAGCGTGGGGGCTACCTGGCCGGCGCTGTGGCCCTGGTCACGGGAGCAGATCTGGCCGATGGCGTGGAGATAACAGGCCAGGCACACCGCCTCTGGACCGGGGATGCCCTGCGCATGTGGAGCGGCACGGCCCTGGCCGGCGGAGCGGACCTGGACGATGACGGTGCCCTGGACGTGCTGGTGGGCGCCTACGGGGCCAACGCAGACAGCGGCTCGGTCTTCCTCTTCGACGCCGACACGGAGAGCGGCGTCTTCACCGACCCGGTGTTGCAGGGCCCCGAGGGCTCCGCCACCGGCCTGAGCGTGGCCTTGGTGGGTGACAGCGACGGCGACGGTCTGGTGGAGTGGGCAGCCGGTGCGCCACTGGCGGATGGCTTGTACTGGGGCCAGGGCCGTGAGAGCACTTGGATGGCGCCCAGCTCCACGGTCGGCGGACGCTTCGGCTGGAAGATCACCGGCCTGGGCGACTGGGACGGAGACGGCCTGGACGATGCCGCGGTCAGCGAACCCCTTGGGGATACCTGGATCTACGCTGGAGGGAGCTGGCAGGCCCAAGGCCGGGCCAGCACAGAAGTCGCGGCCCTTGAGAGCCCCGAGGGCCCCCTGCTCCTGGTGAGCCACAACGGCGCGCTCTGGGCCTTGCAGGACGACATCTGGAGCGAAGTGCTCGCTAGCGGCGCCTCCGCTTTGGTCAGCACCTCCCCCTTGGACTTTGGGGAGCAAGGCACCCTGCTCATCGGAGATCACACGGCGGAGTCAGGGCAGCTCTGGCTCGGGCTGCCGCTCGGCCTGTAGCAGCAGCTCTACCGCCACCTCCGAGGGCACGCCGTGGTGCGCCACGCCTCCGGCCAAACACAGGCCGCTCGCTGGACGGGTGCGGGGCTGAATGGAGAGCAACCCCACGCTCGCCAAGGGCTGCCAAGAGAGGGTGAGCGGCACCCCAAGCGCCCGGTCCAAACGTTCGATCCACGCTTGGGTGAGGTGGGCCAACGCCACCAGGTCTTGGCCCAACACCCAGGCCTCGAAGGGCACCTGGGGCGCCCACGGCAGCACCACGCCATCGATGACCCGACCCTGCGAGATCGCCCGGTCGATCTCGCCCGGCAGCGCGTCCCAGTCCCAGGCGCGGCCCGGCCAAGGCTCCGGACTTGTGAAGAGCTGACTGTGGGCTGCCTCCAAGCGGCCGTGTCCTCGCTCCCAGACCCAGAGGGTGTTCTGCAGGCGGGGGTCGCCGGCCAGATCAAGGGCTCTGGTCCTCGCGGCCAGCAGCACGGACTCCAGGGTCGCCGAGGCGTGCAAGATGACCTCGTTGGCGCCAAGACCGGCAGCGCTCTCTGGGGCTTCGATTCGCAAGAGCGGGCGTGGGTTGGCCACGACCCGGATTCCCTCCCCCTCATAGATGGACTGTAGCGGCGGTCGCGGGGCTTGGATGGTGGTCTTGGGCCAAGGCAAGGGCGGCTGCGCCCGGCTTGAATCGAGGATGACCGTGCTCCCCCGCAAAGGACAGACCCGGCGTTCGATGCCCAACATGGGCTACTGCCAGTCCAGCAAATCCAGGTCCTCGAACAGGCCGGCACTCTCTGCCTGATGCAAAGCCAGACCCGCGTGTTGTGCAGGGTCAATCTCCGCGCCGCGGTGCAGGTCCCAGGCCAGATCACAGAGGCGGTCGAAGGCCGAGGCATGACCGGCGAAGCGCTTGAGACCGTAGTCCGTGGCGCCCTTGGTGTGGATGACGAACTGCCAGTCGCTGGCCTGCATGAGCAGGGCCTCCCGGGCGGCACCCTGCAGAGCTGCAGCGATCTCTGGATTGTCTCTCCAAGCGACCAGCCCCACCAGCTCGCGCAAGCGGGACTCCGCCCGATGGACCACCTCCCACGTCCATCGAAGTGGCTCGTTGAGCCAGACGCGGTGGTCCCCACCTTCGCCCCAGCTTCCTTCGGGCAGCCAGGCCACCAGCTCCGGCTCCTGGCACTCCAGGTGCTCGGAGACGGTCTGGAGCTGGATCTCCGGGTCTGCCGAGAGGCCCAGCCAGAGGTCCTTGAGGAAGCGGGGGCCCTCGTGCCACCAGTGTCCGAAGAGCTCTGCATCGAAGGGCGCACAGACCATGCCTGGCTCCGCGCCACTCTCTCGGTGGCTGTGCAGAATGCCCTTGAGCACCGCCTGGAAGTGCTGGGCCTGAGAGAAGGCCGCCGAGGCGATGCTCTCCGGCTCGTAGCGGGCCTTGTCCCCCAAGTCGGCCTTGGGGCTGGTGACACGCCAGTAGCGCAGGCCGCGTTGGCCGTGCTTCTTGTGGAACTCCAGGTAGCGCCCATCGCCGGGGTAGCCGACCTTCGCGCTCCACACCTGCTCGCTCACCTCTGGGTGACGGGCCACGGCAACCACCCCGCTGTCGCTGCCGGTGCTGCCGATGATGTGCGGCGCCAAGACGCTCCGCCAAGGACGCTCCACATCCCAGCTGGCTTGATCCCAGCCCACCTTCACGAATCCCTTGTCCGTGCGCAAGCCCTCGGAGCGGGCCCCGCGAAGCAGGTGCGCATCGACCACGACCCAGCGAACGCCCTCTTCTGCCAAGAGCTCCTCAACACCGCGGCGATCCACAGCGGCCGCATCGAGCACCGGCGCGCTCCACCTTCCGGCGGGACGGTAGGCACACTCAGGCATCCAAAAGCCTGTGGGACGTTGGCCAAGGATGCGCTCCGAGGTGCGCAGGCCAGTGCGGATCTGTGCCCGGGCGCTCACGTCGTCCTTGAGCAGCGGCAGGTAGCCGTGGGTCGCGCAAGAACTCAAAATCTCGATGCGCCCGGCCTTCCAGTGGGCGGCAAAGGCCCCCGGAATGTCCTCGTCGATGCGTTCAAAGTCTTCGATGAGCTGGCCGAAGTGCGCCTCCCAGCCCTGGGCCAGCCCTTGCATCTGGGCATCCCCCCACCCCTTGAACTCCTTCTCGTCCGCTTGGGCCTGGGCTTGACGCTCGCGCAACCACTGTCCGAAGCGTGAACGGAAGCGGGGGCTGTGGAGCTGCTCGAGCAGGACCGGGGTCAACCCCAAGCTCAGACCGGTGTGTCCACCTGCATTGTGGACTTCATCAATGGCGCTGAGCAGAGGCAGCCAGGTCTCGGCCGCCGCCTCGAAGAGCCACTCTTCACCGTGCGGCCAGTTTCCGTGCCGCAGCACGTAGGGCAGGTGCCCATGAAGAACCATGCAGAAGCTTCCGACAGACATTCGCTCACCCGGAGTTGCGGACGGAGCCCGCGAGCCGTTGGGACCAAGCCCTTCAGGCTCAGCGTTCGATCTTGAGGCTCATCTCCAGCTGGCGACGCTCCTCTCCCCAGAGCTTGACCGGCCACTGCGGCAACAGGCACACGCCTTGATGTGCCTCTTTCAAGCCGCCATCCTCCGAACGCACGACACACACCACAGGGTGGGCAACCAGGATGCATGCGGGCTCGAAGTTCAGGGTCACGCGCAGCCCCAAGACGGGATCATTGAGGACCAGCTCTTGCAGATCTTCGAGTCGGTATTGGCCGGTGGCAGAGCGGCGCTCTCCGTCGATCATCAGCTCCGCACGCGCTGTCAAAGCCAGGGGCAAGTCCACCGCGAAGGTGCTCTCAACAGGCTTAGAGGTCCGGTTGACCAGCTCGTACTCGACCTCGAAGGCCGGGCTGTCGCGGTGGAAGCTCACACGCTTTCGGATCTGCACCAGGCGTGGCTCCCGCCCAACGGTGACGCGCCCCTCTCGCGCCATGGAGACGGTGATCTGCTCGTCCCCATCGCTGCGGTCCACCGAGAGCACGGAGTAGCTGGCGCCCAGAAAGTCACCGACCTCTGGGTACTGACCCGAGGCCAAGTTGCCCACCGAAGCTGTGGGCCCCAAGAAGCGATCCGAGAGGGCGGCACGCCGCTCCCGATCCACGGCAAAGACCGAGGCCAGGTGCTCAAGAACGCCTCGGTCGTCTTCGATGGAGTAGGACACCGACTCGTCTTCGAACTCCACCTCGACGTGGGTGCCGCCGCTGGAGTCGTCGTCAAAGACCACCTCACCCTCGTCTGTGACCAACGCAGGGAGCTTGGCGTGGTCAAGGAGCGAGCGATGCCAGGGCTCCTCGCGCCGGGTGGGCACGTCCACCAGGTTGCCGACACCGGGCACGGTGAACTCAGCGAGGACAGCACCCTGAGAAGGCTCCAGCGCCGCGTGAACATGGGGACTGTAGATGAGCAGGTCATCATGGCCCGAGCAGAGCACGTCCGCCTTGAGGGTGCGCAGCCCCCCGAACTCGCCCAAGGCCCTCTGAGCGGACTGCTCTACCTCGAGCATGTCCCGCCAGGTGCTCAGGCGCAGGGATTGGTTGTAGAAGCCTCCGCCAGCGGCCGGCCAGAGCACCGAGGACCCCTGCGCCCGGTAGAGCGCCAAGGCCGCAGAGTCCATTAGGCGATCCAGCTCGGGGTTGGTGCCTCGCTTGTGGGTGGCCCGAAGGCGGTGCAGGTAGGAGCTGGCCAGGAGCATGCGCTTGTGCAGCCTGTTGGACTCCGAGTATCGCACCATCAGGCCTTCCCAGCGACCTGCCCGTACGAACCAACCTCCGCGGCTGCGCAGCTCGTTCTCGGGGACCGCGGTGCTCGCCTCAGCGATGTGCGCTGGCACCCAACTGGGCAAGTACACCAGCCCCTTGCCCTCCTTCTTGCGCTTGGTGATCTCCGAGGGCAGCGTGGTGTTCATCCAGTGGCCGTTGTCATTGAGGCCCGAGAGGAACTGGTTCAGCCAGCGCTTAAAGCCCCCAGGGCGCCGATCGATGGCGCTCATGGACCCGATCCAGAGCACCGAGCGGATGCCCATCGCCCGACGCTGCTCCAAGTGCGAGAGCGCATCGGGCCCCGGCGTGCGACGCAGCAAGCGGTCCAAGGCTGGATCTGAGGCCAGGACCTGAAGCACGCGCCCGCCACGCTCCGTGTGGTGCAACCCTGGCACCTGTGAGGGCCGCAGCCCTGCGGAGAGCAAGAGCTCGCCGGAGACCAGGGCATAGTTCAGCTTGGCCCGCTCCAGAAGCCTGGGCAGATCCGGGTCCCACACGCCTTCAGAGAGGTACACGCCGCTGGGGCGCATGCCGGTGCGCATCTCAAGAAGCCGGGACTGAAGCCCGAGCTGCGAGAGCGCGTCCCGCTCGGGAATGCCGCTCAAAAAGGGATGCGACCACCCACCTGCCACCATCTCAATGCGGCCCTGCTCGACCATCTGCTCCAAGGCGACCAGGCCATCGGCCTTGTGAACGGCCATGCCATGCAACACAGCCCCAGAGATGTGCAGACCGCAGCAGAAGTCCTGGTGCTCCCACATTGCGCGCAACAGCGGGGCGAGCTGCCGCTTCCACGCACGCTCCAAGGCCTGAACCCCCATGCCCGAGGGCACATGCAGGTGCAGAACGGGCACGAACTCCAGCTGACTCCACAATGCGGACAAGGGTCCCTCGGCTCAGGTCACTCAGTCTCTCACGGGGCGAGGCGCCCCTTCACAGCATCTGCCTCACGCCCACCACTTTGGGCTGGGGGCCAGGAGGTGAATGCGGTCGGCCGGTGGAACTCTGAGCAGACCCCGAGGGCCCTTCACCCACAAAACCAGCTCCGTAGGCAGCCCCTCACCTGCAAGGACAGTACGCCCTTGAAAAGGCACGCGCTTGCCCCGGATCTCCAGCTCCACTGGACCCTGCGGGGCCCCTTGCATCTCCAACCAGAGCCCCTCTGAACAGGGGCCATAGCTCAGGGCGCGAATACCCCCCGACTCGCTGTGCATGGAGGCGCCCCCGCTGACGCTGGCCACCCCGCTGAGCAGAGCACGCATCGCGGGCGGACCCAGATCCGTGTCGGGCGCATGCACCCCTTTGGGCGAGATCAGTGGCTGCCTCAACTCCTCGGGCACCGGGCCCAAACAACGCCATGCGGCTTGTAGATGGGCCCGAAAGAGGTGGTCAAAGAGGGGGGCAAAGGGCGTCTCAAACTCCGGCCCGTACCACCAGAACCAGTCGCTGCCCTGGGCGGCGTAGATGTGCGCGAGGGCCCCAGGCGGATCCCCAGCCGCTTGGACTGCGTGCCGAGCCTTGGAGAGCAGCTGCCACGCGAGCCTGTCGGCCTCATCCCCAATCCAGATGCCGAAGTCGGCGTTGATCCAGCTCCCCGAGTGCAGACGGTGCACCTTGGCCCTGGCGGTCTTGGACAAGTCTCCAGGTGTGATCAGCGCAGCGGATGCGAGCACCTGGGTGAGCGCCGCCATGAAGGCCTGGCCCGCATCCTCAAAGGCCTCCCAGGGGTTCTCCCCGTCCAGCGCCAGGACCACATCGCCTCCCTGACTCTCACAACGCGCCAGAAAACGGCGGGCAGCTTGAAGGGGCGGCTCTCGTGCGGCCACAAAGCCCAAGAAGTCACTCAAGGCACGGTCCCGAAAGAGCCCCACCACGCCACCCAAGTCCCACGCCTGACGGTGGTCGCCAGGCTCCGCATCGGAGGCCTCGAGCACGCCTTGGTCACTGGCCAGCCACTGGAAGCCACTCTCCCTCACCAGGGGGAGCAGCTCTGGCGACACCGAGCCCTCAGAGGGCCACAAGCCGACAATCGGCCGCTCCAGAATCTGCTCTGCCCGGGCCTTGCCCAAGCGCAGTTGCGCGAGGGCATCTTGGGGAAAGGCGTGGTCGACGGAATGCGGCGGGTAGTCCGGAAGGCAGCGGGCGGCGTGCTCGCAGTCGATGAGCAGCGGCAGGATGGGGTGACAGAGCGGCGTGGTGCTCAGCTCTTGGGGAAGGAGGCGGTAGAGAGGCAAGACGGAGCGCCAGACCTCGCTGCAGGACTGGAGCATTCGAGCCCGGTCGCTCAGATCAAAGTCGCGGCCCTTGGCCTTCAGTTCGGCCAACTCAGGGTGATCCCGAAGGCCTGACCATCCCACCCAGGCCAAGGTGCCCCAGACCTGCAGATCCAGGGCTTGCTGGCGATCCAGGTCTTGCTCACTCTCGACCAAGGCCCTGAGCGCTTGGGCTCGAGGGCTTCGCCACATGGCCTCGTTTCCGCTCATGAGCAGACGCACTTGAGCTGGGCTCAGGTGCTCCGGATCCGCCAGGGTGGCCTGGAGGTGGGCGTCCTTCTGTTCCAGCTCCTTCATGGGCGCCTCCAGGTCTAGGAGCTGCTCCAGCAGACTGGGCACCAGGTTCACGCACATGGGCAAGCCCGACTCCAAGAGCCAGATCGCCACATCGCGGTAGCCGCGCAGGGCATGCAAGCGCACGAAGGGCATTGCGATGCGCCCGCTGATGGGGTCGCGGTAGTCCGGCTGGTGCATGTGCCAGATCAGGGAGATGCGGAGGGGCGACATCCGGCCTCGCGGTCTTATAGAAGGGTTCGCGTGCGATGATGCCGCCTCGCTGGAAGAGCTGATCCATGCCGTCCTTGGCCGACCGCTTCTGCCCCCAAGCCCACGAGGCCGCAATTACGGCCGCGAGCGGAGATCCCTACAGCGCGACCTTTGCGTCGGCCGATGCCACAGGAGTGGTCGCGGTGACACGATCGGGTGAGCGCACTCCGGGTCTCGTATTTCAGCCCGGTGCTGGGGTGACCGGCGCTCTGACGGTGATTCAAGGTGGGCACTACGTGGCCGTCGGCGATGACGCTGGCAGCGTAGGTGTCTTCAAGACCGACACGGGCGCCGAGGTCTTCATCGAGACCCGCCAAGGGCAACGCGGTCGGGTTCGCGCGATGAGAGGCTTGGCCCTGAGCCCCGAAGGACGGCGGCTGGCGGCCATCGCTGTTGACGGACTGGTTCGGGTCTGGGATCTGGTGCGCGGAGAGCGCGAGGTGGCATGGCAGGGATTTGGCGGCAAGTCCGTGGCCTTCGACGCCCGGGGTGAACGCCTGCTCTGCGTGGACGCCGAGGGTCAGGTGCGTCTGATCGACCTTCGGAACCGCGAAGGTCTGCCCATGGACCGCCTACAGATGCCGGCCGAGCGAGCATGGTTCACCCCAGACAACACCTACATTGTCTGTGCGGGATCCAGTGGCATCTCTCTGCTCCGCGTCGTCGACGGCGTGCTCTGCAATTCCTTCGCGACGCGCGGGGGCAGCGGCATTCAGAACCTGGTGCTCAGCCCCGACGGACGACGTGTGGCGGCGATCACGACGCGCTCGGTCCACCTCTTCGACCTGCCCAGCTTGACGCCGGCAGGCAGCTCGCACCATGGCGCCCCCAACACCTCCGGAGCCGCGCTCTGGCTGCCCAAGGGCGTCATCGTTGGCGGCAGCGACGGCCTGCTCCATGACGGCCAAGCGGGACCTGGACTGCCCCCCGTCACCGCTGCAGCAGGCACCGGCCACTTCCGCCTGGCCGTACACCGAGACCGGGTGGCCCTCTGGAACGGCAACGACCGCGTCGGCGTGGTCAAAGGTGGAGGCACCATCCGAAGCGCCTCCATTGACCGAGAGGGACGCCTGATCGCCCTGATGCCCGAAGCGTCCCCCGCCACGGTGTATTCCGCGCGCGATGGCCGACGTGTCTTTGACGCAGGTCCAGACACCATCGGCGCTCCCGAGGTCCTGTTGGGCGGATCTGTCGTCGCCCTGCGCCTACCTCAAGGTGGTGTGCGCTGGTGGGATCTGGCCGCCAACCTGGCTCTGGAGCTCTCGTGGCCAACCGCAATCGCCTTGAGCGGCAGCGGAACCTGGATGGGCGTGGTCACCCCCCGTGGTGCCCCACGGATCTTGGACCCCCGCACCGGGCAAGACGCCCTGCCCGTGCCCGTGCCCCTCGCGGATGTTCCAGTCGCAAAGCTGGCCTTTGTGAACCGCAGGCCTGAGCTCTTGGTTTTGGATCAAGACGGCGTCTTGGGTCACTACGATCTCAGCGAGAGCGCACGCACCGGCACCCCCGCCCAAGGGCGGGACATCCTCACCTTCAATGAGCCTGTAGACGCGATCTGGGGACCCACAGGCGGCCACGCGGTGCTTCGACTTCCTGAGGGCGAGCGCTGCACCATCTTGGTGGTGGACCTGGAGACCGCTCAAGTGACGGCGGAGATCACAGACCTGCACCCCGCGACCAGCGTGGATCTGGAGTCTGGATGCATCTTGGAGCCAGCCAAGGCGGGCGCAGTGTTGGAGCGCGACCTAAACGGACAGGAGCAGCGTGTGCTTCGCAGCCTGCCTGGCCAAGAGTGGCTCAGCTTCGGAGCCAAAGGCATCCTGGGCGCCAGCGCTGGGGCAGCGGGCTCCATCAACTAAAGCCCTAGCGGCGCAGTTGAAAATGGGCAGAGGGGGCGGACAATTTCTGGTCCTATGGTGCCCCAGAGGCATGTTATAAGGGGCCCCCTCCACGCGCCCCTACTCCCTCTGCGGCGCACCTTCCTCTCCTCCCCGCCAGCGCCACATGCCCCCGAACATTCAGCCGGTCGCCCTCCACGAGGCGACCCGGCGTCGCTATCTGAGCTACGCGCTCTCCGTCATCACCAGCCGCGCACTTCCAGACGTGCGCGACGGCCTCAAGCCCGTGCAGCGGCGCATCCTCTACGCGATGCACCACAGTCTGCGCCTGCGGCCGGAAGGTCGCTTCCGCAAGTCGGCTGCTGTGGTCGGCGACGTGATGGCAAAGTTTCACCCCCACGGTGACCAGAGCATCTACGACGCAATGGTGCGTATGGCGCAGCCTTTCAGCTTGCTGCACCCCCTGGTAAACGGCCAGGGCAACTTCGGCTCCATGGATGGCGACGGCGCCGCAGCCATGCGCTACACCGAGGCAAAGCTGCAGCCACTGGCCATGGAGTTGCTCGAGGAGCTGGGCAAGCAGACCGTTGGCTATCGTCCCAACTACGACGGCCAGACCACAGAGCCCATCGTGCTGCCCGCGCGCTTCCCGCAGCTCCTGGTCAACGGCGCGGAAGGAATCGCGGTCGGCATGGCGACAAAGATTCCGCCCCACAACTTGGGCGAGGTCATCAGCGCAGCCGTGCGCATGATCGACAAGCCAGACTCCACCGTCGCGGAGCTCTGCCGCTACGTGAAGGGCCCGGACTTCCCCACCGGGGGCGAGATCCTGACCTCGCCAGCGGACCTGGTCGCGCTCTATGAGACAGGCTCTGGAAAGGTGGTCATTCGCGGAACCCACACGACCGAAAAGGTCGGGCGCAAGCACTACATCATCATCACTTCCGTCCCCTACTCCCAGAACAAGGCGACCCTGGTCGAGCGCATTGGCGGACTGGTCGCCGACAAGAAGCTGCCGCAGCTCACAGACGTACGAGACGAGAGCACCGATGTGGTCCGCGTCGTACTGGAGCTTCGCCGGGAAGAGGATGCAGGTCCAGCGATGGCCTACCTCTACAAGCACACACCGCTGCAGCAGAACTTCCACGTCAACATGACCTGCCTGGTGCCTACGCCCGGCAACCCCGACGTGGCATCACCCGCTCGCCTGGACTTGGCCAGCGTGCTCCGAGAGTGGCTGGACTTCCGCCTCGAGACGGTGCGTCGACGCTTTCAGTACGAGCTGCGCAAGCTGCTGGAGCGCATCCACATCCTGGAAGGCTTCGAGATCATCTTCGATGAGCTCGACGAAGCGGTACGCATCATCCGGGCCTCTGAAGGAAAGCGCGATTCGGCTGAGAAGCTGATGGACCGCTTCGATCTGGACGACATCCAGACGGAAGCCATCTTGGAGCTGCGGCTCTACAAGTTGGCCCGGCTCGAGATTCTGTCCATCCGCACTGAGTTGGCAGAGAAGCGGGCAGAGGCTGCGCGCATCCAGGCCATCTTGAGCAGCGAAGACGAGCTCTGGGCCGTGGTCCGTACCGAGCTTCAGGACGTCAAGCGCCAGTTCAAGCAGCGCCGTCGCACCTCCGTGATCGAGGCTGTGCCCGAGAAGGTCTACGACGAGAGCGCCTACATCGTCAGCGAGGACGCCTTTGTGGTCGTGACCCGAGAGGGTTGGATCAAGCGTCAGGGCCGCTTCTCGGAGGTGGACAAGATCCGCGTGCGCGAAGGGGACTCCGTTGGCTGGCTGACCTTGGCCAACACCAAGAGCACGGTGACCTTCTTCACCTCTCTGGGCAGCGCCTACACCCTGCGTGTGGTCGATGTGCCAGCGACCACTGGCTACGGCGAACCGGTTCAAGCGCACTTCAAGTTCAAAGACGGCGAGCGCATCGTCGGCGTTGCCAGCCACGACAAGCGCAGCCGGCCCAAGCTTGAGAGCGACCAGCTCGAGCTGGGCGTTGACGTGCCGCCGCCACACGCGGTCTGCGTGACCCGTGAAGGGCGCGGCCTAAGGGCAGCCCTGGTGAACTTCCAGGATCCAAGCACCAAGTCGGGCCGCAAGTTCTGCAAGGTGAGCGGCAGCGACTCGGTGATCGCAGCCTACGCCTCAAACGCCACTGAATGGGCCAGCATCGCCACCCACAAGGGACGCATGCTGGTCTACCCCATCAATGAGCTCAACACCGTGCGCTCGGCGGGCAAGGGTGTCACAGCCATCAAGCTGAACCCTGGGGACACTGTGCTGGCCTTTGAGCTGACCGTGGACAAGTTCGGGGGGGCGACCGTCGTGACCTCCCAGGGCCGCGAGGAGACCGCACGGGCGAGCAAGCACATGGGCAAGCGCGCAGACAAGGGCAGCGTGATCCTGCGCAGAGGCCACTTTGCAGAGTGGGTGCGGGTGCCGGACATGCAGATGGGCGACCAGGAGGAGAGCAAGTGACCCGCTACGATGCAAGCTCGGTACAGATGCTGGAAGGGCTGGAGGGCATTCGCCACCGTCCCGCAATGTACATTGGTGGCACAGGCAAAGACGGCCTCCATCACCTGGTCTGGGAGGTTGTAGACAACTCCGTGGACGAGGCCATTGGTGGCCACTGTACGACCATCCAGGTCAACCTCTCCGAGGATGGAAAGTCCATCTCGGTGACGGACAACGGCCGCGGCATTCCGGTGGACATCCACCCCAAGCACAAGGTCTCCGCCCTTGAGCTGATCCTCTGCAACCTGCACACCGGCGGCAAGTTCGACTCCAAGGCCTACAACACCTCCGGTGGCCTGCACGGCGTGGGCACCAAGGCGGTCAACGCCTTGAGCACTTCGATGACGGCCGAGGTCAAGCGCGATGGAAAGCTCCACCGTCAGCGCTACCGTCGCGGCAAGCCCAGAGGCCCGGTCACCGAGGTAGGTCCTGCCCGCGGTACCGGAACCACCATCAGCTTCACCCCAGATCCCGAGATCTTTGGGGACGTGCGCTTCGACCCAGAGCTCATACGGGAGCGGCTCGAGGTCAAGAGCTACCTCAACAAGGGCCTGCGCATCATCTTCGCAGACCAAGGCGGTGGCACCCGGGTTGAGTACAAGCACGAAGGCGGGGTGCTCGACTACCTGAGCAACCTGATGAAAAAGGGCGAGAAGCGCCCGACCTGCCCAGAGCCCTTCGTCCTGGACTCCGAAGACCCGCGCATGGAGATTGTGTTCACGTGGACCGACTCTCCCCGAGAGCAGATGCTGTCCTTTGTCAACGGCATCCCCACGCGCATGGGCGGCACCCACGAGCAAGGCTTCAAAGACGCCATCGTGCGTGGACTGAGGGCCTTCATCGACGCCCACCAGCTCGAGCCCCGCGGCATCAAGCTCAGCGCAGAGGACATCCGAGAGGGCGTGGTCGGCATCGTCAGCCTCTACCACCAGGATCCTCAGTTCCAGGGACAGACCAAGGACAAGCTGAACAATCCCGATGCGCGTGCCATCGTTGACGGCGCAGTGCGGCCCATCTTCGAGCAGTGGCTGCACGAGCACAAGTCTTGGGGCGAGGGCATCGTCCTTCGGGCCATCCAGTCTGCTCGTGCGCGCATGGCCAGCCGCGAGGCGGCCTCCAAGGTTCGCCGCAAGTCAGCCGTCTCCAGGCGTCTGAACCTTCCAGGAAAGCTGGCGGACTGCAGCTCCTCTGACCCGGCGTCCTCGGAGCTCTTCATCGTCGAGGGTGACTCCGCAGGCGGCTCGGCCAAACAAGGCCGCGACCGAACCAAGCAGGCCATCCTGCCCCTGCGCGGCAAGGTGCTCAACACCGAGTCGGCGTCTCTGGCTCAGGTGCTCAAGAACGTCGAGCTCGGCGACATCGTCAAGGCCTTGGGCTGTGGCATGGGCAAGGACTTCAACGTCTCCGCGCTGCGCTACGAGCGCATCGTGCTGCTGATGGACGCAGACGTGGACGGCCACCACATCGCCACGCTCCTGCTGACCTTCTTCTACCGACACCTTCCCGGCCTGATTCAGGCTGGACACGTGTACTTGGCCCAGCCGCCGCTCTACCGCATCGACGTGGGCAAGGAGAGCCACTGGGCAGCCGACGATGTCGAGAAGGACCGCATCCTCTCCAAGCTGCCGGCGCGCTACAAACCTGAGATCAGCCGATTCAAGGGCCTGGGCGAGATGATGCCCAAGACCCTGTACGCGACCACTCTCTGCCCACGACGGCGGCGACTGCTGCGGGTGACCATCCCGGACGACGCCCAGCTCACCACCGACCAGGTCATCTCCGACTTGATGGGCAAGGACCCGGCGCCCCGCTACAGCTTCATCATGTCGCGGGCGGCCCAGGTTGATGCGTTGGATATCTAATCCTTTGGTGCAGTGGCTCAGCCGAGTGCTGGGCTACCTGCTCGCCATCACTGCGCTGACTTGGCCGTTGATGGGCCACCTCTCCTCGATGCTCCCCGGCTTCCCGAACGTGGACTCGGGAGACACGGTCTGGCTTCGTGGGCTTATCGGTCCCACGCTGCTCAACCCCTCGGACTGGCCGACCTCCTACGATGTCTTCTGGCCCAGCGGCTACCCGGTGCTGCTGCTGACGCCGAACGTGATGGACCATGCACTGGGGGGCGTGCTGGGCCTGGTCTTCCCCTTCCCCTTGGCCGACAACCTGCTCTGGGTAGGCTCGCTCCTGGCCGCGGCCTTGGCGGCACACCACTTGGGGCGCACCCTGGCTGTCGAGCGGAAGGGCCTGTCCCGGGAGGGCGCAGGGTGGCTGATGGGCCTGGGCTGGATCGCCTGCGATGCCTTGCTTCGAGAGGTGAACCTGCACCACGCACCTCAGACGCTGTGCTTCTGGATTCCCCTCTACCTGGCGTGCTTTCACCGCCTGCTTCAGCCGACAGGGCGCTGGCGAGACGCCATCGGTGCGGGCCTGTTCATCTTGGGAGCCGCCCTCAGCTACTGGTACCTGGCCCTCTTCGCTGCGCTGGGCAGCCTGCCGCTTCTTCTGGCCGCTGCCAAGGGCATGAGCCGCCAGAGCTGGCTGCGCTTCGGCGCTGCTGTGGGCATCGCCCTGCTCTTCGCACTGCCCGCCTTGGCCCCCTTTGCTCTGAGCTGGGATCAGCTCCCAGTGACCTCGCCTGAGAGCGCCCCAGCCCCCCTGAACCTGCCGGCCGACTACAGCGCTCTGGCCACCGCAAAGCAGTTTGAAGCGGGACACGGGGCTCCCCTCTGGTTCCCCTTTGTCTCCGGGCCCATCGATCGCAGCAACCGCATCTCTTGGGTGCTGGTCCTCGGCACACTGACCGCCCTGGGCTTGGCCTGGCGACAGGGCAAGCTCAAGTCTGCGCTCCCCTGGCTGGCCATGGCGGCGGTGTCCTACATCATGGTCTTGGGCCCCTGGCTGAAGTGGGGCGAGGAGCTTGTGCTCATCGGCGGCAATCCAGTCTCCATGCCCTTTGAGTGGCTGGGCTGGGTGCACCCCTTCCTGGACCGCCTGACTTGGCCGGAGCGCTGGGGAATGCTGCTTCCTATCGGGCTGCTCGCCGCCGCCTGCACGAGGCTCCCCAGACCAGGCCTGTGGGGGCCCTTCCTCGTCGTCGAGGCCATGCTGCTCTCAGGCAACGCCCCAGTGCAGACCCAGGACCTGAGCCAGGAGATGGCCTGGCAGATCGTGACCGCATCGGATGGCGCCGTGCTCGAGCTCCCCCTGCGTCGGGATGGCCTGCACGCTCCGGTTGTTGGACGACACCAGCGCATGCACGGCCACCCCGTGCTGAATCCACTGCTCTTGCCCCCTGGGGCGCCCATGCCCGATGGCTGGCAAGCCTGGACCCAAGAGCAAGCGCTGCTGATCTGGCTGGAGGCCTTGGAGGCTGGCCAAAAGCCAGAGCCGCCCCCGGAGAGCGCCCGCCAAGCCTTGGCCGAGCAAGGCGTGGGGGCCATCGCCTTGGACGCCGTGCCGGGGAACCTGCTGCCGAAGAACCGCCTCAACAGACGCATCCGGGAGCTCTCCGAAGGCTTGGGCGAGCCCGAGGACCACGGCGCCGTGGTCGTTTGGTGGCTTCGCCCTCCGGCCCCTCACGCAGCCCCCACCGTCAACGGAAAGCAGTGGCGGGAGAACATGGACAGAGACATGGGCAACACCCCTGTCCCCGAGTTCGAGAGCTTGATTGACCCCATCTGGAATGCCCAACGGGGCCGCACCTTGGAGGACTGATGTCCAGCCTATTTAGAGATGACTTGCTCGCCGGAAAGGTTGCCCTGGTCACGGGCGGAGGGAGCGGCATTGGCGCGCAGGTGGCCCGTGAGCTGGCCTCGCTTGGGGCCAAGGTGGTCATCGCGGCCCGCAAGCTTGAGCGTCTAGAGCGCGCGGCGGCCGCCCTGAGCGAAGAGCTGGGCACCACCGTCTACGCCAAGTCCCTGGACATCCGAGACCGTGACCGCGTCCAGGCTTGCGTGTCCGAGATCATCGCAGAGCTGGGGCCCATCGACATCTTGGTGAACAACGGCGGCGGACAGTTTCTGGCGCCTGCGGAGACCATCTCCCCCAATGGCTGGGACGCGGTCATCGCGACCAATCTGACCGGCACCTGGTCTCTGACCCAGGCCGTGGCAAAGGCCTGCATGCTCAAGCACGGAGGCCGCGTCATCAACATCACCATGCTCACTGGCCGAGGCTTTCCGGGAATGGCACACAGCGTCGCTGCGCGCTCCGGGGTCGAGGCCATGACGCGCACACTTGCGGTGGAGTGGGCCCAACGCGGCGTGCGCATCAACTGCATCGCGCCGGGACTGGTGGCCTCCAGCGGGCTGCGCACCTACCCGGCCGCCCTGGGCATCCTGGAGCGCATGCCGGCCATGGTGCCCGTCAAGCGCTTGGCCCGCAGAGAGGAGATCGCTTGGCTGGTGGCCTACTTGGCGAGCCCGGCCGGGGACTATGTGACGGGACAGACTTGGACCGTCGATGGCGGCCATGACCTGTGGGCGGAGAAGTGGCCGATTCCCGACCCCAAGGATCTAGGACCCGCCGTCCCAGAGGTCGATTCATGGGAGTGATGTGGGCGCTCTTGGCTTGCTGGCTCAGCGACCCGGAAGAGCTCACCGTCCTGGCCGAGTACCCCTGTGAGCAGGGCACGCTGGAGCTCATCAGCGTTCATCGCGGGCCCTCGATGGCCAGCACGGGCAGCACCCACATGGAGCTGCGCTACAAGCGGGCCACAGGCCGTCTCCGGTTCGCTGTTCTGCCCGCGCACTTGCGCAGCGGCATGGGCCCGCCCATGGAGCGCACTGGGGCCCGAGACAGCGGCAAGATGCTCCAAGTGACCTTGGACCCCATCCAGCTGGACCCCGAGGAGGCACAGGCGATTCAGCGCTGTGCGGAGGCGAACATTGGTCCCCTCTACGCCAGCGCCAGCAGCCGCTACATCGGCTCCGGTCAGGCCCTCGATCCTGTGCCCGAGCTGGTGTTCTGGAGTGGCTACTTCAGCCAGCTGGAGCCCGTGTTCTTTGGCCCGGACGAGACCAAGTTCCAAGTGGAGCGCGGCGGCAAGCTCTCCTTTGTGGCCACCCCCACCCCATCGCGCCCTTTGCACACACGGAGCTTGGGCCACGTTCGAGATGGGGTTGTGTACTGCTGCACCCAGGACGAGGCCTACAACGTCGCCTCACTGGATGCCTACACCGACCACAAGGGCAAGACCCTGAGCGACTACCTGGGCCCCGCGCAGGCGATCCCCTTGGCTGAGCCCTCAGAGGAGACGGCGCCACCAGCAGCGAGCCCACCGACTGCGCACTAGGACTCAGATCTTGACGCAGACCCCGTCGCCAGCGATCTGAACGGGGTAGGTCGGCACCGTGTCCTTGGGGCTGATCTCGCAAGACCCATCGGTCACATCAAAGACCCAACCATGGGTCGGACAAGTCAGCTTGTTTCCGGCCAAACTTCCCTCGCCCAGAGCACACGCGGAGCGTGGGCAGCGGTTGTCCAAGGCAAAGTAGCCATCGTCGGTGCGCGCCAAGGCGATGGCGTTTCCAGCGATGATGACCTCAATCACTTTGCCGGGCTCCAGGGCGTCCTTGTGCAGGACCACCTCGTAGCCCGAGGGTGGGGTCACGTTCTTGGGCGCCTCGATCCCCAGGTTCAAGGCCTGTTCCGCGCTCTCATAGACCGGCTCAGGCTTTGCAGGAGGAGCGTTCTCCACCGCCTTGTCCTTGCCCATGACAGAGCGATAGATGGACTGGCGGATGCCGTCAGGTCGACCAAAGACGATGTCTTTCCACACGGCCATTCGCATCTCTCTTTGAGGGGAACAAGACCTATCCAGGCCAGGCGCTAAAAGCCCATCGGCTAAAAGCCCATCGGGATCAAGTAGACCGCACCATCGCCGCCTGGTGCAGAAACAATCAGCTCTTCATTGCCGTCTGCGTCCAGGACATCCCCGAAGCCCAGGGAGGTACCAAAGCCGCTGCCGGGGTCCCCAAGCATCTCGGCGTCGGCGTCCAAGGTCGTCAGACTTGGCTTGCTGCCCAGGGTTCCCCCCAGGAAGACATAGACGGTGTCCGAGTCCCCATTGCCCACCACCAGGTCGCCCAAGCCGTCTGCATTCAGATCGCTGGCCGCCAGAAAGGGGGCGGTTCGGTTGCTCTCGCGGGAGATCTGAACGCGGTCGGTCAGGCTGGCCGACTTGTCGAAGAAGGAGCTGCCACCGTACAAGACGTGCAAGCGGGTGCCACCGGTGGTCTGCGAGACGGCGATCAGGTCGTCGTTCCCATCTCCATCGGTGTCAGGCAAGGCCAAGAGCTGCAAACCGAAGCGTGCGCCAGCCACGTCCCCCAAGACCTGCGCTTGGGCGCTGATGTCGACGTTCAATCCAAGGTTGCCTTGGTCCATGTCCACCAGGACGTCGTCGCTGAGTACATAGATTCGGCCGACCTCCGTCTTGCCGTCCGAGGCGCTGGTGCCAGGCGCGCCGAGCACCAAATCGTCCTTGCCATCACCGTCCAGGTCCAGAACTGCGACCCCTGCGCCCAGTCCATCATCCGACTCTGCGGGGGCGTTGAGCGTGAAGCCGGCGGTGTCTACGGTGCTCAACCCCGTGGTGATGCTCGTCTGGTTCAGCAGGAAGACCGCGCCGCCGGATCCATCGCTGGACTCGGTCGCGCTCATCAACAGGTAGGTGCTGCCGTTGGTCGTCAGCTGCCCATAGGCGCCGCTGCCCAATCCGTAGCCTGGGCTGCTCCACAGTGAGCTTGCGTTGGTGCTGGACACCGAGCTGGGGCTCTCTTGCTCAACGTAGAGCAAGACTTGGTTCTGCCCCTCGTTGCCCATCAAGAGCTGTCGGCTTCCGTCCGCCAGCAGGTCCAAGACCTGAAGGCCTTGGCCGAGGTTTCCGCTCCCCGTGGACGCCGTGATGTTGCTCTCGGCCTTGAGGAACTCAACGCTGTTGTCTTTGCGTGTGTTCAGCGTCGCCCCATCGAAGCGCACCACGCTGCCCTGACCGCCCCCACTCTCGATGTACGCCGGAGAGGAGATCCAGACCTCATCGTGGCCGTCAGCGTCACTGTCGCTGGTGCCCAGGAACATGCCAAAGCTGCCCCCGTCGCCGTTGATCTGAACCACGCTGTCCAGCTTGCTCAGGTCATCGGACACGCCGTTGCAGTCGGTGTCTGCACCGTCCAGGAAGTCCAAGGCGTCTGGGTTGACCCCAGGGAGGGTGTCCTCGCAGTCGCCCACTGTGCAGCTTGCGCCGACGGCGTCTTCCCGCGCCCATCCGTCAAAGTCTGCGTCATAGTCGCAGTGGGCATCGCAGTCTTGATCCACTCCGTCGTACCAAGTCTCCGGGGCATCCGATCGAATGGCCGGATCCTTGTCATCGCAGTCGTTGCCCTGCCCCAAGCAACCAGCGATGTCTGCGCCTTCCCCGTCGACATCCTGGTCGCAGTCGTTGTCATCGCAGTTCTCGTCGATGCCGTTGTACCAAACCTCGGTCGCCCCAGGATTCACCTTGGCGTCGAAGTCGTCGCAGTCCACATCCGAGGTGTACCCGTCGTTGTCTTTGTCCTCTGGACCACCGGAATCATCGGTGTCCTGGGTGTCCTGGGTGTCACCTGGGTCCGTGTCTTCCATGGAGATGATCGGCGGGGGACAGCCCAGCAGCAGGGCGACTAAGAACATGTTCGTACTCCGTGCCGGCCATTCTACGGTGAATCCACTCCAGCGTCACCCGGTCCAGATGTGGCAGCATGGCAGCGCAGGAGTGTTCCGATGATTCGCGATCGCCTCAAAAAGGCCGCCAAGAAGATTGCCCTGAAGGCCTTTGGCATGGAGGGCGACGCCGAGGCCCGCACCACGGTGAAGACCAAGGGCACCAAGGGTGTGTACGACGCCAGCAAGATCCCCAAGCTGGTGGATGGCGACGGCGACACCCCCGGCCCCAACCACAAAGAACACATCGGGCGCACCTATTTGGCTGCGCAGGTGATGGGCGATGAGGGTGTGACCTTGATCGACACGCGCCCTCCCCCGGAGTGGATAGTTGGGATCATGCCCAAGGCGCTGCTCTTGCCTGGAACCCAGCTCAAGAAGCGAACCGAGCTCCTCCCGCCCAAGGATCACTGGATCGCGGTGTACGACGCGACCATGGAGCAGAACGCCGAAGCTCTGGCAGCCTGGCTGCGTGAGCAAGGCTGGTCCCGCGCACGTGTGCTCGTGGGTGGCTGGGCAGAATGGGTCGAGTACGACGAGCCCCAGGTCCCCTGCCCCACCCTGGAGGGCGCCAAGCACCTCGGCGATCCGGTGGAATTGCTAGACGGGCGACGCGGCACCATCCAGGCTCTGCACCCAGGGCCGGTGTACGACGTACTGTTCGGCGAGGAAGGAAGCGACTACGTGCTGGGCGTGAAAGAGGACGATCTGCGCCCCTAATGCTCTCTGCTCTCCCTCTGGGGCTTCTGCTCCTTGGAGGCGCGACTCTGCCGGAAGCTCCGGTGATCGCGCCTGGCTCTGTGCCCATCGCCCAAGCCACATTGGACGAGGGCATCGCTCTGCACAAGCGCGGCGACTCCGCTGCCGCGATCGCCGCTCTGGAAGGCTGGCTGGCATCAGGAGCCGGTCCCTACGGTCGGGATCGCTCCGCCGGACGCTTCCTCTTGGGGTGGCTCTACATGGACAAAGGCCAGTGGAACTTGGCCAGCGCCCAGTTCACCTCGGTGCGGGTCGCGGGCGGCCCCCTGGCCATGCACGGTGCATGGTTCGAGGCATGGACGGACCACCAACGCGGCCGACACACCGTCGCTGCGGGTGAGTGTGCGAGCTACCGCAGCAAGTGGCCCGATGGCCCTCACGCTGAGGAGTGCCTGGTCTTGCGGGGAGACGCCCTGGTGGCCGCCGGTCAGAAGGGCGCCGCGATCGCCGCATACAAGGAGTATCTGGCTCTGAATCCGGACACCCCGCGCGCCGAGGAGCTGAGACTGGGCATGGCCCTGGCCGAGGCAAACGCCAACCCCGAGCGGGGCGCGATGCTGCTCAAGACCATGACGGTCGACTTTGACCATCCCTGCAGCGCTGTGGCCGCCCAAGCCGCCTTGGATTCGCTCTTGGAAGAAGAGAGCTTGGATGAGCCCAGCCTGGGCGCCGTGCGCGAGGCACAGCTGCGCGCTGTGAGCCTCCGAGACTGTGGTCTCAAGGACGAGGCCATGGCCCTCTACAAGGAGATCGGCGCCGAGAACCCCGACGATGCCCAGGTCCAAGCCTGGCAAGCTGCCCAAGGGGGAACCTTCGCCTGGCGCACCAAGCAGTACCGCGCTCTGGGCGACTCCTTCGCGCGAAAGTACAAAGCCAGCCCCAACTCCGAGGACGCTTGGTACGCCTTCCGCGCCTACTTCCGTGGCGGGTACTTTGAGGAGTCGGCCGTCTATGGCGAGCTGGGTCTGGACAAGCACAGCAAGTCGGGCCGCTTCCGGAATGTGCGCGATGTGGTGGCCCACACCCAGCAGATGGCTGGAAACTACGAGCGGGCACGGGAGCACTGGGAAGTGCTGGCCAAAGGCAGAGGCTCTGTGGCCGCGGCGGCCACGTGGTTCGCCGCCTTCGATACCTACCGAATGGGTGAGTACGAGGCGGCCATTGCCCGCATGGACCCCATCGTCGCCAAAGGCGGAGAGACCGGCCTGAGCGCACGCTACTACCGGGGAAAGAGCTACTCAGCCCTGAAGAACCGGGACAAGGCGGCCGAGGACTACAGCTGGATCCGCAGGAACGCCTCCAACACCTGGTACGCCCTGCTGCTCAACTCCAAGTGGCGAAAGGGTCTGGCCGAGATGCCCCCGGAGCTGCTGCGGGAAGGCCGCAACCCCGCGCCGAGTCCCGTTCTGGAAGCTGTGGCCTCGCCTGCGCCAAATCCAGTAGGAAGCGCGGTGCCAGCACGCGTGGCTGGACGCACGGTCGATCCGGAGCCGGAGGGCTTCGACTGGTCCCACCTCGCTTGGGGCGCTGAGCCCTCTCAGGCGGACTTGGCCCCGGTTGACCCGGTGCCCGTGAACTTCCCCTTGGCGGTGCCCCAGCCGGAGATCGCCGACTCCTACGCCGAGGGTGCCTACGTCAACCCTGCGGCCTACGGCCCCATCTTCCGGAAGGTGGCCAACCAGAACGAGAAGGTCTGGCCCCTGTTTCCGGCGGCCTATGACCTGGCGAAGGTCGGCGTCTACGAGCTCTCCGGCGAGCTGATGGCCGACATCTACGAGGAGTACGAGTTCAGCGTGGGGCGTCGAAACGCGCGCCAGCAGCAGGTCCGCGCGGTGAACATCTCCAAGGGCGAGTGGCGTGCCTCCTTCGTGTACAGCCAAGACCACCACCACGCTACGCGCTTCTCCTTGGGCATCGGCAAGAGCCAACAGGATCCCGAGGAGCTCAAGAAGGCCCTGCGCCTGGGCTACCCGACCGCCCACAAGCAGCATGTCGAGCGCTGGGCCCGCACCTACAACGTCGACCCGCTGCTCGCCTACGGCTTGATGCGCCGAGAGAGCCTGTACCGAAGCACCGCGCTCAGTCACGCCGGAGCCATCGGGGTGATGCAGATCATGCCGCGCACGGGCTCGAAGGTGGCCTACCTGCTGGGCTTGGACGCCTACACCCCAGCGGATCTGGAGCGGCCCGAGGTCAACGTCCAGTACGGCGTGTTCTACCTCTCCCAGCTGCTCACCCGCTTTGAGGGCTGCTGGCCGATGGCCGTGGCCAGCTACAACGCCGGCCCGGTGAACGTGAGCTCTTGGTATCGCCCATGGAAGGGCAAGATCGAGCTGGACGACTGGGTGGAACAGATCCCCTTGCGGGAGCCGCGCACCTACGTGAAGAAGGTCTCCGAGAACTACTCGGTCTACGTGGACCTCTACGCCCCTGAAGATGCTGTGCTCCACGTCCCGCGACGCGGCGGCGAAGACAAACCTGAGGTCATTGATTTCTGATGTACATCCGCATCTCAGCCCTGTTGGTGCTGGCGCTGGCCCTGGCCGTCCCGATGGCCCAAGCCGGCCGAAAGGACAAAGGCCCCAAGAACCAAACGCCCCCCACGGCAAATCCCGCTGTGAGCGAGGACAAAGCCCCGGAAGACGCCGGCCCCAAGGCCCCAAAGCTCTTCCCGGACGGCTTGCCTGTGGCGCACCAGCAGCTGCCGGAGGGAGTGGCCTCGCTCTCGGCACAGAGCTGCAACGGCTGCCACTACGAGATCCACGACACCTGGGCCCAGAGTGGTCACCGGAGCGCCCGCACTGGAGAGCCCTTTGCCACCGCCCTGGCCGCCACTGGCAACTCGCCTCTGTGCACCAGCTGCCACACGCCCCTGCTCAATCAACAGCAGCAGCTCGTTCGCGAGTACACCGGAGGCCCCTTGGGCGAGGCCCTCACGGACCCCAACGAGAGCTGGGATGCCACCCTCTCCGCAGAAGGCGTGACCTGCGCGGCCTGCCATGTGCGTGACGAGGTCGTCATCGGCAGCCGCCCTGCCAGCGGTGCACCTCACCCTGTGGCCGTGAGCGAGGAGCTCGGCGAGTCCAGCTTCTGCGCCAGCTGCCACCAGCTGACCTGGGAGGGCGCCGAGCAGCCCCTCTACAACACCTATGGCGAGTGGGCGGAGAGCAACTACGCGGCCGCGGGCGTTCAATGCCAGGACTGCCACATGCCACCGCGCTCCGGTCTGGTCACAGCCGGCTCCTTCGCCTCCCACCGGGACCACGGCTTCGACGCCGCCCAGGGCCGCGCCCTCACCCTCCTCCTCGACGTGCCCCCGAGCGGTGTGGTTCGCGGAGAAGCCCTCAGCGGCACCCTGACCGTCATGAACACCGGCGCCGGGCACGCCTTTCCCACCGGCTCCCCCTTCTCCTCTGCCGTGCTGCAGATCGCGGTGGTGGACGCAGAGGGCAAGGACAGCGGAGAGCCGTGGGAGAGCGTCTTGGAGCGCCCCACTTCCATGGAGCCGCCCTACGAGAGCATGGGGGAGGACACGACCCTGAAGCCCGGAGAGACCCGCGTGCTGCCCTTCACCTTGACCCCCTCTCAGAAGTCAGAGGGCGGCCGAGGCGCCATCGAGGTCAGAGTGCTGCGTCAGAGCCCGACAGGCGAGCGCACCGTCAGCCAGGTGCAGCGCATTCCGCTGGCTGTGAACTAAAGGGACCTCCAAGCTCGTCCCTGGAAACATCGGTTAGGGGCTCCTCCGTATAGGGAGCCACCGTGAAGCGCTTTTCCGCCGTCACCCACGAGGGTCGCCGCCGCGACCACAACGAAGACGCCTTGCTGGCCATGCCAGAGTTTGGGGTCTACCTGGTCGCTGACGGAGTCGGAGGCCGCGCCTGCGGCGAGGTCGCCAGCGCTCTGACAGTGCAGACCTTCCGTGAGCTGGCCCCCAAGATCCACGCGGCTGTCCAGGCCTACATCGCCCAGCCAGGCCGACGCACCCGCAACGGCGTGCTGGAGTCCCTGGACAACAGCTGCCAGGCGGCCTCCCGCCGGGTCTACGAAGAGGCCGAGTCCGAGTCTCGCCGGGGCATGACCACCACCCTGGTCGTGGCCGTCGTCGGTGGCGGCGCCATCTTCCTGGCCCACGTCGGCGACTCCCGGGCCTACCTGCTGCGCGAGGGCGAGCTGCTTCAGCTCTCCGACGACCACAGCATGGTCAACGAGCTCGTGCGCACCGGACAGATGACCTACGAGGAGGCCAAGCGCAGCCGCTACCGCAACGTCATCACCCGCGCGATCGGCCTGCAACCTGGAGTTCAGCCCGACACCGCCGCGATCGAGGTGCTCCCCGGCGACCGCCTCCTGCTCTGCAGCGATGGCCTGAGCGACCCGGTCAAGGCCTTGGACATCGCCCGCCACATGGGCCTCTCTGACCCCGACCAGTCCACCGAGAAGCTGCTTCAGGAAGCCCTGGATGCTGGCGGACCCGACAACATCACCGTGTTGGTCGTGGACCCCGACGCCTCTCCCCGCGCCGAGGCCGCCGCCGCCCGCGCTGAGGTGATGAGCCAGCTCTTCCTCTTCGCCGACCTGCCCTTCAACGCCCGCGCCCGTGTGGGACGCATGGTCAACGACCTCTTCGTCGGTCCCGACGAGATCGTCGTCGGCCAAGGCGACACCGGCAACCGCATGTACGTCGTCGTACAAGGAACCCTGGAGGTCGCCCGCGACGGCGTGGTCATCGCCACACTGGGACCAGGAGACCACTTCGGAGAGCAGTCCCTGGTGGACGCGCAGCCGCGCAGCGCCACAGTCCGCAGCGTCGGCTTTGGCAGCCTGATCACCATCGAACGTCAGGCCCTGGACGACTTCACGAAACGGGAGCCTGAGCTGGGCAACCGGGTGCTCTGGAAGCTGCTTGGCACCATCTCCAAGCGCCTGCGGGAGACCACCAGCCGCTTGGCGGAGGGAAGCAAGTGAACACACCGCTGCGGGTCCTCTGCTCTCCGGATGCCGACGACCTCTTCATGTTCCGGGCCTTGATGCTCGGCCTCATCGACCCCGGCCCCTTTGACTGGGACATCGACACCCGAGACACCGACGCGCTCAACCGCATCGCCAGCTCGGACCCACCCGATGTGAGCGCCGTGAGCATCGGCTACTACCCCCACATCGCCGACAAATGGCAGCTGCTGCCACACGGAGGAAGCGTCGGCGAAGGCTACGGCCCCGTCGTCATCTCCAAGGAGCCGATGGGGCTCGCTGACCTCGCTGGGAAACGCGTCGCTATCCCGGGAGAGACCACGACAGCTTGGCTGGTGCTGCGCCTCATTGCACCCGACGTCATCCCTACTGTCGTCCCCATCACGCCCTACCAAGCCATCTTTGAAGCCTTGGACGCTGGAGAGGTCGACGCCGGCCTGGTCATCCACGAAGGTCGCCTGACCTACCCGGATCTGGGATTCCAGAAGGTCGTCGACATCGGCGAGTGGTGGAAGGAGCAGACAGGGCTGCCCCTGCCCCTGGGCGGCAACGTCATCCGCCGAGCCTTGGGGACCGAGAACATCGCCCAGGCCAGCGAGATCATGCGCCAGGGCATCCAGCACGCCTTGGACAACCGCCAAGAGTCCATCGACTGGCTGCTCTCCAAGGGCGGTGCCCTTCCCGACTCGGAGCGGGTCAGCGAATACCTGGACATGTACGCCAACGCCGAGACCATCGGGTATTCCGACCGAGCGCGAGAAGGCTTGGTAGAGCTGTACCGCAGGGCCCACGCTGCTGGCTTGCTGCCCAAGCCGGTACCGGTGGACTTCGCTCCCTGAGCCGATGTTCATTTGAGGCGCGGCACATTCGGACAAATTCCGAATTGGTACGCTCGCGCCATGAACCAAACCAAGACCCATGAGGTCCTCCACCGTTCGGTGGCCATGCTCCACTGCCAAGCAGTGGGCTTAGACGAAGTGCTTCAAGAAGCGCTCGCCTGCCTGGCGGAGAACGGGAACCTGCCAGATGCCCAACGCGAGCGTCTGCTTGTTCGCCTGGAGGAGGACCAGCGTCCCCCCGTAGACGACCTGGGTCACGGCTGCGGCGTCATGCGCCTCTCGCACCACGGCAAGGGCGCCCCACAAGCCATCCTGATCCGCTTGGCAGCGCCCTTTGTGGCCCGAGACGGTGCCCGCGTGCGCTTCCTCTGGCTGGTCGTCGGACCCAACGGCGCCAAGGACCCGGTGGACGAAGAGCTGGAGCCCTTCGGCTGGATGCTTCAGGATCCCGAGCGCCTCGCGGACGCTATCGGCGCGGACACCCGAGGTGACCTTCTGGCGGTGTACTCCGCCTACCTCGAGGAGCTAGAGACCCCGGCTCTGGAGCACGAGGTCCCCGTAGAGCTGCGCCGAACGGGCCGCCCTCTGGGAGGCCTTATCGACGACATCAAGCGTCGGATGCCCCACTACCTGACGGACTTCTCCGACGGGCTCCACCCAAAGGCCCTCGCCAGCGTCTTTTTCCTTTTCTTCGCATGCTTCGCGCCTGCCGTTGCCTTTGGCGGCCTCCTCGGAGTCCTGACCGACGGCCAGGTCGGCGCCATGGAGATGATCGTCGCCACCGCGTTGTGCGGCACGGTCTACGCCTTGTTCTCCGGTCAACCCCTGACCATCTTGGGCTCCACTGGCCCCATCATCATCTTCATGGGCATCCTCTACCGGCTGACCCAAGACGTGGGCATCCCCTTCCTGCCCAGCTTGGCGTGGGTGGGACTCTGGACCTCGCTGATCCTCATCGTCATGGCGGTGACGGAAGCGTCCTCCTTGATCCAGTACTTCACGCGCTTCACAGATGAGACCTTCGCGGCCCTGATCAGCCTGATCTTCATCGTCGAGGCCATCAAGGACATGCTCAAGGGCTTCGATGAGCCCGGCTCCAACGGCTACGAGGCCGCCTTCTTCGGCGTCATCCTCGCCCTGGGCACCTACATCGTCGCCACGGCCCTGCGCTCCATTCGCCGCAGCGCCTTCCTGCGCCGGCCCATTCGTGAGTTCCTGGCCGACTTTGGGCCGACCATCGCCATCGGCTCCATGGCCGCCCTCAGCTTCGTCTTCCACCCGGTGGATGTGGAGACCTTGACGGTGCCGGCGAGCATCCAGCCCAGCTACCTGGAGACCCTCTCCAACGGCGTGACCCAGCCCCGGGCCTGGTTCGTGAACCCCTTGGACGCCCCCATGTGGGTCTGGGCCGCCTCCATCCTGCCGGCCATCCTGGTGAGCCTGCTGATCTACCTGGATCAGAACATCACCGTGCGCCTGGTCAACAACCCAGACTACAAGCTCAACAAGGGCGCTGGCTACCACCTGGACATGGCCGTTGTTGGCGTGCTCATCGCCATCTGCAGCCTCTTTGGCTTGCCATGGATGGTCGCCGCCACCGTGCGCTCCCTCAACCACGTCAACTCCCTGGCGACAGTGGAAGCACACGGCGGGAAGGAGCGCGTCGTCGCCGTTCGCGAGACCCGACTGACGGGCTTGCTCGTGCACGTGATGGTGGGCCTGAGCCTGCTCTTTTTGGGCGTGCTCTCCTACGTGCCCATGTCGGTGCTCTTTGGGCTCTTCCTCTTCATGGGCGTGGCCAGCATGAGCGGAAACCAGTTCTTCGAGCGGGTTCGCTTGTGGGTCACCGACCCCCAGATGCTGCCCCCCACGCACTACGTACGCCGCGTTCCCAAGAGCAAGGTCAGCCTCTTCACTGTGATTCAGGCCGTCTGCTTGGGTGTTCTCTGGGTCGTGAAGACCAGCACCTTGGGCATCCTCTTCCCGGTGTTCATCGCGCTCTTGGTGCCCATCCGTGCCTTGATGAAGCGCTTCTTCAGTCCAGAGCAGCTGGCCTACTTGGACGCCGAAGAAGACCCCGAGATGGAACGCGAGGCCGACGCCGGTCCCTGAGGGAGCATCAGGTAGCCGGCTGTTCCAAGAACCGGGATCAAGCACACCCCCCAAGGCCCACCTCGCTCACGCGCCAGCAGGAGCGAGGTCAGCCAGAGGGCCAGAAAGTCAAAGCCCATCGCGAAGACAAAGCCATCGCTGGTGGCGCTTGCCCACCAGGCTGCTGGCGAGCCCGAGGCAAGACCCCAGGCTGCAAAGCCGAGCGCCGAGAGCAGGATGATGGCCGCCACAGGTCGACGTGCCTTCTCTAAGAAGCCCCAGGGGCGGGCTTCGTTCCTGGCCGGCGCCAAGATAAACCAAGGCAGCAAGGCGTAGCCCCCCAAGGCAAACATTCCCGTGGCGAAGGGCCAGAGCGGGAGGGGCCGGGCCCCCATGTGCTCTCTGAGTTGCATGATGAGCAACATAGGCCAGATGCCCATCATCATGAAGTGCACCACCACCCAAGGCTCGCTGTCCTGCCAGCGGCCGAGCATTAGGTCCACGAGCCACGCGAGCAGCTCAGGGGGCTGAGCGGGCGCGATGGCCACCACAATGAGGAGGCCGACCCAGAGGGTGGCTGCAATCCAGCGTTTCATGGCCCTTTAGGGCGCAGGGGCTGGCTTGGTGCGCATCTGCAGGGGGTTGCCCATCTCCCCGCGGGTACGCAGGTACTCCTCCGTGAACTCGCCCTTGTCATCCCGAATGGTCAAGGCCGGAGCGTCCCGGCGCTGACCTTCCCAGGCACAGACAAAGAGCGCGATGGTGGGCTTTTTGCCCGTGCGGAAGATCACATCCTGGCGCTGCAAGAGCGTGAGCCCGGCCGCCGTGATGGCCTGCTCAGGGCGCGGGTCGGTGCCGCTGTGAACGAAGACAAAGCGGCCCTCGGGCTCCAGGATGCGCGCTGCAGCCAGGCAATAGTCAAAGACGCTGCCTTTGAGCTCCATGCGGGCGCCCGCGCGCTGTGGATGGGGACTGACCACGCCCTTGCCAAGGGGGATGTAGGGCGGCGAGCCGGTCACCAACTGGAAGGGTCCACCGGGATCGGTGTCCCGCATGTCCCCGTTCATCAGGGTGACGCGGTCCTCCAGGCCGTTGTAGGCCACCGAGCGCTGCGCCAATCCGTAGGAGAGGCTCTGGACCTCGACGGTGGTCATCTTCGCTTCGGGGGGCATGTTGTAGAGGGTCATCAGACCCACGGAGCCAATGCCAGAGCCCAGATCACAGAGCCGCACCGCATTGGGCATGATCTGCTGGGCCTTCCAGGCCGTCAGCAAGTCGTCTGTGGAGAAGCGATGGCCACGCTTGAGCTGGAAAATGCGCCAGTCGCCAACCAGGCGGTCCAGGCTCTCATCGGAGGAGGGCGTTAGTTGCATGGCGCGGCGTCTAACCCAGCCGCGATAGGTCAGCCCCATGCCGTGTCGTTTCCCTCGCCTCTTGTTGTCGCTCTCCCTGCCCATGCTCCTGGCTGGCTGCGCGGAGTCCATGTCCATGACCCAGGGAATCGGCTCCACCTACGAGACCCGATGCTCGGCCAAGATGACCTTGGATGGCGATGAATACAAGGCCGCCTGCACGCCGGTTCCATGCATCGAAGGCTTCATCGACGCCGGCGTGAGCCACCAGGTCGTGGCCATCGATCCCGGTAAGAAAGTCGTCGGAAGCGGCGTTCGTGCCTGCATCCTGGACATGAGCCAGATCGGCCTGATCCAGCAAGAGGATGGCATTGAGATCGTGCCCAAGGCTGACGCGGAGTGATCACGCGTCTGCTCACACAGCCCGCTCCCTCAGAGGGCTATTGGCAGGGGCAGCACCAGGGTGAGCACACCCTGCGCTGGCTGGGCACGGCCGGTTTCGTGCTCGAGCATGAGCAGAAGACCCTGGTCTTCGATCCCTTCGTCAGCCGCCCCGGATTGCTGCGCGTCGCCTTGGGCAAGCTGCCTCCCAACGAGACCCTCATCGCCCAGGAGATCCCCCGGGCCGACGATGTCTTGGTGGGCCACTCCCACTACGACCACGCCATGGATGCGCCGCCCCTCTGCAAGCAGACCGGCGCGACCCTATGGGGCAGCGAGAGCACGGCCAACATCGCCCGGGCCTATGGCCTCCCAGAGTCACAGATCCGCGTTGTGGAGCCCAACGTGCAGGTGGAGCTCACCCATGGCCGGGCCCTTCCCCTGCCCTCGCAGCACGGCCGGGTGTACTTCAACAAGGTCACCAACCCCGGCATCATCGCCAAGCCCCCACCCTGGCCCCCAAAGAACCGCCACCTCAAGCACGGCCAAGTCTTCACGTGGTGGGTGAACTGGGGCGGTCTCAAGATCGTTCATGTGGACTCTGCGGACTACCGCACCGAGCTGCTCCAAGGCCTCCAGGCGGACGTGGTCTGCCTCTGCGCCATCGGCCGGAGATACCGCCCGGGCTACACCGCCGAGATCCTGAAGGCCCTCAAGCCAAAGCTGGTGGTGCCCTGCCACTGGGAGATGTTCTTCGACCCACTGGGCAGCCCTACCCGTTGCCTGCCAGGAGTAGACCTGCCGGGCTTCCTCAAGGAGATCAAGGACTGCGGCCACGAGGCCTGCTTGCTCCCCGTAGGCGGCAGCTTGGGCCTGGACGGAGACTTTCTCAGCCCATGAGCCCAGCGAAGCTTCGGCGCGCGCTTCTCATTCTCGCCGGGACTCTCAGCGTGTTCGGCGTGGCCTTGTTCGCAGTCAACGCCATGGAGAGCGAGCGGGCGGCCACCAGCGTGCTTCAGCTCTTCGCGCCCATTTTGGGTGGCGCCTGGGGCGCGGTGCTGGGCGCAAGGGGCACGGAGCTTGAGCGGGGCCGCGTATTGGTTTGGGCGATGATGGGGGCCTTTGTGAGCGTGGTCGTCGTGGGGCTCGGGGTCGTGGTGGTCTGGCCCCTGCTATGACCAGCAGCTGAGGCCACAGCACTGTTGACCAGTGGCATTGCTGCCGTGGGCGTGGTGGGCGCCCACATCCTTGGGATCCGCCAGCGCCTCCTGACCAAGCGCACCGGGCTATCTGGCAACCTAGGAGAGGGCCGCGCCCAAGGCCGCCAACACCTTGGCCTTGCCCTGCTCCAGGTCCATCATCAGGGTCGCCCCCGCCGCACGGGGATGTCCTCCGCCTCGGGTCGTCAGGCTGCGGGCGAGCTGAGCGACGTCGACCTGGCCTCGGCTGCGGAAGGAGAGTTTGGTCACTCCGGGAGAACGCTCACTCAGGAGCACGGAGACCTGTACCCCCTGCAGATAGAGCAGACTCTCTACAATCCCCTCCACATCGGTGGAGTTGGCGTCGAGCTCGGAGAGCAAAGCCTGAGAGATGACCCCGCAGCTCACCCGCCCCTGGTGGTGCAGCTCCATGGTGCTCTGGACCCGTGCAGCCAGCTTCAGCCCCTGTGCGCGGCGCTCCATGAGGACAGCCACGGCGATGCGGTCGTGCTCAATGCCCGTCTCCAACAAGCGCGCGGCCATGCGGTGGGTGCTGGGCTTGGTGTTGCTGTAGCGAAAGCCACCGGTATCGAAGATCACGCCGGCGTAGAGCAGCTTGGCCAGCCCCTGGTCCAGGGTGCCCTGCCAGGCGTCCAGAATCTCCATCACCATGCCGCAGGTGCTCTCGGTTTGGGGGGAGAGGATGGCCAGATCGTAGCCCTCGGAGGTGGTCGTCCCGTGGTGATCCACAATCACCCGCTTCTTTGCCGCTTTGAAGGCGGCATCCACCTCCGAGGTCAGGCGGCTCTTGTCCCCATCCATGACGATGACCACGTCCCACTCGGGCGCGATGTCGGCATCGGGGAGCATTCCTGCTGCGTCTGGCAGGCCGGCGTAGCGAGCGCCTGGGTCCCCCGCAACGGCCACCCGGGCCTGTCCGTGGCGTGCCCGAATCAAGCGAGCCAGGCCCAAACAGGCGCCAACGCTGTCTCCGTCCGGGTCCACAGGACCGGTGAGCAAGATGCTGCGCGCACCTGCGACCAAGGCATCGAGTTCCGCTGCGTGCTGCTCCATAGGACCCTCCAGAGGGACAAGGGCTGGCCTCTAACGCCGCCCCATGGGGCCCGCACCTGTGGTCCCACCCTGCCTGAGCCGCTAAAGGTAGGGCGACAAAACACGCAATGTATGCGGAGACCATCCATGAGCGACAAACGCTCCAAAGACACGAGCCCGTCCGATAGCGACGCGGCAGCAACAGCAGCAGAGACCGCTGCAGAAACCCAAACCCCCGAAGCCGAAGTGGCCACCGAGGGAAAAGGACGCGACGGAAAGGACTACAACTCCGGTCGCCCCTTTGACAGCTTCCCCATCTCCGAGTCCCTGCTCAAGGGCCTGAACGAGATGGGCTACACCATGGCCACCCCAGTCCAGGCTCAGTCTATCGAGCCCGCCCTGGCCGGCCGAGACATGCTGGTCCGAGCCAAGACCGGAACCGGCAAGACCACCGCTTTTGGCCTGCCCATCTGCGAGATGGTGGACGATGGCGCACGCGTCACCCAGGCCATCATCCTCTCCCCAACCCGCGAGCTGGCCAACCAGATCGCCCGTGAGCTCTCCAAGATCGTCAAGCACAAGGATGTGCGGGTCATGGCCATCTACGGTGGCGTTGGCATGGGACCTCAGGAAGAGGCCCTGCGCGAAGGCGTGGAGATTGTGGTCGGAACCCCAGGACGCGTGGCGGACCACATCCGCCGCGGCAACCTGGACCTGAGCACAGCCAAGATTACCTGCCTGGACGAGGCCGATGAGATGCTCTCCATGGGCTTCTACAAGGACGTCACCGGCATCCTGAAGCGCGCGCCGAAGGAGGCCCAGTGCCTGCTCTTCTCGGCGACCGTCGCCCCCGAGGTCAAGCGGCTGATTCAGCGCCACCTCAAGGATCCGGTAGAGGTCATGCTCTCCACGGACCAGGACCGGGTCGAGGGCATCACCCATGTGCTCTACGAGACCAGCCCAGGCTTCCACAAGGTGCGCGCGCTTCTGGCCGTCATCGACACGGAGAAGCCCGGCTCGACCATCATCTTCTGCAACACCCGCGAAGATACGGCGACTGTGGCCACATTCTTGGACCGCCAGGGACTCAACGCCCAGCTCATCTCCGGTGAGCTGCCTCAGTCCAAGCGCGAGAAGGTGATGGCCCGGGTCAAGGCCGGCGATGTGCAGTTCCTGGTGGCCACCGACGTGGCCAGCCGTGGAATCGACATCAGCGACTTGTCCCACGTCATCAACTACAGCCTGCCCTTCGAGCCTCCGGTGTACATGCACCGTGTGGGTCGTACCGGGCGAATCGGAAAGCAGGGCATCGCCATCAGCCTGGTCGGCGGCCCAGATCTCAGCACCCGGATGGTGCTCGAGAAGCAATTTGAAATCAAGTTTGAGGAGCGCGTGATGCCTACAGCCGACGAAGCAAACAAGCTGCGCGTTGACCGACAGGTCGATTCCATCCAGTCCGCCATGGGCACCACCGCTTTCGAGGGCTTCTTGGGCCTGACCAAGGCGCTCAAGGCCATGGAGTCCCCCAAGGGCGACATGCTCATCGCCACCGCGCTCTACGCTTTCTTTGAGAGCAAGCGCAACAAGCGGGCCGAAGAGACCGGCTTGGACAGCGTGGGCGACGTGAAGCGCGCCCGCGAGGACAAGCGCGAGGAGCGTGATGAGGGCCGCGGACGTGGCAAGGGCCGTCGCGACCGCGATGACCGCGATGACCGCAAGTCCCGCAGCGAGCGTCCCCGCCGCGAGAAGCGTGACGGAGACCGCGAGGAGAAGCCACGCCGCGAGAAGCGCAGTGATGACAAGCCGCGCGAGGAGAAGCCACGCAGCGAGAAGCCACGCAGCGAGGACCGCCCCAAGAAGACCCGCGCCCCCCGCAAGGAGAGCAGCGGTGATGCGCCAGCCAAGTCCAGCTCGGATGCACCGCGCCGCCGCCGTAAGCGTCGCACCCCCAGCACCGAGAGCTGAGAGGCCTCCGGCTTCGGCCGGATTCCCAAACAGAAACGCCCCTGGTCACATCGACCAGGGGCGTTTCTGTTTGTCGTGGAACGACCGGGCCGCTCCGACCCAGGGCCCCGTCTAGCGAGCCTGAATGAAGCTCGCCTCAAAGGCCAGCAGCCGGCATCGCTCCGCCGTCTCGTTGGACAGGATTCCAGATTCCGTGAGCAAGCGGTGCTCCCGGTGAATGTTGGTCTCGCAGAGGTAGGTGCCATCGGTGTTGATGGTGAAGAGCACGCCGGCCTCTTGGAAGGTGCCCAAGATGTAGCGGTACTCCTCCAGGTGAAGCACCGCGCGGGTGTTCAGGTTGGAGGTGGGGCAGATCTCCAGGATGGTGCCGGTGTCTGCCAGCATCTTGGTGGCCTCGGCGTTGTAGGCCGCACGCACGCCATGACCGATACGCTCCGGCTTGAGCTCCTTGATGACGGCCATCACGCCCTCACCTGCGGTGTTCGCTGTCTCGCCGGTGTGCACGGTGGTGCCTAGGCCAGCGTCACGGGCGCGCTGGAAGATCTTGGCGTACTTGCCGACCTCCTCCGTCAGCTCGATGTTGTTCTTCTCGGTGCCGGCCAGGTCGATGGCCACCACGCCGCGGTGGGCGTACTTGATGGCCTTCTCCAGGATGATCTCGTTGAGCTCCGCGTCGAACTCCCGGGCCAGACAGAACATCAGGCCAGCCTCCACGCCGTACTCCAGCGTGGCCCGGTCCATACCGCGCAGGGCGGCGTGGATGATGTGGTCCAGGTCGCGCTCCCCCTTGAGGTTTCGCTTCATGGGGTTGAAGCGCAGCTCGATCTTCTCGACCCGAGAGCCGCGGTACTCCTTTCCGATGATCTCGTAGACGGAGCGCTCGACAGCCAGAGGGCTGGATTGAATGCGCTCGGTCCAGGTGTGGAGGATCTTCAGGTAGTCATCCAGGCTCTTGACCTTGGATGGGTTGGCTGTGATCAGGTCAACGAACTCCCAATAGTTTCGGGTTGGAAGTTTGAAGCCCTGTTGATGGGCCATGGACCACATGACATGTGGTGCGACGCTTGAGCCGACGTGGATGTGGAGATCGCAGTAGGGCTTGCTTGGGATTGTTTGCATCCGCCGAAGTAGCCCGGCTACACCAAGATGCAAGCCCAAAGCAGCGCTCAGTCTGCCCCGTACACGGCCTCCATAGAGTAGGGCCAGAGCAGTCGGATGTGCCCCCCACTCTCTCGAATCTGCAGGGTGCAAGCAAGTTCTCGCTCCAGGCCTTGAAGGCCCTCGATGCCCCTTGCGTTCAAGATTTCGGCGGCACAAAGTCCACAGCCATGGTCCAAGCAAGGGCGCGCGTATGGGAGGCCTCGAAGCAAGGCCATCAGCGAGACACCGGCCTCGCCGGAGAGGACTCTGTCCTCGCGTCCCAAGACGGAGACCGCCACCGAGACCGAGGCCACTTTGGGCTCCGGCTCCTTCCCCAACACCCGGCCTTTGACCCTGGAGGCCAGCCGCCGTAGCCTTCCGGCCAACTACTCGCCGACGATGCTGTCGGGATCAAAGAGAGCAGGAATCAGGACCTTCGCTCCACCGCCACGAATCTTCGTGTGGCAGCCCAAGCGGGTGTTGGGCTTTGCAGGCGGTCCTGGCTCGCGGGGACGACCCTCGTGCTCAGTGCCGGCGACGTGGTCGGCGATGACCTGCTGCTCGGCGTCCTTCTGCTCGGAGAGCCCTGAGGCGTCCAAGATCTCGACCCGGCACAAACCACACTTTCCGTCGGGGCAGGTGCCGCCAGCGCGGCGCCCAGTCGAGATGGTGATGCCCACCGCGTCAGCGGCCATCAGCAAGGAGTAGTGCTCCTCCGCTTGGACCTTCCGCTCGGTGCCATTGGGCAACACATAGGTCAGCTCGTGGCGCACAATCTGGGGCCCTTGGCCCAGGCCCATCGCCTTCTTGAGGCGGTTTCGGATTCCGAAGCGGGACATGGACTCTCTCCTTGGAGCGGCACTCAGGCTGGCCAATGGCCTAGCCGGCGTCCCACTGTATCAAGCTGCCACGCACTGCGCGCAGCGTCCAGAGACGCGCAGCTTGAGTTGGGCGCCTTGGAGCACCGCTGGCAAGGCACCTTGGCTGGCTACGAGCTGTACGGGAGGCAGACAGCGCACCACGCCGCAGTCATCACACAAGAAGTGCGCGTGGTCCGGTGAGATGCTGCGGCAGGCATCCACAAGCTCATAGCGCCAGACCCGGTCGCCCAGGTCCATGCGCCGAAGCACACCCTTCTCGGCCAGCTCGGCCAGGGCGCGCCACAGACTGGCCGGATCAAAGACCCCCACGGGCAAGCCTGAAAGGACCTGCTCTTGGGTCAAAGGGGTGGCCCGGTCATGCAAGACCTGCAGCGCCGCCAAACGCAGCCCAGTGGCCCGAAGTCCGTGGGACTTGAGCTGGCCCCGGAGCTCCGATTGCAGCCCTTGCTTCATTGAATATCCAAGGGGAAGGTCACGCTGATGTCCGTCTCACCAGGAATGGCCACCAGACCCTCGCTTGCCACAGTGTCCGCCAAAGCAGCCTCCTTTTGTGCAACATCCCCCACGGGGGGCAGGTGACGCAAGCTTAGGGTGAGTTCACCTGTGCCAGCGGCAAGCACGCTGAGGCTGTTCTCTAAGCCAAGCGGCAAGCCATTGCTGTCACTGTCCGAGTAGCGGATCTCAATGAGCGCGTCTTGCGTCTCGGAGGCCTCGGAGTCCACATCTCCTGTAAAGAAGATCTGGTGCTCAGAGCCGGCCTCCTCGATGTCCCCAGTCAGCTCTTCCATGGGCTCCTCAAGCTCATTGAACAGCAGGACGCTCAGATCGAAGCTGCCCGTGCTGGGCAGAGTCAGGGTCTCCGAGGTGCCTTCGCCGGCGTTGTCAGGATCCGAGAAGACCGCAACGATGGCGTCTCCCCCCTCGCTCGGCGTCAACTCCAGCTCCACTCGGGTGATGACCTCGTGGTCGTGGTCGTGGTCGTGCTCGTCTTCTTCGACGTCGGCGCAGGCAAAGAGGCCCAGGATGATCAACATAGGAACTCCAATCAGAGGGGGGTACTAAAAGTCAGACGCACGGCGCGCCCGGGTTGGTCGGCGTAGGGCCGCAAGAGCGCGTTGTAGTCCCGGTAGCCGTGGTTCAAGAGGTTGTGGCCGGCCAAGCCCAGCCGGACTTCGCGCTCTGCCAGAACGAGGGTGGTTGCGGCGCTCGCGCCGAGCAAGGCGTAGGCGGGTGGTGGCGGTGCCCAGTCCAAGGAGCCACCGCCCTTTGCTTGGGCGACCCCGAGGAGTGACACCCCGAGCTCCGGCGCGAGGGCCCAAGAGAGGGGGCGCGGGTGCAGGAGGACTTGAGCACGCAAGCGGTCTGCGGGTATGCCGACCACCCCGCCGCCAGCCAGATCGTGGGCACGAATGGCCGAGCCACTCAGGCCGAACTCCACCAATCCTTGGGGGTTGAGCTTGAGCTGCCCCTCGATCCCAAGCAACTGCACGTCCTGGGCTTGGGAGTCCACAATGGGCCAGGCGCCCTTCGTCGTCACCTTGTAGGCGGCATCCCCGTCAGACTGCCGGCGTTGGACTTGTGTAATGTAGCCCTGGATGCGATTGCCGTAGCCGGCCACTTCGCCCTCAACCCAGGTGGAGCGCAGCGCCAGCACCGTAGAGAGCCCCCAGGTGGTCTCGGGTCCAAGGGTGGGGTCCCCTTGGGTATACATCGGCAGAGTGGCCGCGACGCCAGCCAAGTAGAGCTCGTCCACGCTGGGGTTTCGGGTGCTCTTGGAGAGCTCTACCCGGCCATCCAAGTGCTCAGGGACCAAGTGAATCAAGGCCCCCATAGAGGCCGAGAGTGCCCCATAGAGGGCATCACAGCGCTCCAGGTCGCCCTGAGTGACGCAAGGAAGGTCCTCCAAGCGCGCGGCCTCTTCCGCCCCCAAGAATGCGCTGCGGGCGAGGGTGTCGTAGCGGAGCCCCAAATCCACATCCACCCGCGGCCGAGAGAGGCGCTCTGAAAGGTAGGCCCCTCCACTCACTGAACGGAAGTTCGGAATGAGGGTCAGGCCGCGGTAGACGTTCTCCTGAAAGCCTCCCTGTAGCCCAGCGCTGCCCTCTAGCTCCCAGGCACCCAGCTCCCGGTGGGGGTGTGCCAGATCCAGGTCCAGGGAGTGCGTCCTAAGGATGAAGTCATACTGGGATCCGGTCACCCCAGGGCGAGCCCGCTCGTACTCCTGACGACGGTTGCGTTGGAAGGCATAGACCGCCGTCAGCTCTCCCCAGTCCCCTTCTCGCTCGCCATGAAGCGTCCAGAGGTCATGGCGCACATCCTGGTAGGCCCGGTTGATGGCCCAGCCCGCCTCCCAGTCCTCGGCGCCAGGGGGCTGCTCCAGAGCCAAGAGCTGCTCGAAGTCCTGGCTGCTCGCACTCTGCATGCCCGCAAAGACGCCGGCCTGCAGGCTGTAGTGGTTCCAGCTTGCCCGCAGCGTGCCCCCTGGCACCAAGGCTCGACTGGACAGCGCCCAATTCTGCTGACGGGATGCGGTGTTCGCCAACACGTAGTCGGGGGTGCTCAGATCCTGTCCCCTGGACACGTCCCCGTGTGCCCGGAAGCTCAACTTCGGCGCGCCCTCTGGGACTGCATCCAAGGTCAAGGCCAGACTAGGGCGCAAGCCATTGCTGACAAAGCCGCCGGCCAAGCGCCCACCCACCCCCGGCGCGGACCGCATTGCAGGAGGCGCCACGACGATGACCCCGCCCACCGCGTCGGCGCCGTATCGGGCTGAGGCGGCTCCTCGAACGACCCGGACCTCCCCCGCGGTAAAGGGGTTGATCTCCGTGCCGTGGTCGGGCCCCCAACTCTGGGAGGCATGCCGCACGCCGTCATGCAGGACGACCAAGCGTCGTTCTGTCTGGCCCCGCAGAATGGGCTTGGAGCTGGCGGCTGTACCCGAGGCCACGATCAACCCCGGCACATCCTCTTCCAAGCTGCTGGCCAGGTCTTGACCCGCGTGCTGATCCAAGCGGTCCCGCCCAAGGGTGGTCTGCACCCGTGGCGCCTCTTCATCGCCGCCGCTGCTGTGCACGACCAGGCGCATGGTGGCCTCGTTCGCGGAGCTGGGCGGCTCAAAATGGAAGCGCACCTCGGTGCTGCCCGCAACGGGAACCCCATCGCGCAACGCCGGCTCAAAGACCAGCCCCTTCGCGGCGTTGAGCGCAGCCTGGTGAAAGGGCTCAGCGCCTAGAAGCACCTCTACTGAGACCACGGCGCCGGTGTCATCCACCTGCACCAAGACCACCACATCCCCATGCAGCCCTTCCGCTTGGGCTGGGTACTCCAGGGTGACCTGCTCCACCAGATGAGGTGGGTGGTCGCCCTGGAGCGGGGCAGCAGCGATGAGCAAGAGCGAGAACACGTCGGCACCGTAGCGCCCATCAGTGGTTATCGCAACTCAATTGCTATTGATGATTCCCAGAAGCGATCAGCCCCAGGTCTTGCGCAAGCCCTTGGTCACGAAGTCAAAGGCCTCGTCCACCGAGTCGGTGGTGAAGAACATGCCCATGTCGTCCGCAGCGATGGTTCCGTAGTCGACCATGGCCTGGAGGTTGAGCACCTTGTCCCAGTAGGCCTTTCCGTAGAGCACGATGGGCAGTTCCTTGGTGACCTTGCCCGTCTGGCGCAGAGTCAAGAGCTCAAAGAGCTCGTCCATGGTGCCAAAGCCGCCAGGGAGCACGATCATGGCTTTCGCCAGGTACATGAACCAGTACTTGCGCATGAAGAAGTAATGGAAGACGAAGCCCAGCTCCTTGGTGACGTACTGGTTCAGGCGCTCCTCGAAGGGCAAGCTGATGCCCAGACCGACGGAGCGGCCCCCTTCTACGTCGCTGGCGCCACGGTTTCCGGCCTCCATGATGCCCGGGCCACCGCCGGTGCAGATGAGGTACTCGCGGCCACCAGGCTTGGTCATGCCCCAGCGGGTCAGGCGCTGGGCCAGCTCGCGGGTCTCGTCGTAGTAGCGGCTGTTCGCCATCTTGCCTTCGGCGATCTTCAGCTCAGCTTCGAGCTCGGCCTTGTTGGCCTTTGTGGCCTTGGCCAGAGCGGCCACGGCGTCCTTGTGGCGTAGGGCAGCGACCTGGGTGCTCAGGGTGCGCGCCGAGCCGTACATAACGATGGTGTCTTCGACGCCCAGGCGGCTGAACCGGTCCTGGGGCTCACTGTATTCGCACTGGATCCTGATGAGTCGCGCTGCTGGCGAGTTGAGGAAATCCAGGTTCTTGTATGCTTTTTCGTGCATCTTTCTCTTCTTTGGGTTGTGTATCTGAGTCTTATTCTGATTGAGGGGTAACGCCCATCCAGCGGCGTGGTGTCCATAGATGTGACCGACAAGAACCCGTTCCACGTCGGCCCACCCCAAGGAGACAGCACCATGAACAAGACCATCGCACTGACACTACCCCTCGTTGCACTGCTTTCGATGAGCGCCGGCTGCGTCTACTACGAAGACTGCGGCACGGAAGACTGGGAAGAAGGCTGCGAGTTGGACGAGTTCGACATCGGCGAGGACTGCCTGGACGGTGAAGACTGCGAGGAGGACGAGGTCGCTCCAATCGAGCTCAGCTTCGCTCCCGGTCACGCCGAGCAAGGCGAGACCATCCCCGGCATCCTCACCCTGGATGGCGGTGAGCTGGACCTGAGCGAGGCCACCTTGGTCTTCTACGGTCCCGTTGACGTGCTCGCTTCGGTCAACGAAGCCGGCCAAATCACCACCATTCTCACCATCGCGGAGGACGCCGCACTGGGCCCTGTGGACCTGGTACTCGAGCTGCCCAACGGCGACGCCGAGCTGCTCCCCGCGGCCTTCGAGATCTTCCCAGCCGGCTCTGGCAACAGCGGCAGCGACTGGACCGACGGCGGCTCTGACGACGGCGAGTGCGAGTGAGCGCTGGCTCCGCCATACACCCTGCACAGGGGACCCTGTCCTCTGCGCAGGACCCCCTTTCCCAGGAGTCCACCACCTCGGTGGCTCCCCGGGTTAGGGCCCAGTCCACACAGCGCACGGTGACTCGCGTGGATCTGGATGTTGAGACCCTGTACCGACGCTACGGGGACATGGTCTTGGGCCGCTGCAGGAGCTTGCTCTCCAACGAAGCGGACGCTCAAGACGCCTGCCAAGAGATCTTCCTCAAGGCACACCGCTACCGCGACTCTTTTCGCGGCGAGGCCAAGCCCTCGACCTGGCTCTTTCGCGTGACGACGACCACCTGCCTCAATCGCCTCCGCAGCCGCGGCCGCCGTCGCGAAGACCTGCAGGAAGAAGAGCTGCCCATCGCAGTCGAGGACACCGTGCTCAGCGGCACGGATCTGCGTGACCTGGTCAAGCACCTGCTGGACGAGGCCGACGAGCGCACCCAAGCCTGCGTGCTCTACCACTACGTGGACGGCATGACCCACAAGGAGATTGGCGTGATGCTGGATCTCTCCGCTGCCGCCATCCGAAAGCGCATCGCCACTTTCAAGGCCCGATTGGCCAAGAACCCACCCGCCTGGCTCCTCGAGCTTGGCGGACCGCCGACTCAGGACTGAGAGCCCCCCATGTCGCACCTCTCTACATTGCTGCTCAATCAGCTCCGCTACGGCGAGCTGGACCCTGAGCAGGAGGCCCAAGCCCGGACCCACCTGCAGGACTGCGAGCGCTGCGCTTCGCGCCTCCAGGCTCAGGAGTCCAACCGCTCGGCCTTTGTGCTGCAGCCCGTGCCCCAGGCCATTCGCGAGGCCGCCTTGGACGCACCCGCCAATGACAACAAGAGCTGGCGCTGGGCCCTGTTGGCCATCGCAGCGATGCTCTTGGTGGGCTTCCCCATCCTCTTCAATGGCCCAACAACGGCCCCCGATGAGCTGGTCCCTATGGAGCGCACCAAGGGCAAGCACATCTTGCTCGAGGCCTGGCTGGACACCCAAGACGGTCCGGTTCTCCTGGACCCGGACGACCCCATCTCCCCCGGTGACGTGCTGCAGCTCAAGTTCAGCACTCTGGACCGGCCCTACGTGAGCTTCGGCGGCGTGGACGGCGCAGGCCTCATCGAGATCTACGGCACCGTCGAGGCCGGCGAGGACATGCAGATCCACCGGGCACCCTTTGCCTTGCAGATGGACCAAACCCCCGGAGAGCAGCGCTTCTACGCGCTCTTCACGCAGAACGCACCCACGGAGAGTACAGTTCGTGAGGCGATCCGCCGGGAAGTTGCACCAGATGGTGCGGTTTTGCGGTCTATTCGATTCCAGAAGGAGTGAGCATGTCGCGCACAATCCGCGCCGCCTTCGGCGCCCTTTTGGCCCTGGGCACCACCCTCGCCGCGCTGGCGTCAACCCCAGCGCAAGCGGAGGTGGTTCGCCGCGCTCTGATCGTCGGACACAACGACGGCGGACTGGACCTGGAACCCCTTCAGTACGCCGAGGCCGACGCCCGCAAGATGGCCCGCACCCTCATCGACTTGGGCGGTTTTGCGAGTGAGGACGTGGTGGTCCTGGAGTCGCCCAGCGTCGGCGAGCTCTCCCAGTGGCTGGACGCCTTCGCCGAGGCCTCTGGCAACGAGGACGAGGAGCTCTTCTTCTTCTACTACTCGGGCCACGCAGACGCAGCCGGCCTGCGCCTGGGTCAGGGCCAGTACCGCTTTGAGACCCTGCGCGATGACATTGAGCGGGTGGACGCCGAGGTGCGCTTGGGCGTGTTGGACGCCTGCCAATCTGGCGCCATCACCAAGACCAAGGGCGCCAAGGTCGTGGACCCCTTCTTGGGCAACACACTGACCTCGACCGGGGAAGTGTGGATCACCGCCTCCAGCGCCGATGAGCGCGCGCAGGAGAGCGACCGTCTGGGGGGAAGCTTCTTCACCCACCACCTGATCACCGGCCTGCGCGGCGCCGCCGATGACGGGGACGGCGTGGTCTCCCTGAGCGAGGCCTACAGCTACGCCTACGAGAGCACTGTGACGAGCACGGACGGCACTCTGGCCGGCACCCAACACCCCGAGTACAACTACCAGCTCTCCGGCCAAGGCGACCTGCCCCTCACCCGCCTGACCCACAACGACGCCCGGGTCACCATGAAGCCCGGCTTTGGTGGGCACATCCTCATCCTGGCCCGCCCCTCCAACCAGCTGGTCGCCGAGCTGCACAAGGTGCACGACGAGCAGATGGTTCTGGCCCTGCCCCCAGGGCGCTACCTGCTTCGCCGCCGAGACGGCGACCTGATCTACGAGATGGAGCTGAAGCTCAGCGGGAACCTGGACTTCCGCATCGATGACCGCTGGGGACAAGGCGTGCTCGAGGTCGCCTCGGCCAAGGGCACCATCGTGGACGACACCATTCCCGTCGGGGCCATGGTGGGCTGGCAGGAGAGCGTCGAGGTGGTCGCCCCAATGACCCCCGGCGAGAAGCTGGACGACTTCCTGGTCAAACGCAGCGAGCAGCGCCTGAGCTTCTTTGAGTGGGCCGAGCAGCAGCGCGACCACAACGAGGCGGCCCGAGCCGCGGTGGCCGAGCGCATGGACGTGGTTCGTGCCGAGTACGACGCACTGGGCGAGGTCGCGACGGTACGCAGCCTCAACGCACACCGCCGGCAGATCAGAGAAGAGCTTCGGGCCAGCGCCGATGTCCTGGCCGTAAAGGGAGAGCGGGTCCCTGAGCCCGCCCCCAATGACGCTGAAGGCCCAGCCGAGTGAGCACACGCGCGCTGCTCTCTTGTGCCCTGGGGTCTCTGACCTTGGGGCTCTGCGCGCTCTGCCCTGCAGCCGCCCAAGCCGCCGTCTCTCGCCACGCCCTGCTCGTAGCGGCCACGGACGGGGGGCTGGATCTGGAGCGCCTGCAGTACTCCGAGCGCGATGCCCGCAGCATGGCGCAGACCCTGGAGGACCTGGGCGGCTTCGAGCCCGAGGACATCGTGGTCTTGGTGGACCCGACCCGCGCCGAACTGGAGAGCGCGCTGGAGCAGGCTCAGGCCACAAGCTCCGCCGAAGAGGACCTCTTCCTCTTCTACTACTCCGGCCACGCCGACGCCTCCGGTTTGCGGCTGGGGGATGAGGGCTTCTCCTTCGCCCAGCTCAAGGAAGAGATCACCGCGGTCGAAGCCGAGCTCACCCTGGGCATCCTGGATGCCTGCCGCTCCGGCGCCATCACGCAGATCAAAGGGGCCGCGATGGTCGACCCCTTCCTGGGAACCGAGCTGGCCAGCTCTGGCGAGGTCTGGATCACCGCCTCCAGCCAAGACGAGCGCGCCCAAGAGAGCGACCGCATCCAGGGCAGCTTCTTCACCCACCACTTGGTCTCTGGCCTGCGGGGCGCGGCGGACACTGGCGATGGCGTGGTCACCCTGAGCGAGGCCTACAGCTACGCCTATACCCACACGGTGGAGCAGACCCAGCGCACCTTCGCCGGCCCTCAGACCCCCATGTACGACTACAAGCTCTCTGGGAGTGGGGATCTGCGTCTCACGCACCTCTCGGACGCCAGCTCACAGCTGGTCTTGGCCCCAGGCTTTGGGGGGCGGATCCTCATCGTCGAGGACAAAGCGCGCAATGGGGAAGGCGGCGCCTTCGTGGCCGAGCTGACAAAGGCCTCGGATGAGCCCCTCACTCTGGCCCTGCCGGCCGGGGACTACATCCTGCGTCGGCGCCAGGATGGAGAGCTCTACGAGCTGCGTCTCCACCTGGGAGAAGAGAGCCGCTTTGTGGTGGATGAACGCTGGGGCAGCGCCACTCAGGAGCTGGCCACAGCCAAGGGCGATGACAGCCTGGAAAGGGCAGCGCCGCCAGATGCCGTGGCGTGGTCTCCAATCGCAGACGACCTGCCAGGGACCGCCGCTGAGAGCGCAGAGCTACCCGCCCACACCATCCGCTACTTTGGTCCGGTCCAGGACGCTGTGGAGACCCGGGCCCCGGTCATGGCCGAGGTGGGCAACAACGCCGTGGACGTGGCCAAAGAGATGGACTGGCGCCACGACCCCCGCGTGGCAGCCGGCGCCTCTGCGCTGCTCTCGGGCGGCGGCCAGTTCTACAACGGCCAGTACCTACGCGGCGCCGGCTACTTTGTGGCCACCTCCGCCTTGATCGGCAGCTCCTGGGCCTTCTCCCAGGCAGACGGCCCCTTCTTTACTGGCAGCGTGACAGGGGCCACGCCTGCGAGCCTGATCGGTGCGGCGGTGTGGGGCATGAGCATCAGCCGGGCCTTCTCTCACCAAGCCGGCGGCCGCGGCATGCAGGAGCGCCCGATCCGCGGCGTGGCCCTGGCCACCGAGTCGGCCTGGTCCGGCACGGCCACCCAACCCCTGACGGCGGGCTTCTCCGCTGACTGGGTCCTGGTGGATGGCTTCTCCATCGGCATTGACCGGGCAGGCTGGACACGCTCGGATGTCAGCGACAGCGGCACAGCGAGCCTTGGCGGCCGAGTCATGGTCGCCAAAGAGTGGGAGCGCCTGCGCCCTGGCCTGTTCATCGCCAGCGGCATGCGCTTGGATCTGGGCACCGACAACGCCAACCCGCTGCGGCCCGTCTTTGGCGGCGGCGGCAACCTGCGTTGGTACATCGGAGAGCGCTACTTCGTGGGCTACGAGCTGCGCTACGAGTGGGACAACGGCGCCGGCCAGGTGGTCAACGCTGGGGCTCTTGGGGTTCACCTGGGAGGCTGAGCAGCGCCCGGAGCTCTGGGGCGATCAACTCAGCGACCCGCTGGGCGCCCGCGCTTGAAAAGTGCAGGGTGTCGACAAAGTCCGTGGCTGGCCAGATGGGCTGCTCCGCCCACAGGTCCACGGCGCTCTGCCCAAGCTCAGCCGCCAGGGCCAGCTCAGCTGCTCGTGCGGAGACCGGCATTCGCAGCGGCGTTGGGTCCAGGGCCAAGCTGGCCTCGAAGTGGGAGAGAGCTTGGGTTTGGTCTCTGCGGTCCAGGGCTGCGTGGGCCTGGAGCCAGTGTCCAAGGGCCGTGTCTGCTCCACAGACCTGTGCCAGCTCACGGGCCCGCTGATCCCCTCGATCCGGACGCCGCCGGGGCATGCTCTGGGCCAAGGCCTGGCAGTCCGGCTCGCCACTCCGTAGGCCTTGCGGGGCGTGGTGGAGGTTGGAGATAGGCGGCACCCAGAGCACCGGAACGCCGCCATCCTGCGCCAAGACCCTCAGGTTGCCGATCAGGCGCTCCGTGGCCAGCCCCTGCTCGACCTGAGCTTGCTCACTCTGGGTGAACACCAGCCGGTCCTCCCGCGTGCTCAGGTGCGGAGAGGCCACCGGGTCATGGACCACCAGCCGCCGTAGACCCGCATGCACCCAGGAACCAGCCAGAAGCTGCTGGGCGCGAATCTGCCAGCGCGCCGAGGTGTCCAGCTCTCCCCCCATCAAGAGATTCCCGAAGTCATTGTGGCCGCTGTAAACCACCACAGCGTCCAGCTCCAAGACCGAGAGCTCCCGAGCCAGCAGGGCCAGGCCCGTGGACGAGGCACCCGGGGTTCCCAGGTTGAGCACCTGTACCTCAGGGAGTGCCCGCTGCAGCGCGACCGGGAAGTTCTGTGTCCCATCGATGGGGTCTTGCATCACCGAAGAGCCGCCCAGAACAGCGACACGAGGGCCCCCCACATCTTCTGGAAAGCTGCGCAGGCGTCCGTCTACGCCGCGCTTTGCGACCCAGCGCCCCTCCACCTCGACCAAGCGCAGGACCTGGGATCTGGCCACGCCCGAGGGCAGCGGAGGCGGACCGCTGACCAGACGAATGCTGGCCTCGACGGCGCCAAAGAGACCCACGACCGTAAGCAGAGCCCACCCTGCCCTACGCAGACGTCCTGAGTTCCCGGAGCTGAGGTCTCGCTTTTCCACAGACCACAAATACCACCCAGCAAGGAGCCGCCCGAAGCCTTCTCAAAAATGTCTCGACATTGGCTTGACAGCAAACAGACACTTTGCAGACAATGTCTTAACGGAGGACGAATGTGGTCGTTCCTTGCTGCACTTTCGTGCACGCCAGAGTTGATCCCTCAGCCATTGGGGGAGGCAGAAGAGCCCGCGGAGTCCCAAGAAAGCAGCGCGAGCGGCCTGTGGCTGCCCTCGAGCGCTGAAGACCCGTGGAGAAGCGACCGGGTCATCATCATCGGGGCGGGTCCTTCGGGCTTGGCTGCCGCGATGGACTTGCCCGGTGCCTTGGTGCTCGAGGCCGGAGACCGAACCGGAGGGCGCGCCCCCGGTAGCAACCAGCTGCTCTACTTCGTCGACAGCGTGCAGCAGCGGGAGGTCGGAATTCAGGACAGCCCGGAGCGCGCCGCCGAGGAGTGGGAGGAGCTCACCGGCAGTCCCCCGACCCAGGCCACCTGGGACTACTGGGCAGCGCTCCCGGACGTCAGCCAGCGCCTCCATGACCTGGGCCTGGACTTCATCTTGAACCCCCCTTCCCCCTGGAGCGGCCTCTCTCGCCTACACGGCGCCAAGGACCCGGGACTGCCCGCGACCCTGCAAGGGGCTTGGCCCGAAGACGTAGAGCTGCGCCTGAATACCCGGGTGACGGGACTGCGCATGAAGGACGGCCGGGTCGTCGGCGTGACCACCGAGACCGGGGACATCGATGCCGGCGTGGTCCTCATCGCATCGGGCGGATTCTCGAACCGAGTCGACCTGATCTCGGAGTACGTGGGGTGGCAAGACGGGACCTGGGGAACGAACGGCAAGTGGGGCGGAGAGGGCGACGCCGTGGACTGGGCCATCGACCACGGCCTGGGCTTGGAGGCCATGGACGCCATGGGCAGCTACGCTGACTCCATCGCCATGAGTCCAGAACAGGGCGCCTTGCTCGTAGACAAGGTGGGTCCCCAGCCCTACATCTGGGTCAACTCCGCCGGCGAGCGCTTCGTCGATGAGTCGCAGGACTTCTCCCTCTACTTGGCCAACAAGATCCAGGAAGAGTCGGGTCCAGTCTGGACGCTGATTACCTGGGAGGAGCTGAGCATCCGCATCCCGGAGGAGCACCACGGCGCTCTGGCGACGGTCATCTGCGCGGACTCTTGGGAAGAGCTGGCCGAAGAGATTGAGGTAGACGCCAATGGGCTGGAGCACACCCTGGCGACCCTGCGCGGCTCATCCTTGAAGACAGAAGGCCAGCCTTGTGCGTACCCGCCAGGACTCAGCGCCGCGAAAGGCTACGGCGGCTTGCTGGTCGACAACAAGCAACGGGTCTTGGATGCCGGAGGCGTTCCGGTTCCCGGCCTCTACGCAGCGGGAGAGGCCAGCGGCATGGCAGTGCCTGGAATGGGCGGACTCTATGGCTTTGACGGAAGCCTGAGCGCAGTGGTTTGGAGTGGTTGGCGCGCAGCCGAGGCCATCAACACGAGGGAGTAGCCTTCACGCGGCGCGTTACTCCAAGGTCAGGAGCCCCAATGAACCTGCTCACTCTACTCATCGGCTGTGGGTTTTGCGGTCAAACGACCTTTGCGAACACCGGCGCTGAATTCACCGTGGGCGGAGAGTCCACCCCGCTGGACACCAGCGGCGGCGAGGAGTGTGGCGTGCGCGGCTCCTACGCAGACCTGTGGGATGAGAGCCTCTCAAACTGGCCGGGCAGCAAGGACGTGCAGCTGCTGATTCGCCCCAACGTCGAGACGATTCTCTCCTGGGAGATCGGCGTCAGCTTTGCCTGGAACGAGGCACGCGGAGGCAACCAAGTCAGCTTCGAAGAGGGCACCCTGGGTGGAAGTCCCTGCTACCGCACCATCAATGGCTGCGAGTACGGCTTGGCGATGACCAGCGGCACCATCGACATCCTGGACATGAACGCCCGGCACGACCCCTGCGACCCCTTCGCCAAAATGGAGATGGACATGAGCTGGGACTTGGAGTTTGGGGACCCAGGGAGCGAGGAGTACTGGGTCACCAGCAACGGCTCTGACATCGTCGGCATAGACATTTCCTACCTGTGTGCCGAATGACTTGGTTCTTGCTGGCCTGCGGCGGCACCGACGTCGACATGCACAACCGCCTGGAGATTGGCTTGGGCGTGAGCGAATTCCGATTCGCCGTGCAGAAGACACTGAGCATGTCCTGCATGGACACAGAGGGCACAGAATGGCTCTACGTGCACGCCTTCTCTCGCTGGAACAACCGAGACTGCGCGGACGACGACACTGTCAACGACGAGGGCCAGGTCATCTCGACGCACTTTGACGCGAGCTGCCAAGGCATCGAAGACGCCATGCTTCAGACCGAACTGACCGGAGAAAACATCGTCTGCGGCGGCGGACGCGTCCCCAACACGCGCACCCATCAAGCTGCGTTTTGGTTCTCGGAGTGGGACGAGGAGTGGCCCGTAGACAGCCTCTTCTCAAGCGGGAGCTACACCACCTGCGTAGGCGTAGAGCCCAAAGAGGGCGACCCGGCCCGAAACACCCAGATCAACTCAGCTGGCTTTACGCCCAATCCCTACAGCGACGAGCTGCTCGTGGCCGGAACCCTGCACGGCGTGCTGGATGTTGACCACTGCGGCAGTCTCTAGGAGGACCTAAGCCAGGCTTGAACCCTGGCAAACCGCCTCGACCTCTTCGATGGTCTTGGCGCAGGCAGCCGTCAGCACATCTGGCGCCCCCGAGGTCACCAAGACGTCGTCCTCGATGCGGATGCCAATGCCCCGGAAGCGCTCCGGCGCGTCCATGTCGGCGGCCGGCACATAGAGTCCGGGCTCAACCGTCAACACCATGCCCGGCTCCAAGGGACGAGAGTCCCCCAAAGCGACGTAGGAGCCCACGTCATGCACGTCCATGCCCAGCCAGTGGGAGGTGCCGTGCATGTAGTACTTCTTGTAGGCTTTGGTCTCGATGAGTTCGTCTACCTCGCCCTTGAGCAGCTCCAGCTCGACCATGCCCTCGGTCAGGACACGGATGGCCATGTCGTGCACATCGGCGAAGGTGTGCCCGAGCGAGCACGCCGCGATGCACTTGAGCTGGGCATCCAACACCAAGGCGTAGAGCTCCTTCTGAGGGGCCGTGAAGCGTCCGCTCACCGGGAAGGTGCGGGTCACATCCGCGGTGTAGTTGTTCAGCTCGCAGCCTGCGTCGATCAGCACCAAGTCCCCATCCTTCATGGCGGTGTTGTTCACGATGTAGTGCAGGATGTTGGCGTTGTCGCCGGCCCCGACGATGGTCGTGTAGCCAGGACCACTGCCGCCGTGGCGCCGGAAGGTGTAGTCCACCAAGGCCTCCAGCTCGTACTCAAAGGCCCCGTCCTTGGCTGCGCGCATGGCGGCCTCGTGGGCCTGGGCGGTGATGTCTCCGGCGCGGCGCAGCAGAGCGACCTCCTCCTCCGACTTGAACAGGCGCATCTCGTGCAGGATGCGGCCCGGTGAGATGAAGGCATCGGGCAGGACCTGGCCTGCATCACGGGCCTTGCGGCGAACGCGGGCCACGGCGCCGAGCACCTTGGTGTCGTAGCCAGCGTCCAGTCCAGCGGCGTAGAAGAGCTCTCGGGTCCCGATCAGCATCTCCCCGAGCTGCATCTTGAGCTGGGCGAAGGGGAAGGCTTGGTCAGCACCAAAGTCCCCCGTGGCGCCCTGAACGCCCGCACGGCGGCCCGTCCAGACCTCGCGCTCGGGATCCTTGGGCTGAACGAAGAGCGTGAAGGGCTTCTCAGCGCCCTTGCGCAAAAGCAACGCGCACTCCGGATCCTCCCACCCGCTCAGGTAGAGCACGTCGGAGCTCTGCCGGTATCGATACTCGGCGTCCCCGTTGCGCAGGAAGTGATGGGCGCCCAGCAGGAGCATGGCCTGTCCCTCCTCCAGGGTGTCCAGGACGGCCTGACGGCGGGCGGCGTACACATCTGCGCTGAGCATGGGGCTCCCTTGGAGGATGTAGAGAACGCTAACCGCACCCAGCAAGTGGGCAACGCACCGGGTTTGACAGCGTGGGCCACCGGAGTGAGGATCCCCCCACATAGGAGGCCAGAGTGCCGCGCGACATCGTCCTGGCCATCGATCAAGGAACCACCGGCAGCACCGCGCTGCTGCTCTCTCAAGATCTGCGGGTCTTGGCGACCCAGAACGTCGAGTTTCCGAACCACTACCCCGAGCCGGGCCACGTGGAGCACGACGTTGAAGAGATCTGGACCTCGATCGCCCAGGCCGTCTCCGGTGCGATGGCCAAAGCGGACATTGGGCCCGAGCGCATCGCGGCCATCGGCATCACCAACCAGCGTGAGACCAGCCTGTTCTGGGATCCAAAGACCGGCCAAGCCGCCCACCGCGCCCTGGTGTGGCAAGACCGACGCACAGCCGAGCGCTGCCAGGCCCTCAAGGACGCCGGCCACGAGGCGCTCTTCAAGGAGCGCACCGGCTTGGTGCTGGACCCCTACTTCTCGGGTACCAAGGCGTCGTGGATGTTGGAGAACGTCCCGGGTCTGCGGGCCAAGGCCGAGAGCGGCCAAGCCCTCTTCGGCACCATCGACTCTTGGCTCACCCACCGCCTGACAGGGGTGCACGTCACCGACACCTCCAACGCCAGCCGCACCCTGCTGATGAGCTTGCACACCCTGGAGTGGGACCCCGAGCTCCTGGGCATCCTGGGCGTGCCCGCGGCCTGCTTGCCCAAGATCTGTGACTCCAGCCAGGTCTATGGGCACACCAAGAACGTGCCCTTTTTGCCCGACGGCATCCCCGTCGCTGGGTTGATCGGCGACCAACAGGGCGCGCTCTTCGGCCAGGCCTGCTTCTCCCAGGGCATGGCCAAGTGCACCTATGGAACGGGCGCGTTCGTGCTGCTCAACACCGGCAGCAACATCACCCCCAGCCAGCACGGCATGCTCACCACCGTCGCCTGGCGGGTCAACGGTGAAGTTCAGTACGCCTTGGAGGGCAGCGCCTTCATCGCTGGGGCCGCAGTGCAGTGGCTGCGAGATGGCCTGGGCGTCATCCGGAACGCCGCCGAGATCGAGGCGCTGGCAGCCACCGTTCCGGACTCCGGCGGCGTGATCTTCGTGCCCGCACTGGCCGGCTTGGGGGCCCCACACTGGAAGCCCAATGCCCGTGGTCTGCTCTGGGGCCTGACCGGCGGCACCACCAAGGCCCACATCGCTCGGGCTGTTCTGGACGGAATCGCCCTTCAGATCGGAGATATTCTTCAGGCCATGAGCCAGGACCTGGGCGCCCCCCTCCAAGAGCTTCGCGTGGACGGCGGCGCAGCGCGCAACGACATGCTCATGCAGCGCCAGTGCGACGTTTTGGAGACCCCCTGCGTGCGTCCCCAGCAGCTGGAGACCACCGCCTTGGGCAGCGCCTTCTTGGCCGGATTGGCCGTCGGTCTGTGGGAGAGCCAAGAAGAATTGGCCGCTTCATGGCGCGAGGATCGTGTGTTTCGGCCCACAATGGCCTCGGAAGACCGAGATGCGCTCATCGCGCTCTGGACCCGTGCTGTGGAGCGTGCGTGATGTTGATGCTGGCCTGGATCCTCTCCTCCCCTACCCTGGCTCAAGAGCCTGTCTCCAACAGCAGCCCTTGCCCAGTCCTGAGTGAGAGCCTGGACACCCTGGAGACCGCCGGTCTGCGACACGCCTACGACTGCGTGGCGGCCAACGACCAAGCCATGCCTGAGCTCTTGGAGCGCATCGCAGCGCAGCCCGAGAGAGAGACGCTCACCCGAGCTCTGGCCGTCTGGCGCATGCACCGCTTGGACGAGCAGATCACGGACGAGGAGTCCCGGGCCTATCAGGGGGGCGACCGCCGTCTGCTCACCGACGCCGTCAAAGCCAAGAAGGGCCGCAAGTCTGCCAGCCCCGACAACGAGAAGATCTTCACGGAGCTGGGCTGGTACGCCCCCGTGGCGACCTACACCGATGGGCTCCTGGACGACAATGACCGGGCAAACATCGACTTGTTGCGCACGCCGGCCCCGGTCCCGGAGCCTGAGCTGGTCTTTGAGACAGAGCCCGTCGCCGAGAAGGTGGACGACACCAAGGGCTGCGGGTGTAGCAGTCAGCCGGGGGCTGGCAGTCTCTGGGGACTGGTGGGGCTCGTGGGCTTGTTGGCCATGCGGCGTCGTTCAGGGCTCAGTCGAAGAGGGTAGAGCCGGCCTCAAGACCGGGCCCATCAGGGCACCGGCTCTATGCTCAAAATGGGCTCGATTGCGCTGCTCTCAAGCACCCAATCGGTCTGGCCCTGGGACACCCCCGGCGTCAGCCCCAAGGTCGCGATGGCCAAGAAGCCCAAGAGCAAGGTCTCCCCCACGCCGGCGCTCTGGTGGGTACGGCATTGGATGGGTCCGGCGAGCGCTTGTCCGGGCACGCTTCCCGGCGGCGCACACACGCAGACCCCTTCGGTATAGGGCTGAACGCATTCGTAGCCCCCTTGGGGCAGCTCTGAGAAGGTGTCATAGGGCCGGGCTGGCTGCTCTCCCATGGCGCTCACTTCCGTACTGAGCCACGCGCGCTCCTTGCCCCCGTAGCGCCAGACGCTCTGCCCATTGGCGTTCTGCAAGTAGCCCATCTCCCCCAGCGGTCCGTCCCCGCGCTGAACGCGCAAGGGGTAGCGGTACAGGCCATCCACGAGCTCCCGCTCCCCGACCTGAGCGAGCAGGGTCTCCCCATCCCAGCTGCTGGATTCGTGACGCAGCAGAATGACGCGCTGGCTGCGGCTCACCCGCGAGGAGAAGCGCCAGGTGCTGCCCGGCGCCACGGCCAAGCGCGGATCAGGGCGGTCCTCGACAACGGAGAAGGGGCCGAGCTCCGTGCGCACCATCATCTCTCCACGCACGGCATAGGCCTGGTAGGAGACCGATCCTGTCTGTGCGCTGGGGACCGCTTGCTCCGGAAGCTTCCAGCCTTGGGCATCTTCGAAGTGCGTCCCGCTCGAGGTCTCCATCTCGCCCATGAACCAGTGCCGCCGAACACTGCTGCGCTTGAAGAAGAGCCCGGTCTGAACGTTCACGTCCGGCTTGCCCAAGACCCTGAGCTCCAGGGTCGGCAGGCAGTGCACCCCTTGGTGGATCTGGGCGCAGCCGCGGGCCGAGATCGATGGGACATGCACCCCCTGCCAGCTCTGGCGCATCTGCAGACTGCCGGCCAGCAGCAAGACCCCCGTCAGCGCCACAACCGGAAGCTCAGCCCAAGAACGCCAGCTCCACGGCAGCTCTTTGTCCCGCTCCTGGCTGCGCACATAGAGCTCAACGGCCGCCAGGGACAGGCCCAACCACCCCACGACCCCACTCGCCAGTAGCGCCGTGCGAAGGGGCGGCATCGCCCACAGCAAGTCCCCGGTCTCGGCCACAGGAGCCAAGAGCAGCGCCACCAGGCCGCCGCTCCCAAGCCAGCTCACCCGCAGAATGAGTGCAACGGGGCTCTGGTCTCGAGCCTTCAAGGCCACGCGCACTGCGAGCAGGACAATCAACAAGCCCAGCAACGCCGCACCGCCGGTCAGAGCCGCAGCGGGCTCCGCAGGCAGAGTGAGCGTCTGGCCGTCGATGGTCGCAGTGAGGGGCCGCATTGCCACAGACTACGCCCCGCGCGGGAGACTTCTTTCCACAGAGCGGGGCCTTGCTAGGGAGTTGGCGCGCGAGCAGACGCAGCCTTGACACCAGAGGAAGCCGAAAATCGGGCAGAATCTGCCCCATTCGGTGAGCCAAAGACGGCGCATCTGCCCCACCTGGAGCTTCAATGAGCACCCACTCCGCCCTCAAACTCGCCGCCTGCTGCGGCCTGATCTTCTCCCTCGCTTGCGGCGGCGGCGTCATTGACCCCTTGGGTACAGACAGCGACTCCGGGCAAGATCCCAACCTGGACAGCGATGGGGACGGGGTCACCGACACCGTCGAGCTCGTCAATGGAACCAACCCCCAGGAGGCAGACTCCGACGGAGACGGCCTAGACGACGGGGAGGAGGCGGAGCGCGGGACCGACCCCTTGGACCAGGACACGGACGGAGACGGCCTGGATGACCGGGCCGAGGTGGAGGACTACGGATTGGACCCCTTGGTCGCCGACACGGACCGAGACGGCTTCTCGGATGGCGCCGAGATCGAGGCTGGAAGTGACCCCAAGGCCGAGTTCTCGTGGCCCTTCGGCACCGGTGAATGGCCAGACTATTCTTGGAAGGCCGAGGGCGTGACGACGCAGGGTTGGGACTATGACGAGGTCGTGCCCAAGCTGGCCCTCACAGACCAGTTCGGCAACCCCGTAGAGCTGCAACAGTTCTACGGCATGGTGGTCTTGCTCGACCTCTCAGCGGGCTGGTGTGGCCCCTGCCAGACGGTCGCCTCGGACGCCCAGGAGATGTGGGAGCAGGACCGCGAGGAGGGCTTCATCATCGTGCACGTGATGATCGACGACTATGCGGGATCAGGCAACCCAAGCCAGGCCTTCCTGGAGGACTGGGCTGACTCTTTCGATCTGGACTTCCCTGTCGCCTCCCAGGACAAGGGCGACATCACAAACGAGCTCTACAGCAACGGCGTCTACCAAGGGGCCATCCCCTTCATGATGCTGCTGGACCGAGAGATGCACCTGGACCAGGCCTACACCGGCAGTGGAACCGAGGGCAGCATCAGCAAGCGCATCGGGCAGCTGCTCGACGAATAGCTGGGCTCTCAGCTCTTCCCGGATAGCAGGTCCAAGGCCCAGTGCAGGAAGAGGTAGGGCTGCATGCCTTCCTCTGGCGTGAAGCTGACCTCGACGACATCGGCGCTCTTGAGCTTGATGCGCTTGGGCATCGCGGCCCTGAGCTCGCGCAGCCTCTCCGCTTGGAGCTGGTGCCTCTCGTGCAAGACAAAGACCGCGCGGATCTGCAGCACGGCCACCTTGGAGATGCCCAAGGTGCGACAACGGGCCTGAATCTCCAACAGGCGTCCCAGGTTCAGCAGGGGCTGAGGCAGCTCACCGTGCTCGTTCTCCACCGCGTCGATGCCGTCGCGCACCTCGGCCACCGTGCGTGCACTGGCCAGGCGCTTGTAGAGCTTGAGGCGCTCCTCCATGCCGGGCAGGTAGTCCTCGGGGATGAAGCTGGGCCTTGGCACGGTGACCTCGACCTCGATGCGCTCGCGCTCGACCACCCCGCCGGCCTCGGACATGGCCTCTTCCAAGAGCTGCATGTAGGTCTCAAAGCCCACCGCGGCGATCTGACCGTGCTGTCGGTCCCCCAGTAGGTTGCCGGCCCCTCGCAGCTCCATGTCCGCGCTGGCCACAGCAAAGCCGCTGCCCAGCCGGGTATTCTCCTGCAGCACCTGCAGGCGCTTCTGGGCGCCGGAGTTCAGGCGCTTGCCCTCGTCCACCAAGAGCACGCAGTAGCCCCGCCGATGGGAGCGCCCTACCCGCCCGCGCAGCTGGTAGAGCTGGGCCAGACCAAAGCGGTCGGCCTGGTTGACCACGATGGTGTTCACGTTGGGCATGTCCACGCCCGACTCGATGATTGCCGTGCACAGCAGGATGTCCGTGCGGCGCTCCACAAAGTCGATGAGCACCTGCTCAAGCTCCTTGTCCCCCAGCTGTCCATGGGCGATGGCCAGCTTGGCTTGAGGCACCGCCTCGTGAATGGCGCGGGCAACCGACTGGATGCTCTCGATGCGGTTGTGCACAAAGAAGACCTGACCGCCGCGGCGCAGCTCACGCATCACATCTTCGGCGATGCGCTCCGGGCCAAAGCGGGCCAAGGTGGTGCGCACTGGCAGCCGGTCAAGCGGCGGCGTGCTGATGATGGAGAATCCGCGGATTCCGCTCATCGCCATGTGCAAGGTGCGCGGAATGGGCGTGGCCGACATGGCCATGTAGTCCACCTCGGCGCGCAGCTTCTTGAGCTGCTCCTTCTGTTTGACCCCGAAGCGGTGCTCCTCATCCACGATGACCAATCCAAGGTCCTTGAAGCGCACGCTGCGCCCCAGCAGACGGGTGGTCCCCACGACGATGTCCAGCTCGCCGTTCTTGAGCGCCGCGTTGGTCTTGCGGGTGTGGGCGGTGCCACCGAAGCGGGAGAGCAGGCCGACCCGCACCCCAAAAGGCCCCATGCGCTCGCTCAGAGTGCGGTGGTGTTGGTAGGCGAGCACCGTCGTGGGACAGAGCAGCGCGACCTGACGGCCAGCCTCCACCACAACCAAGGCGGCCCGCATCGCGACCTCGGTCTTGCCAAAGCCAGCGTCGCCGACGATCAGGCGGTCCATCGGCTTCTCTTCGGCCAAATCGTCTAGGACCTCGTCGATGGCCGTCGCTTGATCAGGGGTCTCCGTGTAGGGAAAGGCTGCCTCAAAGGCGCGGAAATGCTGGGAACCAACGGCGTAGGCATGCCCGGGATTGACCTCACGGCGGGCTTGCAGTTGGAGCAGCTCGTGGGCCAGCTTGAGGACCTCAGCCTTGACCTTGGCCTTCTTGGCGCCCCAGGTGTCCCCACCCAGCTTGTCCAGCTTGACCGGTCCATCCCCGGTGTGCCGGAAGGAGTAGAGCTGGTCCAGTCGGAAGACCGGGAGGTACATGCGTGCACCACCGCGGTACTCCAGCTGCACCAGGTCTTGGGGGCCTTGGCCCAAATCCAAGGTCTCCAGTCCCAAGTAGCGGCCCACGCCGTGGCGCTCGTGCACCACCAAATCCCCGTGGGCCAGCTGACCGAAGCTCTCGATCTGGGCGTTGTCTCGACCCATGCGGCGACGGCGAGCTGCACCGTGTCGCACGCGGTGCTTGGCTCCAAAGACCTCGTCTGCGGTCACCAGTGCCAAGGATTGGGACTCGGAGCGGAAGCCACGGGGCAGGTCCCCCCGAAGCAAGAGCAAGGATCCCCTCTCCCACTTGCTCGGATCCCGCTCTTCGATCTCCTTGGGTGCCAGACCGTGGGGGGTGAAGAGCTGACGAATGCGCTCGGCGCGCGATGCGGAGTCGGCGACCAAGGCCACGCGCCAGCCTTCTGCCAGCCAAGCTGAGAGCCTTCCCACCAGGGGGGCCAGCTCAGCGCCGCCGATGCGCAGGTCCCCGTTGGCCCGGAATCCCAGGTCCTTGGAGCCGTCAAAGGCCACGCTCTGCACGACCTGCGCGCCCTTGAGCTCCTTCTGCACCTCTTCGGCAGAGCGGAAGCGCTCCATGGGCCCCACCAGCGGTCGGTCGGACTTGGGCATGCCAGCGTGGGCCGCCCGCACATGGGCCTCGGTCTGCTCCAATGTGTAGGCACAGCTTTCGGGATCCAGCAGGATCACCTTGGGCTTCTTGCGGTCCTCACGCCTGTGGGCCAGCGGGGAGACCAAGTCTTGAAAGGCAGGCAACCAAGCATCCATGCCCGAGAAGCGCAGACCAGACTTGGCGTCCTCGAGCACTTCCCGCCTTAGACGCTCGCCGTATCCCAAGCTCTCACAGCGCTCGCGCAGCAGTCGGCGACCGCGGGACATGGCCTCCTCGCCGAGCACCTCCTCCCGGGCCGGCAAGAGCTGAAGCTCCGCCAGAGTGTCCGTGCTGCGCAGGGTCTCCAGATCCAGCTGAGAGATGCGCTCGATCTCGTCGTCGAACCACTCGATGCGAACCGGCGCGGGCTGCGCGGTGGGCCAGAGGTCCAGGACCTCGCCTCCGCGGTGGTGGAAGGTGCCGGGGTCATCCACACGGTTGACGGGCAGGTAGCCCAAGTCTTCCAAACGACTGGCAAAGTCCCGGGGTTCAAGCTGGACTCCGGCCTTGAGTACGCCAGCGTCCAACACACCAGGAGAGAGCACACGCAGGGCCAGCGCTTTGATGGGGGCAACGACGATGTCCACCGCGCCCGAGGCCAGACCATGCAAGGCCAGGATGCGCTCCCGCGGCATCTCCGGGTGGGGGCTCAGCCCCTCGTAGGCCCGCCCATCATCCGCCGGAAAGTAGGCGACCTTCCGTCCATGCCAAGCCAGCTCCGCAGCGAGGCGCTCCGCCTCCTCCCGGTCGGGCGCGATGACCCATGTGGGCCCCTTGGCGAGCTGCGCGATGTGGAATGCGGCCGCCCCTTCAGGCAGACCGGTCCATGGCTTGGCCACGCGCTACTCCGACTCGCCGTCCTTCGCGCCGTCAGACTTGGCGTCCGTCAGCTTGGCTTCCTTCGCTTCACGGCGGGCCTTGGCGGCCTGGGCATCCGAGATGCGCTCCTCGTACATCGAGAACATCACCATGGTCATGATGGTGAGCAGCAGCACGTCGACCGCACCCAGACCGGCGACAGCCCACCAGCCCCAGGACTCGACCTGGTAGGTCGCGACCACGGTGTAGAAGAGGTACCAGGGCACGTAAGCCAGCCACACCATCGCGATGCGACCGCGGCGGCCGTCGGTGAAGCGCTGGGAGCGCGCCAACACGCCCGTGGGCTTCTCTTCCATCGCCGAGATGGCGTGAACGAAGGCGTACTGAAGGCCGAAGAGCACGCCGGGCACGACGATGATCAGCCCTGCGGAGACCGTGACGAACTTGGCCGCGTGCGGCTTGAGCATGCGGCCGTAGCGACCGATGGCCCAGTTCCAAGCCTTGCCGGCCTGAACCGTTCCACCGCGGCTGATCTGACGCCAGCAGTAGATGGCGGTCGCGTCCACGATGGGCTTGGCGAAGATGAACCAGATGATGCCCACGCCGAGCTTGGTGAGCTCGCTGGTCCAGAGCTGGCCCTGACCGGTGGGCTGGATGATGTCCACCATCAAGGCGGCGCCCCAGCTCATCAGAAGGTGCCCAAGGCCACCCACCACAAGGATCAGCGGAATCAGGGCCGCGCTGGACTTGAGGGTTGCGACAATGGCAGCCCCGACCAGCTTGATGCGGCCCGGGATCTTCGTCGTTGAGATGGGGGTGTAGGCGGCGACCGCCTCGCTCTTCTGCGCTATCTCGCTCATGGGACTCGCTCCGGCCCGCTGAATAACGCGCGGACCCGGGGTCCACACACCAAAGCACCTTGGGTTAGTCCCAGGACCTCATGTCTCGAGACATCCTCACCATCGACACCAGCTTCGCCTCGGCCTTCCAATTGGAGGACTTGGAGCTCCACGACCTGGAAGCCATCCGGCTGATCCTGGACGGAACCTCGGTCATCGATTGGCACAAGCTGGACCTGGACACCCTGGACAAGGTCGACGCTTTCCTGCGGGTGAGCTGCGTGGATCCCCAGGACGAAGACGACATGGAGCGCCTGCGTTTCGTGCTGAACCAGGCGGTCAACTACCTGGAGGAACACCAGGGCATCCGACTGCCGGAGGACCTACGCAATCCCGAGGATGTACGAGAGGTTTTCGTTGCAGCGAGCACTTGGTCTGGCCGCTTCCGCCGCCACCAAGCCATGGCCTGCATGATCCTGAAGTTGATGCACACCATCAACCACATGGAGGCGGCGGACCTCAAGCATCGCCTGCCCATCTCAGAGGCCGAACTCATCGACCGGGTGGAGCGCAGCATCATCTCCCACGCCAATGAGATGCGCCGAGAAGGCTACCCGCTACAGGCCTTCTACTCCTCCAGAAAGACCCGCACCTCGGTCATCTCCAAGCTGCTCTCCAAGCGCGAGTCCATCGCCGCCACGCTCTACGACAAGATCCGCTTTCGCATCGTCGTGGACACCCCTGAGGAGCTGCTCAGCCTGCTGGCCTACCTCTCCCGCAAGCTCTTCCCGATGAACTACGTCATCCCGGACGAGAGCCACAACAACCTCCTGGATCTGAGATTGGCCCTGCAGCGCACCCCGCGTTTGGCCGAGCTCTCCAAGAAGCTGCAGCGCCTGAGCAACGACGAGGGGGGCGATGAGCAGGCACAGCTCAATCCCTTCTCCGCGCGCAGCTACCGGGTGATCAACTTCATCGTCGACTACCCGATTCGCGTCGATGACATCTTGGCCCACGAGGGCATCAAGGCCACCTATCTTCTGGGCCGAATCGTCTACGTGATGGTGGAGTTCCAGCTCGTCGACCGCGAGACCGCCAAGACGAATGAAGAGGGCGCCAACGCCCACGAGCTCTACAAAGAGCGCCAGAAGAAGGTGGTGGAGGAGCGCCTGCTGCGGGGCAGCTTGAAGAAGAGTTCCCCCTCCTGAGAGAGCGGGCTTGCGCGAGGCGCTCGACTCAGTCGAACTGCTTGGCCAGCTTCAGGCCCTGGTTCTGGTAGTGGGAACCATCCACGCCATAGAGCTGCTCTGGCACTGCCTCATTCCGCATGAACTCCAGGCGGAAGAGCGGCTGTCCATGCTCCAACAAGAAAGGCACGTCGTGGGTGCGGATCTCCAGGACCAGCCGGGCCCCTGGGCTGCCCTGCGGTGACCAACCAAAACCAGAGTCAATGAAGCCGGCGTAGTGCGTGCGCAGCTCGCCCTTGGTGGCATCGAAGGGCACCAGCTCCGCACACAGATCGGGCGGAATGCACAGGCGCTCTCGGGTGGCGAAGATGTAGAATTGCTCCGGCTCCAACACCACACCGTCCTCGCCTGCGGGGGCGATGGGTGTCCACCAACGCTCGGAGCGCAGGTTTCTGCGGGCCAAGTCAACGGGTGGCTGATGCCGACGCGCCAAGTAGCCAGCCGGCCCCTCCTGAGACTCCAGGTCTACGGAGAGCAGCACCCCTGGAGGACGGTCTACAACGGGCGCAGCGGAGCCATCGGACCAGATGCACAGCGGGTCGCTCTCTTGGCGTTTGCTGAGCTCATCTACGCCGACCGCCGGGTGCCCGGTGGCCAGGCGAAGCTGCCCAAGGCAGTCTCCACGGCGCACAGCAATGTGGAAGGACTGTGGCGTAATCTCCAGGTACAAGCGCCCTTTGTAGCCTTCTGGAACCGTATCAAAGGCGTAGCCAGTCTCCGTGAGCAGGCGCACGAACACGTCCAAGCGGCCCGTGCTGGACTTGGGGTTGCCCCGGCCCCAGACGCCCTCCGGAAGCTCAAGGACCTCCTCAACTTCGGCCAGATAGACCCCACCCTGGTGGAGCACCAGCGGGGTGTCGCGATCCAAGCGATGAGTCGCCGTGGCCAAGCGCCCCAGCTTGCGCTCAATGCCCTGTGCTCCAGGCAGAAAACTGCACTGGAGCTGCCAGACGCGGGCGCCAAGGCGCAGGTCCAGAGAGCTAGGTTGAATCTGGCGATCCTGCAGGGGCATGAGGGCCTGGATGTGGCCGTCGGCTGCCAAGCGCTGCAGGGACTGTCGAACAAGGATTCCGGACATGCCGGCACTCTATTCCAAAAACTCTCAGGCGGGGGAGGCCCTGGCTCCGACCAGAAGAACTAGGGCACCCAGTCCGCAAGCCGCAGCTCCGCCTCGACCGCCTCCGCCAATCTCCAGTGCCCGTTCACGCTCAAGTGGCAGTCATCCAAGAAGAGCGTCGGGTCCCCGCTCTCGTAGAGCAGGGCGGCGCCATCGATGTGCAGACTCTCCGTGTCTGCTGCCAGTTGGGAGAGCATCGCGTTGTACGCCGACATGGGCGCCGGGTCCGGGTTCAGGCCCTCCGTGATCAACACCACACGGGCCCCCTGCCCTTGCGAGGCCACCACGATGCGCTCCAGGTTGCGCCGAGCATCGGAGACCGGGACAGCCACCGCATCCCCGCCCGAGAAGCCCGAGAGCACCAAGAACTTGAAGCCGTTGAACAGCCGCATGCTGTGAAGCAGCGCAGAGACCTTGGCGATGCCCGGAGAGGGCGGGCGGTACTGGGCATAGAGCTGGCTGTGGGGCACCGTCGCTGGCGTGAGCACGTCGTTGTGGCCAACGTAGAGCGCCACGATGTCGGGCTGAAGGCGCTCCATCTGGCCCTCCGCATACAGGGCCATGTGCAGAGTGTTCCAGCCCCCGACCCCCTGGTTCACGACCTCCCACCCCTGGGGCAACTTCTGCTCCAGGCGCTTGGGCCAGAAGAGATCCAGGTTGTCCATTTGGTAGGCCCCGCCCGTGCTGGAGCTGCCCAAAGCCACCACGCGCTTGCGCCCGCGAACGGGCTCGGGTGGCTGCACTGGGAAGCCCTCTGTGGGGTAGCGCCGGTAGCGCTGGATCTCGAGCAGCTCTTCAAACTCTGCTGCGGCACGGTCCCAACCGGCGGTACGCACCCAAGACTGCAGGCCGGGGTGGGCCCTGGCGCCGGCCTCTCCCAAAACAAGGCAGATCCCCAGGGCCGCGTAAGACCAGAGGGGCCGACGCGAAACCGGATTCCGGTTGACCCACGCCAGCGCCGCCATGGGCAAGGGCACGAGGGCCAGCAGCAGTCGGCCGCCCAGCCCCATGGGCTCCGAGAGGCCGAAGCCCAAGACCACCAACGCGGGCACCAGCCCAGCGAGCGCAAGGCCCCACCAGGGCAAGCGCTTGGCCAGGCTTAGGTAGGCGCCAAAGAGCAGGATCGGCCCAAGGATCAGCCACGGCGCCATGGCCTCGGGGGTGGAGAGCAGTCGCAGAGACTCCAGCCACGGACCGGCGTCCCAGATGCTCAGCAGAGGGTACCCAAGGGCCGGGATCCCCCACAAAATCCGTCCCCTTCTGGAGAGCAAGAGACCGCCCAAGAGCGCGCCCACGGCCGCCGCAATCCAGCGCCAGGGCCCCGGCACAAAGTCCCAGTCCCGCTCTCCTTGGCCCCAGCTCACACCAAAGTGGTGCACGTGGATGCGCTGAACGCCGCTGCCCACGACCACGCGCCCCGAAGGGACCCGGCCACGACAGCTCAGCCAGTTCTCGGAGCCTGAGAACAGCTCCAGAGACTGCGCCGCAAAGACCACCCGGAGATCCAGCTCCTCTCCAGGCTGGGCCTGGCCCGTGCACTTCATGCCCGAGACCGAGACGTCCATTCGGCTGCTGCGGTCTACCCGCAAGGTCACCGCGCCAGAGACGTCTCCAGGGAGCCTGCGACCACCGCCGCGCGCTGCCCCTCCCTGGCCCGGTCCCCGCTGG
>OJIO01000012.1_pt1 | contig 164188 bp, 146 predicted proteins | sample 1595621 | NCBI WGS metagenome assembly OJIO01 (sample SAMN05416776, study PRJEB24817) | seawater metagenome | isolation source: Sea water | place: Canada:Atlantic | collected 2013-07 | reverse complement strand
AAAGCTCACCCGGCATTAGTCGCTTGAGGTGAGCAAAAACCAGGGGGTCATTACATCATGTTAAAGTGTGTGTGCACTGAGTTTTCGCCCTTATCGCTAGCATGTTAGGCATGGTTGAAACAGTGTCTACATAGAGGAAAGCCGCATGAGACGGGCGTTTTCCTTGCCCCTTCCTATAATTAATAGCAGCTAAACAAGTAGGGTTTAATATGCGAATAGCGGCGTTTATTCGGGCTGAAATTGAGTCGATTCTTACCGATTGGGAGTCGTTTTCCAAAACGCTCTATCACGCTCAGGATATGGACAAAAGTGGCCTGCGCGACCATGCCAAAGAAATGCTGTTGGAGATTGCCGATAATCTCGATTCAGAGCTGGGTGAGTCCGAGCAGGCGGCTAAATCAAAAGGCCGCGCGCCGAAGGGGCCGGAAGAGAGCTGGGCAGAAGTGCATGGTGAGGAGCGGCAGAATAGCGGCTTCTCCGTTATTGAAACGGTTTCTGAGTTTCGGGCGTTACGCGCAAGCGTGGTGTCGCACTGGAGTAAAACTCACCCCACCCTGGCGGGCCATCGGCTTGAGGATCTTACCCGTTTCCATGAAGCAATAGACCAAGCGGTCGCGGAGTCGCTGGAGCAGTACGCCAACGTCAAAGAAATGGAAACCCGGCTGTTTGGCGCCATTCTGCTCGCCTCCCCAGACCCCATTTATGTTCTCGATCTTGAAGGTCGGTTTATTTACGCCAATAAGGCCACCGCCGACCTCTTCGCGATGGCGCCTGAGGCCATCATCGGTAAATCGACGTTTGATCTTGGCTTCTCGTTCGCGTCTGATTTCCAGCGCCATTTGGATAAGATCATCGCTGATCAATCCACCTTTCGCGGTAAGTTCGTGCATACCTTTGCTTCAGGCCAGGGTGAGAAGTTTGAGTACCTGCTGGCCCCCGTGCTCGATGAACAGCAAGACACCGAAGCGATGGTCTGCATTTCCCGCGATATCACTGAGCAGGCTATTGCGGAAGAGAAAATATGGCATAACGCCCACCATGATCTTTTAACGGGGCTACCCAACCGGCGTTTTTTCCTGGATCGATTGAAGCAGGAAATCAAGCATGCAAAGCGACGTAGCCAGCCGCTTGCGCTCCTTTTTATGGACCTCGACGGGTTTAAAGAGGTCAACGATTCGCTCGGCCATGAAGCAGGGGATCGCATTTTGTCTGATGTGGCGGAGCGCCTTGCTGACTGTGTGCGAGCGAACGATACGGTGGCTCGTTTAGGCGGAGATGAATTTACCGTGATGCTCACCGGCGCCGAGCAGCGCCAAGATGTCGAGCACGTGGCGCAAGCAATAATCGATACCCTGGCGATGCCTTTTCACATAGGGCAGCAGCGCATTCAGATTTCCGTCAGCATTGGGGTCGCGTTCTACCCGAAGGCTGCTTCCACGCCAGATTCGTTATTAGAAGCCGCGGATAAAGCGATGTATAAAGCTAAAAAAGCGGGCTCTAACCAGATGTGTTTTCAGGACGAGGTCAACCACACGGGGGCTTCGTTGGTATAACGCCTTATGTCTGCCCGCTGGCGTTGGCTGCCGCCAGCCCTTTGCCAGCATTAGCCCTCGGCCAGCATATTTGGGGGGCGGTTTCTGTTGTTTAATACTTTAATCTCCTTTCAATCTTATCCTGTCTTAAAACTTAACCTCTTTTAAATCTTTAGCTCTTTGGAGTTTTTAGCTGTGCTTGTTAAGTAGGTGTTGATATCTTTGTAGTTGGTTAAAGTTAATAGCGGGTGGTTAAGGTTAGTGGCTGGTGATAAAAATTAATGATTAAAAGATAGCCGTTGATTGCTTTAATAGTGCTAACGCTGAAAATCAAGCGGGTGACGTTCGACATTAACGCCGTGGTGAAAGGCGCTATGGGCTGCCTAGTGCTGGGGAGGGTGACCACGCATTGGCGCGTATCCCGGCTTGACGGTTTCGGTGTTCAATTCTTCAATATATCTGATGGTTCATGGAATCTTTCAATGGTGTCGCAGGCCTGTGCGGGTTTCTACGACCGTGCTTCGAAAATAGTGCTTCGACAACAGTGCTTCGGCACTTGGTGCGACTGTCATGACCAACTTGAGAGGAGAATAACGTGTCAGATCAAAAGCCTACCCGCCAGGAGTGGGGCGCACGTACCACGCCACGTTTGCAAGGCAACGAGCACTGGTGGCCCGACCAACTCAACCTTAACGTGCTGCATCAGAAGCACCCGGACGCCAATCCCTTTGGTGAAGGTTTCCGCTACGGCGAGGCGTTTTCAAAGCTTGATGTCAACGAGCTGAGCGCCGATGTCGATGCCCTGATGACCGATTCACAAGCATGGTGGCCTGCCGATTGGGGCCACTATGGGCCGTTCTTTATCCGCATGTCGTGGCACGCGGCGGGCACTTACCGTGCGCTGGATGGTCGCGGCGGCGGTGGCACCGGGGCACAGCGTTTCGCCCCACTCAATAGCTGGCCGGATAACGGCAACCTGGATAAGGCGCGTCGCCTTTTGTGGCCCATCAAACAGAAATATGGTGAAACGCTCTCCTGGGCGGATTTGCTGGTATTTGCTGGCAATCGTGCACTTGAAACCATGGGCTTTAGAACCTTTGGCTTCGGCTTTGGCCGCGCTGATATTTGGGCGCCCGAGGATGACATCTATTGGGGCCCGGAAACCGAATGGCTCGCCGCTGAAGATGAGCGTTATACCGGTAGTTTCGAAGACGGTAACCGCGTACTCGATAACCCGCTTGCCGCGGTACAAATGGGCCTGATCTACGTCAATCCGGAAGGCCCCAACGGCGTGCCAGACGCGGCCAAATCGGCCATGGACGTTCGCGAAACCTTTGCACGAATGGGCATGAACGACCGCGAGACCGTCGCGCTGACGGTGGGTGGCCATACCTTCGGCAAGATGCACGGCAACGGGCCTGCAGATGCCGTCGGCGGGGCGCCGGAAGAGGCCAAGCTTCACGAAATGGGCGTTGGCTGGGCCAATAAGCACGAAACCGGCCTGGGTGAATACACCATTACCTCAGGGCTCGAAGGTGCCTGGACTCCCACACCGACCAAGTGGGACAACACCTACCTGGAGACGATTTTCTCCCACGAGTGGCAGGTCAAGAAATCCCCGGCTGGCGCCAACCAGTGGGAGCCGGTAGAGGTGAAAGACGGGTTCTGGGTGCCCGATGCCCACGTTGAAGGCAAAAAGAATCCCCCGGTGATGAATGCCGCCGATATGGCGATGATCGTCGACCCGGACTACCTCAAAATATCCAAGGAGTACCGCGAAAACCCAGATGTGCTGGCCGATGAGTTTGCCCGCGCCTGGTACAAGCTGCTTCATCGCGATATGGGGCCACGCGCCCGTTACCTGGGCCCGCAAGTGCCCAACGAGGTACTCGTTTGGCAAGACCCGGTACCGGAGCACGAAGGGCCGCTGGTCAACGACGAACAGATCGCCACGTTAAAGCAAGCGATTACCGATACCGGGCTAACCGCCAAACAGCTGGTGGGCACTGCCTGGGCATCGGCCTGCACCTATCGCCAGACCGACCATCGCGGGGGCGCCAACGGTGCGCGTATTCGCCTTGAGCCGCAGCTTGGTTGGGACATCAACGTGCGTGCCGGTGTGGCGGACGTGATCGAGCAGTTGAACCGTATCAAAGAGAACGCTGACGCGAATATCTCACTGGCGGACATGATTGTGCTGGCAGGCAGCGTGGGGGTCGAGAGGGCCGCAAAAGCTGCGGGGCACGATCTCACCGTACCGTTCACCCCAGGCCGCACCGACGCCTCCCAGGAGATGACCGAGGTCGACACTCACGCCTACCTTGAACCCAGGCACGATGCGTTTCGTAACTATATGCAGGCGCAGTCGACGTCCATTCCCGCCGAGCACCTGATGGTCGATCGTGCGTTTATGCTCAATCTCAGCGCGCCCCAGATGACGGCGCTACTGGGCGGCATGCGGGCCATCGGCGCCAACGCCGATGACAACAACCGCGACGGCATTCTTACCGCACGCCCGGGTCAACTGACGAATGACTTTTTCGTCAATCTCATCGATATGAGCACAGTTTGGGAGCCGATGGATGAGAGCGAGGAGCGCTTCGTGGGGCGCGATCGTGCGTCTGGTGAGACCAAGTGGACCGCCTCGCGGGTGGATCTCGTTTACGGCTCGAATTCGCAGCTGCGCGCGATTGCCGAAGAATTCGCAGCGAACGGCGGCGAACGCCATATGATCGACAAGTTCGTCTCTGGTTGGGTCAAAGTGATGGAGAACGACAGGTTCGACCTGCACCGCTGACCCGCCACGCGACGGCATAATGAGCAGCCGATTGGCTAGGCGGTTTCAATGGCCAACGTGACGCCCCGCAGCTGGCTGACATCTGCCCGCGGCGGGGCGCCGAACATGCGGCTGTATTCACGGCTGAAGTGGGAAGGGCTTTCATAACCTACCCGGTAACTGGCGGTGGCCGCTTCCAGCCCTTCGGCCAGCATGAGCCGCCGGGCTTCGTGCAGGCGAAGCTTTTTCTGATACTGCAGGGGCGACATGCGGGTGACTTGGCGAAAGTTATGATAGAGCGTCGATTCGCTCATGTTGACCGCTGCGGCCAGCTCACGAATCTTAAGCGGTTGCGCGTATTGCTCTTTTAGGGCGTAGATAACCCGCGCAATGCGGTTGGCCTGGGAATCCGAGGCGGCAAAGCGGCGCATGTGCAGCCCCATGGCACCCATTAATGCACGGTAAATTAGCTCCCTTCGGGCCAGCGGCGCTAGCACCTTGATATCTTCTGGCGCGTCGAGCAGGCTCAACAGCCGATAGAGTGCGCCCTGCATTCGTTCATCCATGGGGGCCGATTTCAAGCCGCAGTCCACCTCCGGGCAGATCGCATCACTCCCCGCAGCGGGGGCTCTATCGCCCAGTTCCAGTATCAGCCCGGCTACTTCCTGAGGATTCACCGCAATCTTTACCGCGAGGTAAGGTCTTTCCGGCGTGGCATGGTCAACCCTGCCGACCACCGGTAGGTGAAGAGCGCTCGCCATGTAGCTTGGGCCGCTATAAACGATCTCCTTGTCACCCAGCAGCACGGTCTTGCTGCCCTGAATGACAAAGCAGAGGCAGGGTTCATAGACCGCCGAGTGGAAGTTACTGGGCGCGTTAGCGCGCACCAGTTGCACCTCAGCAATCGCCGTGTCCTGGAGCTCTTCCAGGGGCGACCAGCGGCGGGCGATTTGGCACAATTGCTGCTGCAGGCTTTCGCTGCAATTAGTGATCTGCTCAGGCGCGATAACGGTCAATGGCTTTCCTCCTTAACCATTCGCAGTATATGCCTTTGCGCCTTGAATCGAAGGTTTTTCATGGGATTTTGCAGGATCAGGCAAGCACCGCGCAGAAACCAGCAATCCACGCCCAGCGTCATCAGAACGTCATCCTGGCCAAGCCGCGAAGCTACTCGCTATGGCGAAATATCGCTCTTGCCCCGGCGTTTATCGTTCCCGGCAGAATCAGGCAAGCTTGCCGCAGGAACCCGATACCCTCCCTCAGCTTGCGTCGCCTATGGTAGCGGACATCCGCTAGGCGCTTGATCTTGGTCGATCCTGTCGCAGCTTTACCAATGGCTGTGGCAGCGCGCTGTGCACCTCTATAACGAACACGGCTACTGGCTTTCGGTGGTCATGGGGGCAAGTCATCATGGGAAGTCTGTTTAAAAGTACCCGCTCTGCCAGCCGCCGAGCGGTGATCCCGCTGCTGCTGATAACGGCCTTATTGGCAGGCTGCGAGGCCAAGAGCGAGGAAGCGGCAGCGCCGGCGGCACCGCCACCGCCAGACGTCGATGTCGCCGAAGTCGTCGCTCAGCCGGTGGTGTTGAGCGAGTCGTTCACCGGCCGGGTGGAAGCCGCTTCAACGGTTGAGTTAAGGGCCCGGGTGAGCGGCTATATTCAGGAAGTCGCCTTTGAAGAGGGCGAGCTGGTCGCAGAGGGTGATCTGCTGTTCCAAATCGACCAGCGGCCGTATCAGGCGCGGGTAAGCGCCGCCCAGGCGGACCTTGCTCAAGCCAGAAGCCAGCTGGCTCAGGCGGGTAGCGAAGCCGAACGTGCCCGTGCGCTGCTGGGCCGTCAGGCGATTTCTCAGGAGGTGCATGATCAGCGCCAAGCGGCTCTGAACAATACGCGTGCCATGGTGGATGCCGCACAAGCCGCGTTAGATACCGCCGAACTGGACCTGGAATACACCCGCATTACCGCCCCCTTCAGTGGCCGAGCGGGCCGGGCAATGGTGACCCGCGGCAACCTGGCTAACGCAGACCAGAGCCTGCTGACCACGCTGGTGAGCATCGACCCGGTGCATGTCTATATCGAAGCGGACGAACAGGCTGCGTTTGACAGCCAAACCTTGCTGGCGGAAGACGCGCCGAACAGCCTCAACATTGAACTAGGCGGCGACTCGCAGCGCCAGTACACCGGCGCGCTGGACTTTATCGACAATCGTTTAAACCCCAATACCGGCACCTTGCAGTTCCGGGCGGTGCTGGCGAACCCGGATGGCCGCATTCGGCCGGGAGAGTTCGCCCGGGTCGAAATGCCGGTGGCGCGCATGGAGCAGGCGCTATTGGTCGATCGCAAGGCGGTGCTGACCGATCAGGATCGCCGCTATGTCTATGTCGTCGATGAGAACAACCTAGCCGAGCGGCGCCCGGTGACGACAGGGCGGCAGGTGGCTGAACAGACGGTCATCACAGAAGGGCTCAGCCCCGGTGACCGTGTGATCGTCAACGGCGTGCAAAAGGTGTTCTTCCCCGGCATGCCAGTGAACCCGCAAAGCGTCGCGGCCGCCCCGGCGGTTGATGCCCCTATTGCCGACGACCAGCCCACCATTGCTGCTAGAGAAGACTAACCGCCATGAATTTCTCCCGTTTCTTCGTGGACCGACCGATTTTTGCGGCGGTGCTGTCGATCATTATTCTGGCGGTGGGGCTGATCTCCATTCCCAATCTGCCGATTAGCGAATACCCCGACGTGGTGCCGCCCTCCGTGGTGGTGCGTACGGTCTACCCCGGCGCCAACCCGAAGGAGATCGCCGAGACGGTCGCCACGCCCCTTGAAGAAGCCATCAACGGCGTCGAGGACATGATGTACCTCAAGTCGGTGGCGGGCTCCGATGGCGTGCTGCAGATGACCGTCACCTTCCGCCCCGGCACCGATGCCGAGCAGGCTGCCGTGCGGGTACAGAACCGCGTCAGCCAAGCCGAAGCGCGGCTGCCGGAAGCCGTGCGCCGCCAAGGCGTCACTACCCAGAAACAGTCACCGACGTTTCTGATGGTCGTTCACCTGACCTCGCCCAGCGGGGAGTACGACACCCTCTACCTGCGCAACTATGTGCGGCTGAATGTGCGTGACCGCCTGGCCCGGCTCGAAGGGATCGGTGATGCGCAAATCTTCGGCGGCGGCGATTACGCCATGCGGGCGTGGCTGGACCCCGACCGCATCGCCGCCCGTGGTCTGACCGCCAGCGATGTAGTCGGCGCTATGCGCGAACAGAACGTGCAGGTCTCCGCCGGGCAGTTGGGGGCCGAGCCCATCGAGGAGAGTGATTTCCTAACCTTGATCAACGCCCGTGGGCGGCTGGAAACGGTGGAGGAGTTTGGTGACATCGTTCTCAAGCGCGGAGAAAACGGCGAAATCCTCAGGCTTTCCGATGTGGCACGGCTGGAAATGGGCGCGGGGGACTATACGCTGCGCTCGCAGTTGGATAGCAACAACGCGGTGGGGGTGGGGATCTTCCAGGCACCGGGGGCCAATGCGCTGGAGATTCGCGAGCAGGTGATCGCGACCATGGACGAGTTGTCCGAGCAGTTCCCGGAGGGCGTGGAGTACGAAGCGGTCTACGACACCACCATCTTCGTCAACGACTCTATCAAGTCGGTGATCGCGACGCTGCTGGAAGCCGTGCTCCTGGTGGTGCTGGTGGTCACGCTGTTCCTGCAGACTTGGCGGGCATCGATCATTCCACTGCTGGCGGTGCCGGTCTCGGTGATCGGCACCTTTGGGGCGCTCTACCTGCTGGGTTACTCGATCAACACGCTGACCCTGTTTGGTCTGGTGCTGGCCATCGGCATCGTGGTGGATGACGCCATCGTGGTGGTGGAAAACGTCGAGCGCAATATCGAGGAGGGCTTAAAGCCCCAGGCCGCCGCTCATCAAGCCATGCGGGAAGTCTCTGGGCCTATCATCGCCGTAGGGCTGGTGCTGTGTGCGGTATTCATTCCCATGGCTTTCCTGTCGGGGGTGACCGGTCAATTCTATAGCCAGTTCGCAGTGACGATTGCCATCTCCACGGTCATCTCCACGATTAACTCGCTGACGCTGTCGCCCGCGCTGGCGGCGATGCTGCTCAAGCCCCATAACGCGCCGAAAGATCGCCTCACCCGAGTGATCGATGCGCTGTTCGGCTGGATTTTCCGACCCTTCAACCGTTTCTTTAACGCCAGCTCGAACAAGTACCAGGGCGGCGTGGCCCGCTCCCTAAAGCATCGTGGCACGGTGTTTGTAATTTACGCGCTGTTGCTGCTGGGCACCGGCGTAATGTTTAAAGCGGTGCCGCCCGGGTTTATTCCGGTGCAGGATAAGCTCTATCTGATTGCAGGCGTCATTTTGCCGGAAGGGTCGTCTCTGGAGCGAACCGACCAGATGCTCCAGGACGTGGTGGACATCGCCATGGAAACGGAAGGTGTGGAGCACGCCATTGCCTTTCCCGGCCTGAACGCGCTGCAGTTCACCAACACCTCCAATACCGGGGTGGCGTTTCTAACGCTCAGTGCCTTCGGCGAACGTACTCTTAGCGCCGCGGAGATAAATGCTCGCATCAATCAGGGAATCAGCGGTTTGAAAGAGGGCTTTGCGTTCTCCTTTATGCCGCCGCCAATTTTGGGGTTGGGTAATGGCTCAGGGTTTCAGCTATTTATCGAGGATCGCGGCAATCTTGGCTATGGAGCGTTGCAGCAAGCGGTCAATCAACTCCAGGGCGCGATTGCGCAAACGCCGGGCATGGGCTTTCCGATCAGCAGCTATCAATCCAACGTGCCTCAACTGGATGCAGAAGTCGATCGGCTGAGAGCCAAAGCCCAAGGCGTGCCGCTAACGGAGCTATTCGATACCCTGCAAACCTACCTTGGCTCGACCTACGTGAATGACTTCAACCGCTTTGGCCGCACCTGGCAGGTGATCGCTCAGGCGGATGCCCCTTATCGGACCAGCGAGGAAGACATCGCCCGGCTGCGTACCCGTAACGACCAGGGGGAGATGGTGCCCATCGGGACGATGGTGGATATCCGGCAAACCTTCGGCCCGGACCCGGTATTGCGCTACAACGGCTACACGGCGGCGGATCTAGCCGGCGAATTTGACCCGCGCGTACTCTCTTCTGCCGAGGCGATGGATACCATCAACGCGCTCGCGGAACAGATACTTCCCCCAGGCATGGCGCTGGAGTGGACCGACCTGAGCTACCAGCAATCCACCCAGGGCAACGCGGCGCTGGTGGTCTTTCCGCTGTCGATCCTGCTGGTCTTCCTGGTGTTGGCAGCACTGTACGAGAGTTGGACGTTACCGCTGGCGGTGATTTTGATCGTGCCCATGTCGATGCTCGCCGCGCTGATTGGCGTGTGGTTTGGCGGCGGTGATAACAACATCTTCGTGCAGGTGGGGCTGGTGGTGCTGATTGGCCTGGCGTGCAAGAACGCGATCCTGATCGTGGAGTTCGCCCGTGAGCTGGAGCTGCAGGGCAAGGGCGTGGTGGAAGCGGCCCTGGAAGCCTGCCGGTTGCGGCTGCGGCCGATCATTATGACGTCGATTGCCTTTACGGCGGCGGTGTTGCCTTCGGTCGTTGCCACCGGCGCCGGGGCCGAGGTGCGGGCAGCGCTGGGTACCGCGGTGTTTGCCGGGATGATTGGCGTCACGCTGTTTGGTCTGTTTTTAACGCCGGTGTTTTACGTGGCGCTGCGTAAGCTGGCGGGGCCTTTGACCGCGCATCACTCCTCGACCCTGAGCAGCGACGACGATACTCAGCATCGGGAATTACCCGCCTAGGGAGAGCCTGGCTTGTCTCGATAGGCGGTGGCTAACGTGAGTTGTTGGTTGAATGGGGGTGGCCCGCCGCGCAGAAAAATGCGGGCATTACGCTGGTTTGACTTATAGTGAAAGAGTATTCAAGTAAGCCATGGAGGCAACTATGCTGCTCGAAGGCTCATGCCACTGTCAGGCAGTGACGTTCAGCGTGGCGTCACACCATCCCTATCCCTTCAACCGCTGCTACTGCTCCATTTGCCGTAAAACGGCCGGCGGTGGCGGTTATGCCATAAACCTGAGTGGCGACAGCGAAACGCTGAAGGTGAAAGGCGAAGAGCATATCACCGTCTACCGTGCGCTGATCAGAGGGGAGCGAAGCACAGGCGAACGGCATTTCTGTAAGCACTGCGCCTCATCACTGTGGGTGTACGACCCCGACTGGCCCGAGCTAGTACACCCTTTCGCTTCCGCTATCGACACCGACTTACCCACTCCGCCCAAGCGGACGCATATGATGTTGGGAAGCCGGGCGGATTGGGTGGAAATCAATGCGCAGTTTCAGGACAAATGCTTCGATGAATACCCAGATGAGAGCCTTGCCGAGTGGCACCAGCGCCTAGGGTTGGAACGCTAAATCGCCGCAAGGCCGCTTGCTGCGCTTGTGTTGGAGGTGGTCTGTTCTACTCTTTTAAACGAGGCACTCAGCGATGTTTCTAGCGGGGTCTCAATGTGCGGTTTGTCATCGATGGTTAAGTACAAGCCGCGTCTTCGTTTGATGACAAGGAGGGTAGAGAGATGGAATTTGAAAAATATAAGTCGTGTATTGAAGCGTGTAATGTCTGTGCCGTTTATTGTGATTCTTGCGCGACGGCTTGCTTGCAAGAAGATGATGTGAAAATGATGGCCGAGTGTATTCGTTTGGATCGCCAATGCGCGCAAATTTGCCAATTGGCGGCTTCCTTTATGGCCCAGGGAAGTGAATACGCTAAGCAGATCTGCCGGATTTGCGCTGATATTTGCAAAGCCTGCGGTGACGAGTGTGCCAAGCACGATGCCGAGCACTGCCAAGAATGCGCCAAAGCGTGCCACCACTGCGCCAATGAGTGCGCTGCGATGGCTGCCTAAGGCCGTGTAACGCTAATGAATGAAATAAAGCCAGCTTTCGTTCGCCGTTCATCCGGGGAGAAAGCTGGCTTTTTCATTAGTAGTACCAACCTTTAAAGAGGTGGCCGGTGCAGGTTAGGTACTGCCTTCCAACCATTATTCACTTGATTAGTGGCCTTGTTAACGGCGCTGGTGGTAGAGCCATTTTACATCGGCACCAAACGAATAGAGCAGTGAGACCAACGCACTAATGGCCAGCAAACTAGCGGCTAGGTGAGAGGTCAGCGGCGTTAATGCGAGCAGCAAAGCCACTACCTGCCAAACACACACGGCCTTGCGACGAAAGCTCTCATAGAGCGATGCAGAAAGCCAAGTGAACTGCCAGCTTGCCGCTACGAACAGGTAGCGCATCCCCCCGATCATTAGCACCCAAAGGCCCAGCGACTCTAGCCGTAGCAACCCCGCGCACAGCAGTAGTATCAGCAGAGCATCCAGCTCCATGTCGAAGCGCGCTCCGAACAGCGAGTGGCTTTGGGTTCGTCTGGCTATCCAGCCATCGACGCCATCCAACAACAGGGCGATCACCGCGATGGCCAACCACTGCCAAATAGCCGCTACAAAGGCATTGTTCGCGAGGGCGCCTGCCACTAGCGCCACTAACACTGCACGGCCCAACGTGACTCGGTTTGCCCAGCCCAGCGAGCCGTGGGGCCAAAACAGCATGACTAAAATCGATATCAGCGTGTACAAGCCCAAGGCTAACCAGCCATTGGCGGGCGTGGCCATTAAATGAGGTAACCCTGCTCCCAGTGCTAATAATAGCAAGCCGCCAACGACCAGCTCTGCAGCGGTATTGAGTCGTTTTGGAAGCGTGTAGGAAGAGGTATTTGAAAATAGCGGCATGGTGGCTCACGAAGCGGCGTCGCTGTCCGCAGTTAAAAATAAATGATGCAATAATTTTTATGTGTACCATTCTTGTAGAAGAAGGTAGGGTTATAGATCAATATAGAACATAAACACTGTGGACGACGCTCTAAGTATCAAGTGTTTAAAATTGTTAATCGAATAATTTCTTCTCAACCGCTACGCTAAAGATGGTGAGCCATTAATGACTGTTCTGCATATGCCTATCACGTATGTGACAGTACCAAGTCGCAATAAGTGCAATGCATCGTCAATTTGCAGCGCTTTGGCCCCACGCTACTTTCAACGGAATGAGAAAGAGCTCGATTTTATTGGGCTCGTAATGAAAAGGAACGCTCATGTCGGCGCCTGACGATATTGGCAATAACCGCGATGCTGGCCAAAAAAGCCACGCCACCGCGTTTTGGGTAGTCGCTCCCGCCGAGGGTGAGCTGCGGCGCGAACCGCTGGCTAGCCCCGCTGAGGAGGAAGTGCGCGTACGCACTTTGTTCAGCGGTATCAGCCGTGGTACTGAATCCCTGGTGTTTAACGCTCGTGTGCCTGAAAGCGAGTATTCGCGCATGCGTGCTCCCTTTCAGTCGGGGGATTTCCCCAACCCCGTTAAGTACGGCTACTGCAGCGTGGGCCGTGTGGAGCAAGGGCCGGACACGCTGCTAGATAAAACGGTTTTTTGCCTGTTCCCCCACCAAGACCACTACAATGTGCCTTCGTCGGCAGTGCTTGAAGTGCCTGCTAACGTGCCTGCCAAGCGCGCCGTACTGGCCGCCAACATGGAAACCGCTTTGAACGGCGTGTGGGATGCCGAGCCCATGCTGGGTGAGCGGATCTGCGTGCTGGGTGCGGGTGTCGTCGGGGCGCTTGTCGCGTACCTGTGTACTCAGGTGCCCGGCGCTGACGTCACGCTAGTCGATATCAATCCTGAACGCCGCCAGTTAGCCGAGCAGTTGGGGGTTGCTTTCGCTACGCCTGAACAAGCGCCGCATGATCAGGATTGTGTGATTCATGCCAGCGGTCATTCGGCTGGTTTGCGCCAAGCGCTTGAGCTCGTCGGCGCTGAAGGTCGTATTATCGAATTGAGCTGGTTCGGCGAAGGCGATGTGTCGATTCCGTTAGGCGGCGCTTTTCACTCCCAGCGCTTGACGCTTAAAGCCAGCCAAGTAGGCCAACTACCACCCAAACTGCGCCCCCGGTGGGACTATCAGCGCCGCCTCGGGCTTGCGTTGCGCCTGCTGGTGGATGATCGGCTGGATGCGCTCATCAGCGGTGAAAGCGACTTCGAACTCTTGCCGACGCTGGCCAATACGCTGTTTGGGCGCGGCAGTGTCGAACTCTGCCATCGGCTGCGCTATTCCCAGTAACCGACCTTTTTATAAAAGTTAATCAGGAGTTTTTATGTTTCGTTTATGTGTTCGTGACCATTTTATGATTGCCCATAGCTTTAACGGCGAGATTTTTGGCCCCGCCCAGCGCACCCACGGTGCCACCTATGTGGTGGACGTGGTTTTTCAGCGCCCCGCGCTGGATGAAGATGGCTTGGTGATCGATATTGGCCTTGCCAGCGAAACGGTGAAAGAAGTGTTGGCTGGCTACAACTTTCAAAACCTGGATGAGGTGAGCGAGTTCAAGGGCAAAAACACCACCACCGAATTCATGGCCAAGGCGATTTTCGACCAGCTAGCCAAAGCGATCGGTGAGGGCAAAATGGGCACCACTGCGCAGGGCATTACGCACATGGAGGTCAAGCTGCATGAGTCCCATGTGGCCTGGGCCAGCTACGAAGGCGCGCTATGAGCCGGCGTTTTACCCTGATAGTGGCCGGTGACCCTGATCAGCGCACCGGCGGCTATATTTATGATGCCCGCATTGTGGCCACCCTGCGTGATCAGGGGTGGAGCATTGATGTGGTCGGCCTGGCAGGTACGTATCCCGATGCGGACGATGAAGCAGCCACTGCCCTGAATCAGGCGTTAGCGTCGCTGCCTGACCACTCGGCAGTGGTCATCGATGGCTTGGCCATGGGCGCACTGCCCGAGGTGGTCGCCGAGCATGCCAAGCGTCTCGACATCACTGCGTTGCTGCACCACCCGTTGGGCGATGAGCTGGGCCTTGATGATGCCGATCAGCAGCGTTTTCATCGCCTCGAATTATCCGCGCTGGCGTCGGTGGCGCGCATTGTCGTCACCAGCCATTTCACCGCTCGGCGTTTGCCTGAGCTTGCCGATCACTACGCCATGCCACTCGATGCGAGTGTCACCGTGGTAGAGCCAGGCGTGGCCCAGGCACCGATTAGCCCAGCAGCAGAGCCCGGTGAAACGCTGCGCCTGCTGTGTGTCGCAACGCTGACGCCGCGCAAAGGGCAGGACATTCTGGTGCAAGCGCTGGCAGGTGTGCCTGGAGATCACTGGCAATGCGACTGCTATGGCGGTGCCAGAGATTCAGCGTTTACCCAGCGCGTGCAACAGCTTATCGATCAAAACGGCTTGCAGGGCAGCGTGCAGCTTCACGGCGAATGCGATAGCGAAACGCTGGAAGCGGCTTACCAAAACGCCCACGCGCTGGTGCTGCCTTCCTGGTACGAAGGCTATGGCATGGTGATTACCGAAGCGTTAGCGCATGGGCTGCCGGTGATTACCACCACGGGTGGGGCACTGCGCGATACCTTGCCGGAAGGGGCGGGGTTAAGCGTTACCCCCGGCGACGTTGACGCACTTCAAGACGTCCTGAGCCGCTTTTGCAATGACACCGAGCTGCGCCAACAGCTGCGCCATGGTGCCGCCCAGGCCCGCGAACAGCTAAGCGACTGGCAGGCAGCGAGCGAGGCTTTTGCGGCGGCACTCCTAGCGCCGAACAGCGCTGCTAATGATTCGCCCAGCCTGCACGCGGGCAGCCAGTTCGAAGCCGATTGGCTGACACTGCGCGAGTCGGCAGATTTTGCCGCCCGCAGCCAGCGCCTGGCCCGGTTTGCTGCCGAGTGGCTGGGCGCGCTTAGCCCAACGCCACAGATAGTGGATCTGGGCTGTGGACGCGGCAGCAATATGCGCTTTTTGGCTCCCCATATGAGTGGACATCAGCGCTGGGCACTGGTGGATCACGACGCCATTTTGTTAGCACAAGCGCGCCAGCGTGCCGCTGGTTTAGGGGGTAGTGATGGGCACCCCGTGGCCGTTGAGACGCACTGTGTCTCGCTGGACCCGCTCGATCAGGTACCGCTTGGCGATGCCCAGCTGCTTACTGCATCGGCACTGCTTGATCTGGTCTCGCAGCAATGGATTGACGCCTTGGTGGATCGCTGTGCGACGCAGCACCAGGCGCTACTGATAGCGTTAAGCGTGACCGGGGAGTGGCACTTTATCGACTCGCAGGGCGAGCCGGTGCTGGATGATGAAGATCACTGGCTGTTGGCCATGTTCATTGCTCACCAGCAGCGCGATAAAGGTTTGGGCGATGCGTTAGGCGGGCAAGCTCACGAGGCGTTAGTCACGGCCCTCGAGAAGGTCGATTACCGCATCGAGCAGGAAGCGACCCCCTGGCAACTCGCGGCAGGCGACCACGAACAGCAGCCCCTGATGACGGCGCTGCTGGAAGGTTGGGCCGAGGCTGCTACCGAACAAGCCCCAGAAGCTGCCGCACGTATCGCCAACTGGCTGGCGCGGCGCCAGCGCTCGGTAGCTAGCGGTGAACTGGGTGTGTGGGTAGGCCACCGTGACCTGCTTGCCATGCCGCCTACGCCCCCGGGTGGGGCCTAAGCCTATGGGGTTTGATAGGGGGCGACTTAGCCGGCTGCACGCTGGTGTACAGAAGCTGACATTGGACAGCCCTTGGCTACGGCGCGGGGTCGTGAGTGCCATTTTGCTGGGCGCGGTGGCGCTATGGGTAGAGCCCCAGGCCATTATGGCGGAGGTGCAGCGCTTTTCTGCGGGATGGTTGGTGCTGGCGTTAGTCATCAGCACACTACAGATCATGCTGTGTGCTTGGCGCTGGCAGTTTACCGCGGGGCTTATCGATGTCCCTCTGCGCTTTGCTTATGCCCTGCGCGAGTATTATTTGGCACTGCTGGTCAATCAACTGCTGCCCGGCGGAGTCTTAGGTGATGCCGGGCGAGCGCACCGCCACGCGACCCAGGCGCAGTCACGCGGGCGCGCTTGGCGTGCGGTCATCATCGAACGCGCCTCGGGGCAGTTGGCGGTCGCCGTGCTCACCCTGATAGCGCTGATGTTTTCGCCGCTTTGGCATGCCGCCCTGGGGGGAACCGTGCTCACTGCGCTAGGCGTAAGCGTGGTGGCGTTGTTTGCGGTGGTCATGGTGAGCGGCCTGTGGTTGCGCCACCGTGTGGGCCAGTGGATGGCAAAGCTGCCCCACTGGTGTCATGCCTTGGCGGGTGATGTGAAGCGCGGTTTATTGCGGCGTCACGTATGGCCGCTGCAACTGCTGTCGTCGCTGCTGATTGTGCTGAGCTATGGCTTGGTGATGGTGTGTGCAGCGCGGGCAATCGGCGTTGCGCTCCCGGCGCTGCAGGTGCTGGCGCTGGCACCGGTGCTGTTACTGGCGATGCTGATTCCCTTTTCGGTGGCCGGATGGGGCTTGCGCGAAGGCGCTGCGGCGGGGGTCTGGGCGCTGGTTGGTCTACCGCCCGCTCAAGGCGTGGCGGTTTCGTTGGCCTACGGTGTACTGGTGCTGCTGGCAAGCCTGCCGGGGATCTGGGTGGCGTTGAGCCGTCGCGAGAAAGCGCAACCCTCAGGCGGCGGTATCCCGCAGGCACAGGTCGAACAGCGTGTCGTCGCCACAGCGGAAAGTACGCGCGGGCGGGCGCAGCGCACTTTCAAGCGTCTCGATAGGCGTCATTTGCAGCCCCGGCCTGCCAGAGCCGATCAGCAGTGGCGCGACCAGCAGGTGCAGCCGATCAACAGCGCCCGCTTCGATAAACTGAGACACCGTGATGCCGCCGCCTTCAATCAACACGCGGGGCAGGCCCTTATCGGCCAGCAGCGTAATGACATCAAGCGGGTTGAACTGCCCGTTGGTGCCCAGCGGCAGTACGCAGTGCTGAACGTGGTCAGGCAGCGTCGTGTTAGCTACCCCCGGCCCTACCACCAGCAGTGTCGGCGCCGCGTCGTTGTTAAGCAGCGCCAAGTCCATGGGAATGCGGCCGCGTGGATCAAGCACCACCCGCGTCGGGTGGTCACCGCTCACGTGGCGTACGGTCAACTGCGGATTGTCGGCGCTGGCGGTGCCCGCGCCCACGACGACCGCATCGACCAATGCCCGCAGGCGGTGCAGGTGAACCAAACTTTCATGACCATTGATGTAATGCGAGTGGCCGCTTTCCGTGGCGATACGGCCATCCAGGCTCTGCCCCAGTTGAGCAATCACCCAGGCGGGGCGATGAGCCAGCGGGGTAAGGCAGTCGAGCAGCTCACGAACCTCGGTAGAAACCGGCTGGGCCGTTTGCCACTCGCCGCTGTCCGTCACCGTGATGGCGACATTGCAAGCGCGCCGATCACGCAGCGCCGAGAGCCATTGCCACGCATCGGCCAGGGTAATCTCGCCGCTAGAATTTCCAACACCGCTATTAACACCAGTATTGAGATGGGAATCGGGCATGACGCCTCCGTGCTAAAAAATCCGCTTCATCATGCGGGCTCGACTTAGCTGTGATCAAGCAGTTCTAAACAGGCAGTTACGAATAAGTGATTTTTAGCACAAGCGCGTTCATCCCCCACGCCAGGAAGCCAGGAGGCCCTACATGTACCAGATAGAGCGAGCTATTTTCGATATCCGTCGTGGATTGCCAGTGGTGGTGAATGCCGGTGATCAGCGTTTGCTCGTGCAAGCACTGGAAGGCAGTGAGTCCGTCGAAGCGCTGGCCCGGTTAGCGGGTCAACGTCCTTCGCTGGTGCTTACTCGCCACCGCTTGGCCGCCATGGGCGTTACGTTAACCGCTGAAGCCGCCAGTTTGTCGCTAGCGGCTAGCATTAGTACCAATGAGCTGCATGGATTGGCCACGGCAGAGTCGCCTTCTGCTGCCGCCGGTAGCCTGTTAAGCGGACTAAAACCCGCCGCGTCAGCCGAAGTAGGCGCCGTTACGCTAATGCGGCGTGCGCTGCTGATTCCGGCAGCGTTGTGCGCTTTTGTCAGCGAAGCGGCCACGGCGAATATTGAGCAGCAGCTAGCAGAAGGGCGGTTGCTGCAAGTGAACGCAGACGATGCCGAGGCGTGTTTAGCCGGTGCGCCCGGCATGCTAAAGCGCGTCAGCGAAGCCCACATTCCCCTTGAGGATGCTGCGGATAGCCGGTTTGTACTTTTCCGTGAGCCAGACGGCCTACGCGAACACGTGGCGGTGGTTATCGGCAAGCCGGAGAGCTGGGAAGGCGCTGTGCCGCTGCGACTGCACTCGGCGTGTTTAACCGGTGATCTGTTTGGCAGCCTGCGCTGTGACTGCGGCGAGCAGTTACGCAACGCGGTCGCCGATATTCAAGGCATGGGCGGCGGCGTGTTGCTTTACTTGGCGCAAGAAGGACGAGGCATCGGTTTGGCCAATAAACTGCGCGCCTACACCTTGCAAGATGGCGGCTTGGATACCGTGGATGCGGACCAAGTACTCGGTTTTGGTGACGATGAGCGCCAATATGCCGTGGCGGTGGATATGCTCAACGCGCTCGATATCGAGCAAGTCCAGCTGCTGACCAATAATCCTTTGAAGATGGAAGCGCTGCGGCAGGGTGGCATCGAGGTGGTGTCGCGCCAAGCGTTATACGGCAGCGTGACCGATCACAACCAGCGCTATCTCAATGCCAAAGCCACCCGGGGCGGGCATTTATTGGAAGACGTACTCAGCGGCCAGCGCTAAGCACGTAACGGCGATGGAAAGCGTTGCTTCGCACCGATGAAGCAACGCTAGCGGGCTAGCGGTGGCAGATGGGCGGTTTCAGTCACCACCGCTGCTAGCTGGCGGGCATAGTGCTTCACAAGACGCTCGCCTAGCTCGGCGCTGGCGTGGCTGGCATCCCCTGCCACGCCTTGAGCACTCAAATCTTCTGCTAACCAGGCAAACGCGGCGACGCCTTCTGCGCTTACTAGGGCATCCCCTTCAGGTGCCGCGGGTGGCGTGGCTTGGTAGTGCTCGAGCTGCACCAGGGTGGGCGCTAAGTACTGCATCATCGCGGTTTCTAACAGCCCACCGTGTAACCCGTAACGGAGCTCTTCGAAGGCAATGGCATCTTCTAGCGGTGGCAGCCGCGTGTAGGTGGCTTTAACCACGCGCATGGCGTGGCGTCGACGCAGGGTGAGCCCGGCTAAATCCATCACTGCTTTATTGCCGCCGTGACTGTTGAGCAGGACCAGCCGCCGAATACCGGCGCGGGCCAAGCTGTCGCCATACGCTTCAAGGGTGGCAATGGCCAACGGCGCGGGCAGGCTAAGCGTACCGGGAAAACTGGCATGCTCATCGCTTGCTCCAACGGCAATGGCGGGCAGGCAGATCACATCAAGGCTTGGATCAAGCTCTTTCAGCATGGCGTCCTGCAGGCCTTCTCCAATTGTTAGGTCGGTCGCCAAAGGAAGGTGGGTGCCATGCTGTTCAACCGCGCCCAGTACGAGCACTGCGACCGGGTCGCGCTGGGCGAATGCGGCTAACTGGGGGGCGGTAAGTGCTTGCCAGTGGTGAATCATGAAGTGATAAAGCCTCTGTTATTCAGCCAAAAGAAGAGGGTGGTCGGCGCGGCAGGCGTAGAGGTCACCGGAGGCCAAACCGTCGGCACCAGCGCTGAGCCACTCGCTAATGGCCTGGGGAGTTTGCCATTCGGCCCAGCGGAAGTGGCGCTGCTCGCCAGCAACGGCGTTGTAACGGTACTCGCCAAGGGCGCTCAAATGGCCAATACAGGTGTGATTGACCGCTAACGCGCCAGCCACAAACTCGACCGAAAGCGCCGCCACCGGGCGACTCAATCCAGCGAGCACTTCTGCCTCGAACCCTTCAACGTCAATCTTGATAAAGCTGGGCTCGCCATAGGTGTCGATCAACGCATCCAGCGTGGTGACCGGCACACGCAAATGCTGCTCCCAGCGTACCTGACGAAAGCCTGCATTGCGCACGCCAATCTGTTCGCGCCACTCGGTAGCCAGGGTGGAGAGTGTCGGGTTGCCAGCGCTGATAGCGATATCGGCAAAGCCAGCGGTCGGGCCAGCGGCGATTGGCAGTATGGTGATACTGGTGGGCCTAACCAAGCGCTTGAACCACTTGGCGAGGTCAGGTTGGGGTTCGAGTGCCACCACGTTGGCGCCTAAGGCATGAAAGGCTGCACTGCGGTCGCCCAAGTGGGCGCCAATATCAAAGGCGACAGCGCCGGGCTGAATGAACGGCTGGTAAAGGCGCTGAAGCCCGCGCTGACGGCCCGGGCGCCAGTAAATAAACAGTGAGCGGGCAAGGCCGCCGGCGCTACGCAGCCGTTGTAGCGCCGTAGGACGCATGGGTTGGCGTCCCTGGCTATCTTCATCCAGCATCGGGGTACCACACATAGTTCCAGGTTTCGCTCACGGGCTTGTCGTTCAGCATCAGCCTCAAGCGCACATCGCTGGGTTGGTCACCTGCGGGCAGGCGGAAACTCGCGCGCCAACCCTGGTTGGGTAAGGTGGTTACCTGGGGCAGCATGACCTCGCCCTGTTGGGCGCTGATAGCCAGCTCGACAGGTTGGTCGGCGGTAATACCCTCAAGCGCACCGCCCTGGAAATCGACAATGAAATGGCGCTCGCCAGGGGGCGTCGAATCCGCCTGCCCCGGTACGCCTGCGCTGCCGTGGCGCGTGCGAATGACGCGGCCTAGCGTATGGGCTTCTGGCTGGGTGTTGAGCGTATGCGTGAGGTAGTGAAGGCGGCGAGACTCGCCCGCGTTCAATGTATCGTCCGCTACCCAGTAGGCGACGATATTGTCGTGGGTTTCATCAGGCGTAGGAATTTCCACCAGCTCGACATGGCCCGGCCCCCACTCCTCTAACGGCACCACCCACTGACTGGGACGGCGGTGGTATTGGGCTTCCGTATCCAGGTAGCGGTTAAAGTCCCGCTCCCGCTGCATCAGGCCAAACCCTTGGGGGGAGTTGTCGGCAAAGGTGGAGGTATGAAGGTGGGTGGGGTTCGTGAGCGGTCGCCAGATCCATTCGTCGCCACCGGTATGCATGAGCAGGCCGTCGGAATCGTGAACCTGCGGGCGGAAGTCGTCGGGACGCTTTTGGCTTGCCTCGCCGTAAGTGAACATGCTGGTCAGCGGGGCAACCCCCAGCTTGGCAATGTCTTCGCGAGCAAACAGCTCGGCTTCCACTTCTACCTGGGTATTGTCACCGGGTTGGATAACGAAGCGATAGGCGCCGCTGACGGAAGGGCTGTCCATTAACGCGAGTAGCTCAATTTGCTCGGCATCGGCGCCGGGCTGGTAGAGCCAGAACTCGCGAAACGCCGGAAATTCTTCCCCCTCCGGTGAGGCGGTATCGATCGCAAGCCCCCGGGTAGACAACCCGTAGGCTTGGTCACGGCCGACAATGCGAAAATAGCTGGCACCGAGAAAAACGGCAAATTCGTCCGCATAGGCGTCATTGTTCAAAGGGTAGTGCAGGCGAAAGCCTGCGTGATCACTACCCGACAAGTCGTACTCCTTGAGCTTTTCAGCATTGCCGTCGTAAGAGTAGTCTTCCGCCGAAAAAGGCAGCGGGGTAGCGGTGTCGTTTTCAATGACGTTTAGTGCCACCGGGGTTTGAAAGAGAAAACCGCTGTGAAACAGCTGCAGGCTAAAGGGGCTTTCATTGCGCCAATAGGCGTGATCAGGATCAAAGCGAATTTGCCGATAGGTATCGTAATCGAGGTCACGCAATACCGCAGGCAGTGTCTCTTCAGGGGCTTGATAAGCCTCTTCGGCAAGCTGCTGAGCGCGCTCGATGACCGCACTAAAATGACTATCGTCTGCGGCAAACGTGGGCGAGGCTGCCGTGCAGCCAAGTAACATCATCCACTTACCGGCCTGCCACTTACCAAGATGGCTAGAACGCATGGGCGAGATCCTTTCGAGTAAAGGCCTGCAAAACGCATGGCAATAAATCACGCAACGCGTGAAATGTTTAAACAATAACTATACGATTGATTGCAACAGTACATGATTGTTGCGCTTTTCAGCAGCCTTAATCCTTGCTCACGTGCCTTGATGACTGATAGAGCCTCGCGAAATATAGCCTCGCAAAGAGGCGGAGCACTGACAGGCCATACTGCGGCTACTGTAAGCTAAAGCAGGCACAAATGAGAATGCGATGAGTCGATTAATATTTACCTCCCTACTGCTGAATTTATTGCTCATTGCACCGCTGTGGTGGCGTTTTGGAGAAATCGGTTCCCCTTTGATCGCTTGGGAGGCGCTGATTATCGCGCCCTTGATGTTATTGCTTCCCGCTGGCCGCCTGCGGCGTTTGGTGGGTGTTGGGCTTGTCAGTTGGATCATGGTGGCAACGGCTGCCAATTTGGGCACGGCCGCGACCCATATGGCGTTTGCCCGGCCGCTCAATCTATACCTCGATGTCCCTTTGCTGCGCTCCATTTACCATCTTTTAGTGGGTAATTTAGGCCAATTTTTGGCGGTGTGTGCCATGTTGGCAGGCGGCGCCATGCTGCTGGGTATCGCTTTTGGCGTCGTGCGGCTTCTACTGCCACCTGTCGCTTACTCCCTTAAGCGGCCACCCGGCGTGGCGGCATTAGCGCTGTTGCTGATGGCCTCCACCAGTGCCGCCCTTGAGCTGGGCGGTGTTCGGTGGGCCGATAGCGCCCGCTTGCCGATGGTCAACACCACGCGCTTTCAATGGCAGCAAATAACCGAGACCCACGCGGCGCGCCTTGCCTTTACCGCGCAACTGGCGTCGGCGCCATTGGAAAGCCAGCCACTTCCAGGGCTTGCTGGCCACAATGTGCTGCTGACCTTTATCGAGTCCTACGGCGTTTCGGCGCTGGATGACCCCCGCTATGCGGATGTTCTGCTGCCGACCCTGGGCGAGATGCAGCAGCGGCTAGAGGCGCGAGGGCTTCACGTTGTCTCCGGCTTGTTAGCGTCACCGATTCGTGGCGGTCAATCCTGGCTTGCCCATGCGACGACACTCAGCGGGCGTTGGATTGATAACCAGCTGTGGTACCAGTTGATGTTAAACAGCAACCATACCACCCTGATCGACGATTTCAGCGCCACCGGGCAGCGTACGCTGGCGGTAATGCCTGCTATCTCCATGGCATGGCCGGAAGGGGAGGCCTATGGCTTCGACCAAATTGCCGCAGCGAAGGATATCGATTATGCCGGACCAGCGCTCAACTGGGTCACCATGCCCGACCAGTTCACCCTGGATTACACTCAACAACACTTGCTGGGGGATTCCCCGGTGTTTGCCCAGCTGGCATTGATCTCTAGCCATGCCCCCTGGACGCCTATCCTGCCAGTCATCGAGGAGTGGTCATTGGTGGGGGATGGCAGAGTTTTTGCGCCTTGGGAGCATGCTGGCGATCCACCAGAAGTGCTGTGGCAGGACATCGAGCGCATTCGTGACCACTACGCCTGGTCGGTGGACTACGCTGTTAAGGTAACCGGACGCTGGGCCGAACGGGTGGTGGACGATGATACAGTGATGATCGTTCTCGGCGATCATCAGCCCGCGCCGTTAATCACCGGTGATGATGCCAGTGCAGCGGTGCCAGTGCATGTCATCAGTGGTGATCCTGCGCTATTGGCGCCGTTTTTGGCCCGTGGTTTTGTTCAGGGTACGCTGCCCCCGCTCGACCAAGCGACGCAAGCTCCCCGAATGAGTGAACTGCGCCATTGGCTTCAGGAAGACTTTGGCGAAGCAGCGATTTCACCAAGCGGCAATTCCATCAAAGGGACGTGGTTAGCGCCAGAGAGCGTCTCTCAGGCACAGGGACAGACAACGACAAGGACGCAGCAATGATTCAGCCAGTGATTTTAAGCGGCGGCAGTGGCACTCGGCTTTGGCCACTCTCCCGCGAGCAGATGCCTAAACAGTTTTTACGCTTGACCTCCCACCAGAGCCTGTTGCAGCAAACGCTGAGTCGACTCGCCGGGTTGACCGACGCGGCGCCGCTGTTGATGGGGCACCATAGCCACCGCTTTTTAATGGCCGAACAGCTGCGCGAAATGGATCAAGCCGCTACCGTGGTGCTCGAACCGGAAGGCCGCAATACCGCGCCCGCGATTGCCTGTGCGGCACTGCTGGCCAGCCAGTCCGGCGACGATCCGCTCTTGCTGGTACTCCCCGCGGACCATGTGATCGGCGATGTTGACGCGTTCCAGCACAGCGTCTCCCTTGCCCAACCGTTAGCGGAAGCCGGTTTTCTGGTCACCTTTGGCGTCGTGCCGACACAGCCTGAGACCGGCTACGGTTATATTGCCTGCGGTGAGCCGCTGGCGGGTGGCCATCACTTGGCAGCCTTTATCGAAAAACCCACGGCGCAGCGTGCCGCTGAGCTGGTCGAAAGCGGTGACTATTTATGGAACAGCGGTATGTTCCTGCTGCGTGCGTCCACCTATTTAGCCCAGTTAAAGCAGCTACAGCCCGCCATGCTGGAAGCCTGCGAGGAGGCGGTGAGCGCAGCACACCGTGACTTGGATTTTCTGCGTTTGGGTGAAGCGGCGTTCAATCGCTGCCCGGCAGACTCCATCGACTACGCGGTGATGGAACACTGTGAACACGCCGCAGTGGTGCCCTTGGCGGCGGCGTGGAGCGATATCGGCAGTTTCGATGCGCTGTGGGCAACTGTTGAGCCTGACGCGGCGGGCAACGCCAGCAAAGGCGATGCCTGGCTGACCGATACGCATGATTCGCTGGTGTTTGCCGAACACCGTCTCGTCGCGACGCTGGGTGTGCAGAATCTGATTGTGGTGGAAACCTCGGACAGTGTGCTGGTGGCCCGCCGTGACCAGGCGCAGCAGGTCAAGCAGTTGGTGGCTTCACTCTCAAAGGCAGGACGCAGCGAGCCCTGTTCGGCGCCCCAGGTACAGCGACCCTGGGGCAGCTTTCAGGCGATGGACAGTGGCGAGCGCTATCAGGTCAAGCACATTACCGTGAAGCCCGGTGGCCGGCTTTCACTGCAGCGCCACCACCACCGCGCTGAACACTGGATTGTGGTGAGAGGCACGGCACGGGTAACGCTTGAAGAGCGCAGTTTCCTGGTCAGTGAAAACCAGTCCACTTATATTCCCATTGGGGCGCTACACCGGTTGGAAAACACCGGCAAAATTCCCCTGGAACTGATCGAAGTGCAGTCGGGAAGCTACCTGGGCGAAGACGATATCGAGCGCTTGGATGACGTCTACGCCCGAGACAACAACGAATAACGGCTGCATTTACACACTTACCAGAGCTTACCCAAGAGCTTACCAGAGCCAGCTGGTGGGGCGCGCCGGTGGGAGGCCCTTGCGTACATCGATCCAGCCGAGCACACAGCGCACGCCGAGCCAAACGGCCAGCAGTGGCCAGAGCAGGGTGCCAACGATAAAAATGCTAAGCACAAAGGCGATACAGGCGTACAGCGTGCCGATCCAGAAAGTGCGAATCAGGTAGCGGTAGTGGGGCAGTAGCCACGGCGCGGCATCCTTACGGTAAACATACGCAATGATCACGCCGATCAGCAGGGTAATATTGGCGGTCACGATGCCCGCTAAATAGAGCGCATAAATAATCTGCGGCGGGCGTGTCTCATCCCGCGTTAAGCTATCTTTCGACATAAATAAACTCTTGTTAATAAAGCCGGTAATCGCGGTAATTCGCTAGCTGTTGCTGCTCTTGAACTACTTTACGGTAGCGCTTGTACTCCCACTGATACTGGGCCGGTGACAAGCCAATGGCGGCTTCCACGCTGGCATTGACGCCGGTGGCTGACTGCACATCATCATCGCTGTAAACCCGTTCATCGGCATCCAAAAAATGGATTTCAAAGCCCTTCCCGGGGATGCGTAACGCAACGCCTGTGACCACGCGTGCCTGGGTGCGGGCCACGAGCTTGGGCAGCAGCGTGGCGGTGTAGGCATCGCGGCCAAAAAAGGGCGCGAAAACGCCGCTGCCCCAATCCGGCTCCTGGTCGGGTAGGATGCCAATGGCCTCGCTGCGTTTCAGCGCTTTGAGCAGAGCCGCTACGCCGCGGGGGTTGGTGGGTACTAGGCTAGCGCCCATGCGTTCACGGCCATGGCGAATGACCGGATCCAGCGCGCTGATTTTAGGCGGCTCGTACATGGCGGTGAACGGGAAGTGGCTCGATAACCAGAAATTAAGCACTTCCCAATTGCCAAAATGCGGCGCCAGCACAATCACGCCGCGGCCATCGGTGCGGGCGTTATCGAGTTTATCGCGACCATGTACCGCTAAAATGCTGGCCTCTACTTTATCCGGCGCTGCCATCCAGGCGTGGCCTAGCTCCAGCATGGTCGCCGTCGAGTGGCGCAAGCTATGCTGGGCGAGCGTGCTTCTCTCAGCGTTAGAGAGGTCGGGATAAACGGCTGTCAGGTTGCGCTCGGTTACCCACCGCTCACGCTTGTTGAAGCGGTAAACCACGGGCCCCAGTGCCGAGGCCATGCGCCACAGTCGCTTGAGCGACCAGCGGGACAGTTGGCGCCAAAGCCAGCTAATCGCGCTGGCTTTGGAAAAACGCCGAGGGGAATCGACCGTTTGCTGCGTCATCGCTAAAACAGCCAGCTGTCGACGTTGGACGGGGAGCGTTTCTCTTGCAGCCCTTTAAAGCCTTTAACGCAGCGGATGATCAACCAAACGGCGAGCGCCAGCAGTAGCGGGAAGCCAATTAGGATCAGGGTCAAGACCGAAAAGACAATGCCGTAGACTAACCCTATCCAGAACGTACGGATCTGATAGCGGTAGTGCTCGTCTAACCAGACCGGGCCTTTGCCCTTATAGACGTAGGCAATGATCACGCCAATAATCGACGTAAAACCAAGAAAGAAGCTCGCCAGGTAGAGCGCGTAGACCACCATCGCCATGGTGGTGTCGGGCTGATGAGATCGCTCTTCACTGACAACGTCGCCTTCTAAAGGCGCCTGATGGGCGTTATCTTGCATGTCATTTCCTTACCGTAAATCGCTCGATCGTGCTGATTGCGTACTGCTAATTGCGTACTACTGAATGTGTCTTGCTTTAACGTGACGCGGGGCGGCAAATCTCCAGCAGATTGCCATCGGGGTCGCGCAGGTAGATCGACTCGATCGGGCCATTGGCCCCTTGGCGCGCCACGGGGCCGAGCTCGACTTCGATAGCCAGCGCATCCAAATGCTGCTTGAATTCATCCAGCGGTAATTGGCAACGCAGGCATAAATCCAGGCTGCCGGGCGTGGGCGTTGCTGAGATAGGCGCAATATCGGTGTCGGTTTGGTGCAGGCGGAGTGCGGTGTCGCCGAGCATTAAATCGACCCGTTGAGCATCTCGATAGCGAACGTCCAAGCCTAAAACGCGTGAGTAGAAATCGACGGCGCGACCCATATCGGTCACTGTAACAACAAGATGATCCAGACCTGATAGCATGCCACTTTCCTTAATACATAACGATAAGCCAGAGAATACGATGATGCATCGCTGCCCCCTCTGCGCGGAAACCACCACAGCGCTTTACCATCGGGATCAGCGTCGTGACTATTACCAGTGTGCCACGTGCCAGCTGGTATTTGTGCCCCCCGAGCAGCATTTGAGCGCCGCCGCTGAAAAAGCCGAATACGACAAACATCAAAACTCGCCGCATGATACGGGATACCGGCGCTTTTTAGGGCGTTTATTTACCCCGTTGCTGGCCAAGCTACCACCCGGCGCCCGCGGGCTCGATTTTGGGGCCGGGCCAGGGCCAACCCTGTCCGTGATGTTCGCCGAGCACGGGCACCCCATGGCCATCTACGACCCTTTCTATGCTCCAGATGCTGACGTGCTCACCCAAACGTTTGATTTTATCACTGCCACCGAAGTCGTTGAGCACTTGTCACAACCTGGCCAAGTGCTGACACAGCTGGCCGGGCAACTGGTGCCAGGCGGCCATCTGGGCCTGATGACGAAGCGCGTTTCTACCCCAGACGCCTTTGCTCGCTGGCACTATATTAGCGACCCCACGCACATCAGCTTTTTTAGTGAAGAAACCTTTCGTTGGTGGGCGCAAAAGCAGTGTTTGGTAGTGGAATTTCCTGGCCCAGACACGGTTATTCTACATAAAACGCTAAGGTGAAGAATTGTAACCTTAGAAAAGCATTGACTTTGCCTCCTTGGGGGCAATAATTGCGCGCCGCTATTGCTGCCTGACCTGGTGTGCCAGGTGAAATGTCGGCTCTAATGCTTTCGTTTGGTAACGCTTTCTCTTTCTAGGCAAGGTGAGGTTTTCATGTCGCGGCAACTGTTGGCCATGGCGCTAGCACCCCTTTTAGGGCTCTTCATTCTCGGGATCGGCAACGGTTTTCTGGCGACCCTGATTACCGTGCGCTTGGACGCCGCCGGTGAGTCGGCCACGGTGATCGGTATTGTCTCGTCGGCTTACTTTATCGGTTTGGCGCTAGGGGCGATGGTGAATGACCGTCTGCTACTGCGTATTGGCCATATTCGCGCCTACGGCAGTTTTGCCTCCTTAGTGGCCGTGACGGTGCTGCTGCAAGGTCTGTTCTTCGACCCCTGGACATGGTTTGCGCTGCGCTTGATCGGCGGCTGGGCCACCGTTGGGGTGTATCTGGTCATTGAAAGCTGGTTGCTTACCGCGGGTGATCAAAGAGTCCGTGGCCGCTTGCTGGCGCTGTATATGATTTCACTGTATGCCGCGGGCGTATTGGGGCAGTTGCTGCTGGGCGTGACCAATGCCATGGGCGTGACGGCACCCTTTATGGTGATTGGGATGTTAGCGTCGCTCTCTGTGCTGCCGATGGCGATGATTCCCCGCGTGTCGCCGATTATGGAACACGCTGAACCACTGCCTCCCCATCGACTGATTACCCTAACGCCGACCGGCGTGATGGGCAGCTTGGGCTCAGGGATGGTGGTCGCCGCGGCGTATACGCTACTGCCTCTTTATTTACAGCGTAATGGCATGAGCGTTAGCCAGGTGGGTCAGATGATGGCGGTCGTCATCATGGGCGCCATGCTGCTGCAGTACCCGATAGGCCGTTGGTCAGATCGCCATGACCGCCAGATGGTCCTGATTGGGATCAGCGGATTTTGCGTGCTGATCTCGGCGGCGATGCTGTGGCTGCCGCTCTCCACGCCGCTGCTGGCGGTGCTGCTGTTCCTGTTGGGCGGTGGGGTGTTTGCCCTCTATCCGGTGGCGGTCAGCCACGCCGCCGACCGGGCACCGGCGGGGGCGCTTGTGCGCATGAGCCAGGGCCTGCTGTTGATCAACTCGATTGGCGCCACTATCAGCCCGCTGTTGATCTCGCCGGTCATGACCGCGATGGGCGATGCGGGGTTATTCTGGGCCTTCGGTTCAATGAGCCTGTTCTTTGTGATGTTCTTCTCCTGGCGTCGTCATGTGCGTCCTGCGCCGCTGCCGGTGGCGCCGTTCACCCCCACGACACCCATGACCGCTGCCGGTGCCGAGCTAGTGGTTACTGAAGAGTTGATGCAGGGGGCACTGGAGCACGAGCACTTGGAAGACCTTTCCGATGCCGTGTGGGACGTTGACGCCGCAGAGCCCGTGGTCGGGCCGCCGGCGGAAGATGAGAGTCATATCACTTATTATGATGATGTGGAGCAAACGGGCGTGCGAAAGTAGCCTCGGGTGAGAGCGTTGCGCGGTAGAGGCTGATACCTTGGGCTAATGGTGTAGGCGGGTGAGTATTACTACTATCCACCTTAGCCTTTCAAACATTTGTTTCATTTTTCAGCCCGAGGTTCGCCATGAATGTTTACGCCGCGCCGATACGTGACTTGCGCTTTGTGCTCGAAGAGCTGCTAGCGCATCGCTCGCTCAGCCTGCCGGGCTTTGAAGAGGCCACGCCTGATCTGGTCGAAGCGGTACTCGAAGAAGCGGCGAAACTGGCCGGTGACGTCTGGGGGCCGCTCAACAAGATTGGCGATCAGCAGGGGGCTAAGCGCAATGCCGACGGCAGCGTCACCACGCCGGAAGGTTTCGCGGCGGCCTATCAGGCGTATGTCGAAGGCGGCTGGAACGGCATTGGTGTTTCCGAAGCGTTAGGTGGCCAAAATCTGCCCGAGGTGGTTGCCAGTGCGGTGCAGGAGATGCTCCACGGCGCCAACATGGCACTGGGCCTTTGCCCGATGCTCACCGCCGGTGCCATTGAGGCATTGGCCCACCATGGCAGCGATGCCTTAAAAACCACCTACCTGCCGAAACTGGTAGAAGGCACCTGGACCGGCACCATGAACCTGACCGAGCCTCAAGCCGGGTCAGACCTCTCTCAAGTGCGCACTCGCGCTGTGCCTGAAAACGACCACTACCGACTCAGCGGTCAGAAGATCTATATCACCTGGGGCGAACACGACGCCGCCGAGAACATCATTCACCTGGTACTGGCCCGCAAGCCTGATGCGCCGGAAGGCAATAAAGGCATCTCCCTGTTTCTGGTGCCCAAATTTTTGGTTAATGACGACGGCTCCCTGGGCGAGCACAACGATGTTACTTGCGCCTCTATTGAGCATAAACTGGGCATTCACGGCTCGCCGACATGCACGCTGAGTTTTGGCGAAAACGGCGGCGCGGTTGGCTATTTGGTGGGTGAAGAGGGGCGTGGCCTTAACCACATGTTCACCATGATGAACGAGGCGCGCCATAAAGTCGGTATTCAGGGTATTGGCGTGGCCGAGCGCGCCTGCCAGCATGCCTTTGCCTACGCGTTGGAGCGCCGCCAGGGACGCTCGCCGAAATCACGTGGCGGTGCCGACTGCACTATCAGCGATCATTTGGATGTGCGCAGGATGTTGCTCTCCATGCGTGCGCGTACCGATTCGCTGCGTGCGCTGGCGCTTTATTGCGCCGCCGAACTGGATGCCGCCCGCCACGCTGAAAGTAATGAAGCCCGCCACGCCGCCCAGGCCCGCGCCGATATCCTGATTCCGGTGATCAAAAGCTTCTCCACCGATCAAGCCGTGGATATTGCCTCCATGGGCATTCAGGTGCACGGCGGGATGGGCTACGTGGAAGAGACCGGTGCTGCCCAACTGCTGCGTGATGCCCGCATTGCGCCGATTTATGAAGGTACCAACGGTATTCAGGCGCTCGACTTGGCGGGCCGTAAGCTCCAACGTGATAACGGCGAGGCGCTCACGGCGCTGTTGAAAGACGTGGCCGCCACCGTGGAGCAGCTCAGCGCCGACCCTGCACTGAAAGTATTGGGCGCTGGTTTGGCCGAAGGCTTGGAGGATTTGAAAGCCGCCCAGGCGATGGTGTTAGCGCAGGGCAGTGACCCTGAGAACGGCGCCGATGCGGTGCAGGCCTATGCCACGCCGTTTCTTAACTTGGCGGGCCACGTGCTGTGCGCATGGCAAATGGGCCAGTCGGCTCTGCGTGCCCAGGCTGCCCTGAATAACGGCAGTGGCGATCCCTTCTATACTGCCAAGTTACGCAGCGCGGAATTTGCGATCACCCAGTGGCTGCCAGTAGGCCGCGCCCAACGCGCGGTGATCGAGGCGGGAACACAGTGTTTAAGCGAATTTGAGGTTTATTGACGTTAATACGCGAGTCAGCACCGCCGCCCTAGAGGCGGCGGTGCCGTTTCTAGGCAATCAAAACAACTATTTTAAACGATCTCTTAAAACGATCCCTTAAAACGGATGCTTAACAACAACAGGAGCCGACCATGGCCGCTATTTTCGAGCAAGGCTTGCCTAAATCCGCCGCTAACCACGTACCTCTATCACCGCTGACCTTTATCGAACGCTCGGCGTCGATTTATCCCGATTACCCTGCCATCGTACATGGCAGCACCCGGCGCACGTGGGGGCAAACCTGGGCGCGCTGTCGCCAGCTTGCTTCTGCGCTCGAAAAGCGGGGCATTCAGCCGGGCCAAACCGTGGCCGCCATGCTGCCTAATATTCCCGCCATGTTCGAGGCGCACTTTGGCGTCCCGCTGGCGGGCTGCGTGCTTAACACGCTTAATATTCGTCTGGATGCTGAGGCGATCAGCTATATGCTCGAGCACGGCGAGGCGAAAGCCATTCTGGTCGACCCCGAGTTTGCTGAGGTTATCCAGCAAGCCGTCGCCAAGCTAACCGATAAACCGCTGATCATTGATGTGGCCGATGTCGAGTTCCTCGGCGATACCCAGGGCATTGGTGAGATCAAATACGAAGCGCTGCTGAACGAGGGCGACGCCGATTTCGCCTATCAACTGCCTGCGGATGAGTGGGAGGCGATCTCGCTGAACTACACCTCTGGCACGACCGGCAAACCCAAGGGCGTGGTGTATCACCACCGCGGCGCTTATCTCAACGCGGTGAGCAATATCATGGAGTGGGCCATGCCTCACCACCCGATCTACCTATGGACGCTGCCGATGTTTCACTGCAACGGCTGGTGTTTTCCATGGACCATTGCCGCCAATGCGGGCGTGAACGTGTGCTTGCGCCGGGTCGACCCCAAAAAGATCATGCAACTGATTGGCGATGAAAAAGTGACTCACTTCAGCGGGGCGCCGATTATTCTCAATGGTCTGGTGAACCTACCCGCGGAAGATAAACGCCAGTTCGACCACCCGGTCAAAGTGACCACCGCCGGTGCTGCGCCGCCCGCCTCGGTGATTTCCGGGGTCGAGAAGCTGGGCATTGAAGTCACCCACGTGTATGGCCTCACGGAAGTGTACGGGCCGGTGACCGTGTGTGCCTGGCGTGAGGCGTGGAATGAATTACCCATCGAAGCACGGGCCAAAATCAAAGCCCGCCAGGGCGTGCGTTACCACATGCTGGAAGCCCTGTGCGTGGCCGACCCGCTGACGATGGAACCCGTCCCCAAAGATGGCCAGACCATGGGCGAGATCCTGATGCGCGGCAACAACGTCATGAAAGGCTATTTGAAGAACCCGGAGGCCACCCAGCAGGCGTTGGAAGGTGGTTGGTATCACACCGGCGATCTGGCGGTCTGGCATCCGGATGGCTATATCGAAATCAAAGACCGCTCGAAAGACATCATTATTTCCGGGGGAGAGAATATCTCGACCATCGAAGTGGAAGACGCTATTTACGGTCATCCCGCCGTCGAAGAGGCGGCGGTGGTCGCCAAGCCTGACGAGAAGTGGGGCGAAACGCCCTGTGCCTTTGTGAAGCTAAAGGTCGGGTACGGTGAAGTCACCGAGGCGGATATTATCGCCCACTGCCGCGAGCATTTAGCGGGCTACAAGGTCCCTAAAACGGTTATTTTCAGTGAACTGCCCAAAACCTCCACGGGCAAGATTCAAAAATTCGTACTGCGTGAAGAAGCCAAGCAGCATTAATCTAGGCAACGCATTGTTGACCAATAGGGAGAGTGTGCATGAGTGACAAGTTGATCGGTGTTGTCGGCGCGGGAACCATGGGGCAGGGGATCGCTCAAGTGGTTGCCGCCAGCGGTTTCAATGTTCGGCTCTATGATGTGGCCGAGCAGCAGCTTTCCCGTGCCGAAGCAAATATCGACAAAGGCTTGGGCAAGTTAGTGGCGAAAGAGAAGCTCAGCGAGGCGGATAAAACCGCGGCGTTAGCGCGCCTTTCCACCACGACCACGCTGGATGACCTGGGCGCCTGCGCGATCATTATCGAGGCGGCCCCTGAGCAGCCCGAACTTAAAGAGACGCTGTTTCGCGATCTAAGCCGCCTGAGCAGTGACGCTATTTTAGCCTCCAACACCTCGTCGCTGTCGCTCACCCGCCTGGCGGCGGTGTGCGAGCATCCCGAGCGCGTGGTGGGCATGCATTTCTTTAACCCGGTGCCGGTGCTCAAACTGGTGGAAGTGATTCGCGCCGAGCAAACCTCGGAAGCTACCGTGGCCGAGATTGAAAAACTCGCGAAGGCGCTGGGCAAAACCGCCGTGCCGGTAGGCGATGCGCCGGGCTTTGCGGTGAACCGCCTGCTGGTGCCGATGATCAATGAAGCGGCGTTTATCGTGCAAGAAGGGACCGCTACGCCAGAAGCGATTGATGAAGCAATGAAGCTAGGGGCCGCTCATCCTCTGGGGCCGTTAGCGCTGGCGGACCTGATCGGTCTGGACGTTTGTTTGGCGATTATGGACGTCCTGCAAGAGGGTTTTGGCGATCCCAAATACCGCCCCTGCCCACTGCTCAAGCGCATGGTGGCGGCGGGCTATCTTGGCCGTAAGAGCGGGCGTGGTTTTTATCACTACGACTAGCTTACGCTGACGCGAGGCGCGGGGCATAAAGAAGTCATTGCCACTCAACCAAGCGTTCGCTAGGGTTGAGTGGTATTCACTTTCATATTCAATAACAAATCGAATAAGGAGTCCGCCATGAGCGAAGCAGTCATTGAGAAGGTTGATAACGATGGAATGGTGCGACTGACCATCAATCGTCCTAAAGCACTGAACGCCCTTAACAGCGAAGTGTTGGCCGCCCTGGAAGCACATTTGGTTGAGCTTGAAGCCCACCCGAACCTACGCGCCGTGCTGATTACCGGTGCGGGCGAAAAGTCCTTCGTGGCCGGTGCGGATATCACCGAAATGCGCGAAAAAACACCCGAACAGGCGCGCGCTTTTGCCAGCCAAGCGCTGCGTACCATTAAACGCCTAGAGATACTGCCCGTGCCGGTGGTCGCGCTGGTGAACGGGTTTTGCCTTGGCGGCGGCTGCGAACTGGCGCTGGCCTGCGACTGGGCAGTAGCCAGCGACAACGCCGTATTCGGCCAGCCGGAAGTGCTGCTGGGCGTCATCCCTGGCTTTGGCGGCACCCAACGTCTGCCTCGCCGCGTTGGCCCTGCCATGGCGATTGATCTGGTCACCACTGGCCGTAAAATCGACGCCCAGGAAGCGCTGCGTATCGGCCTAGTGAACCGCGTGATGCCGCAAGCGGAGCTGGAAAGCTACGTCGAAGAGCTCACCAAACAGCTCAAGGGCAATGGCCCACAGTCCGTTCGTGGCGCTAAACAGGCGGTACACGACGGCTTGGATCAAGACCTGGATAGCGCCCTGGCGCTGGAAACCAGCCTGTTCGCGCTCTGCTTTGCTGGCGACGAGCAGAAAGAGGGCATGGCAGCGTTTGTCGAAAAGCGTAAAGCCAACTTCTAAACCCCGATTTCCTTCCGGTTTTACTTATTTAGGGGGTGGCGCTTGCGTCACCCCCGTTTTATTCTCGAAGACTCACTACTTCTCACCTTTCGGGGGTTGCCACGATGCAATGGGCCGCGTTCATCCTCGCTGCACTGGGTTTTGCCTATCTACCTGGGCCTGCCATGCTCTACACCGCCGCGCAGACGTTAGGGCGTGGCCGCCGGGCAGGGTGGCTAGCGGTCATCGGTGTACATATGGGCTGCTACGTCCACGTTATTGCTGCGGCGCTTGGTCTTGCGCTGCTGTTTGCGGCCATTCCGCCTGCCTATGTCGCCATGAAAGTTATCGGCGGGCTGTACTTACTCTGGATGGGGCTAAGGCTATGGCAGCAGGGTATCCATGCCCATGAAGAGGTGCCGCTGGCAACGACGAAGCGCGTGCTGCGCGACAGCTTTTTGGTGGAAGTGCTCAACCCTAAAACAGCCCTCTTTTTTGTCGCTTTTCTGCCCCAGTTCGTCCAGCCAGAAAGCGCTATGCCAGTGGCATGGCAACTGCTCTGGCTGGGGGTAGCCACCAATGCTCTGTTCTCGTCTGCCGACGTCGTGGTGGTGCTTCTAGCCAGCCCGTTGCGCGAATGGCTACGAAAATCACACGGCTCTTCCAGGCTGATTCAGCGTGTCGGCGGTGGTGTGCTGATGGGGTTAGGGGGCAATACCTTGGCGCAGGCGACACGTTAATAAAGGCGTTGCTGTTCAGCTAGCTTGTTCGGCTAATGTTTCATAATCACGCAAGGAGCACGAGATGTTTGATCTCTATATCGCTAATAAAAACTACTCTTCTTGGTCGTTGCGCCCTTGGGTGTTGATGAAGGTACTGGAGATTCCATTTAACGAACATCTCATGCCGTTCGAAGGTGGTTTTGGCGCGAGCCATGACACTTTTATTCATTTTTCACCTTCAGGCTTAGTGCCCTGCTTAGTAGATGAAGCCGTCGACGATGGATTGGCGGTATGGGACTCATTGGCCATCATCGAGTACCTGGCCGAGCAGCATGCTAGCGTTTGGCCGCGTGATAAGGCGGCACGCGCCTGGGCACGGGCTGCCACTGCCGAAATGCACAGCGGCTTTGGAGCGTTACGTGATGAGTGTTCAATGAATTGTGGCGTGCGGGTAGCGCTGAACAGCCTGTCGGCCAAGCTCAAGGCGGATGTAACCCGCCTGGATGCATTATGGCAGCAGGGGCTTGAACGCTTTGGCGGGCCTTTCCTGGCGGGTGAGCACTTCACCGCCGTTGATGCGTTTTATGCGCCCGTCGCTTTTCGCATCCAGACGTTCAACCTGCCAGTGAGTGAAGAGTCTCAGGCATATGTCGAGCGCTTGCTGGCGCTGCCAGCGATGCAGGCGTGGTATCAAGCCGCGCTCGAAGAGACGTGGCGCGAGCCCATGCACGAAGATGAGACGTTGAAAAACGGCGCGCTGAGTGCTGACTATCGCCACGCTTAACTTCCGCACATTTCCCCCACGGCATCGGGTACACTAGCGCAAATTTTCGTTTGGACACGTTCATGGCTCTTAGCGCAACGCCCTACAAAGTGGATATCAACCTCACCGATCTGGATCGCGGCGTTTATGAAACGCTGCGCTTTACCGTGGCGCGTCACCCGTCGGAAACGGAAGAGCGTATGACCGCTCGCCTGCTGGCCTATGTATTGTGGTACAGCGAGTCACTCGCCTTTGGCCGTGGGCTTTCTGATGTCGATGAGCCAGCACTATGGGAGAAAAGCTTAGACGGGCGCTTGCTGCACTGGATTGAAGTGGGTTTACCAGACGCTGAGCGCATCACATGGTGTTCGCGTCGGGCGGAGCGGGTGTCACTGCTGGCCTACGGACGGGTAGACATTTGGGAAAGCAAAGTACTGCCGAATGTGGCATCGCTGAAAAACGTACATGTGGCGGGCTTGCCTCAAGAGGCGTTAGAAACCATCGCGAAAGATCTGCCACGGGCGATTAATTGGGCCGTTATGATCAGCGAAGGCTCGTTATTCATTACCGACGAAAACGGTCAACACGAGATTACACCGCAGTGGTTGTTGCGCGATCGCTAGAATTTATCAGACGTTCGTCTATCCTTTTCAGTAAGCAATGTAAACGATAGACAAATAAAGGATGGCCGATGGGTCATCCTTTATTTTTTTTAAATGTACGCTTGCTATCTTTTTGCACAATTACATACAATCAACAATGTTTGTTGCCGATCTCAAGGAACGAGTAATGAAAGTAAATTCCCCACTACGATGGCAGCTGCTCCCGATGGTAGCTGCTATTGGTTTGATGCCCATTTTCACACAGGCAGACGATAGCGTGCTGTCGATTAGGCATGAAAATGATGGCATGGCCAGCAGTGACGATGGCCACTTCACCAGCGGGTTCGAGCTCAACTGGGCGTATGAACCCGACGCACAGAGCTGGACACAGCGCTTAGCAACGGCCTTGCCGGATAGCATTATCGAAAACGCGGACATGGCCGCTTTTCGACTGGTTCATCAAATTTATACCCCCAACGATATCGAGCAGCGTAGGCTGATCGAGGATGATCGCCCGTATGCTGGGATCGTTTATGGTGGTCTTTCGCTGTATGACGATGTGCCGATGGGTCACTGGCGCCAAGCGACGGATCTACACCTGGATATTGGTTTGGTTGGGCCGTCATCACTGGCCGATAGCATTCAGCGCGAAGTTCACCGTATCACCGATAGTGAACGCCCCAATGGTTGGAATAACCAGTTAGGGGATGAAGCTATTGTCAATGTCGCTATGCGCCGTCAGTGGTGGCATAGCAGCCCCTTTATCGGTAAGCAGTTAGCCCATGGCCCTAGCGTCAGCGCCGCTTTAGGTAACCTCTACACCTATGCAAGCGCTGGGTACAGCGTGCGCTGGGGCGACGAAGCCTCCGGGATTCCTACCCTCACCCCCAGCCCCGGTAGCCGTCATCATATGACCGGCAAAACAGGATGGCAGTGGTACCTGTTTGCCAGTGTCGATGGTTACTATATGGCGCAAAATCTGACCCTGGATGGTAATACTTTCAGAGACAGCCACTCGGTCGATCGCAAAGAGTGGGTGGGCGATATTTCCGCTGGCCTGGCATTGGCGTGGGAAGACTGGCAGGTCACTTACGCCGCGGTGCAGCGTTCACGTGAGTTCGATGGGCAAGAAGAGCAGGATAAGTTTGGTGCCCTAACGCTTTCAAAGCGCTTCTAGGCGCGTCCACTCAGCAGGCGTATCGATGACCGAGCGCGAAAAAATGCTGGCGGGAGAGTGGTACTCCGCTCAGGACGAAGAGTTGAAAAAGCTGCGCCGTAAGGCGCGGCTGGCCATGCAGGCACTCAACGCGTCTCGCGACAACGCGCCCGAGCGTCTCGCGCTGGTGCAGGCGTTATTACCAAAGGCAGGTGAAGGGCTTTGGATTGAGCCGCCATTCTACTGCGATTATGGCGAACATATCCTGTTAGGCGATAACGTCTTTTTCAACTTTAACTGTGTCGTGTTAGACGTTGCTTTGGTCACCATTGGCAATAACGTGATGCTGGGTCCCAATGTCCAGCTCTACACCGCTACTCATTCACTCGATGCCCAGCACCGCCGCAGCGGCTTGGAAGCAGGGCGCCCCATCACCATTGGCGACGATTGCTGGATAGGGGGTAGCGCGATTATTAATCCTGGTATCACCATCGGTGCGCGCAGTGTGATTGGCGCTGGTAGTGTGGTGACCAAAGATATACCCGCCGACGTCTTTGCCGCAGGTAATCCCTGCCAGGTGATCCGCCACTTATCAATGCCTACCTAGGGGCTTATCAATGGCAAATAAATATCCCCATACCCCCGACGGGCGCTATTTCGTTGCTAAAAATCGCCTCTGGCGTTGCACTGACCCGCGCTTAGGTGAAGATGAAAAACGTAGCCATATAAAAGCATTAATGAAAGCCCGCCGAGCGGTACGAACGGCCCAGCAGCAAGAAGATGACGATGCACTTCGCCAAGCGCGTGAGTCGGTTCAAACGGCTAAAGAGGCGCTAGGGGAGCGTGGTCCCGTATGGTGGGAAGATAATGCCCCTGATGAAGGCGGCTTGGCCCCGCATAACAGCTCCTATGCCGAGTGGTGGAATAGCCAGCACTAAATGGCTTCTTGGCATATACAACAGGTACAAGAGTGCTAGCCTGGGCAGTGGGATATACAGCTGTGTGTATATCGCCTAATGACCAAGGAGGAGCGTACCAATGGAGCTGGTGTTTTTTAACGGGTGGGGCAGTTTATTTAGGATTTTAGTGATCGGCCTGCTGGCGTACACAACGCTAGTGCTTTTTCTGCGCGTATCAGGCAATCGCACGCTCTCCAAAATGAATGCTTTCGACTTGATTGTCACGGTAGCGCTGGGTTCTACCCTGGCAACGGTGTTGTTGTCTAAAGATGTGGCGTTGGCAGATGGCGCGGTCGCGATGGGGCTGTTGATTTCGCTGCAATTTATCATCACTTGGACCAGTGTTCGGTTTAGCTGGGTCAGGCGGTTAGTGACCGGCGAGCCATTGATGCTGCTCTATCAAGGTGAGTATTTACCCCATTCCTTACGCAAAGCACGGGTAACGAAAGCCGAAGTGCTTTCAGCCATTCGGGGAAGTGGTGTTAGCGATGTGGCAGCGGTGCAAGCGGTGGTATTAGAAACCGATGGTTCGCTAAGCGTGGTGAAACGTGAAGCCGATAGCCGCCATTCTAGTTTAGAGCGGGTGAGAAGGGCGCCGTAAGCCTGGGTGATGGGCAGTCAGTTGACACACGGTGATGAGACCCCTATATTTGCGCAAATAAAAATCAATATCATTAATATTTGCGTTAATAATCGCACACATTTGCTCTGGGATCTCTATGCCTACGCCACACTTTCGCTTGTGTCAGCTAACCAGCGCTATTGCGCTTGCCTCACTGTTCGGTGCCTCCAGCCAGGTGGCCGCCCAAGGAGAAACCACTACCTCACCTGTTGAACTCGATACGGTCGAAGTCACCGCAGAATCGGCTGGCCAGTTTGGTTATATCGAAATGGAAGAGTCGCCGAGTGTTGGCAAGCTGGACGTGCCAATCGTTGAACAGCCTTTTTCCCTGTCGGTAGTCGATGAAGAGTTCATTCAAGACAGCGGGGCCCAAAACATTCAAGAGGCGCTGCTCTATACGCCTGGCGTCAACGCGGGTAACTATGGTTTCGATACCCGTATCGATAGCGCCACAGTGCGCGGGCTGAACGCAGGGCGCTACTTGGATGGCCTACGCCAAATTTACGGTTCGTATAACAGCGTTCGCAGCAATGTGTATGCGCTGGAGAGCGTCGAGGTGCTACGCGGCCCGTCTTCAATGCTATATGGGCAAGCCGATTTAGGGGGCGTCATCAACGGCGTTTCCAAACTACCCGAAGAGGAGCGCAGCGGCGAGGTATGGGCGCAGGTTGGCTCACATAACCGTAAACAGTTGGCGTTGGATGTCACGGGCTCCGCCGATGAAGAAGGTAAATTCTTGTACCGCTTGGTGGCACTGCAGCGCAATAGCGACACTCAGGTAGATCATGTCGAAGATGATGGCTACCTGCTGGCGCCGTCGTTTACCTGGCGGCCAAGCGACGATACCAGCATGACGCTGTTAATTAATCGCCAGGAAAATACCGGCCAAGTGTCGGCCCAGTTTTTACCCCAGGTAGGTACGCTGGAACCCGGTTCCCAGGGGTTTATTGGCTCTGAACGGTTTGTGGGGGAGCCAGGCTGGGATCGTTATGATCGCGAAAAAACCGAAACCACGCTGTTTTTCGATCATCGGTTAACCAACAACTGGGCCTTTTCCGCCACTGCCCGTTATACCGACTCCAGCACCGAAACCCGCGAACACTGGGTCGATATTCCCAGTGAGCCAGATGCCGATGGTGAGGTGTCACGGACTATTTTACCGCTGACGCAGCGACTCAAATTCTGAACCTTGATGCACGAATGGAAGGGGAGTTTGAGTTAGGGGCGACAAAGCATAAGTTAATCGTCGGGATGGATCGCCAGGATGCCCGCTGGGAGCAGGACAACTACTTATCAGGAGCAGGGCTAGGCGGCACTATCGATATCTACGATCCGCAGTACGGTAATCTACAGCTAGGGGCGCTGGATCCTCAGGATCGCCCAGATAATGAGATCGAGCAGGTAGGTTTATATGTCGCGGATTATATTGAGCTCGGTCCGGTGGTGGTGTCGGCCGGTTTACGTCACGACTGGGCCGAAAACCGCACGCTAGCACTTTCTGGCCCGGATACCGTAAGCGATCAAGAAGCCACGACGGGGCGTTTAGGCTTGATGTACCGCTTTGATAATGGCGTATCGCCGTATGTCAGCTACTCCGAAGCCTTTACGATGAACCTGGGAACCGATGGCACGGCAGAAGCCAATGCCCTGGATCCCACGACCGGTGACCAGCAGGAAGCGGGCATAAAATACCTCTCGCCCGACCAGTCACTGGCGATCAGTGCCGCTTATTTTGATATCACCCAGCAGAACCGCGTCAGTGATGGCGTCACGCCCGGCGGTGTCGAGCAAGCCGGTGCGGTGGTGGATGGTTGGGAATTGCAGGTCAATAAGCGCTGGCAGAACTTTGAAACGCAGTTGGCTTATACCAACATGAATGCCACTGATGACAGTACCGATAAGCGCCTGTCTGCGGTAGCCGAAGAGCAGGCTTCCTGGTGGAACCGGCTCTATGTGGGCGACCATTGGCGGTTGGGTGCTGGGGTGCGCTATGTGGGTGATAACGTTGGCTTTGGCGGTTCGCCGGTGGTGCCCTCAAGCACTCTCTACGACGCTATGGCGGGTTATACGATCGACGATTGGGATTTTTCGTTGGACGTTAAAAACCTCACCGATGACGAAACAATCTCCTGGTGCCGGTATGAGGGCGGTGACTGCGGTTACGGTGCACGCCGAAATGTGACGGCTAACGTGCGTTACCAGTTCTAATCCTGACGGGAAGTCTGGCCTAGCCGACACTTGGTCCTAAAAAAGGGCCTACGCTAATTTATCGGCGTAGGCCCTTTTTGTAGGCTGCGGTTAGCGACGTATTACGCGTCGTCAGCCAGTTTATCTTGCGTGCGAAGTTCGAAATCGCTGGCATCGTGGCGTTCGTGCAACTGCTCACTGGGTTCGCCCCAGGTGCGGTTTACCATGCGGCCACGTTTAACGGCGGGTCGTTCGTCGATCTCTTCGGTCCAGCGCAGCACATTCTGGTAAGTGTCCGCTTCCAGGAATTCAGCCGCTTCGTAAACGCGATTTTTGACTAGCGCGCCGTACCAGGGGTGAATGGCCATATCGGCAATGGTGTACTCGTCGCCTGCCATAAAGCGATTTTCCGCCAAGTGGCGATCGAGTACATCGAGCTGACGCTTCACTTCCATGGTGTAGCGGTCGATTGGATACTGATATTTCTCCGGCGCATAGGCGTAAAAATGCCCAAAGCCGCCACCCAGCATAGGTGCACTGCCCATTTGCCAAAACAGCCAGGAGAGGCACTCGGTACGCTTTGCCGGGTCGCTGGGTAAGAAAGCATCAAACTTTTCAGCCAGGTAAAGCAGAATAGCACCAGACTCAAACACGCGCTGGGGCGGCGTTGTGGAGTGATCCATCAGCGCCGGAATTTTAGAGTTGGGGTTCACCTCGACAAACCCGCTACTGAACTGGTCGCCTTCACCAATTTGAATCAGGTGAGCGTCATACTCAGCGGCTGTCACGCCTTGCTCCAGCAGCTCTTCGAGCATGACGGTGACTTTGACGCCGTTGGGGGTGGCCAGGGAGTAGAGTTGCAGCGGGTGGTTACCGACCGGCAGTGCTTTATCGTGGGTGGGGCCTGCTACAGGGCGATTGATATTGGCAAATTTACCGCCATTGCCCGGTTCCCATTTCCAAACACGCGGTGGGGTATAGGTGTTATCGCTCATTGGTTCCTCGCTATTAACCGATTATCGGTAATTGCTGGTGTAGGGATGAAGCGTTTCTTTAGGTGACCATAGTAGGGTTATGGGGGTGGTAAAAGGTGCCTGCAAGGGGTAACGGGTTATTAGGCTGTTAATAAAAAAATCGACTTCTAAAGGAGTGTCAGATGCGTGTCATTGGCGTACTGGGCGGTATGAGCTGGGAATCGACCCAAGTGTACTATCGGGCCTTGAACGACGGCGTAAAAGCGGCCCTCGGTGGTTTACATTCGGCCAAGATCGTATTGATCAGCGTCGATTTTGCAGAGATAGACGCCATGCAGCTGCAGGGGGACTGGGAAGCGGCAGGCGAGCTACTAGCCAGCGCTGCTCAACGCGTCGAGGGTGCAGGCGCTGACTGTTTGCTCATCGCCACCAATACCATGCACAAAGTGGCGCCTGCGGTTGAGCGGGCCATCACGATTCCACTGCTGCATATTGCGGATGCCACCGCTGAGCAGCTGCAGGCCGATGGGATTCGCCGGGTAGGTTTGCTTGGCACTCGCTTTACCATGGAGCAGGACTTTTATATAGGTCGGCTAGAAGAGCGGTTCGGTATTGAAGTCGTCGTGCCTCATCAGGCTGAACGCGACATCGTGCACCGAGTGATTTTCGAAGAACTCTGTCAAGGACGAGTAGACGACGTTTCGCGCCAGCGCTACCTAACGATTATCGATTCTCTTTATGCCCAGGGGGCTCAGGCAGTGATCCTAGGCTGTACCGAAATCGCTATGCTCGTCAGCCAGCAAGACACGCCGGTGCCGCTATACGACACCACCGCTTTGCATGCACAGAAAGCGGTGGCGTGGGCATTAAGTGATTAAACCAGCGTCAGGGTGACGTTGATATTGCCACGTGTGGCGTTGGAGTAGGGGCAAACGATATGGGCTTTATCGACCAGTTGCTGGGCGACGTCCTGTTCCAGGCCTGGGAGGCTGATTTTTAGCTCAACTTCAATGCCAAAGCCGGTAGGAATAGCGCCGATACCGACATGCCCTTCGATGTGGGTGTCTTGGGGCAGTTTTACTTTTTCCTGGCTCGCCACGTGTTTCAGGGCGCCTATGAAGCAAGCCGAATAGCCAGCCGCAAAGAGTTGCTCAGGGTTGGTGCCTTCACCGCCCGCACCGCCTAGCTCTTTCGGTGTGCTGAGTTTTACGTCCAAGGCACCGTCGGATGACTTGGCGTGGCCTTCGCGGCCACCGGTAGCGGTAGCATGAGCGCGATAAACAACTTTCTCGATAGTGGTAGTCGTCATTATGAATCTCCTGTCAGCGTTTATTAATTATCAATTTGCGCTTTTAATTTAGCGCAGCTTTATTTTGCGCGCAATATAAATTGACGAAATATTTTATGGCCTCCGCTACTCAGCGAAGGCTACTGGCTTTTCTGTAAGTTATCGCGCAATCGCACTAGGTCTTCTTTAAGGGCGGTCAACGCTTCGATGGACTGCTCGCTCGCATGCACCACACAGCTAGGAATATGGCCTGCCTGTTCGCGAAGGGCTTTGCCTTTCTCGGTGAGATAAAGCTCGACTACCCGTTCGTCCTGATGGCTGCGTTTGCGATTCAACAGCTGGTCGGCTTCGAGGCGCTTTAGCAACGGGGTTAGCGAGCCAGGATCCGTCAGGAGGCGTTTACTCATGGTGCCTACCGTGATGCCGTCGTTTTGCCATAAGACCAGCATGGCTAAATATTGCGGGTAAGTCAGGCCAAGCTCTTTAAGTAGTGGCTTGTATACCTTGGTCATCATCAATGACGTTGAATAGAGCGCAAAGCAGAGCTGATGATCGAGTTCTAGTTCGCTACAAGATGGTTGCACAAGTATCGTTCCGATCCGAAATATGTAGGGTAATGTAGCGCGCGAAGCCCTGAGTGGCTATCCCTAGACGTTGGTCGTAAGTTGGCAGTTTTGTTTTGACACGCTTGGGGCAGCTAGCTAGCCTGCGCTTAGTTAATGTTACCGGTAACAAGTTGCCGACCATTAAATGTGTTTTTTACAAATCACCTTTAACAACAATGAATCTTTGGAGATCACGCGATGACTGCTATTTGGCGCAACACTTTGACCCTGGTCGGTGCGACCACACTGACATTCGGCATGGCCCATGCCCAGAGCCCGGAACTCTCCGATCCGCCTGAGATTGAAGGTGAAGTCGTCGGCGACCACGGTTCGCATACGCTGCGTATGGGCATCGGCCTGGCGGAAAGCTCACCACAGTTCCTTTCTAGCCAATACTTCGGTGAAATCCTGGAGCAACGCACCGATGGCCGTATTACCGTTAACGTTTTCCCTAACAGCCAATTAGGTGATGACGTTCAAATGCTGGAAATGCTGCAAACCGGCACGCTGGACATGACTTACCCCTCTAGCTCCGCGACGACTGGCTACGTCGAGCAGCTTGCGGCTTTCGACCTGCCGTTCCTGCTGCCTAGCCGTGAAGCCGCGGTAGCCGTCATGCAAAGCGATGTGGCCCAGGACATGCTGGACGCCTTCGATGGCAGTGGCCTGAAAGCGCTCGCCTTCTCAGAGAACGGCTATCGTCAGCTCTCTAACAGTGCACGCCCAGTGGCGAGCCCTGACGATGTTGCCGGTCTTGACGTGCGCGGTTTGAGCGTACGCACCATGGAAAACCCAGTGCACTTGGCGATTTGGGAAGCGTTAGGCGCCAACCCAACGCCCATGGCGTTTGGTGAGCTGTTCTCTGCGATGGAGCAGGGCGTTGTCGATGGCCAGGAAAACCCCTGGAGCACCATCCTGACCTCTAACTTCAATGAAGTGCAGGATTATGGCACCGAAACGCGTCACGTCTATACTCCCTTTATCATGATGCTTTCTGAGCGTACTTGGGATCGCCTGGCGCCTGAGTATCAGGAACTGGTGCTGGAAGCAGCGCGTCAATCTGCCGAGTATGAGATTCAACTGTCGGCAGAATACGATGACTGGTCACGTGACCAGCTAGCAGAACGGGGCATGGAAATTACCCGTCTGGATGACGAGCAGTTAGCCGCTTTCCAGGAAGCCGTTCAGCCGGTTTACGAAGAGTGGGCGCCGCGCATTGGTGAAGACCTGATCGCTGACATTCAAGAGATCGTTGAAGAGAGCAGCAACTAAACCTTACGCTTAGCGCGCCACCGGGCAGGCACCTCGCCTGCCCGGTGGCAGTGCTACTGGAGTTCCTATGTCACTCTCCTCTACACCCTCTCATCACGCTACACCGATTGAAGACCCTTCGGTGTATCTGGACGACCCGAACCGCAAACTCTTGGAAATCGATACCGATACCCGCCAAGGCCCAGCGTTGTTTCGTTGGCTTACCTTGGGCATGGAGTATTTGATCGGCGCTATTTTAGTGGCGTTGATTGTGTCCGTTTCCTGCAACGTGGTAGGGCGCGCGCTGTTTAATTACTCACTGCCCTGGGCGGATGAGTTGGCGCGTATGCTGTTTATCTGGTTGGTGTTCATCGGTGCCGCCGCGGCGTTTTCCCGTTATGAACACATTGCCGTGGATGCACTGGTACGTCGCTTGCCGCTGCGCTTGGCGCACATGCTCTATCTGCTGCAGCATTTGATCATCACCGGCCTCATGGTGGTCATGATCTGGGGTGGCTACCAGGTGTTGTCCCGCTCCAGTGGGCGCTCGGCGATCATGGACGTGCCACTGAGTTTCATCAGCTTATCGCTGGTGCTTTGCGTCATTTTTATTGCAGTGGTCTCGACGTGGCGGATGTGGGTCAGTCTGAAAGTCATTCGCCATCCTGAGCAGGAGCGCTAATCATGCTATGGATTTTTCTGGCTATTTTGTTTGCGTCTATCATTATCGGCTTGCCCATTGCCTTTGGGTTGGGCGTTGCCGCCTTGGTCATGGCGGTGCTCTCCGATATTCCGCTGTCGATTATGATCGAGCAGTCTATTCGTGGTGTGAATAGCTTTCCGCTGTTGGCGATTCCGTTCTTTATTCTCGTCGGTGAGGTAATGAGTAATGGCGGGATCGCCCGCCGCTTGATGGAGCTGGCCGGCGCAATGGTCGGTTTTATGCGCGGTGGGTTAGGGCAGGTGGCCATCACCGGCTCGATGTTTTTTGGCGGTATTAGTGGGTCAGCCGTGGCCGATACAGCCGCTACCGGCGCCATGATGATTCCCTCCATGAAACAGCAGGGCTATACCGCGGCTAATGCCACGGCGATCAATACCGTCTCCTCGGTGATCGGGATCATTATCCCACCGTCGATTCCGCTGATCCTCTACGGCATCGTCACCGAAACCTCGATTAGTCGGCTGTTTATTGCCGGTATCATTCCGGGCCTGTTAATTGGCTTCGCACTGATGGTGACCACCTACATTCTGGCCAAAAAGGATGGCGGCGGCGTACAGAAATTCCGCTGGGATCGCCTCTGGAAAGCCTTCAAAGATGCCTGGCTTGCCCTGGTGCTGCCGGTCATCGTCATCGGCGGTATCATTGGCGGCGTGTTTACGGCCACCGAAGCGGCCGTGGCAGCACTGCTCTATGCGCTGGCCATTTCGCTGGTGGTTTACCGGGAATTCAAGCTCAAAGAGCTTGGCGGCATGCTGATTCGTACGGCTCGTTTGACCGGGATGGTAATGATGCTGCTGGCATTTGCCACGGTCATTGCCTGGTTCCTGACCATTAATATGGTGCCGCAAACCCTGGTCAGCCAAGTGCAGGCGATTACCCAAGACCCCTTCATGCTGCTGCTGATTGTGGCAACGCTGCTGTTGCTGGTGGGCTTCGTTATGGACTTGACTCCGGCCATGGTGATTATGGCACCGATGCTGGCGCCCATTGTGACGTCGGTAGGTGTGGATGCTGCTTACTTCGGCGTACTGATGGCCTTTGTCTTGGGCATCGGGCTGCTCACGCCGCCGGTAGGCACCTGCCTGTATGTCGGTTGCGGCGTGGGTAAAGTCTCGATGGAGTCGTTGGTCAGAGCCATGCTGCCTTACTATGCCGCTCTCCTGGTCGTGCTGGTCGTTCTGATCGCCTTCCCGGGTATCGTGACCTGGCTGCCTGATCTTACCGCCGTACGCGGCAATTAAGGTTTTTGGTAATGAATAGGAGAGCTTCTGTGAAGACCCTCTCGCATCGTATTCTAGTGATGGGTGTGTCCGGTTCGGGAAAGTCGCACATTGGGCGTCAGTTGGCGCACACCGTTGGGGCGACTTTCATTGACGGCGATGATTACCATTCGCCTGCCAATGTCGCCAAAATGGCCAGCGGCACCCCGCTCAACGACGATGATCGCAGCGAGTGGCTGGGAACGCTGGCGGCGTTGATCGCCGACTATCGGGCGCGGGATGCGTCGCTGGTGATTGCCTGTTCGGGGCTGAAAAAGCGCTACCGTGACCGGTTGCGCCAGGGCGACTCAGGGCTGCAGATCCTCTATTTAGAGGGCACGCAAGCGCTGTTGCTGCAACGCTTGGAAACCCGGGCAGGGCACTTTTTCAAGGGCGATACCATGTTGGCGAGCCAGTTGGCTGACCTAGAGCCGCCGGATGAAAACGAGGCGGTCAACGTTTCAATAGCGCTCTCACCGGTGCAAATCGTCGACCAATTTGCCGCTACGCTGCTGCTTCCCAGCCGCACACCCAGCTAAAAAGGCATCGAGATAGAAAGATAGAGATGTAGGTTGAGAAAGACACAGAGCGTTAGGTAGTGAGGCCGCCGAATCACCAAGGGCGGCCTCATTGCTCCTTCACCGTAATAGGCAGCCTTCCCTTGAAGAAAAAACGCCCCACCCTGCAGGACATTGCTGACCACGTGGGGGCTACCAAAATGACGGTAAGCCGTTGCCTGCGTGACCCTGAAACGGTGTCGGAAGGCCTTCGCGAGCGTATTTTCTCGATTGCCGAACAGATTGGCTATATCCCCAACCGCGCACCCGATCTCCTTTCCAGGGCCACCAGCCATTCGATTGGCGTGCTGGTGCCGTCGCTGACCAACCAGGTCTTCGCCGATATCATTGTCGGTATAGAAGCGTTAACCGAGCCCGCGGGCTATCACCTCATGCTCTCCCACTATGGCTATAGCCCGGAGCTTGAAGAGCGCAGCCTGGCTTCGTTGCTCTCTTATAATGTCGATGGCGTTATTCTCTCTGACCGTGATCACACGCCGCGCAGCCTGCGTATGCTGGAAACCGCCGGCATCCCGATTGTTGAAATCATGGATACCCATCGGCCTCCAATTCAACAGGCGGTGGGCTATGACAACGTACAAGCCGCGTACGACATGGTCAGCGAGATGATTCTACGTGGCCGACGTCAGGTGATTTACCTGGCTGTGCGCCTGGATGAACGCACCCGGCAGCGTGAGCTTGGCTATCGCCGCGCCATGGAAGAGCATGGCTTGACCCCGGTGACACTGCAGAGCACCCAACGCTCCTCTTACAGCGTGGGGGCTGCGCTGCTCAAGCAAGTGTTAGTCGATTACCCAACGGCGGATGGCCTGTTTTGCACCAATGACGACGTTGCCGTCGGCGCCTACTTCGAATGTCAGCGGCGCGGTATCGAGGTGCCCGCACGCATGGCCTTAGCGGGCTTTCATGGTCACGATGTGGGCCATGTGATGACGCCACGCCTTGCCAGCGTAGTGACACCGCGTCAGGCGATCGGCGAGGCCGCTGCCGGTGAGCTACTGGCGCGTATTCGGGGTGAGACACTGACCCAGAAAATCGTCGATTTAGGCTACCGCATAGAAACAGGCATGACGCTATAGCGCTTGTTAGCGTGTAGCCGTTAACGGCGTAAATGACTAAAGTAGCCTTTTACTTTGGTTGCGAGGCCGCCGTGCAGATCACACAACTCACTATCTATCCCGTCAAGTCGCTAAAAGGCATCAACGTTGATCACAGCGAGCTGCAGGAGCATGGGCTGGCCTGGGACCGTCGCTGGATGCTGGTCGATACGCATCAGCGATTTATTACTCAGCGCCAGTTGCCAGCGCTTGCGACCATCGAGGTCGCCCTTACCGATGAACATTTGGTGCTTTCCCACCCAGGCGTCGAATCACTGCATATTCCGTTGGCTCAGCCTGAAGGAAATTTGCGCCTGGTCAGTGTGTGGGACGATCACTGTAAAGCGCTGCCGGAAAGCGAGTCCGTCTCTCACTGGCTGGTCGCTGCCTTGGGCGAACAGGCACAAGGGCTTAGCCTGGTGCGTTTTGCGACGGAATTTACCCGCGCAGTCGAAGAGGATTTTCTTGAGGGAGGTGCAGCGCACACCTATTTTGCCGACGGCTATCCGTTTTTGATCACCACGACGGGATCATTGGATGCACTGAATCAAGCGTTAGTGGCAGGGGGAAATGCCCCCATACCCATGAACCGTTTTCGGCCTAACATCGTGATAGCCAGCGACGAGGCGTGGGCTGAAGATCGCTGGGCTACGGTTTCTGAGCAAACCGGCGGCTTTCAGCTAGCGCTGCGTAAACCTTGCAAACGCTGCAAAATCACCGCTATCGACCAGCAGACGGCTGCGGTGCCTGTCCCCGCTGAGCCGCTCAAAACCTTGATCGAACTGAATACTCAGCCCACCTTGAAAGGCGCCCACTTTGGCCAAAATGCCACGCTGCTAAGTGGTGCTGGTCGCATTATTCGTGTGGGGGATACGCTGGTGGCTGAACCCCGCGTCCCCTGACGCGCAGAAGCTTTGTCGCGATGGCCGTGCCGATCAGGGTAAGCACCATTCCAGCAATAATCTGCAGATTGAGCGTTTCATCGAGCAGTAGATAGCCCCATATCAGCGCGCTCACCGGGACTAAAAAGGTGACGGTCGATGTAGCGGTGGCACCGGCGCTGGCGAGTAAGCCAAAGTAGAGCAGGAAAGCCAGCGTCGTACTCAACGCGGCCAGTGCCAGCGCATTACCCCATGCCAGCGGGCTGACGGGCTCGCTTGGCCAGAGCAAAAGGCCGGGAATTAGCAGCACCAAGGCCGACATGGCGCTACTGCCAGCAGCCAGTACCCGCGTGGGTAGGTGGCCAAGGCGCGTTTTGGAATAGTTGCCTGCAATGCCGTAGCAAAACGTCGCGCCCAGCACGGCCAAAATAAACCAGCCGTCGCCGCCCAGGGCGAAATCGAGCCGATCCGCTGAAAGCACATAAACCCCGAGCAACGCCAGTGCGAGGCCTACATACTGCTGGCGCTGTATCGCGGTGGCAAAAAACAGCGCGCCAATCAGGGCGGTAAAAATTGGTGTCGTGGCGTTGATTAACGAGGTAAAACCCGCCTCGAGGCGAGTGGTGGCCAATGCCAGTAGCGAAAAGGGCAGCACGTGATTGACCACCCCTAAAAACAGCAAGGGCCCTTTATGCTGCCAGATAAGGCGCAAATAGTGCAGGCTGAGCAGTAGTGGCATCAACAGCAAAGCGCCAACCCCCATCCGTACGAGCACTAACGGTACTGCCCCGAACTCGGGAGCAGCGACACGCATAAAGATAAACGAAAGGCCCCAAAGCGAAGAGAGCAGTATCAGACGCAGCGCATCAGCCGACGACATGGTGAGTCCTTAGCAGTAAAGCGGTTAGGTAGCTAATTAGCTTACGGCTGAACGAGGGCCGATGGAAGATGGAACTATCGGTACAGCAGAGAAACAAAAAATCAGCTACGCTGGTTAGGTGGTTAAACGGCAGCTGCCGCTTAACCCTGATCGACAACACGTTAATGCATGATTGGCACACACAAGGAGTTGTTATGGATCGTAAAGCTAGCGCACGTTGGGAAGGTGGTCTTAAGGATGGTAAAGGCTCCGTTTCAACCGAAAGTGGCGTTTTGGATGCCAATTACTCCTTCAGCAAGCGCTTTGAAGATGAAAAAGGCACCAATCCTGAAGAACTCATTGGCGCAGCACACGCCAGCTGTTTTTCAATGGCGCTCTCAATGATTCTGGGTGAGCAGGGCTATACCGCTGACTCCATTGAAACCAGCGCTAAAGTGACCCTTTCGCAAAGCGATGCCGGGTTTGATATTTCAAAAATTCATCTGGATGTCGTAGCAGCCATTAGCGGTGCCGATGAAGCTGCATTCCAGGAAGCGGCGGAAAAGGCTAAAGCTAATTGCCCCGTGTCTAAAGTGCTTAAAGCCGATATCAGTATGACGGCGAAATTAAAAGGCTAAAGGTTCGCGACTTAACGTTCACACGCACTAAAAGTGTGAGCGTTAATACTGATAGTCGAAACGGGTATTAAAGTCATTAAGCAGCTTTTAGTCGTTTCGATCAGTTAGATCAGTGCGGATGCGTTAAGCGCAATAAAAAAGCCTTGGCAATTGCCAAGGCTTTTTGTATGACTGACTTATAAGATTGAAGTGATCTTATTCGTCTTCTAAGTCGCCGTTACGGTGATACTCTTCGGCAGACTCAAGTGCGTCTTGTGACGCATTTACGGTAATCACGTAATCTTCACCGTCTTCGTCTTTGGTCAGTTCGAGTGAGTCCCATTCGATGGCGACGTTTTTCTCACCCATACCGAGGAAACCACCGACACCGACGACGACGGCATTGATTTGGCCATCTTCATCGATAACGAGATCGGTAATGGTGCCGATATCTTCGTCATCTTCGACAGAGCTTTTTACTTGATTGCCGGTTAGGGCATCAGCGTGGAAAGTACCTTCTGGCGTTTCCGTTAGATAGGTTGCTTCCATGGTGGTGGTGTTTTCTTCGGCGTTGACTGTGCCTGCAGCAAACATAACAGCCGGAACCATGAGCGTACCTAGAAAAGCGGGTTTGATCATTTTCATTTTACTTGCTCCTTGCGATTTCATTCAGGCTTAGCGACTCCGCGTTATGGCCCAAACAAATCAATAGCAGATGGCTGTGTACTAAAAAAAGCACAAATCCAGTGCTATTACTCCTGGGGATGTTAATTACATTTGGGTAATTAACGCCGTTCTGCGCGTCACTGCGCTAAGACAATTAACAGGTTAGTCGCTGTGATCAGAAATACAACTAATTAACTCAAACTTTTAGCCGACTACGCGTATGCAGTGTCTCATTAACCGCTAGCCCAGCGTCGCTGTGTCACACGCTGTCGAGTTGACCTGCTCTGCCCCAGTCGTCATATTCCTATTTAAAAAAGGAGACACCCTGACGATGATTCCCCTGTATCACCCCTTGCACCCATTGCGGCGTATCAAGCAGCTCTGCGTAAGCAGTGTCGCGCTGGGCGCATGGCTATTAGCATCGACGGCCGTCGCTGATAGCAGTGAACTACCCAAAGGTCATTTCCCGCTTCCAGAACAAGGCAATATGGTGGGGGAGGTGTATACCGTTACCGCCAGCGAAGAAGATACGCTGATGGATATTGCCCGGGCACACAATGTCGGCTACGAAGAAATTCGTATGGCCAATCCTGACACCAGCCTTTGGGTGCCGGGGGAAGGTACCGAGGTGACGATCCCAGGGCAGTTTATTTTGCCCGACGAAGCTCGCACGGGCATTGTCATCAATGTGGCGGAGCTGCGCCTGTACTACTATCCCGACGTAGAAGAAGGCGAAACGCCGCGGGTGGAAACGTACCCCATTGGGATTGGGCGAGATGCCTATAACACTCCGTTGGGCATTACCGAAACCACCATGCGGCTTGAAAACCCTGCCTGGTACCCGCCTGAGTCTATTCGCCGCGAAGCCGCCGAACGTGGCGACCCCGCACCAGCGGTGGTGCCTCCCGGTGCCGATAACCCGTTGGGGCAGTTCGCTATATTGCTGGATATCCCCGGTTATCTCATTCATGGCACCAACCAGCCGGATGGTATTGGTATGCGTGCTAGCCGTGGCTGTATCCGCATGCATCCGGAAGATATCGAGTCGGTATTCTGGCGCGTACCGGTAGGTACTCAGGTCAATATCATCGATTCGCCAATCAAGGTAGGCTGGAATGGCGACGGGCAAGGCCATATTCAGGCCTTTACCGCCACGGATGAAACGGCTTATGGCATGGACACGCTGCTGGATGTGGTCGGCATTATTGAGCACCACGAGGGTGGCCCCAATAGCGCGGATTACGAGCAGGTGCGTGAAGTGTTGGAACGGGCCAATGGACAAATCGTACCGTTAACCTGACTACGCCTTCGAGTGTTAACGCGCGGGATCGAGTACACCGCCCAGCGAGGCGTTACGCCGAAACCAGCCCGCAATACTCGTGCGCGGGCAGCGTGTCGGCAGCACCTCATGGGGAATGGTTTCTGACAGAAAGCAGGCGAAGGTGCCTGCTTCCGGTATGACGCGAGCAACCTCTTGGCTGGGGTCGTCAGGGTGGTAGATCACCATTTCGCCGCCGCCATCGGCTGGCCAGTCGGGGGTTAAATAACCCACCGTGGAGATAACCCGGTTGGCGCGACCGCGAAAGCTATCCAGATGGCGCTGGTAAAAGGCTCCCGGCGGGTAGTGGGCGAAGTGTGCCTCATACTCGAACAGGCCTAAAAAAAGCGCATGATTAAGGGCCTGCTGCAACTCGCTCATGGCGTCCAAATAACGCCGTTGGGCAGCACTCTCGCGATCGAGCCAATGGATCGCGTCACCGCGAATATCTTTACGCAGCAGATGCTGCTGGCCTCGGCCAATGCCCGCTTCGTCCAAGCCTTGGTAAGCCGCTCGATGCAGCAGTTCCTGATTCAATGCGGCACACAGTTCAAGGTCGATCACCTCACGGCCAACGTACCATCCTTGCTCAACCAGCGCATCGACAAGGGCTATCTGCGTCGCTGGCTGAAGCGCTGGCGTGAAGGGGGCAACACTGGGGATCATTGTTTAGGTCTCGAGGGTGCTGGGCGAGAATCTCTCGTCGCGGAAGTAGAAAGGCGCGTGGTACGTTCGGGATAGTGGCGCAGCGGCCCCAGGGGGCGTTGATGCAAATCAATGGGCATACCAAAGCCTTCGGCCAATAGCTCGACCAGCATCATCGCTGAAAGCCCCCAGATGACATGGCTGTCGACGTGGTAGCTGGGCACGTAGTGCGCCACGCCGTCGACCGTTATGACATCGGTATGGGTACGGTGGTCATCTAAAAAATGGCTGAGCGGGACTTCAAAAATAGCGTCTAGCTCCCCGGGGTCGGCCACCAGCGGTAGATCAGGCGGAATGATACCCACCCACGGGGTAACGCGAATGCCGTGCAGCGAAATAACGTCCGAGAGCCGCCCTAACGGTTGCACCAGCGCGGGGTCGAGGGCAATCTCTTCCTCTGCTTCACGCAGCGCCGTGGCATACAGGTCGGCATCGAAGGGTTCGCGCTTGCCACCGGGAAACGCCACTTGACCGCTATGAGTGCTCAAGTGGCTAGCACGGCGGGTAAACAGTAGGGTAGGGGCCGGTCGCTCGACAATCGGCATCAGTACCGCCGCCTCGGGCATGGCCACATGATCCAAGCGTTGAGGCGTCAGCTGTTGCAGCTGGTTGCGCAGTTTCTCTAACATAGGGCATCCAATCACTTTGTTCTCTTTTACCCAGCAGCGGTCATTGACGTCAAGCGCGTCGAGGCTTCTATTCACTAGCCGTTGAGAATACGCGATGAACTTTTGTAGCCACTGTGGTGATAAGGTACGTTTTGCTCTCCCTGAAGGCGATGACCGCCCGCGCTACCTGTGCGATGCCTGCGGTACGATTCATTACCAGAACCCGCGCATTGTGGCCGGCACCTTGCCGGTGAGTGGCAGCAAGGTATTGCTCTGTAAGCGGGCCATCTCACCACGCAAAGGGTACTGGACACTGCCAGCAGGCTATATGGAAAACGCTGAATCCACCCAGCAGGCCGCCGCCAGAGAGACGCGTGAAGAGGCCTGCGCCGAGGTAGAACTGGCCAATCTTTACACCTTGATCGACTTACCGCATATCAATCAGGTGTATATGATTTTTCGTGCCGAGCTGGTCGGTGGTTTCAGTGCCGGGCCGGAAAGCCTGGAAGTAGCGCTGTTTGAAGAGCACGAAATCCCTTGGGACGAACTCGCCTTCACTACCATTGAGCGCACGCTCAAACACTTTTACGCTGATCGTCCCCACAATGAGTTTCCGCTGCATATCAGCATGGTGACGCCTGAGGATCGGGAACGCTATTTTGGCAGTGCCTGAGTCTGAACGTTAGCTTCAGGACTAAGGGCTCGACTCGCTATAGATCGGCTAATAGCCACACATCATAAGCGACTTCTTCATAGGGGTGGGCAAGTTTTAAAGCGGCAATGGCACCGTGAACATGCGCTTCGTCGCACACCATTTCAACTTTGTACTCTTCCACCTGTTCCAGGCTGCCAACCGAACCGACATGGGGGTTGGCACCTTCCATCGGGCGAAACTGCCCGGTGCCGCGTGTTTGAAAACAGACATTCTCATACACCCCTATGCGCCCAGCGCCTGCCTCGAACACGGCTTGCTTAACGCTGTCGGCATCTTCAACGGGAACAAAAAAGGCCAGTTTGTACATGCTAGGTCTCCCTGCCATCGGTTCATCTTCAAACGCTGGACTACCCCTATGTTAGCGGATAGACGACTACTGGTCGCGGGCTTGGCTTTGTATGATGATGGTTTGGTACCCGTTTAGTGAGCCATCGTATGGATAAATTTGAGGTAAAGCTGGATCAGGCGGCCCGCGCCGCGTGGATGTCTTACGTGGGGGGGATGACCCAGGATGAGATCGCCAGCCAGTTGGGCGTTTCACGGCCTGGTGTGCAGCGCTTATTAGCCCTGGCTCGCCAAGAGGGGTTGGTGAAAGTACACATTGACCATCCGATCTCTCACTGCATGGCGCTGGGCAGCGCGCTGCGCGATCACTTTGGGTTGGCCTACTGCGACGTGGTGCCGGCCGATAACCACGCCGCCGAAAGCGCCGCGTCCTATTTGGCCGTAGCTGCCGCCGAGCGGGTGGCACAGCTGGTCGAGCGCAGCGAACCATTGACGCTTTCATTGGGTACCGGCCGCTCGGTGCGTGCGGCGGTAGAGGCGCTTAGCCGTGTCGAAAGGCCCCAGCACCGCTTTGTATCGTTGGTGGGGAATGTGGCCCGCGACGGCTCGGCTAACCGTTACGATGCGGTAATGGTAATGGCGGATAAAACCGGTGGTGAGCGCTTTTTGCTGCCCGCGCCGGTAGTGGCGGAGACCCTGGCCGAGAAAGAGGCGATGCTGACCCAGCGTCTATTTAAAAAAATTGCCGACGTGGCGCGCGAGTCCGAGGCCGCTTTCATTGGCGTTGGGCGTATCGACCGCCAGGCGACTCTGTTCCAGGATCATTTTATCAGCGAAGGTGAGCTGGATGAGCTGCTGGGCCTGGCCGCGGTAGGCGAGTTGCTTGGCTGGCCGCTAAACCGCGACGGGGAAGTGATCGATTGCTCCATTACCCGGCGGGTCACCAGCCTGCCCCTGGAGCGCTTTGGCAAGCACCACATGGTGGCGATCGCGGGCGGCAGAGAGAAAGCCCCGGCGATACATGCCGCGTTGCGCGGCGGTTGGCTAAAAGGGCTGGTGACTGATGAAGTGGCTGCTCGGCAAATTGTCGAGGCGTTATAGGGGCTTAACGTGTGCGCTGCAACATGCGCGAAGGGTGATGCGTTAGCGTAAAGTCTAAGCTGATCGGCTTTGCTTTTTTTTGGCTAACGTACGATCATTTGTTCGGTTGATGATCAATGAGATCAAGGCAACAACAATGCCAATACATGCCCATAGGAGTGCTTTATGCGACTCGCACGTCACTTGCCCGTCACCGCGCTAGCGGCTGCCATTGCCCTGTCCAGCCAAGCCCAGGCGCAAACCGAAATCACCGTGGCGACGGTTAACAATAACGACATGGTGATCATGCAGAGCCTAACCGAGGCTTTTGAAGAAGCGCACCCCGACATTACCCTGGATTGGGTCGTGCTCGAGGAAAACGTGCTGCGTCAACGCATGACGACCGATATTGCCACCGGCGGTGGCCAATTTGACGTGATGACGATCGGGACTTATGAAGTGCCCATCTGGGCAGAGCGTGGTTGGCTTTCTCCGTTGGAAGACCTGCCCGAGGATTACAACGAAGACGACCTGCTGGCATCCGTGCGCGATGGCTTGAGCCTGGATGGCACCCTCCATGCACTGCCGTTTTACGCCGAAAGCTCGATGATGTACTACCGCCAGGACCTGTTCGATAAAGCGGGTATCGAGATGACCGAGCAGCCCACCTGGGAAGAAGTGCGCGAGTGGGCAGGCGAACTGCACGGCAGCGAAGAAGGGCTGGCGGGCATCTGCCTGCGCGGCAAGCCGGGCTGGGGCGAGAACATGGCCTTCATCACCACGCTCGTGAACACCTACGGTGGGCGCTGGTTCGATGAGGAGTGGAATCCAGAGCTTAACTCTGAGCAATGGACGAACGCTGTCCAGTTCTATGTCGACCTGCTCAATGATTATGGCCCGCCAGGGGCAAGCTCCAACGGCTTTAACGAAAATCTGGCCCTGTTCGCCCGCGGCAACTGCGCCATGTGGGTAGACGCCACTTCAGCGGCGGGCAAGCTTTACGATCCCAAGGAATCCGATGTGGCGGACCGCTTAGGCTTTGCCCCAGCGCCTATCGCCGAAACACCGAAAGGCTCGCATTGGTTATGGTCCTGGGCGCTCGCGATTCCGGCCTCTTCTGAAAAACAGGATGCCGCGCGTGAATTTATTACGTGGGCGACCTCGCAAGAGTACATCGAGCTTGTGGGTGAAACCGAAGGCTGGACCAGCGTTCCTCCCGGCACGCGTGAGTCGACTTACGCGAACGAGCAGTACACCGAAGCGGCCCCTTTTGCTGATTTCGTGCTGAAGGCCATTCAAGAGACTGACCCCAACGACTCAACGCTCGAGCCAAACCCCTACGTTGGCGTACAGACGGTCAACATCCCCGAGTTCCAGTCAATTGGTACGCAAGTGGGCCAAACCATTGCTGCTGCCTTAACGGGTGACACGACGGTCGAGCAGGCGCTAGACAACGCTCAGCGCGCCACTGAACGTACGATGCAACGGGCTGGCTACATCGAAAGGTAAAAAGTAACGAACGCCTGCCGTTTCACTTAGCCAGTAATGGCGACGGCGGGCGTTTTTATCGATGTTTTATAGCAAGTCAGTTTTCCGCAGGTATTCCCATGACTAAACCCCGTGCTTCCGGCCGTACCGTCGGCGGGCTGAGAACGCTTTCGCTTCAAGCGCCCGCAGTGATATTGCTGCTGCTTTGGATGATTGTGCCGTTAGGCATGACGCTATGGTTTTCTTTTCAATACTACAACCTGCTAATGCCCGGCATGACCGGCTTTGCTGGGGTGGAGAACTACCAATACTTACTCACCGATCCAGCCCTGTGGGCAGCCATGGGCAACACGCTGCTGCTGGTAGGCTGGGTGCTGGTGATTACGGTCGTGGGTGGTACCTTGCTGGCAGTGCTGTTCCAGCAGGAGTTTGCAGGGCGTGGTATCGCCCGGGTACTGGCCATTTCACCATTCTTTGTCATGCCCACCGTGAGTGCACTGGTGTGGAAGAATATGATGATGCACCCCTCCAACGGGGTGTTGGCGTGGTTGGCTGAGTCCATTGGCCTGCCCGCGCTTGATTGGTTTTCGGCGCTTCCGCTTACCTCGATCGTGATCATTGTCGCGTGGCAGTGGCTGCCCTTTGCGCTGCTGATTCTACTCACCGCGATGCAGTCGCTGGACGAAGACCAAGTCGAAGCGGCGCGTATGGATGGTGCCGGGCCAGTGGCGATTTTCTTCTTTATTACCCTGCCGCACTTAAAGCGCGCGATCAGCGTGGTGATCATGATTGAAATGATCTTCCTGCTGACCATTTTTGCCGAGATTTTTGTGACGACGTCGGGTGGCCCTGGTTTAGCGACGACGAACTTGGCCTATCTGATTTACATCCGTGCGCTGCTGGATTTTGACGTAGGCGTGGCGTCTGCCGGTGGGGTGATTGCGATCATCCTGGCGAATATCGTGGCGATCTTCCTGGTCCGTATGGTGGCCAAAAATCTGGAAGACTAGACCGGCAATTGGGAGTAATTCGATGACAACAGTAAGTTCCAAAACGGCGGCGCCACGTTCGGTATCGGGGTGGCGGTCAGCGCAAAGCAAGCGTCTCTTGCTAACGGTAGTGGGCTGGTCGGTGGCGGTGGTCATTTTCTTTCCGATTTTCTGGATGATTCTGACCGGTTTCAAAACAGAAACGGCAGCCATTGCCGATCCTTCGCTGATTTTTTCGCCCACCCTTGAGAGCTACCAAGAGGTGCAGGCGCGCTCTGGCTATGCACGCTTTGCCCTCAACAGTGTCGCGGTGGCGTTTGGCTCCACCTTGCTGGCGCTGCTGATTGCGATACCCGCGGCTTATGCCATGGCCTTTTTGCCGACCAAGCGCACCAAAGGCACGCTGCTGTGGATGCTTTCCACCAAAATGCTGCCTTCGGTCGGTGTGCTGGTGCCGATTTACCTGATTTTTCGTGATGTCGGGCTGCTGGATACCCGTACGGGGTTGATCATTGTCTATACGCTGATGAACCTGCCGATCGTGGTGTGGATGCTTTATACCTTCTTCAAGGATATGCCCAAGGACATCCTCGAAGCAGGCCGCATGGACGGTGCCTCGACCCTGCAGGAAGTACTCTATCTGCTGCTGCCGCTAACGCTGCCAGGCATCGCCTCGACAGGCTTGCTTTCGGTCATCCTGAGTTGGAACGAGGCGTTCTGGAGTCTCAACCTGACCACCTCGAATGCCGCGCCGTTAACGGCTTACATCGCCTCATTCTCGAGCCCTGAGGGGCTGTTCTGGGCCAAGCTCTCTGCCGCTTCCACCATGGCCATTGCGCCCATTTTGATACTCGGTTGGATGACGCAAAAACAAATGGTACGTGGCCTGACCTTTGGCGCCGTCAAGTAAAGGATCTTCCTCATGGCAACACTACAACTGCACAATATTACCAAGCGTTTTGGCGACACCGAGGTGATCAAGGGCATCGACCTTGAAGTGAATGACCGCGAATTCGTGGTCTTCGTTGGCCCCTCCGGTTGCGGTAAATCGACCCTAATGCGCATGATCGCCGGGCTGGAAAGCGCCTCGGATGGCGATATTTTGATCGATGGTCAGCGGATTAACGACGTTGGGCCCGCCGATCGCGGCCTGGCGATGGTGTTTCAGAGCTACGCGCTTTACCCGCACATGACGGTCGAGGGCAACATGGGCTTCAGTATGCGCCTGGCCGGGGTGTCGAAAGAGGAGCGCCGCGCCAAGGTATTGGAAGCTGCCAAAATTCTGCAGCTGGAGCCACTGTTAGACCGCAAACCCAAAGCGCTTTCCGGCGGTCAACGCCAGCGGGTAGCGATTGGCCGTGCGATTGTGCGTAACCCCAGCATCTTCCTTTTTGACGAGCCGCTCTCCAACCTGGATGCCGCACTGCGTGTGCAGATGCGCATCGAATTGGCGCGTCTTCATGATGAGCTGGACGCCACCATGATCTACGTGACCCACGACCAGATCGAAGCGATGACCATGGCGGATAAAATTGTCGTCCTTCATGACGGTGTGGTCGAGCAGGTGGGGTCGCCCATGGCGCTCTATCACCACCCACGCAATCGTTTCGTGGCAGGGTTTATTGGCTCCCCCAAAATGAACTTTCTCCCCGTGACGCTGGCCAGCGTGTCGACTGAAGGCGTGACGATCCGCCTGCCGGGTGGCGGTGAGCGTAGCGTACCGGTTGAAGGGCAACGCCTGGGTGCCAACGCAACGCTCGAGCTGGGCGTTCGCCCGGAGCATTTGATACTGGACGATCAAGGGCCGTTGAGTGGCCAAATCAAAGTGCTGGAACGCCTGGGTGGTCAAACCTCGCTCTACGTTCAAATGGACAATGAGTTGATCACCATCATGGCCGATGGCGACGTGGCTTACCGGGTAAACGACACCGTGCACTTCGGCTTTGCCCCTGAGCGCGCGCATTTATTCGATGCGGACGGCCTAGCCCTGCCAAGCCTGCAGCAGCATCCGTTGGCGGGGCTAACTCGTCAGGATAACCGCGCGCCCGGCTCGCCTGCCGAGGAGCCTGCATGAGGACGCTCATCTTTGACTGCGATGGCGTGCTAGTCGATAGCGAAGCCATTGCGGAAGACACCTTGGTGGCATACCTCTCCCGCTGGTTGCCCGACTTGAATATTGATCAAGCGCTAGGCCAAGCCCTGGGGATGACCACGGCGGATATTCTACGTCATCTCGAAGCGCTAAGCGCCCACGCATTGCCGCTGGATGCGACCGAGCAGGTGGATACCGCCATCGAGGCTCGCTTGGCGCGGGAGCTGAAAGCCATCGACGGGGCCGATAAGGCCGTACGTGGCATTGCGCTGGAAAAAGCGGTGGTCTCGAACAGTCGGCGCAGTCGTGTGCTGGCGTCGCTGGCGAGTACTCGCTTGGCAGAAGCCTTTGGCGAAGTACCTATTTTCACGGCAGACCAGGTGACTCATCCCAAGCCTGACCCCGCGCTCTATCGGTTGGCAGCGTCTCAGTTAGGCCAAGTGCCGCGCGACTGCCTGGTCGTGGAAGACAGCGTTGCCGGGGTGACGGCCGCCCACGCCGCGGGGATGTGCGTCATAGGGTTTGTGGGTGCCAGCCATGTGGATGCTGAGCAGCCAGCGCGACTTACTCAGGCGGGCGCCTGGCGGATTCTAGAACACATGCATGGCTTGGAAGCCTTGGTGGATGAGTGGCAATCCAGTGCCAATAGCGCGACGCCCTAAGGAGAGCGCGATCATGAAACTAACCCACAAAATCGCAGTGATCACCGGTGGCGCCCGGGGTATCGGCTTGGCCATTGCCCAGCGTTACTTGTCAGAAGGTGCCAGCGTCGTGGTGGCTGATATCGACCAGGGCGCCATCGATGAGGCCGTGGCGACATTGCAGCAGCACGGGCGCAATGAGCAGGTGATGGGCGTGGCGCTGGATGTCTGCGATCAAGGCTCGATCGACGCCATGATCGACGCGGTGACGCAGCGCTTCGGCGGCATCGATATCCTGGTCAACAACGCTGCGGTGTTCGATATGGCGCCGGTGCTCGAGGTGACAACGGCGAGCTTCGATAAACAGTTCGCGGTCAATACCAAGGGCATGTTCTTTACGCTGCAGAGCGTTGCCCGCTCGATGGTCGCCCGTGGCCAGGGCGGCAAGATTATCAATATGGCCTCACAGGCGGGGCGCCGCGGCGAAGCGTTAGTCAGTGTTTACTGCGCTAGCAAAGCCGCCGTGATCAGCCTGACCCAATCCTGCGGGTTGGATCTCATTAAACACGGTATCAACGTCAACGGCATCGCCCCAGGCGTGGTCGATACGCCAATGTGGGAAGAGGTCGATGCCCTTTTTGCCCGTTTTGAGAATCGTCCGCTCGGCGAAAAGAAACGCCTGGTAGGTGAGGCGGTACCGTTCGGACGTATGGGGTTGCCGGAGGACCACACGGGCGCGGCGGTCTTTTTGGCCAGCCAGGACAGCGACTACGTGGTGGCACAGACCCTTAATGTCGACGGCGGGAATTGGATGAGCTGAGGTCGCCATGTCGCCTGATCTTGATACGTTAGCCGAACAACTTATTCGCGCCGCCGAAGGCGCCTCGCGTTATTTAGTGACGTTGGCAGGCCCGCCGGGCGCGGGTAAATCCTACCGGAGCGCCCAGCTCTGTGACGCGATCAATCAGCGCCTGCCGGGGCAGGCCGGGCTGGTGCCCATGGACGGTTATCACTTCGATAATGCTGTCCTGGGTGAACAGCAAGTGCCGCTCAAAGGCGCGCCCCACACCTTCGATGTGGAAGGGCTGCGCTGCGACCTTGAGCGCATCCGCCAAGCCGACCAGCCAGTGGCGGTGCCGGTGTTCGATCGCCCGCTGGATTTGGCCCGCGCAGGTGGGCGGGTGATTGGCCTGGAACAGCGCATTGTCATCGTCGAAGGCAACTACCTGCTGCTTGATCGCTCGCCCTGGCGTGAACTGCGTCCGCTATTCGATTGGACCCTGTTTCTGGAAGTCGACAATGTCGTGCTGGTGGATCGGCTGATCAGGCGATGGCTTGAAATGGGCCAGGATCGCGCCGGGGCGCTCGAGCGTACCCACTATAAAGACATGCTCAACGCGCAATTGGTAAAACGCTGCTGCTTGTCGCCCGACCAGCGCTGGCGCTGACCCCTTTACGTCACTTTTATTATTCCCATCGTGCCAAGGTGGCCTTGGCTGGAGAGCACCCATGACCCGACTTAACCATCACAACCTGGGCAATCTGACCGCCGATGTTGCCGTGCCTCACTATGACCGTAACGCGCTAACGCCAGGCATCGTGCACATTGGGGTGGGCGGCTTTCACCGTGCCCACCAGGCCATGTACCTAGATGCGCTGATGAACCAGGGCGAGGCGCTGGATTGGGGCATCGTTGGCGTGGGCGTGATGCCTGGCGATAAACGCATGCAGCAGGCCTTGGCGGCGCAGGACCACCTTTACACCCTGGTGGTGAAACACCCTGACGGCCAGTACGAGCCGCGGGTCATTGGCAGCATGGTGAATTACCTGTTTGCACCGGAGGACACCGAGGCCGTCATCGAACAGATGGCCGATCCGGCGATCCGCATCGTTTCGCTGACGGTCACTGAAGGCGGCTACAATTTTCATCCGGTGAGCGGCGAATTCGACCTGGATAACCCTCAGGTGCATGCCGACTTGGTCAACCCCACCCAGCCGACCACCAGCTTCGGGCTAGTGGTGGAAGCGCTGGCCCGCCGCCGGGCACGCGGCATTGCCCCCTTTACCGTCATGTCTTGCGATAATATTCAAGGGAACGGCGACGTGGCCAAGCGTATGTTCGGCGCCTATGCCCACGCGCGGGACGCCGAGTTAGGCGCCTGGCTGGAAGCCGAGGTGGCGTTCCCCAACGCCATGGTGGATCGCATTACGCCGGTGACTTCCCCGACGGATATCGATGAGCTCAGCCAGCGCTTTGGGGTCGAAGACGCCTGGCCAGTGGTATGCGAACCGTTCACCCAGTGGGTGCTCGAAGATCACTTCCCTTTGGGCCGTCCGGCGTTCGATAAGGTCGGTGTCCAGGTCGTCGAGGATGTCGAACCCTACGAACTGATGAAGCTGCGCCTGCTCAACGCCAGCCACCAGGCGCTGACCTATTTTGGTTATTTAGCCGGGTATCGCTACGCCCACGAGGTTTGCCAGGACCCGCTGTTCGTGGATTTTCTCTTGGGCTATATGCGTGAAGAGGGCACTCCCACCCTGGCGCCGGTGCCGGGGGTCGATCTCGAAACTTACCGCTTAACGCTGATCGAGCGGTTTGCCAACCCGCAAATCAAGGATACCCTGGCACGGCTCTGCGCCGAGAGTTCGGATCGCATTCCGAAGTGGCTCGTCCCGGTGATTCGCCATCAGTTGGCCCAGGGCGGTGAGATCGAGCGCAGCGCGGCGGTCGTGGCCAGCTGGGCGCGCTATGCTGAGGGCGTGGACGAGCAGGGGGAGCCGATCGAGATCGTCGACCGTTTGAAAGCCCCGCTAATGGCCATTGCGGCTGAGAATCGTACGCGACCCACCGCGTTTATCGAAAATCGCGAGCTGTTTGGTGACTTGGCCGACGACACCCGCTTTGTGGCGGCCTACTTGAGCGCACTCAAATCACTGCACGAACGTGGCGCACGCGTTACGCTAGAGGGTCTGGCGGCATCCAAAGGAACGTTGTGATGTATATCGGGGTAGATTGCGGTACTCAAAGCACCAAGGTGGTGGTGGTCGACATCGAGCGGGGGATGATCCTCGCCGAAGCAAGCCGTGCCCATCGCTTGGATGAAGCTGAAAATGGCCGCCGTGAGCAGGCGCCTGCTGAGTGGCTGGCGGCGCTGAAAGGGGCGTTCTTTGCGGCGCTCGATAAAGCCGGGGTTCCGGCCAGCCAAGTTCGCGGCATCGGTGTTTCCGGTCAGCAGCATGGAATGGTGGCGCTCGATGCCGATGGTGCGCCGGTCTACCCCGCTAAGCTGTGGTGCGATACCGAAACCAGCGCCCAAAATGCCGATTTGGTTGCTCGCCTGGGCGGTGAAGCGGGCTGCCTGGAAAAACTGGGGCTGGTGCTGCAAACCGGTTATACCGCCTCCAAGGTGGCTTGGCTGCGCGAGCATCACCCCAATGCGTACCACCGCATCGACAGCCTGTTACTGCCTCACGATTATCTGAATTTCTGGCTTACCGGTGAGCGGGCTACCGAAGCCGGTGATGCCTCGGGCACGGGTTACTTCGACACTCGCAAGCGATGCTGGCAATGGCAGGTGTTTGCGGAAATAGCGCCTGAACTCGACCCTGAGCGTGTATTGCCCCGCTTATTGGAAGCCCATGAGCCGGTTGGCGTGGTGCGCCCGGTCGTCGCCCGCGAGCTGGGTTTGAGTGATCAGGTCGTGGTCTCTTCGGGCGGCGGCGATAACATGCTGGGTGCCATTGGCACCGGCAATATCACCCCCGGGCTGATCACGCTAAGTTTAGGTACATCGGGTACCGTTTGCGCATACTCGGCCACCCCCGTGGAGTGCGACAATGCCATGGTCGCCAACTTCTGCTCGAGTACCGGCGGCTGGCTGCCGCTGATCTGCACCATGAACGTTACCTCAGCGACCACGCGGGTTCGCGAGCTGTTCGGCCTGGACCTTGCAGCATTCAGCGAGCGGGTCGCTAGCGCCCCGGTAGGGGCAGAGGGCGTCACGGTGCTGCCGTTTTTCAACGGCGAGCGGGTACCCATGCTACCCGACGCCTCGGCAGACTTTCTTGGCCTGACCAGCTTGAACACCACGCAGGCTAATTTGTGCCGTGCCGTGGTGGAAGGCGCCACTTTCGGGCTACGCTATGGGCTAGAATTGCTGGGTGATTTAACCGCTGGCGCCAGCCAGATTCGACTAATCGGTGGCGGCGCCAACAGCCCCGTGTGGCGGCAGATGGTGGCCGATATTACCGGTACCCAGGTGATTTGCCCTGAGATTACCGACGCAGCTGCCCTGGGTGCGGCGATACAGGCCGCGTGGTGCGACCGGCGTCAAGAAGGCGTTACGCTGGAAGCGCTGTGTGAAAAATTAGTCCATCTGGACGCGCAGTCACTGGCTGAGCCCGATCCAGAGCGTGTGGCCGCGTACCAACCCATCTATGCACGTTATTGCGCAGCACTTGAACAACGCCATGGCGGCGCTTAAAAGCATATCAAGGAGATGTTATGACCAGTCAGCTGCAACAGTTGAAGCAACACTCGCTCGTCGTCGCCGATACCGGTGATCTTGAAGCCATTCGTCGCTATCAGCCTCAGGATGCCACCACCAACCCCTCGCTGCTGCTCAAGGCGTTTAGTTTGTCGGGTTATCAAGCGCTGATCGATGAAGAGCTAAGCAGTGTAAAAGCGTCGGGCGGCAGCCGTGAAGAGCAAGTCAAGCACGCGGTTGATCGCCTCGCGGTTGCCATGGGGAGTGAAATTTCAGCTGTCGTACCGGGCCGTGTTTCCACCGAAGTGGCGGCTCGGCTCTCGTTTGATACCCAGGCCAGCATTGCCAAGGCCCATGAACTCATCGAGCTGTACGATGCCCGTGGCGTCTCACGCGATCGCGTGCTGATCAAGCTGGCCTCCACTTGGGAAGGCATTCGTGCCGCCGAAGTGCTCGAGCGCGAGGGCATCCAGTGCAACCTTACGCTGCTGTTCAGCGATGCCCAGGCTCAGGCGTGTTTTGACGCGGGCGTGTTTCTGATTTCCCCGTTCGTGGGCCGGGTGACCGATTGGTATAAAAAAGAGACCGGCAGTGAGTACACCCCGGAAAACGACCCAGGCGTGCAGTTCGTTCAGGGTGTTTGCGAGCGAGCTAATCAGAGCGGCTATGAGACGGTGGTAATGGGCGCGAGTTTTCGTACCACCGGCCAAGTGCTGGCGTTGGCTGGCTGCCCACGGCTGACCATTTCGCCCGCGTTACTTGAAGAACTGGAAGCGACAGAGGGCAGCGTCACTGCACAAATTCAAGCTGGGAAGGGGGCAGGTAAACCCGCCGCGCCGCTTAATGAAGCCGCTTTTCGCTGGGGGCACAACCAGGATGCCATGGCCAACGACAAGCTAGCTGAAGGTATCCGTCGCTTCCACGACGACCAGCTTGAGTTAGAAAGCCTAGTCGATAAGCGGTTAGGCTGAGAGTTACGTTAGCGCACGGTTTGAGTGCGTCGGTTTTCGGGTTGCTCTGATGACGACGCCGTCATGCTACAGGCACAGGGAGAGAGCCTTATGGATGCCACCCTCAGCCAGTTGTTGAGATCCATCGAGTTAACCCCGACGGGCGATTTGCAGCCGCTCAGTGGGGGCGATATTGCCGCGGTGTATCGTCTTGAGACGCGCCAGGGGCAGGTGGTGATCAAGCACGACGATGCGGCTCGACTACGTGGGGAAGCGGAAGGCTTGCGCACGCTGCGCAATGCCGGCGAGGCGCTTGCAGTGCCAGAGGTGCTGGGTCTGGCACAGGGCTGGCTGGTCATTAAGTCGTTGGATACCGTGCCTGCCGGGCCGCAAAGCACGATAGCGCTTGGCGAAGGACTGCGCGGTTTGCACGAAGTGATTGGCGACGCCCACGGCTGGCATCAGGATAATGCCTGTGGGCTCACTCCCCAGCCTAATGCGCCGCTTAACGATGGGCGGGCTTTTCAGCGGGAGCGGCGCCTGTTGCCGCTTAGCGAGGCGTGCTATCAGCAAGGGCTCCTGGAGAGTGGGCTGCGCGGGCGTATCGAACGCTTAGCCCATGGTTTAGAGGGCTGGCTGCCCGATACGACACCGAGTTTAGTGCATGGCGACTGTTGGTCGGGGAATGTGCTCTTTACCACTAAGGGGCCAGCTCTGATTGACCCTGCCGTGTATCGCCACTACCCGGAAGTGGATGTCGCGATGCTGACTTTGTTTGGCTCGCCGGGTGAGGCGTTTTTCGATGCCTACTGGAACGGCAACGCCCCGGCCGATTGGCCGAGGCGTGAAGCGCTGTTTCAGCTTTATCCGCTATTGAATCACCTGCTGCTATTCGGGGCCGGTTATCGCTCAGCGGTTGAACGCAGCGTGGCGAAGGTCGAATCCTTCAGTTAATGCTTACCAGGACGTTTACCAAGATTTATAAGGCAAGAACTTGCCATTCAAGGTGAGTAATACCCGGTCGCCTTTAGGATCTTCGATCTTATCCACTTCCATGGTGAAGTCGATGGCGCTCATAATGCCGTCGCCGAATTTCTCTTGTACGACATCCTTAAGGGTTTCTCCATAAACGCCGACCACTTCGTAGAGGCGGTAGATGAAGGGGTCCTGAGGGATGGCTTCGTCCCAGGCTTTGGTGGGGAACGCCACTAACGCGTCGGCGACATCGCTTTCCACGCCTAACGTATCGCATAGTTGATGCGCAATCTCGCTGCTCGCGCTATTCATGCCGTAGCAGGCAGAAGCGACCCATACGGGTGACATGCCAACCGCTTTCCCAATATCGTCCCAGCTCAATTTTTTACGCGCTTTGGCGGCGAGCAGGGTGTGACGCATTTCGAGCTTATCCATGAGGTCTCTCCTTAAGCGTGAAGGGCGGCTAGCGCCCTTTGTGGTGTTAATGCTTTGATCAAGATAAAACTTTTTTAGCTTGGGTACGTACGTGGGTGGTGTAGAGAACCAAGCCAACCAAGGTCAGACCGCCCACGAGATTGCCTAGAACGGTAGGGATCTCGTTCCACATAATGTACTGGTACAGGGTGAAGTCGGCGCCCATCATTAGGCCGATCGGGAACAAGAACATGTTGACGACGGAGTGCTCAAAACCGAGATAAAAGAACACGATAATGGGCATCCACATGGCCATTATCTTACCGGAAACCGTAGTGGAAATAGCGGCGCCCACTACGCCCATGGAAACCATCCAGTTGCAGAACATGCCGCGCAGGAAGAGCACAATCCAACCAGCAAGCCCCGCCTCCTGGTAGCCCACTGTCCGGCTTTCACCAACGGCCATCATCGTTTGGCCTACAGCGTTGATTTCCTCGGTGCCGCCCATGGTGAAATTCAGGTAGCCAAAGGTGGCAATAAACAGCGCGCCCCCCAAATTACCCAGCCCCACCAGGGCCCAGCATTTCAGCATCCGCGGCAGGGTGACGCCGGGCCTTTTATCGAGCCAGGCAATCGGCACCAGCATAAACACCCCGGTGAGCAGGTCGTAGCCCATTAAATAGAGCATGACAAAGCCAACGGGGAACAGCAGCGCCCCAATCAAAAACTGGCCAGTTTGGGTCGCAATAGTGATGGCAAAAATAACCGCCAATGCAAGGGTAGCGCCCGCCATAAAGGCGCGGATAAGCGTATCCCGGGTGCCCATATAGACTTTTGCTTCACCCTGATCCACCAACTTAGTGACGAATTCACTAGGCATTAGATAAGACATAAGCAGGTTTCCTGTGTTGTTTCGATTGGTTAACACCTCGCCCATGTATTTTTAGTTTTCCCTTGCGGAGCAATAAAACAGAGGGTTGCGCTGTCTTGGTGCAAAAAAAGGGAAGGCGTATGGCGCTAATGATTTTATTGCGATTTATATGCCAACTTGGCTATTTTGATATTAAGATACTGTTTTAAAAGAGTTATTCTGTTTTATGATTAGCGCTTTTGATGCCGGCCAAAAACAACGAAAAATCGTAAATAACGATATTTCGTTGTTTTATTGACGAAACTTCGTAAGTGGCGTGGGAATTGAATGGTAAAGACAACGTTCACTTCTGCACCTTGAGATACCCACGATGGTCGCGCGAGTACTCCTCAACAGCCAAATTTCCGCATTGATGGGCGGTTATTCACCGCTCGCAATGATGGTTGTCGACCCGTTTAGCGATCAGTTGCTGGCTGCCAATCGGGCTGCCTGTGAACTGCTCCGTATTCCCCAAAGCAGTATCGGTCCAGAAAGTGACGAGCATAAAAGTGACGAGCATGAAAGTGATGAGCCAGGCAATGATGAGCAAAACGGGTTGGATCATGAGTTGCCCCTGGCATCACCCTTTAGCCACCGCTTAAGTGCTTCATTACCGCTATGGATTAGCTTTACCGGTGAGACGCTGGAGCAAAAAACCGCCTGGTCGGATGATTTGGTTGTGCTGGACATGCTGCGCCAGCCGTATCGAGTCGAGGTGTATGCCCAGCGCATCGAAGATTCTCCTCAGCTGTTATTGACCCTGATTGACCGCAATAAGGCCGAGCAGCGGCGCGCAAAGGCAGAATTGGGGCGCCAGCACCGCCAGGGGGAAGTGGGTTGGCAGCGGGTCGAACAGGTATTCGAGCGTATCGAAAAGCAGAATCAGCTGATCCTTGGCGCGGCAGGCGAGGGGATCTATGGCTTGGATGCGGAGGGCAAAACGACGTTTGTAAACCCCGCTGCAGAGCGCATTTTGGGCTGGAGTACCGACGATATGGTCGGCCATGACGCGCACCTCATGTTTCACCACACCCATGCCGACGGCAGCCACTTTCCGGTGCAGCAGTGCCCGATTCACGCCTCGTTCAGCGACGGTCAGGTGCACCATGTCGATAACGAGGTGTTTTGGCACAAAAATGGCGAAGCGATTCCGGTCGAGTACACCAGCACGCCGATTTTTGAGATGGGCCGTTTAGTGGGCGCCGTGGTGTTGTTTCGGGATATTCGTGAGCGCAAGCGCGCCGAGCAGCAACTTCGGGATGCGCTCGCCGAAGTGGAGACGCTCAAGCAGCGCCTGGAACTGGAAAATGAGTACCTTCAAGAAGAGATAAAAGCAGAGCTCAACCATCGCGATATTGTTGGCAATAGCCCGGCCGTGGCAAAGCTGATTAAACAGATCGAGATGGTGGCGCCTACCAGTGCCAATGTGCTGATAAGTGGTGAGTCGGGCACCGGTAAAGAGCTGATCGCCCGCGCTATCCACGCGGGCAGCACGCGCAGCGACCGACCACTGATCCGGGTTAACTGCGCAGCTATTCCGCGTGACCTGTTTGAAAGCGAGTTTTTCGGCCATGTCAAAGGCGCCTTCACCGGGGCGGTACAGGACCGCCCAGGGCGTTTTGAGCTCGCCCATGGCGGGACGCTGTTTTTGGATGAAGTGGGTGAAATTCCTCTCGAGTTACAGAGTAAGCTGCTGCGTGTACTGCAAGATCAACAGTTTGAACGGGTGGGTGACAACCGCACACGGGAAGTCGACGTGCGGGTCATTGCCGCGACCAACCGTGAACTGCGCGACATGATTGAGGTGGGGCATTTTCGTGAAGACCTCTATTTTCGCCTTAACGTTTTCCCCATCGATTCGGTGCCCTTGCGCAAACGGATTGAGGATGTGCCACTGTTGGCTCGGCATTTTTTGCACCGAGCCTGCCTTAAATTCAATAAACCGGGGGTGCGTATCCCACCCGCGCAATTAGAAATTCTCCAGCGTTACCCATGGCCCGGCAATATTCGTGAGCTTGAAAACGTCATCGAGCGTCAGGTGATCGTCACCCAGGACCGGCGTCTGGTGTTCGATGATCTCCTGCTGGGGGAGCCGCCCCGCTCGTTAAGCCGCATAAGCAACGAGCCCACGGCGGCCCATGACCGCGGCCAGCAAAATGAAACGACGCTGCTGACCGAGCATGCGCTGAGCCAGCGCCAACGCGAGAGCACGCTAGCCGCGCTCGCCCAGGCAGGCGGCAAAGTGTCGGGGGCGGGTGGCGCTGCGGAGCTGCTGGGGATCAAGCCGACGACGTTAGCGTCACGGCTAACCAAGTGGGGGATAGATCCACGCGAATTTCGTAAAAGAAAACCGAGTGGATAGTCGTCCCTTCCTGCATTGGACTAAGGTAAGCTGGATGCGGCTTGACAATAGGCTGTACACACATTTTTAGATTGTTCAAGGCTAGCATACATACATGAATGTAACTATAATGCTCATCTTTCTGAGTGGCTCAATGCACCAAGTGTCTTTAAAAGCTGAGAGACTTTGTAAGTTGATCGACCTGGCAGACAGATAAGCTTAGTTCGTTCGCCATCCTGACGCTGATACTGAGAGGCAATCCCATGCGACTGGCACACTGGGCAGTCAATGCCCCTTTACGACCCTTACTGGTAGCGGTATTCACAGCTTCATTTGTGTTGCCTGCTCAAGCGGCTGACCTCCTCACGATTACCCGTGACGCATTAGACAATAACGCGGCGTTAGCGTCGGCACGCGCTGAGTATTTAAGCGTTGAGGCTAGCCGAGATGTGGCACGCAGTGGGTTGCTTCCCCAAATCAACGCCACCGGTAATGTTGCCCACAACCAGCAGTACGAAAGCCAGACATCCTCGCGAGTGGGCACTGGTGCAGGAGGGGTTAACAGAAATTTTAGTAGCGCAAGCGATGACCGCTACAACACCGTATCGCTCTCTTTAGAAGCCACTCAAGCGCTCTACGATGAAGTAACGCGTCGGGAGGTCACTCAAACCGAACGCCAAATTGACCAGCAGGTGTATCTGCTTGCGGCCACCGAACAGCAACTGCTGATCGACACTGCCAGCGCTTATTTCGATATTCTGCGCGCTCACGAAATCCTAGAGGCCCGTCTTGCTCAAGAGCGGGCGATTGGGCGCCAGCTCGAACAAGCGGGCGAGCAGTTTGAGGTCGGCTTGATTGCGATTACAGAAGTCGAGGAAGCGCGCGCGACCTTCGACCAATCACGAGCTGATCGCATTGCCGCAGAAAGTAACCTTCAAGTGGCTTTCGAGGCATTGGAGCAGCTGACCGGCCAACGCTATGCCAGCATTGAAGCACTTGGCGACAGCATGCCCGTTGGCCTTCCCGAACCCAGCAGCCGCGACTACTGGGTGGAACAGGCTCTTGAGCTCAACCCGCAGGTATTGGCTCAACAGGCCGGTATCGAAGTAGCGCGCACCGGTGTGGAAATCGCCCGTGCAGGCGGCCTGCCGACACTTCAAGCGTTTGGTAATTATCAATACGGCGACAGTGATATCGATAACACCGCCGGTGAATACTCCTCGAGCCAGGTGGGCTTGAGCGCTAACCTGCCCATTTACACCGGTGGCCGCACCAGCGCAAGCATCCGCCAAGGGACCTATCAACTGGAAAGTAGCCAGTACGATTTCGAGTCCCAGCGTCGCTCCTCCATCCAGCAGGTTCGCTCGCTGTACACCCAAGTGAGCAATGACGTGGAAACCGTCGAGGCGCGCCAGCAGGCCATCGTCTCCAATCGCAGCGCTTTAGAAGCCACCCGTGCAGGGTATGAGGTAGGCACCCGTAACATCGTGGATGTGTTGAACGCGGAGCAAAACCTTTACAACGCGATCGCCAACTACGCCGAAGCCCGTTACGACTATGTGGTGAACTTGCTTTCGCTGCGCCAGCAGGCCGGGCGCCTGGACGTCGACGCCATCGAGGAAGTCAACGCGTGGTTAACCGGCGATGAGGTGAACTTTATCTTGCCCGAGAATGACGGCGACGACCGTTATGACAGCGCTCTCGACATCGGTGCTCCGCCCCAGCCTGGCAGTTAATGGCTGCCAGTGGGGGATGACCCAGGTGCGCACGTGCTACCAGCCGACTTTTAAAAGATACATGGGAACTCAACGTATGAAGAAAATGATTCACTCACCGCGAGCGAGTCTAGTGACGCTGATAGCCGCGCTAGCACTCACGGCCTGTGGTCAAGAGGAAGCGGAGGCACCTCAGGAAGGTGCTCAGCAGGAATCCCCACCTCATAAAGTCGAAGTGGTTGAAATGTCGCGTCAGGACATACCGCTGGATAAATCCTACCCTTCCTTACTCCGCAGCGATGATGAAGTCACCCTGGTGGCGCGTGTGAATGGCTTTCTGGAAGAGCGCCACTTCGAGCCCGGCCAAATGGTCGAAGAGGGCGATCGGCTCTATACCATCGAACCGGATCTTTACCAAGCAACCGTTAACCAGCGTGAAGCTGACCTGCAAAGCGCACGGGCTGAGCTTTCCCGCGCCCAGCGTGATGCGCAACGTTTCGAGCAACTACTCAGCCAAAACTCGGTGAGCCGCCAGCAGTACGACCAAGCGCTGGCTGACCAGCGCGTCGCCCAGGCAAGCGTAGCGCAGGCAGAGGCGGCATTAACTAGCGCTAACCTGGACTTGGGGTATTCACAAGTTACTGCACCTGTCTCTGGAATGATCGGTTTAAGCCAAATTAATGTGGAAAATTTGGTCACTTCCGGTACCGAGCTGGCCACGATTACACCACTAGATCCGTTAGAGGTGCGTTTTCAACTGCCTCAGCGCGATGCCTTTGAGCTGCGTCGCCAACTGAGCAATGGCACTGAACCATCGGATATTCGTGCTCGTTTGAGCATACCTGGTGTCAGCGGAGGTGGCGATTCTGAGCTAGAAGGGTACTTAGACTTTCTGGGCTCTAGCGTTGATCGAGACACCAGCACCGTGCAAGCCGCTGCGACGTTTGAAAACCCTGACGCTACCGTACTGCCGGGCCAATTTGTGCGCGTACGTCTTGACGGCTTGAAGCGTTTTGACGTAATGGCGGTGCCAGAGATAGCGGTGACGCAAGGCCTAATGGGCCCCCAGGTGTTTGTCCTGGATGAAGAGAATAAGGCTCGTGAGAAAACTATCTCACTGGGTGAGATAGCGGGGCCGTGGCAGATCATTCGTGACGGCCTGGAGCCGGGTGACCGGGTAATTGTCGGTGATCCAGCCGGTTTAGAGCCAGGCATGACGATTGATCCACAGTCGTTTGATGGCAACGCGGAGGCTGTTAACGAAGGTGTCGAGCAAGAAGAGGCGGAAGAACAGGCCGAGGCGGCTCAAGCAATGGAAGAGGGGGCTGCCGATGGCCAGCCCGCTGAAGGAGAAGAGGGTGCACCATAATGAACTTCTCTAATTTTTTCATCAGCCGCCCGATATTTGCCACAGTGTTGGCGATTATCGTGACGCTAGTGGGCGTGATGTCGATGCGCATTCTGCCTATTGAGCAGTATCCCAGCGTAGTGCCGCCCACCGTGTCGGTTCAGGCGACGTTCCCTGGAGCGGATGCGGAAACCGTCGCACAAACGGTGGCGGCCCCAATCGCGGAGGCCATCAACGGCGTTGAGGATATGCTGTACATGACCTCTAACAGCGCTGATAACGGCAGTATGAGCCTGAGTGTTGCTTTCAATATCGGTACCGATGGCGATATCAATACCATCAACGTCAACAACCGGGTGCAAGGGGCGCTGTCGCAGTTGCCTGAAGCCGTCCAGTCCCAAGGTGTTACTGTTTCGCTACGTTCTGACTCTATTTTGATGTTATTAGCGTTGACCTCACCGGACGGCGACTACAACAACGTCTATATGCAGAACTACGCCACCCTGAACGTGCTTGACGCACTGCGCCAAGTGCCCGGGGTAGGTAACGCCGAAGTACTAGGCGGCGGCGAGTTTGCCATGCGTATCTGGATGGATCCGGATAAGTTGGCACAGTACGACCTGACGCCCAGCGAAGTGGCCAGTGCGATCAGGGCGCAAAATACCGAGATTCCGGCGGGTAGCCTTGCTTCTACGCCTCAGAGTGAACCGCGCGCCTACACCTATACCATGACCGCAGGCGGTCGACTGAATGATGTCGATGACTTCCGTGAGATTTACTTACGTACCAATAGCGACGGTTCATCACTACGTTTGGAAGACGTTGCACGTATCGAACTGGGGGCATCTTTTTACGGTATCGACGCGCGGTTGAACGGTTCCACCATGACGCCGATTATTATCAATCAACAGCCTGGGGCTAATGCCTTAGCAACGGCTAATGCTGTGCGCGCGACGATGGATGATCTGGAAAGCCGCTTCCCTCCAGGGCTTGAATATGTCTCCCCTTACGACACCACGCTGTTTATTGATGCTTCGGTAGAGACGGTGATTAAGACGTTTATTGAAGCCTTCCTGATCGTTATCGTCATTCTGTTTATCTTCCTGCAGAACTGGCGCTTTACGGTGATCGCCATGTCGGTCGTGCCCGTTGCGGTGGTGGGGACGTTTGCCGGCTTTTACCTGTTTGGGTTTTCGATCAACCTGCTAACGCTGTTTGCCTTGGTGCTCTCGATAGGGATAGTGGTCGATGATGCCATACTAGTGGTGGAAAACGTCGAACGCGTGCTGAGTGAAGAGGATGACATCAGCGTAATGGATGCCACCATCCGAGCGATGAAAGAAGTCGGTGGGCCGGTTATTGCGACCTCACTGATTATGGCGGCGGTGTTTGTTCCAGTGGCTTTCTTGGGTGGCTTCACGGGGCAGATTTATCAGCAGTTTGCGATTACCGTGGCGATATCGGTAGCCCTCTCGGCGGTAATGGCGTTGACCTTTACGCCTGCTCTGTCAGCGATTTTTATCAAGCATAAAATTGCCGGCGCCGGACAGTCTAAGTTCAAGCGTGCCTTGCATACCCCGCTACGCCTGTTTGACCGCATGTTTGCAGGTATTACTGCGGCCTATATGTGGGTAGTAAAGGGCTTAGTGCGTTTTTGGGTGTTAGCGTTAGCGTTAACGATAGCTACAGGGGCGGGCTCTTTCTGGTTATATGCCAATACGCCTTCAACGCTGGTACCCGAGACTGATCAGGGCATCGTGTTAGTGAGCGTTTCGCTGCCGGATGCGGCCTCACTTGACCGTACCCAGCGCTATATGGAAAAACTCAGTGCTGAGGTTGAAGCAATTCCCGGTGTGGAATACTCCTCGGCTATTGCCGGTTACGATATTCTCTCAGGCGCTGTTAATACTGCGCGCGGGATTATGTTCGTCAATATGCATCCCTGGGCAGAGCGTGATCTGACGGCTAGCGATCTCGTAGGCCAAATTATGGGTTTGGGCGCGAGTATTGATGGTGGCTCCGCAATGGCCTTTAACGTGCCGCCCATTATGGGGCTTTCGACGACGGGCGGTTTTACCGGTTATTTGCAGTCTTTTGAAGGGGCAACGCCGCGGGAGCTGTACGAAGCGTCGCTGCAAATTATGCAGCAGGCTAACCAGCACCCTGCGTTAAGTCGGGTTTTCACCACCTTCAATGTCAATGTACCCTCTTACCGGGCTAACATCGACCAGCAGAAAGCGCTGAGTTACGGCGTTGGGCTTGAAAACATTAACTCAGCCCTGGCCAATACGTTTGGTAACGGCTTTGTGAACTACTTTAGCTATCAAAATCGTAACTTCCAGGTGTACCTGCAAAACGAGGATGAATTCCGTAAAACGCCGGAGGACGTGAGCCGCGTTTATGTTCGCGGCGGTAATGGCGAGCGTATTCCGCTTTCGGAGTTTGTCGAGCTTGAGCGTCAAACGGGACCAGCCGTGGTATCGCGCTTCGGTGTTTATGCCGGTGCACAGTTCCAGGGTAACCCGGCTGAGGGCTATAGTTCCGCTCAGGCTATTGAAGCGATGGAGCAGGTGGTCCAAGAAACACTAGGAACTAACTGGGGAATGGGCTGGACCGGTACGGCTTACCAAGAAGCAAACCTGGGTAATGCCGCGACCCTTGCCATCGTCTTTGGGATGTTGATGGTATTCCTGATTCTAGCGGCTCAGTATGAAAGTTGGTCGTTACCGCTGGCGGTTCTGACCGCGACGCCCTTTGCCTTCCTGGGCGGTATTGGTGGGATCGTGCTGCGTGGGCTGGACACCAGTGTGTATGTGCAAATCGGTATGTTGGTGGTGGTTGGGCTGGCTGCGAAGAACGCTATCCTGATTGTCGAATTCGCCGAGCTTCAGCGTAAAGAGCAGGGTAAGTCGATACGTGAAGCGGCTATTATTGCTGCTGAACTGCGTTTTCGCCCCATCGTCATGACTTCGCTGGCCTTTATCTTTGGTACGTTACCGTTGGCCCTGGCGACCGGCGCCAGCGATGTGAGCAGCCATCACATCGGTACGACAGTCGCCATGGGGATGTTCTCGGTAGCGACCTTGGGGAGCCTGTTTATACCCAGCTTCTACGCCATGATTGCAACGGCCTCTGACTGGCTGGGGCGTAAGATGAAAGGGGATAAGCGACACTCCTCGCAACCGGCGCTAGAGCAGGATCAGCACTAATCGTTAGCGATAATAAAGAGTGACAACAGACGGGTATCTCCTTTGGGAGGTACCCGTTTTTTTATCCCCATGACCGGGGCAATACAGCACTGGCGCCCTAAAGCTAACCTAGACTAAGCTGACAAATATAATACATTGCCGGCTAAGTACCGGGTGAGGAGGACGCCATGAATGAACTACTGCACGCCGCCACGTTATTTCCGAGCATTGTGTTTACGTTTTTACTCGGTCTTTTAGCGCTCTACTGGCTATTGGTCATCATTCGTTTGGCGCCTTTGGAGCTGTTCGAGCGCGACAGTTTGAAAGAGGATCATTTGGCAAGCACGCTGGTCTCTCTTGGCTTCGCAGGGGTGCCGACGACGCTGGCCTTAACGGTGATCTTGGCCATTGCCGCGGTACTGGCACTGGCCATTGAAATGCTCGTGCTGCGTTGGTTGCCACTTGGCTTGATACGCATCCCGGTGGGGGTGCTGGTGCTATGGGGCAGCTTGGTCATTGCTTCGCCCGTGGCGGCAGCGCTTTGCCATGCACTACATCGTGGGCTGCACCGTTATCGTCCTTTTACACGGCGGTGTTTGCTGGGGCAAACGGTGGTCGTGAGAGAGCGCCAAGGGCAGGGCGAACAGGCCTTCGCGATGATCGATAATGAGCCGAACAGCAGCGTAAAACTGCTCAGTAAGCGCGATGCATTGCCGGTGCAGGGCGAGCGTCGGGTCTTGGTGAAGTACTTGCCTGAAGAAGGGGCTTATCGCAGTGTCAGCGAACAAGAGTACCTTGAGACGCGAGTTCGTTTGAATAAACTACGCTTAAGCCAGAAAAAACGCCATTCCAACCACTACTCAACCTCTCACTAAGGGCTACTTCCACCATCGCCGCCACAGCTGGGCTAGCCATTGCAACATGCTTTTCCCCATGTGCTGCCCGCCAGTGGCGGTTTGCGCTGTGCCACCAGCCATGTCCGGGGGTGGTGCAGAACGCTTTAAAAAATGGCGAATAGGGTCCACCTGGGCAGGTTTATCGAGCATTGGCGCGTGGCCGCAATGAGGCACCGTCAACGTGACCAGCGTTGGCTGTGCTTCGGCCATGCGGGGCAGTGTTTCGGCATCTAGCAGGGTCGATTCTTCGCCGCGGATGACCATCACCGGGCAGCGAATGCTCGCCCAGTCGGCCCAGGTATCCCGCGGCGTGTCATGTACGAATTGCTCGCCGATACGCGGATCGAAGTGATAGGTCCAACGCCCGTCGGGTAGCCGACGGGCGCTGTTGAGTGCTAATGCACGCCAATCGGACGCCTTGGTGATACCAAAGCCCGCGTAATGGTGAGTGAGCTCTTGCTGGAGTTCGCTAAACGTCGAGAAGTGGTGGGTAACGCCAAAGTAGCTGGAAAGGGCAATCAGCCCCTGCTGGTTCAGTTCTGGCCCAACATCGTTCAGGATTAAACGCGAAATTCGCCCGCTATGCTGTGGGTCGGCCGCGATCAACATGCCCAGCAGGCCGCCCATCGAAGTGCCCAGCCAATCCACCCGTTCGAGTTGAAAGTGGTCCAGAAGCGCGATGGCAACCGTGACATAGTGGCTATAGAGGTAGTCGTGTGCCGGAAATAGCGACCAGCTCGATAACCCGCGGCCTGGCGTATCCGGGGCAAGAATGCGCCATTCACTGCCGAGTTCCTGGGCCAACGCATCAAAGTCCCCGCCGTGACGAGCAAGCCCGTGCCAGGCGACAAGCGTGCGAGTGGCGGAAGGGTTCCAGATGCGAACGGCGACTTCTAATTCGCGTACGCGGACAAACTCCAGGACATCCATAGTGTGCTCTATTTGGCTAGCTATAGCCCAGTAGTAGCATACTTGCTGCATTGCAGCGAGAGTGGAGAGGGAGGTTTAACGTTGCATCATACGAATAGAGGTATCGATTAACTCACCACCACACGCTCGAATGGAAAAAGCTTCAGGATTACGCAGCCAATCGTGGAAAAGCCCTCCTAGCATGGATTGCATCAATCGAGTGGCGACTTCCGGGCTTAAGTCATCGCGCAGCAGTTGCTGCTCTTTCGCCAATACAAACACGGCCAGCATTTCCTGGAAACACTCATTGCCAATCTCTTCCTGCATATCCAGCGGGTTAATGTCGCTGAAGAACTCGCAGCGGTGTAGCAAGATCGACAATATGCGCTGGTAAGAGGGTTGTTCAAGGCGCACCAAGCCTGCATGACAGGCAAGCCGGATAGACTCTAGCGGCGATAGCTCGGCGTCCACTTTATCCACTTCATCCATCAAGGATTGAAAGGGCATGCGCACCTGTTCGACCAGGGCCATGAACAGATCGCCTTTATTCTTGAAATGCCAGTACACGGCACCGCGGGTGAGGCCCGCATGGCGAGCAATTTGCTCAAGCGATGTGCGTGCCACGCCTTTGGCAAAAAATACCTCTTCTGCAGCTTCAAGCAGCGCTTCGCGAGTAGCAGCCGCTTCAGCTTTGGTCTTTCTTGCCATGGAAACGCAACCTCATAATCGACTCTGTATGGTCACATTTTAACCTAAGCGAAAGATTATTTACATTCAAAACTGTATGGATAAGAGACGAAGCCCATAACGTGCATTAACAAATTCGTCATTTGGGGAGTGACAGCGTATAAACAGGCAATGACACTAAGCATAGATCGCACTAACGTCGCGGAAATAACCGATTAAAATACAGGACATAACCCATGGCGCGAGCTCCCTTTCAACTGGGCGAACATACCATTATGCCCGGCCAACGCTTACAAGTGGATGTGCCCGTGGCGCGCTTATACACCCACACGCCGCTGCATATTCCAGTCGAAGTGGTGCATGGCCGTAAAGATGGCCCGGTGATGCTGGTGTGTGGTGGCATTCACGGCGATGAGATCAACGGGGTGGAAATTGTTCGCCGTGTGCTGCGCGCGAAAGCGATCAACAGCATTCGCGGTACCCTGATCGCCGTACCGGTGGTCAATGTCTTTGGCTTCTTACAGCAAACACGCTACTTACCCGATCGGCGCGATCTCAATCGCTGCTTTCCCGGCAGCGAATCCGGCTCGCTAGGTGGGCGGATTGCCGCGCTGTTCCGTGAGCAAATCGTCGATTACGCCACCCACATTATCGACTTACACACCGGCGCCATTCATCGCACCAATCTGCCGCAAATCCGTGCCCAGCTGCGCCCCGGCAGTGAAACCGAGCGCATGGCCGATGCGTTTGGAGCGCCCGTGGTACTCAATGCTGAGTTGCGTGAAGGCAGTCTTCGCCATTACGCCCAGACCCGCGGCATTCCGGTATTAACCTATGAAGCAGGCGAAGCGCTGCGCTTCGATGAGTGGGCCATTGCCCCCGGCGTTCGTGGCGTGCTGCGCGTCATGCGACGTTTAGGCATGCTCACCGGCGAGCAGCGCCGCCGCACGCCAGCCCCGGCCGAACTGGCCAATGGTTCAAGCTGGGCGCGTGCGCCGATCGACGGTATTTTACGCCCCAAGGTGCGCCTGGGCGCGCGAGTGGCCAAAGGCGAGGTGCTAGGCAAAGTGGCCGACCCTTTTGGCAACGACGAGGGCGAAGTGCGTGCCGTCGCCGACGGTATCGTGATTGGGATGAGCCGTTTACCGTTGGCCAACGAAGGTGAGGCGCTGTTTCATATTGCCCGCTTTGACGAAATTGAAGAGGCCGAAACAGCCGTCGAAAGTTTTAACTCCAGTTTGGTGCCGCCGCCTGATTCGTTCTACTAAACCGCATCCATAAGTAAAAACTATCGATTCAATAGGTAAGTGATAGCCTTCTCGAATGGCAAGTTAGCGCCTCGTTGACTATAACTATGATGGGCTTTGTAAGCGGCTACTAAAATGATAACAAAAGATAAACAGCCAAGCTTTCATCGTACTAGAACGAGTGGCGGCAACACGCCACGTCTACCGTGACATGGAGGAAAAGCGATGACGAGCGATAATACGAAACACACTACAACGGATGCGGGCATACCGGTCACCAGTGATGAGCACTCCCTTTCAGTAGGCCCCGATGGGCCGATCGTTCTACATGATCACTACTTGATGGAGCAGATGGCGGTCTTTAACCGGGAAATGATTCCGGATCGTCAGCCCCATGCAAAAGGCAGCGGCGCCTTTGGTCACTTCCAAGTAACGCACGACGTTAGCCAATACACCAAGGCGGATTTCCTCCAGCCGGGTAAAAAAACCGAGATGTTGGCGCGCTTTTCGACGGTGGCCGGTGAGTCGGGTAGCCCGGACACTTGGCGGGACCCGCGTGGCTTCTCGCTGAAGTTCTACACTGAAGAGGGCAACTTCGACATGGTGGGTAACAATACCCCCGTGTTCTTTGTGCGCGATCCGCTCAAATTCCAGCACTTTATCCACTCACAAAAGCGTCGAGCGGATAACGGCTTGCGTGATCACGATATGCAGTGGGACTTCTGGACGCTTTCGCCGCAATCTGCCCACCAGGTAACCTGGCTAATGGGCGATCGCGGTATTCCCGCCAGCTGGCGCCACATGAACGGCTATTCCAGCCATACCTATATGTGGGTAAACGCTGAAGGCGAGCGTTTCTGGGTGAAGTACCACTTCAAAACGGACCAGGGCATTAAGTGCATGACCCAGGAGCAGGCCGACAAGATGGCGGGCGCGGATGCCGATTACCATCGTCGCGACCTGTTCGATGCCATCAAACGCGGCGATCACCCCACCTGGACGTTACAAGTTCAGATCATGCCGTTCGAAGATGCCAAGACCTATCACATCAACCCCTTCGATTTGACCAAGGTATGGCCGCACGCCGACTACCCGCTGCATGAAGTGGGTAAGATGACGTTGGATCGCAACCCCGTCGATTTCCATAGCCAAATCGAACAGGCCGCGTTCCAGCCCAGCAACTCGGTACCGGGCACCGGTTTCTCGCCGGATAAAATGCTGTTGGCGCGGGTCATCTCCTACGCTGATGCGCACCGCGCGCGTTTAGGGGTGAACTACCAACACATCCCCGTTAATGCGCCCAAGACCCCGGTGAACAGCTACAGCCAGGGTGGTCAGATGCGTATTAACCACTCCACCGACCCGGTGTATGCACCCAACAGCAAAGGGGGCGCACACGCCAACCCGGCAAAGTACCCGGAAGACGCGGTATGGGAGACGGACGGCGAGCTGGTTCGCGCTGCCTACACGCTGCGCTCGGGCGATGGCGATTTCAACCAAGCCAATGACCTGGTCAATAAGGTGATGGATGACGCTGCCCGCGACCGCTTGGTCAACAACATCGTGGGCCACGTTTCCGACGGTGTTGAAGAGCCGGTACTGTCACGCGTATTCGAGTACTGGAAAAACGTCGACCAAACGATTGGCGAGCGTGTCGAGCAGGGCGTAATGGCGAACCGCCGCGAAAACGGTTAGTAAGCCTACGCGACTAGGAAGACAAACCCGCTACCTTGCGTAGCGGGTTTTTTTATACGACGCACTTATACAAAGCACTTATACAACGAACTTATGCAACGCACTCGGGTTCGTTCACCAAGCTAAGCGCGTCATCAAATAGGCGCAATCCTGCGCCTTCTTTATGCGCGTGTTCCGACAAATGACGCCGAAAACGCCGGCCGCCGGGGCAACCCTGAAACAGGCCCAGCAGGTGGCGGGTAATATGGTTCAGCTTCGCGCCTTCATCCAAGCGCTGCTGAATATAGGGCCTAAAAGCCTTTGCGGCATCCAAGCGGCTTGTCGCCGGGCCTTGCTCTCCAAACAGCTGTTCATCGACACCAGCGAGCAGCCATGGGTTTTGATACGCCTCACGCCCCACCATCACGCTATCCACATGGGTGAGCTGTTCACGGCACTCATCAAGCGTTTTAATGCCGCCGTTAATACCGATATGTAGCTCGGGCCGGCTCTGCTTCAAACGATGAACGCGGGGGTAATTGAGCGGTGGCACATCGCGGTTCTGCTTGGGCGACAACCCCTGCAGCCACGCCTTACGGGCGTGAACGGTAAACACCTCGCAGCCTGCATCCGCGACGATCGCGATAAACCGCTCGAGGTCAGCGTCTTCATCCTGATCATCAATGCCAATACGGCACTTCACCGTGACCGGAATAGATACCACAGCCTGCATCGCCCGCACGGCATCAGCTACCTTTTCGGGGTAACCCATCAAGCACGCGCCAATCATATTGTTCTGCACGCGGTCGCTTGGGCAGCCGACATTCAGGTTCACCTCATCATAGCCCCACGCCTCGGCAATCGCCGCGCACTCCGCCAGCTCACCGGCATTGCTACCGCCCAACTGCAGCGCCAGCGGATGCTCCACCTCGTTGTAACCCAAAAAGCGCTCACGAGGCGTCCCGTGCAAAATCGCACCGGTAGTGACCATCTCGGTATACAGCAGCGTCCGCTTGGTTAAGGTGCGTGCGAACGCTCTGTAGTCTCTCGTAGTCCAGTCCATCATGGGCGCCACAGAAAAAAGCCGCCCACGATCTGCACTGTTTTCTTTAAGTAAATTAGTCATTTAATAACACTGTTGGCTGCACTGAAGGCAGCCATATTGCCTCTTAAAACCGTCATTAACGCACCTGATGTACCCACAGTGTACCAAGCAGCGGGAATGGCTGATGTCTCAAAAAAACGTGTACACCTTGCGAGCTTTCTCACAGGTAGCGTGTTGTATGTGCGCCATTGTACGTAAGAAAGGGCGTACAGCACATAGCAGGGTCGTTGCCATAGCGATTACGTCGCAGATCAGGTTGGGTATCACTGAGCAATGCCATGAAATAGCGCTGTAAATGTGCCTTAGGAGAATGGTGCTAGCCGTACTGTTGGGTTAGGCTTTCTTAAGGTTAGTAAATGATTGGTACAAATGCCGCGACCCGAAACAGGAAGGCGTGTATTTGTTGCTTGTCAGTGGCGAGCGCTGGATCAAACATATGCAGCGCCTGGCGGGCGGCGCGCTGTAACTGATTAGCGATAACGAGCACTACCAGCCGGAAATGATCAAGCCGCAGAATATGATGCATGATGTGGAGATTCTAGAGCGGTGTAAGATTCGGATTGGGCGAGTTGTTTAATTATTATTTAAGGGTACAAGATGCATTCTATTTCGCTTTATCATTTGAGAGCTTATAATTCCAATAGGAAGTATAGTGATGGAACTCACTACGCCCCTCTAGACGATGCCAATGGGAAAGATTTAGTAAATGTTTTCAAGAAATATGTTAGTTCTTTGGTAAAGAAAGATTTTAAAAGAGATGAAAGTGAAAAGTCAGTTTTATCTTTTATGCCTTTTAATGAAAGTGCGTTAGGCCGATGTGTGTGGGGCGTTGTTAATACTGGTAACTATGGAGTTAAAGGCTCCATTAGGGATGCCACAACAGGCGACTTGAAATATAGCAAAGACCCTGATGATGCTGATATTAAAGAACGTTTCTATCTTTTGTTTTCACCTTCTGGAAAAAACGAAGCTATTGTGGTTTTACATGGTATTAGTGGCGATGGTATAAAATCACTTCTTCACAAGGATCTAGGTGAAAGCTTTAAAAAAGAGACAGGGTTAACTCTGCAGTTTAACCCTGTGACTTATGAAAAAGCGGTTCAGCAATGGATGGATGCAGAGGTTAAGGCAGTTAAGGCAGTTGGTTTTTTACCATACTCTGATAAGACAGATGTTCTTAAGGGAATGGGACACAAACATTCTGAATTGGTTTTGAAGCCAAAGCGTAAAGGAACTTTTGGCAAGCTGTCAAAATTTAAAAAAGGACAGAGATCCGATGCTGTCGAGTTTCTAGAAACTCATTGTAAAGACCTTAAAGCTGTAGTCGAAATGGACGGAAAGCAACGGGTGTTCAGGATAGGCGGAACTAGACAAAACCCGGTTTTTAAGCTTGACTTAGATGATTGTGTGACAGTTGATGATGGCGTGCCTGATTTTGATGAAATGTATGATTGGGTGGTAGAAGTTGTAAACGAGCTCTGTACACGTGTTTATCCCGGGCAAAAGGTAAAGCTATGTCCAGCAAGATAAATGTAGGTTATATAGTTAAGCAGCATTTTAATACTTTACGAGACGCATCTAGTGGTAGGATGTCTCTAATGGATATCGTGGTCTTTATATTCCTTCCAGTCATTTTTGGAGGGCTTGTTTTTATTGGCCAGGGATTGTCTAAAGATATTTTTTCTTTATCAGTAAATTTTGGGGCTATTTCTACAGCGCTTTTAATGAGTGTTCTAGTTCTTGTATATGACCAGGAGTCAAAGATAAATCTAAGTATGAAAGCGCAGCCTGATATGGAAGATAATTATGAAGCTAAGCTTTCAGTGCTTGCTGATTTGTATCAAAATATTTGCTATACAATTGTTGCTTCGATTTGTCTTGTTATTTTTTCTGTCATTGGAATGGCTTTTTTTGATGAGTGCATGGGAGATATGGCTCATCTTCTATTTTCTCTTTCTTCAGCATTCGTTGCTTTTTTGTTTTCGAATATTGTTATTACTATGTTAATGGTGATCAAACGCTTTCATGCACTGCTTACACATTAGTTTTTTAAAGATAATTATCTTTTAGTTACTTATAGTCAGTGTGGCTTATTTAAAATAGGTAATATAAAATGCGATAGTGACATCGCTATTTCTTTGTCCTGCTAGTCCAGTTGTTACGAGGGATCTAATTAGAATCTGTTACATGGAAGCTCTATTTAGCCGCACCCTCATACGTATACGCCACCATCAACCCATCCCATTTCGTCGTATAAAACGGGTTTCGGTTCGCGTATCGTAGGTGCTAGGGGGCGTTCTTTGCCTGTAGGCCCAGGTGTACCGCGTCCTTACCCATCTTTTCGTTCAGCGCGTCCATGGTGCCCATTAGCTTTTGGCTGCACTGCTGTCGGTTTTCATCGATAAGATCAATCAGCATCACGCCCGCTCTCTTGCAGCCATGCCTGAGCAAGCATAAATGAAATTCTTTGCTACGCTGGGGGTGTCGCCATGAAGGAGGCGGCAGCGGCCCCAAGGGTTTAGGGGCAATTTCATTGGATGAACGAGGTGCTTAATGGCTAATTTTACACAAACGAACATGAGCCTGGATCACTACGATTGGGACGCAGCGCCTAGCGATGATCCACGCGTTACGGGTGAGCCTGACAGCACGCTATTTAACCGCCAGCAGGGTTATGAAGTGCTTTATATGCTGAACACGGTGCTGTCCGCTTCCGCTCCCATTACGGCGCTTCACAAGGGTGAAGAGATGATCCGGGATGAGTTGCCGAGTGATACACGCGAGCAGTTGGACGTGAAGAAGTGGCTTGATCAACGCCTGTAATCGACTGATCGCAGGCAGCGTTAACTATTAACGCTCGATAGATGCAAAAAGCCCCGGCCATAAAAATGGCCGGGGCATTTTTTGGCTACGCCGCTGTCGGCGATGGGCAGCCCAACGGCGGCTGTTATATCAATCGTGCAAGCAAAAGCCTTTTGTTAACGTAAGGCTTCGGTCATTGTTAGGCCGGGCTATTTGGTGAGTGCTGGTTAATCATCTTCAGACTTTGTTACCTGGGCTTCTGTCTCTTCTTCAGGGTCTTCTTCAACGTGCTTAATTCGTGGCGCTGGGGCTACCCAGGCTTTCAAATATTGGCCTGCATAGCGATAGAAGTCTGGAACAATTTTTTCAAGATGCTCAATGAAAACTCGGTTACCTGAGAATTTTCCACCCAAGTCTAGTGATGTAAATACTTCAAAGTAAACAGGCAGTGAGTCTGTGTTTTCTGCATCTAAAATAACTGGGTTTTGACGCACTTCTTCAAGAGGCTTATCGGTATCCATAGCTTGGCCTTTGCGGATAGCTTTTACTCTAATTGCTGGCCCCTTATCGCTAGTGGGTAATTGGCGTGTGAGCCAATTGATTTTTGCTGAGCTGCTTTTCTTATCTTTAGGTGCTTCAAGCCGCATGCTGCATGTGATCGATTTGCGCGCAATGTCGACGGTGACTAACAGGTCAGCAGCGGCATTAGGAATGGCAATGGTGCTGGAGAGAAGGTGCTCTGAAGCTAATTTGTCGCAATCATCAGTGAGGCGCTGCTTAGGTTCATTGCGATGAGTTCTAGGAAGCTTAACTTCGACCTTTTCTCCGACCAATGGCCACATTTGAAGGCAAAGCTCACGTTGTTCCTGGTGCCAGCTACTGACTGTCTTCAATACCTCATCAGAGCTTTTGTTAAGTTTGGAGTTATTAAAGGCGCTTTGTACCACCGTCTTCCACTCGGCGTTCATGCTGGTAAACCCGGTCTTGCCGCTACTTGGATCTTCTAAATACTTCACCACTTCATGCAGAATGAACCTTTGATCTTGGCTTTCTATTTTGTCCTGAGTTAAGAGCAGCTGAGCCATCGTAACGATATATGTCCATGACCAATGAAAAATCTCAATCGAGCGCAAGTTCTTCTTGGGTATGGAAACGGGATGGTGGGTTGGTAACGCTACAAACTGGTTGGTGATGGTTATCACAGCATCAATGCCGTGTTCCTTGGCTTGTTTGATATATTTTAGTAGCTGCTCTTCTCCAACGGTCTCACTACCTACTTTTGCTTCGATTAGAGCATGCCATTTTTTACGACCTGTATCTAAGACAATGAGGCCATCAGGTCTATCGTCAGGCCCCTTTTTTTTGGCCATGGTTTCGTCTTTGAAAACTATTTCAGTCCAGGCTTCAAGCTTTGTACGGGCTCCGACACGCAAGTTGATTGATTGAAGCATCGCTTTACGAAACTCGTATACCGACATGAGTGCTGCCAACAGTATCGAGGTTGCTCGTTCCTCTTTTTTACTGTCAGCCAGAGTGGGAATTAAGCGGGCATATTTACCTTGTGATGTGTAATCGGGGCGAGTTTCGCTCATGTGGCCTCCTAGATTGTTTTAATTAATCAATCCACAAGAGCGAAATTTACTTTGAATGTCAATCGTAAGCTTTAAACGTGAAGGCCGTTCATGGGCGTGTTCACGAAATAGCTCATGCCGTAAACACCGCATACACCATCTGTAGCGCTAGTCCCATCAACATAAACGCGAACACGCGCTTGAGCAGGGCGACGGGCAGTTTATGGGCGAGCTTGGCACCGATAGGAGCGGTTAGGATGCTAAATGGCGCCATGAGTAGGAACGCGGGCAGATAAACATAGCCTAATGCGGCACTTGGCAGCCCGGCGGTACTCCAACCATTGATGATGTAACCCAGCGCGCCGGCGACGGCAATAGGTAGCCCTACGGCGGCGGAGGTGCCAATCGCGCGGGGCAGCTTGACGTTGCACCAGGTGAGAAAGGGCACCGTGAGCGAGCCCCCGCCAATGGCCACCAGGGCGGAAATGCCGCCGATGCCCAGGCCCACACCGCTTACCCCAAGCGGGCCGGGTAGGCCGCGGCTGGGTTTGGGCTTGATATTTGCCAACATCTGGAGTGACATTAGCACCATAAAACAGGCAAAAAAGATCGCTAGGCTGCGGGTAGGTAGAAGGGCGGCGATAAAGGTGGCTAAAAAGGTGCCGATTAAAATACCGGGGGTAATGAACCGGACGATGTCCCAGCGCACTGCCCCGTGCCGGTGGTGGGAAAGCAGGCTGGCCGTTGAGGCGGGAATGATCGCGGCCATGGCCGTCCCCAACGCCAGGTGGGCGAGGTGCTCATGGGGAACGCCTTGAAGGACGAACAGGGAGGTGAGAATCGGCACCATGATGCCGCCGCCGCCAATGCCCAATAATCCCGCCATTAAACCCACAAAACCGCCCAAGGCGATGTAAGCCAACCACCAGATAATGTCCAAATCCGCTGCTCCTCATGTGTCTTGTTAGCACGATAAGCACATTGTACCGGAAGCGACAGGTGCCGCGGGCCCAAAGTCGAGTATTCCACTGTGGTGGTGGCTAGGCAGTGGTAAGCTGCAGGACAAGTAATATTTCGGAGATCGTATGCGCAATGTAATAGGCGGTTTTAGTATTTTGATAATGGTCGTTGCGCTAATGGCCGGCTGCGGGGAAATGGAGGAGCCCAGTACCGAACCGGCTTCCTCTGCTCAATCGGCCCCTACCCCTGAAGACCCGGTCAGTGAATCAGAAATCGATGAAGTGGAAGTAGAGCCATTGGTGGTCGATATATCGACGCGGGTAGCGCTGCGCAGCGACCGTCGCTTAATGGTAGAGGGCGAAAGCAACTTACCTGATGGCACTCAATTGCGCATTGTGGTGGAACGGGAAATTAGCCGCGTGCGCTGGCAGGCACGTACACAGGTAGAGAATGGCCAGTTTGCGGCCGGCCCGTTCGGTTCCGGAAGTGGTTTGCCCGATGGCGGTTACGATGTTCGCGTAGAAGTCTCGGAAGGCAGCGTGCAGCCAGTCGCCGTGCAGGCGCGTATTGGCCACGAGGGCCAGCACCTGGCGGGAGAGCTTGTTAGCCAATCCCGCCATGGGCTGGGCCAGGTGGCCACCTACTCACAGCGTTTCTTGGTGGGGAGTGAGCCTAGACGAACGCGTGACCAGGTGGAGGTGCTAGAGAGTCCGGGGAGGTAGACGCTTTAGGCAGGATGCCAATGGGCTAACAGTACTGCATGAATCGAGGTGTCGCTGGGGGCTTTGGCGAAGTGCTCGATGACGAAGCGATCGTCACGCTGCACCACGTAGTGGCCCGCTTTGTGAAACACATGGGTAGGCCCGAGCAACAGTAAGTCACCGGCGTTAACGGGCGAAAAATCTGTTCCTTTGGCGGGGGTTGCCATGACGCAGGGTGCTTTCCAGTCAATATTCAACGGCAAATGGCTGGGCACTTTAATAGTGGTTGCCTGTACCTGTTCCCAGGGGAGGGGGCCGGTATGGGTCAACGTTAATAGCTCGGGTGCGCTATCACCTTCCAGTAGGGTCGCCAGTGAGCAATCCAGGGCGTCAGCGAGCGCAACGAGGCGTTCGTGACCGATCTGTTTGATCGCCCCTGATTCCCAATAAGATATGGTGACATCTGACACGCCAACTTTGCGGGCCAAGGCCGCTTTGTTGAGCTTGGCCCTAAGCCTCAGTTGCTTGATACGTGAGCCTAGCGATTCCATTTCGTCATCCTGATAATGAGCTCAAAAGCTCGTGAATGTCTTCCACTATCATCATCTCTATCAATCCCAATAGTGGCGCTACGTAGGTACGTTATTAGCCTAGCTAAACCTTGGGAGTTGCGCCCAAGGGGTTGCTACAGAGCCATACTAAGCGATTGTGCTTTAGCGCGCATTAGTGGACAAATAACGTTGAGTTAATTTCTCTGACGCTTTCTCACGCCAGTTGTTCCCTGTGAGGCGCTGTTGGTTGCGCCTAAGGTGCGTATAATATCGCCATGCATTTTTGCCAATAGGACGTTTTCATGACCGTACGTACTCGCATTGCGCCTTCGCCGACAGGGGACCCCCACGTTGGTACGGCCTACATCGCCCTTTTTAATCTTTGCTTTGCGCGTCTGCATGGCGGCCAGTTCATTCTGCGTATTGAAGACACGGATCGGCTGCGCTCGACGCCTGAATCGGAACAGATGATTCTCGATTCATTGAGCTGGCTGGGGCTGGAGTGGGACGAAGGCCCAGACGTGGGCGGCCCTCACGGCCCGTACCGGCAGAGCGAGCGTGGCGATATTTATGCTCAACACGCCCAGCAGTTGTTGGATGCGGGGCACGCGTTCAAGTGTTACCGCACCAGTGAAGAGCTGGATGAGCTGCGTGAATCGCGTAAAGCCGCGGGGTTGCAGTTGGCATTGAAACCCGCCGATTTGGCGCTGGACGCACAAGAGCAAGCGCGCCGTGAGCAAGAGGGCTGGCCGTACGTGGTGCGTATGAAGGTGCCGGCTGAAGGCGTGTGTGTGGTCAACGACATGCTGCGTGGCACGATCGAGGTGGAGTGGGCGCAGGTCGATGCGCAAATTCTGCTGAAATCGGATGGCATGCCTACGTATCATTTAGCCAATGTGGTCGATGATCATCTCATGGCGATCACTCATGTATTGCGTGGGGAAGAGTGGATTAACTCCGCACCAAAGCATCAGTTGCTGTACGAGTATTTTGGTTGGGAAATGCCGCAACTTTGTCACATGCCGCTGCTGCGCAACCCCGATAAATCCAAACTTTCCAAGCGTAAGAACCCGACCTCGATCAACTATTATCGCCGGATGGGCTTTTTACCCCAGGCCGTTACCAACTATTTGGGGCGGATGGGCTGGTCGATGCCCGATGAGCGCGAGAAATTCAGCCTGCAGGAAATGATGGCGGAATTTGATGTTCAGCGCGTCTCGTTAGGCGGGCCCGTGTTCGACCTGGAGAAGCTCACCTGGTTGAACGGGGTGTATATCCGCGAGGATCTGGATGATGACGCGCTGCTAAGCGCATTGCGGGAGTGGGCATTCAACGACGCCTACGTGAAGCAGATATTGCCACAGGTGCGGCCACGGGTAGAGACGCTCTCTCAGGTCATGCCGTTGGCGGGGCACTTTTTCGCTGGTTTGCCGACGCTGACAAAAGAATCATTTGAGAGCGTAAAGCTCGAAGATGAAGAGCTGGTTAAGCTGCTCCAGTTCCTGGTGTGGCGGTTCGAGGGTGTCTCGGCTTGGAACAAAGAGACGCTGCTGAATGAAGTGAAGCTGCTGGCCGAGCATTTTGATTTAAAAATGAAAGCGTTCCTGGCCCCCGTGTTTATTGCCATTACGGGCAGCACCTCCAGCACCTCAGTCATGGACGCCATGGCGATCCTGGGTTCAGACGTCACACGCGCACGCTTGCGCAGTGCGATCGAGGTATTAGGTGGCGTGTCCAAAAAGCAGGCGAAGCGGTTTGAGAAAGAATTTCGTGACATTGCGTAAACGCAATTTACCGAAGCGCTAGGCGACGGTGAAGGCGTCTATGCTTACTATGCAGTTTGTAGTGTAAATAGGCGCTTTTACTGTTGACGAAGGTCAGCCTAATCAGTATTATACGCTCCGTCTTCACGACATGTGGGGCCTTAGCTCAGCTGGGAGAGCGCAACACTGGCAGTGTTGAGGTCAGCGGTTCGATCCCGCTAGGCTCCACCAATTCATAGAGCAATACCATACTGTGAATTGTCGCTTGTGAAGCAACGCTCGATAGCATCATCGTTTTAGTGTCTACGTCCCATTCGTCTAGTGGTCTAGGACACCGCCCTTTCACGGCGGTAACAGGGGTTCGAACCCCCTATGGGACGCCACTACTCACCTCCCCCTATTTTGATTATATTTCTCTGGCAATGAGTCTCCTCATCTGCTGGTTTTTTGTATTCCTGCCGTTCACAGAAAAGCTACAAATCGCCATATTTTGGACGATTTTATGCTTGACTTGTCCACTTTTGCGAATTTGATTTTAAGGTTGTGCACAACCCCTTGTTGTTGACGCAAAAAATCTTGAACAGAACTTAATTCCTTTAAAAACATACACTTATCTTAGATCAAAAAATGACCAATTTAAGGCTGACCCACTGCCCATGGCGATTCTGGGACGTTTTAAAGTGGTTGTGAACAGGGTTATCCACAGATAGTGTGGAAAACCTTTGCCCAGGCCGGGAAGCAAAAAAGTCAAGCGATATTAGATCGAAATCAGCCCTTTTAATGGTAGCGGTAGAGCGCTAGATGTGGCCAAAAAAGGGCCGACAGAAGCGCTGCAAACCAAGCGCCTGAGATGCCCACAGCGAGCCATGCTGGCGTTTCTCAAGTTGCCTTGATAACGGCACACAAAAGCCTTGTTGAGGGGGTAGGCGCTTACGTTGATGGATGGCATATAAATGCAGGGCAGGGCGGTCGTGCTTTTACAGGCAGTGTATCTTCAACCGCAACGCAAAAGGCCACCCGAAGGTGGCCTTGAAGCGCTTGCTCACGAAAAGCGATGCTTTATTTCGTGGGGTAATCGCGCTGGTCGTGGCCCACATAGAGCTGACGTGGACGACCGATTTTATAGCTTTCGCTGAGCATTTCGTTCCAATGGGAGATCCAGCCAATGGTACGTGATACCGCAAAAATCACGGTGAACATATTGGTGGGGATGCCCATGGCTTTCAGGATGATGCCTGAATAGAAATCAACGTTCGGGTAGAGCTTGCGCTCGATGAAGTACTCATCTTCGAGTGCGATCTGTTCAAGACGCTTGGCGATTTTCAGCTGCGGGTCGTCGGCCATGCCGAGTTCTGCGAGGACTTCGTCGCAGGTCTCTTTCATGACCTTGGCGCGCGGATCGAAGTTGCGATACACGCGGTGGCCAAAGCCCATCAGCTTAAACGGGTCGTCTTTATCCTTGGCTTTATCGACAAAGCGCTGGATGTTCTCTTCGGAATCCTCACCGATTTCATCGAGCATGGCGAGCACGGCTTCGTTGGCACCGCCGTGAGCGGGCCCCCACAGTGCCGCGATACCGGCACTGATACACGCGAACGGGTTAGCGCCCGTGGAACCTGCCAGGCGTACCGTCGAGGTAGAGGCGTTCTGCTCGTGATCCGCATGCAGCATAAAGATGCGGTCCATGGCTTTGGCGTATACCGGGTTGATTTTATACTCTTCGCACGGGTTGCTGAACATCATGTAGAGAAAGTTCTCTGCATAGCTCAGGTCGTTGCGCGGGTAGTTGAAGGGCTGGCCCACGTTGTACTTGTGCGACATCGCCGCCAAGGTCGGCATTTTAGCAATCAAGCGGATCGCGCTGATGATGCGATCTTCTTCCTGGGTAATGTCCATGTGGTCATGGTAGAAAGCGGCTAGGCCACCGACTACGCCACACAAAATAGACATCGGGTGCGCGTCGCGGCGGAACCCTTTAAAGAAGTTATTGATTTGGTCGTGAACCATGGTGTGGTTACGAATGCGCGACTCAAAATCTGCGTATTGTTCGTCGTTAGGTAACTCACCAAACAGCAGGGTGTAGCACACTTCTACGAAGTTGGACTCTTTGGCCAGTTGGTCAATGGGGTAGCCGCGGTGGAGCAGCACGCCCTTGCCGCCATCAATATAGGTGATGGCAGACTGGCAGGAAGAGGTGGCCATAAAGCCGGGGTCGTAGGTGAACAGGCCTTCAGCGCCTAAGCCGCGTACGTCGATGACGTCGGGGCCAAGTGTGCCGGAATACATGGGTAGTTCGATCGGTTTATCAAGACCGTCTACCGTCAATGTCGCTTTCCTGTCAGCCATGCTGGCCTCCTTTCGAATTCGGGTTGGGACGTAAAGTCGTTGCTGCGCATACCGCGCCGGCGAAAAGGCTTGCCCACTATAGAAGTGTGCGACATTTTGTCAATTAGCCTAAGCGCTAGCCGCGAACTATACAAATATTGTTCTTATGGAGGGTTTTGTATAAGCTTTAAAAGTCTACAATATGATGAGGCGTCGAAACATTGACGCTACTTTAACATAAGATGTTAACAGGCTTATCAAATTGCTACTCTACTGTCACTATAGCTATGCTGCAGCGCAAAATCGACTCACAATGATGGCAATTTTCTTGCACCATAGTCGAGTTAAGCTTGAGTTCGGTTTGTAAGCGAGGGCGAAGGTTCTTATAATCCACGGCGCGCGACCGGCAGGTAGGTGGTCGTGCCCGACTTGGCAACGGCCGAGCCCCTTCCAGCAACCACCGCCCGCTCGGGCCATGCCCGACCTGTCGCAGAGCGGGCCAAGAGAGTGTGTACAAAGCCGTGAATAGCAAACGACCCGTAAACCTAGACCTTACTACGATCCACTTCCCACTGCCGGCCCTGACGTCGATCACCCACCGTATTACGGGTGTCATTCTGTTCGTTGGCCTGATTTTCGCTTTTTGGGCGCTGGGTAAATCCTTGTCATCTCCGGCGGGTTTCGACGCCGTTAGCGATGCGCTGGCCAATAATTTCTTGGCCAAGTTAATCGCTTGGGGGCTGCTGTCTGCCTTGGCATTCCACTTTGTCGCAGGCATTAAGCACCTGCTGATGGATGCCGATATTGGGGTGACCCTTGAAGGTGGCGTACAAAAAGCGCAGATCACCGTCGTGGTCAGTGCCGTTCTGATTATTCTGGCAGGAGTTTGGGTATGGTAACCAACATCACAAGTTTTGGCCGTAGTGGGCTTTCTGATTGGCTGATGCAGCGCGTTTCCGCGGTGATCCTGGCCCTCTATACGGTCTTTATCGTTACCTTCCTGCTGTTTAATCCAGACCTCGATTATTACGCGTGGAGCGGCCTGTTCAATCAGACGTGGATGCGGATTTTCTCGCTACTGGCTTTTGTTGCCTTAGCGGCACACGCCTGGATCGGCCTGTGGACCGTCACCACCGACTATCTCAAGTCCACTCGCCTGCGCGTGGGTGCCCAAGCTGTCATCATTCTGGGCATTTTCGTGTACTTGGTGTGGGGCATTCAAATTTTGTGGGGAGCTTGATTACATGTCTAATCTGCGTAGCCTGACGTTTGACGCCATCATTATTGGTGGCGGTGGCTCTGGCCTGCGAGCCGCTCTAGAACTGGCGAAGTCCGGTAAAAAGACGGCCGTGTTATCGAAAGTTTTCCCGACCCGTTCTCACACCGTTTCTGCCCAGGGTGGCATTACCTGTGCGATCGCGTCCGACGACCCGAACGATGATTGGCGCTGGCACATGTATGACACCGTTAAAGGCGGCGACTATATCGCTGACCAGGATGCGGCTGAATATATGTGTTCCGAAGGCCCGAAAGCGGTATTCGAGCTCGAGCACATGGGCCTCCCGTTCTCGCGTTTAGACAACGGCCGCATCTATCAGCGTCCGTTCGGTGGTCAGTCGAAGAACTTTGGTGAAGGTGGCCAGGCGGCGCGTACTTGCGCAGCCGCTGACCGTACCGGCCACGCACTGTTGCACACCCTTTACCAGAACAATTTGAAGAACAATACCGTGTTCCTCAATGAGTGGTACGCGGTGGATTTGGTCAAAAACGCCAGCGGTGACGTGGTGGGTTGTATCGCCATGTGCATCGAGACCGGCGAAGTGGTTCACGTTAAATCCAAGGCCACGGTACTGGCGACCGGTGGTGCAGGCCGTATCTACGCCTCGACCACCAATGCCCTGATCAATACCGGTGACGGTATCGGCATGGCGCTGCGCGCCGGCTTCCCGATGCAAGATATGGAAATGTGGCAGTTCCACCCGACCGGTATTTACGGCGCGGGCACGCTGGTCACAGAAGGTTGCCGCGGTGAAGGTGGCTACCTGATCAATAAAGACGGCGAACGCTTCATGGAACGCTACGCGCCGAACGCCAAAGATTTGGCGGGCCGCGATGTGGTAGCACGCTCCATGGTCATGGAAATCCTCGAAGGTCGTGGCTGCGGCGAGAAGGGCGATCACGTCTTCCTGAAGCTCGATCACCTGGGTGAAGAAGTCCTTGGCAAGCGCCTGCCCGGTATCGTCGAGCTTTCCAAGACCTTTGCTCACGTTGACCCGGCCAAAGATCCGATCCCCGTCGTCCCGACCTGCCACTACATGATGGGCGGTATTCCGACCAACATTCATGGTCAGGCGATTACCATGGACGAAAGCGGTAACGATCATATCGTTAACGGCTTGTTTGCCTGTGGCGAAGCGGCGTGTGTATCGGTCCACGGTGCTAACCGCTTGGGCGGGAACTCACTGCTGGATCTGGTGGTCTTTGGGCGTGCCGCTGGCATGTTTATCGAAGGCGCACTGAACGAAGGCATCGAGTACCTGGACGCTTCCGAGTCGGATATCGAATTCGCCATGAAGCGAATCACACGCTGGAACGAGTCTGAAGGCGGCGAAAGCATTCCTGAGCTAAAAGCAGAGCTTCAGGAAATCATGCAGACCTCCTTCGGCGTATTCCGCGAAGAGAAAAACATGCTGGAAGGCGTCGATAAGCTGGCGAAACTGCGCGAGCGTATCGCCAATGCCCACCTGCCTGACAAGTCCAACGCGTTCAACACAGCCCGTGTAGAAGCGCTGGAACTGGATAACTTGATGGAAGTGGCAGAAGCGACGGCGATCGCTGCCCTTGAGCGTAAAGAGAGCCGTGGCGCCCACTCGCGCTATGACTATCCAGACCGTGATGATGTCAACTGGCTGAAGCACTCGCTTTTCTTCCCAGCGACCAAAGAGCTGAAGAAGCGCGACGTCAACTTCAAACCGAAAACGGTTGATACCTTCGAGCCTAAGGTTCGTACCTACTAAACGCCGCATTGACGAGAGGGAGTCAAAATGTCCAATCTTCAGGTATCCGTATACCGTTACAATCCGGAAACCGACTCCGCGCCTTACATGCAGGAGTTTCAGGTCGATACCAAAGGCCGCGATGTAATGGTGCTGGATGTTCTTCATATGATGAAAGAACAAGACAGTGGTTTGGCGTTTCGTCGCAGCTGCCGCGAAGGGGTGTGCGGTTCCGACGGCATGAACATGAACGGCAAAAACGGCTTGGCGTGTATTACGCCGCTTTCAGATGTTGTGAAAAACAACAAGCTGGTGCTGCGTCCACTGCCAGGTTTGCCGGTGATTCGCGATATGGTCGTCGACATGGGGCTGTTCTATAAGCAGTACGAGCGTATCCAGCCGTACCTGCAAAATGACACGCCTGCCCCGGCTATCGAGCGCCTGCAATCGCCAGAAGATCGCGACAAGCTCGATGGGCTGTATGAGTGTATTCTATGCGCCTGCTGCTCAACGTCTTGCCCGTCGTTCTGGTGGAACCCTGAGAAGTTCGTGGGCCCGGCAGGTCTGCTGCAATCTTACCGTTTCCTGGCGGATTCCCGTGATACCGCTACGCGTGAACGCTTAAGCGATTTGGAAGATCCGTTTTCGGTCTTCCGCTGCCGTGGCATCATGAACTGTGTGGCGGTGTGTCCAAAAGGGCTTAATCCCACCCGCGCGATCGGTAAAATTCGCGAAATGTTACTGGCTGATGCTACCTAAGCCTATGACATTTGAGTAAAAAAGCGTGTGCCACTTAAGTTGGGTGATAATGCCACTTAAATCATGGCGCTTCGCTTGTTATCATAGGGTTTGTCACGTGGTGCGGCGTCGCGTCGCACCGCTGATCAGACAAGTTTGAAAGCCGGTGCCTTGGGTACCGGCTTTCGAGCATGAACTGAAGACGAAACACCGTATGACGCGTTAGATATGAATAGCTAGATGATGAATAGCTTGATGATGTACAGCTAGATGAACAGGGTTTCCGGCCGTTGGCCGGCGCCGCCGGCAAATGTCCCGCCCCGCCGGCAGGGCAATAGCGATGTCGCCGCACGTTTGCGACGATACCGATACCACCCCATCAGTGCAGGGTGACCGAGAGATGCAACAAGGCATAATGGAGTTGATGTGGCGTTCCTCTCACGTTAGTGGCGGCAATGTTCACTACGTGGAAGCGCTTTACGAGCAGTACCTCGCCGATCCTGAGTCTGTCCCTGACGAATGGCGCAGCTACTTTGATGAGTTGCCGCGCCCCGAGGGCAGTGCCTCCCACGATGTTCCACTAAGCCCAGTCCGTGATCAGTTCTACCAGTTGGGACGCGAAAGTCGTCCGGGCCGGGTAGTCGCCGCTGCCGATAGCGGTGAAAACAAAAAGCAGGTGAAAGTCCTGCAGCTGATTAACGCTTACCGCTTCCGTGGCCATCAAAAGGCCAATATCGACCCGCTAGGGCTGCGTAATCCCACCCCCGTCCCCGATCTCGATCTGTCCTTTCATCAGCTCTCAAAAGCTGATCTGGACACCGAGTTCCAAACCGGTTCTTTCTTTTTAGGTATCGACAAAGCACCGCTGCGTGACATCGTTGATGCGCTGGAGCGCACGTATTGCCGCTCCATCGGCTGCGAGATCATGCATATCGTCGATACCGAAGAGAAACGTTGGTTACAGCGACGTTTCGAGTCGGTACGCAGTGCGCCTGATTTCAGCGCCGACGTGCGTAAGCACGTGCTGGAGCGATTGACGGCGGCCGAAGGTTTGGAAAATTACCTGGCATCCAAGTATCCAGGCACCAAGCGCTTTGGTCTTGAAGGCGGCGAAACGTTTGTACCGATGATGGATGAACTGATCCAGCGTGCCGGTGGTTACGGCACCAAGGAAGTGGTCATCGGTATGGCGCACCGCGGTCGACTGAACCTGTTGGTCAACATTTTGGGTAAAAACCCAGCTGACTTGATCGATGAGTTCGATGGCAAAAAGGTGATCGAGCGCGGCTCAGGTGATGTTAAGTACCACCAGGGCTTTAGTTCGAACGTCATGTCGCCAGGCGGCGAAGTCCATTTGGCGATGTCGTTCAACCCATCGCACCTGGAAATCGTGGCGCCCGTGGTAGAAGGCTCGGTGCGTGCTCGTCAGGATCGTCGTAACGACGAAGAGGGCAGCAAAGTGCTGCCGATCAACGTTCACGGTGATGCGGCGTTTGCCGGTCAAGGCGTGGTGATGGAGACATTCCAGATGTCCCAGACCCGTGCTTACAAAACCGGTGGCACGGTCCACATTGTGATCAACAACCAAGTGGGCTTCACCACCTCGCATCCGCTGGATGCACGCTCTACCGAATACTGCACTGATATTGCCAAGATGGTTCAAGCGCCTATTTTTCACGTCAATGGCGATGACCCGGACGCAGTGCTGCACGCGACACAAGTCGCCCTCGATTACCGTCAGCAGTTCAAGAAAGACGTGGTGATCGACCTGGTTTGCTATCGTCGTCGTGGCCATAACGAAGCTGATGAGCCGTCAGGCACACAGCCGATGATGTATGCCAAGATCAAAGATCACCCCTCGGCGCGCTCGCTGTATGCCAAGCGTTTGGTCGATCAAGGTGTGCTCTCTGAAGACGCGGCTAAAGCGATGGTCGAAACCTACCGTGACGACCTCGTGGCGGGTAATCACGTCGCTAACGCCTTGGTGCAAGAGCCCAATGCGTCACTGTTCGTTGACTGGGCGCCTTACCTCGGCCACGAATGGACCGGCGATGCAGATACCTCCTTCGACATGAAGCGTCTGCAGCAGCTGGCCGCCCGCATGTGTGAAGTGCCGGATGGCGTCGACGTGCAGCGCCAAGTGGCCAAGATTTATGAAGATCGCCGCAAAATGCAGGCCGGTGGTTTGGCACTCAACTGGGGCTTTGCAGAAACGCTGGCTTACGCCACGCTGCTCGAGCAGGGCCACCCGATCCGGATTACCGGGCAAGACGTTGGGCGCGGTACATTCTCCCACCGTCACGCCGTGGTGCATAACCAGAAAGATGGCTCCACCTATGTGCCGCTCCAGAACATGGCCGATGGGCAGCCGCGCTTTACTATTCATGACTCCTTCCTCTCGGAAGAAGCCGTGCTGGCGTTCGAGTATGGCTACTCCACTACCGCGCCGAATGATTTAGTGATCTGGGAAGCCCAGTTTGGTGATTTCTTTAACGGCGCACAGGTCGTCGTTGACCAGTTCATCTCCTCCGGTGAGACGAAGTGGGGCCGGGTGTGTGGTTTGACCATGCTGTTGCCACACGGTTATGAAGGCCAGGGTCCTGAGCACTCGTCGGCACGCTTGGAGCGTTTCCTGCAAATGTGTGCTGAGCACAACATGCAGGTCTGCGTACCGACCACGCCCGCGCAGATTTATCATCTACTGCGTCGTCAGGTGATCCGTCCGCTGCGCAAGCCGCTGGTGGTGATGACACCTAAATCGCTGTTGCGTCATAAAGAGGCGACATCGAGTCTTGAAGATCTGGCCCAAGGCAAGTTCCATATGGTGCTCGCTGATCAAGCTGATCTGGCACCTGAGAAGGTCACCCGCGTTGTACTTTGTGCTGGCAAGGTCTACTACGACTTAGCCGCTTGGCGCGCTGAGAATGAGCGTCATGACACGGCCATCTTACGTCTTGAACAGCTTTACCCCTTCCCGAAAGAAGAGCTTCTGGAAGCGCTGCAAGGCTATACCAACGTAGAAGACATTGTGTGGTGTCAGGAAGAGCCCTTGAACCAGGGTGCCTGGTACGCCAGTCAGCACAATATGCGTGCAGTGGCCGATATGCTGAAAGATGGCCTCGGACGCGAGTTGAAATTTGCAGGACGTCCTGCCTCTGCTGCACCAGCAGCTGGCTATATGTCCGTCCATACTGAACAGCAGCGCCAGCTGGTGGAAGACGCTTTTAATTTATAAGCGGCCACCGGATTTAGAGAACACATAAGGGAAACGACATGGCTACTGAGATCAAAGCGCCAACCTTTCCGGAATCCGTTGCCGAAGGCACAGTGGCGGCGTGGCATAAAAAGCCGGGTGACAGCGTTGAGCGTGACGAGCTGATTGTTGAGATTGAAACCGACAAAGTGGTGCTGGAAGTCGTCGCACCGGAAGCGGGTACCCTAACCAACGTGATGGCCGAAGAGGGCGATACCGTCGAGTCAGAGCAGGTGCTGGGCAAAATCGGTGAAGGCAGTGCGTCAGGCAGCAAAGAAGAGAAATCTTCTAGCGATGACAGCGCTGAAAAAACCGAAGAGAAAGCTGACGCAAAACCGTCTGAAGAGAAGCAAGAAAAGCCTGCCAGTGGCGGTGGCGGCAAGCAGCATGACGTCAAAGCCCCCAGCTTCCCTGAGTCGATTCAGGAAGGCACCGTGGCCACTTGGCACAAAAAAGTCGGTGAAGCGGTCAAGCGTGATGAAGTGCTGGCCGATATCGAAACCGACAAAGTCGTGCTGGAAGTCGTGGCACCGGCCGATGGCGCCCTGGCTGAAATCAAAGCCGAAGAGGGTAGCCAGGTAGAGTCCGAAGCGATTCTTGCGACCTTCACTGAAGGCGCTGGCGGTGACAGCAGTGGCGGCGATAGCGGTGGCGATTCAGCCCCCGCAAAAGCAAACAGCAGCGATGACGATGGCGCCGATGAGAAAGTCGGTGACAAAATCCTCGCTCCGGCCGCGCGTAAAATGGTGGCCGAGCATGATCTGGACGTTGCCAAGGTCGAAGGCACCGGCAAAGGTGGTCGCATTCTGAAAGAAGACGTTCAGAAAGCGGTCAAAGACGGTTCTGCCAAAAAAGCAGCGAAATCGTCGGCACCGGCCAAATCAGCCGCTGCACCGGCAGCCGAAGGCGAGCGCATCGAGAAGCGCGTGCCGATGAGCCGTTTGCGTCAAACCATCGCCAAGCGTCTGGTTCAGGCGCAGCAAACGGCGGCGATGCTGACCACGTATAACGAAGTGGACATGACCGAAATCATGGCCCTACGCTCGCAGTACAAAGAGACGTTCCTAAAAGCGCACGATATCAAGCTGGGCTTTATGGGCTTCTTTGTAAAAGCTGCTTCTGAAGGGCTCAAGCGCTTCCCAGACGTCAACGCCTCTATCGACGGCACCGACATCGTTTATCACGGTTATCAGGATATCGGCGTTGCGGTTTCCACCGACCGTGGTTTGGTCGTGCCGGTACTGCGTGACACCGACAGCATGAAAATTGCCGATGTCGAGCGCAAGATCGTCGATTTCGGCAAGCGTGGCCGTGACGGCAAGCTGGGCATGGACGACATGATCGGCGGTACCTTCACGATCACCAATGGCGGCACCTTTGGCTCGTTGATGTCGACCCCGATCATCAATCCGCCGCAAACCGCTATTCTGGGCATGCACAAGATCCAGGAACGTCCGATGGCAGTCAACGGCAAGGTCGAGATTCGCCCCATGATGTATCTGGCGCTCTCTTACGATCACCGTATGATCGACGGCAAAGATGCCGTTCAATTCTTGGTTACCTTGAAAGAGTTGCTGGAAGACCCGGCACGTCTGCTGCTGGATGTCTAAAGTATAAGCGTTATCGTTATTGAAATAATGATTGAGTACGCTACTGCTTAACCAGGATTTTACTGCACTCGCACACAGCCTCCCACCCTGTTCACGTTAAAATGGGGGGAGGCCAGCAAGCTAAAGGAGCCAACATGGCTGATAAGTTTGATGTGATCGTTATTGGTGCTGGCCCTGGCGGTTACGTTGCCGCCATTCGTGCTGCACAGATGGGTCTGAAAGCGGCCTGTGTTGAAAAATGGATTGGTAAAGAAGGCAACGTCGTTCATGGCGGTACCTGCTTGAACGTAGGCTGCATCCCGTCTAAAGCACTGCTTGAAGCCTCTCATAAGTTCGTTGAAGCCAAGCATGACTTCGACGATATGGGCATTCAGGCTGGCGACGTCTCCATGGACGTCACCAAGATGATGGCGCGTAAGGACAAGATCGTTAAGAACTTGACCGGCGGCATCTCTGGCTTGTTCAAGGCTAACGGCGTTACCGCTATCGAAGGTACCGGTAAGGTGGTTTCCGGCAAGCAGGTTGAAGTCACCGATACCGATGGCAACACGACCACTTACGACGCCGACAACATTGTGATTGCAGCGGGCTCCGTGCCGGTGGAAATTCCGCCGACCCCGCTGACCGAAGGCCTGATCGTTGATTCAACCGGCGCGCTTGAATTCACCGAAACGCCCAAGCGTTTGGGTGTGATTGGCGCTGGTATCATCGGCCTTGAGTTAGGCAGCGTTTGGAACCGTCTGGGCTCCGAAGTCACCGTACTGGAAGCCATGGACTCGTTCCTGCCGATGGTCGATGCCACCGTTGCCAAAGAGACACAGAAACTGCTCAAGAAGCAGGGTCTGGACATCAAACTGGGCGCTCGCGTGACCGGTTCTGAGGTCAAAGGCGAAGAAGTCGTTGTGAAGTACAGCGATGCCAACGGCGAACAAGAGATGACGTTTGATAAGCTCATCGTTTGTGTTGGCCGTCGCCCCTACACCAAAGGCGTGATTGCCGATGGCGTTAGCGTCGAGCTGGACGAGCGTGGCTTCATCTTTGTCGACGACCAGTGCCGTACTAACGTTCCTGGCGTTTACGCTATCGGCGACTGTGTACGCGGCCCGATGCTGGCGCACAAAGCGTCTGAAGAAGGCATTATGGTGGCGGACATCATCGCTGGCCATAAGGCCGAGATGAACTACGATGCTATTCCGAGCGTCATCTATACCTACCCAGAAGTGGCGTGGGTGGGCATGACCGAGCAAGACGCTAAAGCGAAAGGCATCGAAGTCAAAACCGGCACCTTCCCGTTCGCGGCAAGCGGCCGTGCGATGGCCAACAACGCCACCGAAGGCAGTGCCAAAATTATCGCCGATGCGGAAACTGACCGCATTCTCGGTATGCACATCGTGGGTCAACACGCTGGTGAGATGATTGCCCAGGGTGTCATCGCCATGGAATTCGGCTCTAGCGCCGAAGATCTGGCCCTGACCTGCTACGCGCACCCGACCATGTCGGAAGCTGTTCACGAAGCAGCGCTTGCGGTAGAAGGCCACGCGATTCATATGGCCAACCGTAAGAAGCGTAAATAATTCAGTCAGCAACAACGAAGCGCCACCTTTTATGGGTGGCGCAAACTTTCGGCTTTGTCTTAATCCGCAAAGATCGAAAGAACGGGGATGACCAGTTCTTTTAAGACCGTTCTTGTAAGACTGCTCTTAAAAGAAAACTGATCATCGTTCGAGTCACATGCAACCAATGGCATGAATCGATGAATCTTCACGAGTATCAAGGTAAACAGCTGTTTGCCGATTATGGTTTACCAGTGTCTAAAGGCTTTGCAGTCGACACTCCCGAAGAAGCGGAAGAGGCTTGCAAAAAAATCGGTGGTGACATGTGGGTGGTTAAAGCCCAGGTGCACGCCGGTGGCCGTGGTAAAGCGGGTGGCGTTAAGCTGATTAAAGACCCGGCTGAAGCCAAAGCATTTGCTGAACAGTGGCTAGGCAAAAACCTGGTGACCTTCCAGACTGACGAAAAAGGTCAGCCGGTTGCCAAGATTTTGGTTGAAACCTGCACTGACATCGCCGACGAGCTGTATCTCGGTGCCGTTGTCGATCGTACTACCCGTCGTGTGGTCTTCATGGCCTCTACCGAAGGTGGTGTTGAGATCGAAACGGTTGCAGAAGAGACGCCGGAAAAGATTCTCAAAGCTGAAATCGATCCGCTGGTCGGCGCACAGCCGTACCAAGCGCGTGAGCTAGCCTTTGCACTGGGCCTGAAAGGCGACCAGATCAAGCAGTTCACCAAGATTTTCCTCGGTCTGTCTCAGTTGTTCCACGACAAAGACTTGGCCCTGCTGGAAATCAACCCGTTGGTCGTCACTGAAGAAGGCAATCTCCACTGCCTCGACGCCAAACTGGGTCTGGATAGCAACGCGCTGTACCGTCACCCTGACCTGCAGGCCATGCGCGATCCTTCGCAAGAAGATCAGCGTGAAGCCGACGCGGCGAAGTGGGAACTTAACTATGTCGCGCTCGATGGTAACATCGGCTGCATGGTAAACGGCGCCGGTTTGGCCATGGGCACCATGGACATCGTCAACCTGAGCGGCGGCAAGCCAGCTAACTTCTTGGACGTTGGCGGCGGCGCGACCAAAGAGCGCGTGGCAGAAGCGTTCAAAATCATCCTGTCTGACGACAATGTTAAAGCCGTACTGGTTAACATCTTCGGCGGTATCGTTCGTTGCGACATGATTGCTGAAGGCATTATCGGTGCCGTTGAGCAAGTGGGCGTCAACGTACCGGTCGTCGTACGTTTGGAAGGTAACAACGCCGAACTGGGTGCAGAAAAATTAGCATCTAGCGGTTTGAACATCATCGCGGCTACTAGTCTGACCGACGCGGCTCAGCAGGTCGTTAAAGCGGCGGAGGGCAAGTAATGAGCATCCTGATCGATAAGAACACCAAGGTCATCTGCCAGGGCTTTACCGGTGGCCAGGGTACGTTCCACTCCGAGCAGGCGATTGCCTACGGTACGCAAATGGTCGGTGGTGTTACACCGGGCAAAGGCGGCCAGGAGCACCTCGGTCTGCCCGTTTTCAACACCGTGAAAGAAGCGGTAGAGAAAACCGGCGCGGAAGCCAGCGTAATTTACGTACCGGCGCCGTTCTGTAAAGACTCGATCCTTGAAGCGGCCAACGCCGGTATCAAGCTGATTGTGTGCATCACTGAAGGCATCGCTACGCTCGACATGCTCGAAGCGAAAGTGAAGTGTGACGAGCTGGGCGTACGCTTGATCGGCCCGAACTGCCCCGGTGTTATCACCCCAGGCGAATGCAAAATCGGCATCATGCCGGGTCACATTCACCAGCCGGGCCGCGTAGGTATCGTATCGCGTTCTGGTACCTTGACCTATGAAGCCGTTAAGCAGACGACTGACCACGGTTTCGGTCAGTCTACCTGTGTCGGTATCGGTGGCGACCCGATTCCGGGCTCTAACTTCATCGACATCCTCGAGATGTTCGAGAAAGACCCGAAAACCGAAGCCATCGTGATGATCGGTGAAATCGGCGGTACGGCGGAAGAAGAAGCCGCGGCTTACATCAAAGCCAACGTTTCCAAGCCAGTGGTTTCCTACATTGCCGGTGTGACTGCACCTCCTGGCAAGCGTATGGGCCACGCGGGCGCGATCATCTCTGGCGGTAAAGGCACCGCTGACGAGAAGTTTGCTGCTCTTGAAGACGCCGGTGTTAGAACCGTACGCTCTTTGGCTGAAATCGGTGATGCGCTGAAAGAAGTGACTGGCTGGTAAGCCATTGACGTTCAGCTGCACACGGTAAAGGCGCCCCAAGGGGCGCCTTTATTATGTTTGCCTAATCACTTTAGGTAGCGTTAGCTCGTTAGCAAATAGTGCTATGGCGCCGGTGAGCGATGCAGCATGCGATAGCTATACAGAACAAACAACGGTGCGCCTGCCGCCAGATAAAGGTGGTAGCTGATCAATCGCCACACTAAGACGGCCGCCGCGGCCTGTTCTCGGCCCATTAAAGGCAGTAATAAGCTCCCCACGCCCACCTCCGCAGCACCTGCCCCGCCCGGTAAGAAACTGAACTGACTGGCTGCCATGGCCAGCATTTGCGTCAAAAAGGTCCACATCCAATCCGCATGGCCGCCTATTCCCAGCACCGCTAGATAAAGCAAGCTGTAGCGCATCAGCCAGTGGGCAGTGGTCAATAGCAGCATCGCCATAAGGGTAGAGCGGGGTAGCAGGAGCGTTATCTTTAACGCCTGCCGACAGCGTAGCAGGCGCCTAGCAAGCCAACGCCGCCGGTAGCGGCCAGGCCACGGGGTCTTGATGCCTGGGGCCCGTAATAGCCGGGGTAAGTAGCACATGACCACACTCACCAGTGTTGCCATGAAGGCCAGGCCGACTAATGCCCACTGCACCAGCGCTTGATGAGGCCACTGCGTGTCGCTCAGCAGTGAAAAAAGCACTAAGCCGCTTAACATGGCAAGAAAGAACAGTAAGTCGCAGCCCTGATCTATTAAAAATACCGCTGCACCCTTAGCCGGTGGAAAACCGCGCCTGGCAAGCAGTAGCAGTAGGGTAGCAGGCCCGCCACTGCCCCCTGGGGTGGCGCATAGGGCGAACTTGGAAGCCAGCTCAATACCCAATGCGCCGCGCTGCCCAAGCCGACCCGCCCGGCCACTGAGCATCAAACGCAGCCTTGCTGCATTCAGATTCCAACACAGAAAGGCCATAACCAACATCAACAACAGCAGGCCAAGCGGAAAACTTTTGACCCGCTGCAGCGCTTCGGCACCGCCCAATACGGCAGTGAGTACCAGCGGCGCCACCAGCGCCAGCGCTATCATCACGCCGTGGATAGGCCGCCACTTGAGCAACTGACGACGGCTACTGGTGTTGGTGGAGTGCATACGGTTGGCTGCCGTGGCAAAGCTGCTGATAATGTTCCAGTAACGCGTGCATCACCCCATCCCAATTGAAATGGCGTTCCACATGACGGCGCGCATAGCGCCCGCTCGCCGCGACATCATTACTAAACAGCGCGGCACAGGCTTCAGCCATGGCCACGGGGTCCAGCGGCTTGCATAAAATACCCGCGCCCAGCGGCACGTTCTCTGCCAGCGCCCCAGCGCGAGCGGCGATCACCGGGATGCCACTGGCCATGGCTTCTTGAGCTATTAAACCGAAGGTTTCGCGGGTGCCCGCATGCAGCAGTGCATCGCTGCTTGCCAAGGCTTTAGCGACTTCATGCGCGCCACAGCAGCGGTCAACAATGGTGACATTGCTGGGCACGTGATGGGGCATGCCTGGGCCCATCAGCAGCAAATGGTAATCGCTGCCGAGCTGACGCATCGTTGCCAGCAGCACATCAATATTTTTCTCGCGGGAGTTGCGCCCCACAAAGATCAGCAGTTTTTTATCGCTGGGTATGCCTATGGTCTGTCGGAACGTCGGGTCACGCTGCTGGGGATTGAATTGCGCTAAATCGACACCCAATGGCTGAACGCGAACGTTATCGACACCCCAGTCACGCAGCCGATCTGCCATCGCGTTACAGGGCGCCAGCACACTATCGAACCGACTATAAAGATCCGCGACATAGCGGGTTAAGCGTTTCTCAACATAGCGACCAAAGCGGTCGCCCATCAAGCGTGGAAGATCAGAGTGGTAGAAGCCCACCACCGGCACGCCGAGACGTTGGCCCGCGGCGAGCGCCGCCCAAGCCGTTACGTATGGGTCGCCAGCCTCAATCAAATCAGGCTTTAGATCAATCAGCGTGTCTCGCCATGCTGAACCGCGCAACGGAAATCGATAGCCCTGGCCCAGCGGTAAATGTAATGCCGGTAGTGTGTGGTGATCGCCCAGGCTGTCACGCTCCGCGCCGGGCACCAGCAGGCTGGTACGCAGTTGGGGGATGCGCGAAAAAACACGGTGTTTGGCCTGTAAATAGGTACGCACACCGCCGCTGGCGGGTGCATGGAACATCGTCACATCGGCAATGTGCAAGCTAACCTCCAACCCTAAAGAGTGTCATCGTTTCACCATAAAGCAGAAATAAGTCAGTTCAGCGACAGTGGCTTTGGAGGGAGCGGGGTGGACGCTTATTTAGGCCATTAGCTGGACTATTGCTGAATAGTGTCTATTATTACCATCCGTATGGATGGTATATGGAATATTTTTATGCAAAATAGGCAATGACACATGAGCGTGCATGAACTGCGTCGAAAAAGCGGCGACTCCAGCGAGAAGATCACTATTAATCTGGGCTTGGTCGATCTAGGGCAGATCGACCTGCTGGTGCAGGAGGGGTTTTACTCCAACCGAACGGACCTAATCCGCACGGCTATTCGTAATCAACTGGCGACTCATGCGGAGGTGGTCAAGGAGACCGTGTCCCGTAAGTCGTTCGTACTCGGGCTCGAGCACTATAGCCGTACAGATTTGGAAGCCCTGCAAGCGGCAGGAGAAACGTTACACATCCAGGTGCTGGGCATGGCCAGCATTGCCGACGACGTAACGCCCGAGCTGGCTCTCGCCACTATCGAATCCGTGGTAGTCCTGGGCGCCCTGCACGCAAGCAAAGCGGTTAAGGCTGCGCTGGCAGAGCGCATCCACTGATTTGCCCGCTCAATCACTACCTATTCACTCCCACCCCGCCATCATTGAATAAGGAAATTGAAAATGATCGATGCCACGATGACCAAGCGAATGGAAGAAGCGACGCGGCTAACCCGCGCGGGAAAACTACAAGAGGCAATGGCCATTCTCCAGGGGAACGCACCCGAATCGAGTGGCGTTGAAACGCCGGATACCGCCTACCAGGAAGGCAATACCTTCGACGGAACCTGCGAGGTAATCGACGACGAAGCCACCGTATCCAAGCCAGAGCCTGTTGATTCGGCAAAGGGATCATTCACGCCCGGCGATATTAAGGTGCCTGCTGCATGGCGCGATAAGTGGATGAAGTTTCGCGCAGGCATAGCGCAACCCGAGCAAGCACCAAGCGCCAGCGAGACACCACAGCCAGGGGCCTTCACTGCTGGTCGCTTTACCAACTCTGTGGGCTCACGTGATTACAAACTGTATATCCCGAGCGGTTATACCGGTCAGGCACTGCCGCTGGTGGTGATGCTGCATGGCTGTACCCAAAACCCTGATGACTTCGCTGCCGGAACAGAGATGAACCGGCTGGCCGAAGCGCAGCTGTGTTGCGTGCTTTATCCGGCCCAACCGGCAACCGCCAACACCTCAAAATGTTGGAACTGGTTCAAAGCCGAAGATCAGCAGCGCGAGGGCGGTGAACCCGCGATTATTGCGGGCATGACCCGCCAGATCATTGAGACCCACGGGCTCGATAAACATCGCGTCTATGTCGCAGGCCTTTCAGCCGGCGCGGCCATGGCGACCACTCTGGCAATGACCTACCCGGATCTGTTTGCGGCAGTGGGCGTTCACTCCGGGCTACCCCACGGCGTGGCGCAGAGTCTTCCCGATGCCTTGGGCGCCATGCAGGGTGGCACAGGGCCGCTTAGCGGTGGTAAAGCGAAAGGGACCGGTTGGGCATCGGAAGTGCCCGCGATCATCTTTCATGGGGATCGTGACACCACCGTGAACCCCAGCAATGCGGATCGGGTGGCCGCTCAGTACAGTAAGTCGCGTCAAGCAGGGGCGACAGTGAAGAAAGGTAAAGTAGCCAATGGCCACGGCTATACCTGTACCACGCACCTTAATGCGAAAGGCGAAACTCATCTGGAGCAGTGGCAGGTACACGGGGCGGGCCACGCCTGGTCAGGCGGCAGCACCAAAGGCAGCTATACCGATCCGAAAGGCCCGGATGCCACCAAGGAAATGCTGCGTTTCTTCTTTAGTCATCGGCTAGCGAGTAGTCAACTATAGTCAAACTCAACCAGCGTGGATGTTGGCCCTTAACAAGGAGAGCATTGTGACCATCGACCCCCATTTGACCATCGAGAACTATCAAGCTGCTTTAAAAGAGGGGAGTGCTGAGCCATACGACTGGTGGCATGCGTGTGCAGCCCAGATAGAAGAGCGCGAGCCCGAGGTTCAAGCCTGGGAGTCGCTGGCACCCCGCTTGCCAGCGTTGCCTTCAGATGTAGATGTTGGCAGCGTGCCACTGTATGGCGTGCCGGTAGGCATTAAAGACATCATTGATACCACTGATATGCCTATTACCTGGGGCACTCGCGGTTATCTTAGCTCTCCTGGTTCACAATTAAATGCCGCGTTAGTCACTCTGTTACAAGAGCAAGGCGCGTTGGTCATGGGCAAAACGGTGTCCACGGAGTTCGCCTATTTTACGCCGGGTAAGACCCGTAATCCTCATGATGCGAACCGCACGCCCGGAGGATCTTCAAGCGGCTCGGCTGCGGCCGTGGCGGCGGGGATGGTGCCGCTGGCGTTTGGTACGCAAACGGCGGGTAGCATGATTCGACCAGCGAGCTATTGTGGCGTGTTTGGCTTTAAACCCACGTTTGGCACCCTTAGCTGTGACGGTGTTAAACCCTTTGCCGCTTCATTAGATACGTTGGGCTGGTTTACCCGCCATATCGACGATATTTGCACGACATTCTCGGCGCTGACCAAGGCGCCCTCAATCCCCGCGCTGGATAACCTCCAAGGCGTTCGCGTAGGTATACATAGCCTGCCGTTTGATGAACCACTGGCGCCGGATGTTAAGCAGGCCCTGGCAAATGCCCAAGAGCGCTTTGAACAAGCGGGGGCTGAGATAGTGCCGTTGCGTCTGGATCCGCGTTATGAAGCGCTGGTGGAGCATCAAAAAGTGGTGCTGGCCTATGAAGCGGCCCAATCGCTGGCGAGTGAATATCGAGACTATGCCGCAAAAATGGGGGAGAAGCTGGTTGAGCTAATCGAACAGGGCAGGGTGACAAGCTTTGAGCGCTACATTGAAGCCAAGCGTGCCGCCACTCAGATGCAACAGGCGCTCTCAGAGGTATTTAGCGAGGAAGTAGATATTATCCTCGCCGCTAGTGCTCAAGGCGAAGCGCCGGAAGGCCTCGATGCAACTGGCGACCCGATTTACTGTCGCGCATGGACACTGTTGAGCGTGCCGTGCCTCAATTTACCGCTGAGCCAAGGCAGTTCAGGTATGCCCGTAGGGGTGCAAATAATCGCCGACCGTTGGCAGGACGAGAAGCTTCTGCAGATCGCCCGTACATTGATGAAAGCGGGCTAACAAGCCCAAGCGACAAAAAGATAAAGGCGCCGCCGGGGCGCTTTTATCTTTTATTGTAAGCCACCTAGAAGAAGCTGCGTGCTTGGAAGACATTGAGACTGCTTTGTTTCGGTTGTACCTAAAAGTGTATGCAATGCTTGTGGAAAAACTATAAGGCGCTTTCTTGTCATCGTCATCGCTAACGCCCCTTAATAAATAGTTAAATTAGCAATAAATGTTATATTTGTAGTGCTAAAGTTTAACGCCCTAATGCCGACAATTTTACCTCTCTTACTAATTGGGAAATTGCCATGCTTTCACGGTTCAAGATCGGCACACGCTTAGCATTGGCGTTTGGTTTGGTTTCATTATTCCTCCTGGGCACTTTAGTGGCCGGAGTGATGGGGATCACCGCAACAAAAAATACGGCACAGGAAACCTTGGAGACGGATGTAGCATTAGCGAGTAATGCAGCGGAAATCCAACGCCTATCGCTACAAGCGCGACGCTTTGAAAAGGATATTTTCATCAATATCGACAATCCTGAGCGGGTCGTGGACTACCAACAACGTTGGGTTGCCACTATCGAGGAAATTAAGACGTCCTTTGAGGTAGGAGGAGAACTTTCCGAACGAAATAGTCTTGGGGTGTTGTACCAACAAGCCCAAGGTGTTCTCCAGGGGTATGTTGAGGGCTTCATGACAGTTTACCGCCAGATTGAACAAGGCAGCATTACTGGTACTGCCGAGGCTAACGTGGCGTTCAGTGAATATAAAGAGAGTATCTATCGGCTAGAAGAACTGGCAGACGAAATCAGTCTGGTGGCTGATGAGGGCGTTAAAGCCGCTAATGAGACGATAGATGCAGAGTATCTATTGACCCTCTGGCAGCTGTGCATCTTTGCTGGGGTGGCGCTACTAATGGCCGTGGCATTGGCTATTACCATTACGCGCAGTATCGTACTGCCGTTGCGAAGGGCCGTTGAGGTCGCCCAGCGTGTAGCAGAAGGAGACTTACGCCACGATATTGTATCCACCGGACGTGATGAAACAGCGCAGCTATTGAGCTCGATGGCTCACATGAGCAAAGAGCTTACGTCGCTGGTCGCCTCACTACGTGACTCCAGCGAAAATGTCTTGCACGGTGCCAATGAGATTGCCCAAGGCGGGCAGGAGCTTGCGTCTCGTACTGAGCAGCAAGCCGCAGCCTTGCAGGAAACGGCTTCTAGCATGGAAGAGATGACGGCAACGGTTCGCCAGAACAGTGATTCAACCAAAGAGGCTGATACGCTGGCCCATGCTTCGTCACAGCAGATGCACAATGGCGGCGAAGAAGTTTCACGCAGTGTGGAGTTGATGCGTGAAGTGACGGCAGCTTCACTCAGTATGAACAAGATTGTCGAAGCTATCGATGCGATTGCCTTCCAAACCAATATTTTGGCCCTGAACGCCTCCGTGGAAGCGGCACGTGCTGGTGAGAAAGGTCGTGGATTTGCGGTAGTGGCAACCGAGGTTCGTTCGCTGGCCAGCCGCAGTGCCGCGTCAGCCAGCGAAATTCGCGGCATGCTGGATGATACGCGAAACAAAATAAAGCTGTGTTCTGATCAAGCGGAGCGAGGCGCAACGACCATAGGAGAAACGGAAACGATGATCCAACGTCTTGCGCTGCTGATGGCTGAGGTGTCCTCGGCTACCCGCGAGCAAAGTAGTGGTATCGAGCAGATTAATACGGCGATCACTGAAATGGACTCAACGACTCAGCAAAATAGTGCGTTGGTTCAACAGTCGACGACTGCAGCATTTTCTCTGGAGGAGCAAGCTGGGCGGCTTCGCGAGCTGGTAGCGGCGTTTCAAATTGACGATGCGAAGCTGAACCAGATCTCAGCACGCACGCCTGCCATGGCTTTGCCTTCGAGAGCCACACAGGCAGCGTTTTAATAAGCTAATGCGTTTGCGTACTCCTCTGGGAAGTGAATCTACAAGCTATTCAAAATACGGCCAGAGCGATAGAAACAACAACGGCGCCCTAAGGCGCCGTTGTCGTTTACTGCAAGTAAACACATACGGTTTATGCAGCGGGTTTAGCTACCAGCGAGCGGGTCTCTTCGCGCGCTTCGGTCAGCACCACGCGAAGCGGGTCGCCAAGCTTGTAACGCTCTTCGCCTTCGATCTGGATACGTCCCTCTTTATCATCAATCACCACTTTGCTGCGGTCATTGTGCATTAAAGGCGCGGGAACAAAGGCGGTGGCGCCATTTTCAAGCAGGCGAACGCGCATACCACCCCGATTGATGGCCATGATTTCGGCCTCAAACGTATCCTGGTTCTGCGCAGCGGGCGTTAGGTAGCGCACGTAGAGCCAATCTTTTACATCGCGCTCGGCCATACGGTTCAGGCGGCGGCGCTCCGTCAACTGCTCGGTGAGCTGCTGGGTGGCTTCGGCGGGCGCCTGTTCCCCTTTCAACACGCGCTTGATCAAGCGGTGGTTGACCATATCGCCATACTTACGAATCGGCGAGGTCCAGGTCGCGTAGGCGGCCAGGCCCAGGCCAAAGTGCGGGCCGGGCTGAGCAGACATCATGGTGAAGCCCTGGAAGCGGCGCAGGCGCGCATCCAGCCAAGCGTCATCGCGGCTTTCCAGTGCACGCTTCAGCTCGGTGTAGCGGGCAAGCTCAGTCAGCGCTTCGCGTTCGACCACGATCTCTTGCCCTGCCAGGAATTCCTGAGCAGCTTCGGCTTTCTCGGGTTCGAACGCGCGATGTACGTTAAAGATACCGTGGCCGATATGCTGGGCCAGGAAGTCCGCGCAGCAGGCGTTCGCCACAATCATCGACTCTTCGATCATGCGGTTGGCAATGCGGCGCTCTTCGGTGCGCACGGCCAACACATTGCCAGCAGGATCGAGATCAAACACGTAGTCGGGGCGGTCTTTAAACACTAACGCGTGTTCGTTGCGCCAAGCGGTACGTGCTTCGGTCAAATCGCGTAGCGCGGTGAGCTGCTCGGCAATATCATCCGCCGGGGCCCAATCGCCTTGGCCTTCGATCCAGTCGGAGACATTGTCGTAAACGAGCTTGGCGTGAGACTTAACGTTCGCCGCAAAAAAGCGGTACTCCCCCAGGCTGCCGTCGGCGTTGATATCCAACGTGCAGGCCAGCGCTGGGCGCTCTTTATCTTCCCACAGCGAGCAGAGGTCATCCGCTAGCTGCTCTGGCAGCATGGTAACGTTCTGGCCGGGCAGGTAAACGGTGAAAGCGCGGGTGCGGGCTTCTAAGTCAGCCGCATGGCCCTCTTCCACATACGCGGTGGGGTCGGCAATCGCGACACTCAACTGCCAGCCGCCTTCAGCGCGAGGTGCGATGTGCAGCGCATCATCCATATCGCGGGTCTTCTCACCATCGATGGTGAAGAAGGGCGTGGCGGTTAAGTCTTCGCGCGTCAGGCCTTCGTCCATCAGCGGCCAATCGGTACCTGCATCGGGGCACTCTTGCTCTAGCGCATGGCGGGCAAGCGTGACGCGCCACGGCACTGCCGGGTCATCGCTTTTAGCGACCAGCTCATCAATCTGGGCAAAGAAAGCGCGGTCATCGGTTTTTAGCGGATGACGCACCAAGCGGGCAACGACCCAATCGCCGTCAGCAATGCTCGCTTCATCAAGGTTGTTCTTAATCCGCGCCTTGATAACGTTTTTAATCGACGGATGGTCGGGCACCACGGCCAGACGACCCTCGCGCTTCTGAACGCGGGAAACAAATCGATCCAGCCCTGCTTCAATCAGCTTTTCGGGCTCAACGGATTTTTTGTCACCGTTCTCGTGGATAACCGCTTCCACGCGATCCCCGTGAATCACGAGTTTCATGGCGGGCGGTGGCACGAAATAGGATTCACCGTCGTCGGTTTCGAGAAAACCGAAACCTTTGTCGGTGGCTTTGATCACCCCTTCAGCACGGGGGGTGGTTTGACGAATCTGTTGCTTGAGCTGGGCAAGCATGGCGTTATTCTGAAGCATGAGCTCAATCAGTTGGCGAGAGTTAGGGTGCCACTATACGGATTCCCGCTTGCCACGCCAATTGCCGCCGAGTGAAGTCGGCCCGGATGTTCGCTTGGGGGACGGTGCGTCAAAGGCTTACATGCGTTTAGGGGAATCGGTTAAGCTAAACGCCCATGCCGATGGAGCGCACTATGACACCCCGCCTGATTGTTTCTGACCTGGATGGCACGCTTTTAGGGAGCGACCACACCCTGCATGAAAGCACGGTTGCAGTGCTGCGGGCGCTGGTAAAGCAAGGCCACCATGTTGCGCTTGCTTCGGGGCGCCACTATCACGATATGAAGGTGTTTCGCGATCAGTTGGATATTCCCGCGCACTTGATCAGTACCAACGGCGCCTATGTGCACGACCCACAAGGCACCTTGCTGGCCGCGACCCATGTCGACCCTGAGCATGCACAAACGCTGATTAATCTCCCGCGCCCGCCTCAGGTGCGCTTGAACCTCTACCATGAAAGCGGCTGGCATATTGATGCCGAAGCCCCGCACCTATTAGCACATCACGCCTCTACCGGGTTTGGCTATACGGTCGTGCCGCCGGATCAAATGGACAGGAACGGCGTGGGTAAAGTGCTCTATCTAGGCGACCCGGAGGCGCTAAAACAGCTGGAAGAGCAGGCTCATGAAGCCCATGGCGATGCGCTGCATATCACCTACTCGACGATTGACTCCCTGGAGATCATGGCGGGCGGCGTTAACAAAGGCGTTGCGTTAGCCTCACTGCTTGAACGCTTAGCATTAACCCCAGCCGAATGCATGGCGTTTGGTGACAACCTCAATGATACCGAAATGCTTGTGTTAGCCGGGGAAGCCCAGGTAATGGCCAATGCCCACCTTGACCTCTTCGACCGTATAGAAGGCGCAGAGCGAATCGGCCACCATGGTGAAGCGGCTGTTGCCGCGTGGTTGAAAAAGCGGTTTGAGCTTTAGTGACCTGGGTAAAGGCTGGGGGTAAATGCTAATGCAACCTTGGTCGTAGCAGTATTGCTACTACTTATCCCCTCGACCATCATCAAGGCCCCATAACGACAACAACGTAGGGCTGACCCCGCTGCGATATGACGACAACCCCTGCTACCTTGATTGTGGTCGATGATGACCCGGAAATTTGTGAACTGCTCGCGGACTACCTGGGGCGGCACGGTTATCGGGTATTGACGGCGGACGGCGCCCAAGCGCTGCATTCTCTGCGTGCTGAACATACCCCCGACTTGCTGATTGTCGATTTAATGCTCCCCGGTGACGACGGCTTTACCATCTGCCGCGACGTCCGAAAGCACAGCGATGTGCCGATTATCATGCTGACCGCCAGCGCCGACGAGACCGACCGCATTCTTGGTCTGGAACTGGGTGCGGATGACTATTTGGGCAAGCCATTTAACCCTCGCGAATTGCTGGCGCGCATCAAAGCGGTGCTGCGTCGTACTCGCAGTGCTCCGCCAGCGTTGCCAGCGGGGCAGGCGCGTTGGGTCAGTTTTGGCAGTTGGCAGCTCGACCGCATGACCCGCGAGCTGATTGATTTGCAAGGCGAGCGCGCCGCGCTTTCGGGGGCTGATTTTCAGCTACTGCAGGTGTTTTTAGAGCACCCGGCCAAGGTACTCACTCGGGATGATCTCTATGCGCTTACCCGGGGGCGGGATGCGCCGCCGCTAGACCGCTCTATTGATGTTCACGTTTGTCGCCTGCGCCAACGGCTGGGGGAAGATGCTCAGCACTCGCAGTTAATTCGCACGGTGCGCGGAGCGGGCTATGTGTTAACTGCCCAGGTAGACGCATTAACGTGAAACAAGTGGGGTGGGCCGAGACCAGGCGGCGTTTATCCAGACGAGTGGCCCGCTGGCTGCCGGCGTCGCTGCGCGGGCGCTTTGTGATCATCATGATCGCCGGGGTGCTGGCCGCTCAAGGGGCCAGCTACGCAATCTGGACTTCCCAGGTGCGCTCCAGCCATTTGGCACAGTTGGATGAACTGTCCACCAACATGGCGTTTAGCATCGCCTCCACCATGAAGTTTTTCCGCTCACTGCCTGTGGACTACCGCCATATCGTGCTCGATCAACTGCGTAATATGGGCGGCACGCGTTTTTTTGTTAGCGTTAACGAGCGCAGGCTCACCATCGACGATATCGGTTCGGGCCCGGAGAAAGAGGTAGTGGTGAACAACGTGCGCTCGGTGCTCACCCAGCAGCTCAATATCGATGATGTGATTGTCGAGTTCTCCCGCCCGGAAAACCTGCGGGTGCTGAATAATGAAGTGCTGCTCTATGATCTGCCGCCGCGCTGGGGGCAACACAGCCTGCTGATGGAACCGCTTTCGCCGCCGATTCTGGTCGTTCAGTTGGAGCTTGCCCCAGGCACCTGGCTGTATGTCGCCACGCTGCTGGGGGTGCCGGATATTTTCAGCGGCTATCGCTGGCTCTCTGAAGAGCGTTTGCTGGTCGGGCTACTAGTGCTATTAAGCGTGCTGGCGCTCTCGCTATTGGGCATTACCAGTGTGACCCGCCCCCTGGCGCGGCTTTCGCGGGCAGCCAATCAGTTGGGGGATGATTTGGATATGCCGCCGCTCAAAGAGAGTGTCCCTAAGGAAGTCGCCGCCACCGCCGTGGCATTCAACCGGATGCAGCGGCGCATCCGTGAGCAGATTGAGGAGCGCGAGCGGCTCTTCTCAGCAATTTCCCATGATTTAAAAACGCCGTTAACCCGGATGCGTCTGCGTGCCGAAATGCTCGATGATGACTACCAGCGGGAGCGCTTTTGCGCTTCATTGGATGAACTGGACAGCCTCGTTAAAGGTGCCTTGGCCTCGGTAAAAGGCTTGGATCTGCACGAAGAACCGGCATCGGTTGATCTAACGCACGTGGTCGAAGAGCTAGCTGAAGAGCTTAGCCTTCAGGGCGGTAAGATCACTATCGAGATTAACAGCGGTCATCCTAGTACACCGCTGGTTGCCAAACCGCTGGCGCTTAAACGCTGCCTGGCAAACCTGCTTGAGAATGCCGTGTTCTATGGTAAGCAGGCCGAGGTAGCGCTCGTCGATCACGGTAACGCGGTCACTTTGCACATTCGCGATCACGGCCCCGGTATTCCCGAAGAGCAGCTGGGGCGGGTGTTTTCGCCGTTTGTGCGCCTGGAGCCCTCGCGCAGCCGACATACTGGCGGTAGTGGTCTGGGGCTAGGGATCGCCCGGCATATTGCTCGCGCCCACGGCGGCGATATTACGCTCGCCAACCATGCCGAGGGTGGGCTGGTAGTAACGCTCACGCTGCCCCGCCAGAAAACTATTACAGGTTTGTAATAAACCGCCAATACTTTGCAGTACTCGGTAACTCCCGTTGACGCAGCCCTTGGCGTAATCTCATGGAGGTCGCATGTCCGAGAGGACAATAACAATATAAGGAGTAACTCCATGTCGACGTTCAAGAAGACAACCCTCGCGCTTGCTTTGGCAGGCGCCGCGCTCGTCAGTACCGCTCAAGCGAATGAAGTCGAAGTGCTGCACTGGTGGACCTCCGGTGGCGAAGCCCGCGCCGCCAATGTGCTTAAAGAGTTAATGGAAGCCGAAGGCTACGGTTGGCAGGATTTTGCCGTGGCCGGTGGCGGTGGTGAAACCGCCATGACGGTGCTCAAGTCCCGCGCCATGTCGGGCAACCCGCCTTCAGCGGCACAGATCAAAGGCCCCGAGATTCAGGAGTGGGGCGAGTTGGGCCTGCTGGGTGACCTGAACGGCGTTGCCGACGCCGAAGGCTGGGACGAACTGCTGCCGGAAGTTGTGGCCGACATCATGCGCTACGACGGCCAATACGTAGCGGTGCCCGTCAACGTGCACCGGGTCAACTGGCTGTGGGCTAACCCAGAAGTGCTGGAAGCGGCAGGGGTGGAGATGCCCACCACGCTGGATGAGCTATTCGAGGCAGGCGAAGCGATCCGCGAAGCGGGCTTCGTACCGCTGGCTCACGGCGGCCAGGCTTGGCAGGACGCAACGGTATTCGAAAGCGTATTGCTAGGTGGCCAGGGCAGCGAGTTTTATCAGCAGGCGTTGGTAGAGCTAGACCCAGAAGCCTTAGGCGGCGAACAGATGATCGATGCCCTTGAAGACTTCAAGCGTACGCGTGAACTGATGGATGAGGGCATGCCCGGACGCGACTGGAACATTGCCACGGCCATGGTGATCGATGGAGTGGCCGGCTTTCAGCTGATGGGCGATTGGGCGAAAGGCGAGTTCACCGCGGCAGGGCTGACCGCTGGGGAAGATTACCTGTGTGCCGCCGCGCCGGGCACCGAAGATGCATTCACCTTCAATATCGATAGCCTGGCCATGTTCCGGGTCACCGACGACGAAGAGCTGGAAGCGCAACAGGCGCTTGCCCGCTTGGTGCTTGAACCTACTTTCCAGGAAGCGTTTAACCTTGCTAAGGGCTCGATTCCGGCGCGGCCTGACCTGGACATGAGCGAATTCGATAGCTGTGCCCAGCAGTCGTTGGCTGATTTTCAGCGCACCGCCGAAGAGGGTGGCCTAGTGCCCAGCATGGCTCACGGCATGGCCGTGCGTGCGGACGTACAGGGCGCCATTTTCGATGTGGTCACTAACTACTTCAACGACGCCGATATGCCCGCTGAAGAAGCAGCAGAACGTATGGTGAGCGCCGCCGAAGCGGCCTCTTTCTAGATTTTCTAGGGCTTGCGTTCTCCAGACGCCGCCGCAACGGCGGCGTCTATTCTGCTTGGCAAGGACACTTCTCCGATGAGAGATTCCCTCCCCATGAAAAATACCTCTGCGACGCCTTTAGTGGCTGGCGCTAAGCGGTCGACGTCCTTCGGTGGTTTGCAGGCGTGGCTGCCGCGCCTGGTGCTGGCACCGTCGGTGGCCATTTCGCTGTTCTTTGTTTACGGCTTCATGCTGTGGACGTTTGTGCTCTCGCTAACCAGCTCGCGCATGCTGCCCAGCTACGACTTTGTCGGCTTTGGCCAGTATTCACGCCTGATGGCCAATGAGCGCTGGTGGGTCGCCTCGACCAATCTGATGATTTTTGGCGTGCTGTTCGTGGTGATATGTCTGGTGATTGGTTCGCTGCTGGCCATTCTGCTCGACCAGAAAATTCGCCAAGAGGGTGCGCTGCGCACGATCTACCTCTATCCCATGGCGCTGTCGTTTATCGTGACCGGGGTGGTGTGGAAGTGGCTACTCAACCCGCAGTTGGGTATCCAGGCCATGGTCCAGAGTTGGGGCTTTGAATCGTTTCGCTTTGATTGGATCACTGACCCGGATATGGCGATTTATACCCTGGTGATTGCTGCCGTATGGCAGGCGTCAGGCTTTGTGATGGCGCTCTTTTTAGCCGGCCTGCGGGGCATCGACGACAGTATTGTGAAAGCAGCCCAGTTGGACGGTGCCAGCCTGCCAAGGATTTATTGGCGCGTAGTGATGCCTTGCCTGCGCCCCGTGGTGTTCAGCGCAGTGATGATACTGGCCCATATTGCTATCAAGAGTTTTGACTTGGTCGTCGCGCTCACTGGCGGCGGGCCTGGCTACGCAACCGACTTACCCGCCACCTTTATGTACGCCCACGCCTTTACCCGGGCACAGATAGGTTTGGGCTCTGCCAGCGCCATGCTGATGTTGGGCGGCGTGTTGGCGATTCTGATTCCTTATCTCTATTCCGAATTAAGGAGCCGCAAGCATGGCTAATGTGATTCGTCGTCAGACGCCCGCTGCGCGGCTTTTTCGTGGTCTGCTTTACGGCGTGCTGATCCTCGCCGCGCTGTTCTATATCTTGCCACTGGTAGTCATGCTGATGACCTCGGTGAAGCCGCTGAGCGAAATCAGCGCCGGGTCGCTGCTCTCGTTTCCGCAAAATCCGACCCTGGCGCCATGGACGAAAGCCTGGGGCGAAGCCTGTACCGGCATGCGCTGTGATGGCGTCGGCGGCTACTTCTGGAACTCCTTTGCGATTGTGATTCCCGCGGTGCTGATTTCCACCACCATTGGCGCCCTTAACGGCTACGCGCTAACCAAGTGGCGCTTCAAAGGCTCTGAATTAGTTTTCGCGCTGATGCTGTTTGGCTGTTTTATTCCTTTCCAGGTGGTGCTGTTGCCCATGGCGCAAACCCTTGGGTGGCTGGGTATCTCCAGCTCCCGTGCCGGGTTGATTCTGGTTCACGTGGTCTTTGGCATTGCCTTTACCACGCTGTTTTTCCGCAACTTCTATGTGGGTATACCTAACGAGTTGGTATCGGCGGCGAAGTTGGATGGCGCAGGCTTTTTCCGCATCTTCTGGCGCATTCTGCTGCCGGTTTCGGCACCCATTATTGTGGTTTCAGTCATTTGGCAGTTCACCCAGATATGGAACGACTTCCTGTTTGGCGTGGCGTTCTCGGCCCACAACACCCAGCCTGTGACCGTGGCACTTAACAATCTGGTGAATACCTCCACTGGCGTGCGCGAGTACAACGTGGATATGGCAGCGGCCATGATTGCCGCATTACCCACCCTGGTGGTGTACGTGCTGGCGGGAAAATACTTCGTGCGCGGGCTGACAGCCGGTTCCGTTAAAGGCTAATAACAATCAGATTGATGACAACGTTTTAAAGATCGTCTTGGCAAGGTCAGATCAACCCGCAGCGGGGGTCTTTTTCCAGGGATGGAAAAAGTAGCGTCCAGGGAGGGATTTACAGCGCCCCCGCGAAGGGTTGTTCTGACCGGGCTAACAGCTTTGTCAGCAGTCTTATAATAGGATTTTCATTATGGCAGCGTTAGAAATCCACAATGTACGCAAAGAGTTCGGCAGCGAGCGGGTGCTCAAAGATGTCAGTATTTCGATCGATTCTGGCGAATTCCTGATTCTGGTTGGCCCCTCGGGCTGCGGCAAGTCCACGCTGATGAACGCCATTGCCGGGCTAGAGCCGGTGACGTCCGGCAATATCTATATCGATGGCGAAGACGTCACCTGGCGCACCCCCGCGGATCGGGACATCGCCATGGTATTTCAGTCCTACGCGCTTTACCCCAGCATGACCGTACGCCAGAACATCAGCTTCGGGCTGGAAATGCGCAAGGTGCCCAAACCCGAGCGGGAAGCCGCCGTGGAGCGGGTCGCCGATCTACTGCAGATTACCCATCTGCTGGATCGCAAGCCTGCACAACTCTCTGGTGGGCAGCGACAGCGGGTGGCGATGGGGCGGGCGCTGGCCCGGGAGCCCAAGGTCTACCTGTTTGACGAGCCGCTCTCCAACCTGGATGCCAAGCTGCGTGTGGATATGCGCACCGAAATCAAAAAACTCCATCAGCGCCTGGGCACCACCATTGTTTACGTCACCCACGACCAGGTCGAAGCCATGACCCTGGCAGACTGCATTGCGGTGATGCGCGATGGTCATATCCTGCAGCTCGGCACGCCGGACGAGGTCTACAACAACCCGGTGGATATGTTCGTAGCAGGCTTTATGGGCTCGCCGTCGATGAACTTTATCCGCGCCACGCTGGAAGATAACTACGGCGGTTATCAACTGCGCATTGCCACGCCGGGTGAGGATGAGCTGGTGCTGCCTTGGCCTGAAGCGCGTATCGCACCTGATATGGCCGAGAGGCTTAACCAGCCGGTCATCCTTGGTCTACGCCCGGAGCACTTCAGCGAAGAGGACGAGCGATTAACGGCTCAAGCCGAAGGAACGCTGCTGAGCGCCAGTGTGGCGGTGGTAGAGCCTACCGGGGCGGATATCCTGCTACGTTTGCCGCTGGGCGAACAGGAAGTCACGGCGCGTGTTGGGCCTAAATGCGCCGTGGTGGCAGGAGAGCGGCTGGCGCTGAGGATAGATATGGGGCGAGCGATTTTATTCGATGCCAAAACCGAGCAGCGTATTGCCTAAGCGGTATTGCCTAAGCGGCTTGGCGTAAAAAAAGTAGGCCCCTTGCTGGTATCAGCGAAGGGGCCTTTTTTACAGCTGTTTCAAGGTGTCAGCTTCTGGTGTTACTTACGAATAAGCCGCAGCTCGCCATTGAGCGCCTTGATGATCGAGTAGCACATCAGCAGCATCACAATCGAGAACGGAATAGCCGTGGCGGTAACCCCGGCCTGGAGAGCGGTTAAACCACCACCGATCAACAGCACAATCGCGATGAGACCCTCGACCACTGCCCAGAACATCCGCTGTGGCCGCGGAGCATCGATTTTGCCACCGGCCGTGATGGTATCGATGACCAGGGAGCCGGAATCCGAAGAGGTGACAAAGAAGATCAGCGCCAGGACGATGCCCAGAGTCGACATCAGGCCCGTCAGCGGTAGCTCGTTCAGCATGCCGAACAGCGAAAGCTCGGGTCTGTAGTTGTCGATGACATACTCTTTCACCAGGCTGCCCGCCGGGTCAGCGTAAAGCTGCTCAAGCGCCGTCGAGCCAAACACGCCCATCCAGACAAAGATAAACAGGCTAGGCACCAGCAATACGCAGAGGACAAACTCACGCACCGTACGGCCCCGTGATACGCGGGCAATAAACATCCCCACGAAAGGTGCCCAACTGATCCACCAAGCCCAGTAGAAAATCGTCCAGGACTGGCGATAGGCATCGTCGTCACGACCAAAGGGGGCGGAAAGCGGAATAAAGTCGGTGATATAGGTGGTGAGCCCCGACCAAAAGCCGGTGAGCGCCAACAGCGTGGGGCCAGCGAAGAGCACGAAAAAGAAGAACAGAACGGCCAGAATCATGTTGATCTCGGAGAGCTTTTTCAAGCCGCCCTCAAGCCCGCGCCAAACCGAGACCAGCGCCACCGCCGTTACCAGAATGATGACGATGACCTGCGTCAAGGTGCTGACTTCCAGGCCGAAGACAAAGTTCATCCCCGCATTGGCCTGCTGAGCACCCAGCCCAAGGGAGGTCGCCAGCCCGAAGAGGGTGGAAAACACCGCCAATATGTCGATGACGTGCCCCCACCAGCCCCAGACTCGCTCACCGAGAATTGGGAAAAAGGCCGAGCGGATCGAGAACGGCAGTCCCTTGTTATAAGTAAAGATGCCCAGCGCTAACGCCATGACCACATACACTGCCCAGCCATGGATCCCCCAATGGAGGTAGGTGCCAGCCAGTCCTAAGGCACTGGCATCGGCAATAGCGGCTGGATTTAACTCACCGTCAGCACCAAACGGAGACTCGACGCCTAAGGGCAGCGAGACGTTGGCGTGATAAACCGGTTCGAGTACACCGAAGAACAGCAGGCCGATACCGATGCCCGCCGTAAATAGCATCGCGAACCAGGAAAGATAGCTGTGATCCGGCCGGGCATCGGCACCGCCCAGCCTGACTGAGCCATAAGGCAGCACCACCAGTGCCAAGCAAAACAGAATAAAGAAATCGACCAGAATCATGAAATACCAGTCCAGTGTTCCCGTCGAGAAAGAAACAATGGACTGAAAGGTGCTCCCCGCCTGCTCTGGGAACAGCAGGGTGAGAACGATGAATATGGCCGAGGCAAGCGCGGAGACAACGAACACACGGTTGTGGATATCGAAGCCGATGGGGCCAAACTGGCCCTTGATATTGTCCTGACCGACGACATAGTCGGTCTGCATGTCGCTCCCTGCCGGGGGCGACTCTGACTCATTGGGATGATTCATGCACTACGTCTCCTCATTGGAGATTGCTATGTTAAACCCCCATCATGAGCATAATCAGCGTTGAATCCCATCTTGTGATCAAAAAGAGCGCCGCCGCCGTTTACACGCTTAGCGATTCTGCGGCACTTTATCTTTATCCAATTGCTTGATTTGTCGCCACAAATCTTGGCGCAGATCGGCGATCTTGGGTTGCTCATCGGCAGTGAAGGGCACAGGTCGGCAGAGGCGCTGGGCGCGTAATCCAAGGCGGGCGCTAAGCAGCCCGGTGGCGAGCCCTTGGCCTGCACGGGCTGAGAGACGCCCGGCCAAATCGAGCGAGAGCATGTCCATGCTGGCGTCGGCGGCCAGTTCACTGGCACCGGCAAAGGCCATGTTGTGCAGCACGTTACGAAACAGCCGCAGGCGGCTGGCATAGCCCAGCTCAAGGCCGTACAAGCGGCAGAGGCGATCTACCATCGCCAAACTACGCCAGGCCACCAGCGCCATGTCCACCAGCGTTAGCGGGCTGATGGCGACCATGATCGCGGTTTCCCCGGACATGCGGGTAATCAGGCGCTGGGCTTCACGGTCGCGTGGTGCCAGCAGGTGGTAGCGCAGCAACGTTTGAATCTCTTCCCCGCTATGGTGCGGCTGGCTGGCGCGTTGAAAGGCTAGCCAGTGGGGATCATCGTCGGCGAGCTTTAGCTGGCGCCTGAGTTGCTCGGCCATCGCTCGAGCCTGTTTGGGGGAACGCAGCGGCAGCTCGGCGAGATTGCCGCGCAACTTATCGTGGCGTTTCAGGCGGCGCAAACGTCCCAGCTCTTTGAGCAACGAGAAAGCACCCAAGCCAATCAAACTGATCCCGAACAACTGCCAAGCCATCTCGAGCCAGTGAGATTGTGCCAGTGCGTCGGGTATTCCGGTCACCAGCTCAGCGGTGCCCAGGGCCGCGCCCCCTGCCAGGGCGAACAGCAGCCCCCAGCGGCGCTTGCGTGGCGCGCCTAGGCTGGCGGCGGGCAGCGCTTTCTCTTCGGCCAGCGGTGCCAGGGGATGGTGCTCGCTGGTGCCTGCAAACGCTTCCCGTTGGCGCAAGGGCGCCTCGGCATCCACCGCCGCTTCCGGTGTGTCATCCAGCGTAAAGTGGCGCCGTGGCTGTGGGGTGGTCATGTCAGTTTGTCTCCAAGCAGCCAGTCGATGGCGGCGTCCATGCGGATATGATCAAGCGCTTCCGAAGTGGCTTGCATCGGGCGAAAACCAGGAAAATCGAAACCTTGCTGCTGCCAAAAATCGGCAGTGGGAAGCCGGGCAGGCACATCGCCTGGGTAGACCAACACCTCTTCGCCTTCCAGTGTCGTACCGCGCAGTGCGGGTGAGCGCTTACCTTCGTGTGTTACTTCGCGAGCTTCAGTGGCGCGAATCGAGGCCAGTGAGAGCGCTTTGACCGGAACATTGGCAAAGCGCAGGTCTTTCAAGGGCTCCGCCAGTAAGGCTTCCAATAGCTGCACCACGTTGCCGTGTTGGTCGGGGGTGACATGATCGGCCTTGGTCGCCGCAATCGCCAAGCGGTCAATCTTGGGTGCGAACAGCCGTGTCAGCAGGCTTCGCTTGCCGTAGTCGAAGCTGTGCATTAACTGGCGCAGCGCACGGGAAAGGTCTTCAAACCGTTCCGGCCCGGCGTTCAGCGCCCCCAGCACGTCGACCAGTACGATCTGGCGGTCAAAGCGACGGAAGTGATCGCGATAGAAGGGCTTGACGACCTGTTGCTGGTAGTAGCGAAAGCGCGCGGCCAGCGTGGCGTAAAGGCTGTTGGCAGGTAACGCGTCCAAGGCTTCTTTCGAGGTGGCGTGATGGGAAGAATTCAGCTGTGGCAGCGGGAAAAACTGCAGCACCGGCGCGCCTTCGAGCTCGCCAGGCAGCAAAAAGCGTCCCGGCTGTAAGTCGGAAAAGCCAGCCTGTTTAGCGCGCCGTAGACCTTGAGCATACTCCTCGGCCAGGGTGGCGAGCTGGGCTTCGTCGGCTTCACTGGCCGGGTCGAGTTGTTCAACGGCCGCCAGCCAATCACTGAATAAACCGCGGCGCTGTTCGCCGGCGTACAGCGCTTGGGCTTTGCTCCAGCTATAAAAGTCGTGCTGCAACAGCGGCAGGTCGAGTAACCACTCGCCAGGGTAGTCGAACAGGTCCAGCGTGAGATGGGCAATTTCGGGCGTTAACCAACCGTTGCGGGCAGGGCGGTAACGCAGTTGCAAGCGTAACTCGCTAATGCCACGGGTGGGCTCCGGCCAACGCGGCGGTGTGTCGCGCAGCGCGGCCATGCCGGGGTCGTAGGGAAAGCGTGGCACGCCCAAATCGGGCTGGTTGAGCCGTTGGGCACCCAGCAGGCGACCTTCACGGGCAGCGGGCAGTAAATCGAGGCGCGCCTCTACGCCCGCATGGCGCAGTTGATTGACCAGTGAGGTCAAAAAGGCGGTTTTACCTGCTTGTGAGAGGCCCGTCACCGCTAAGCGCAACTGGCGATCCCGACCCCGCTCTAACAAATTGCTCAGTTCGCGGCTTAACGGCTGACGCATCCTTTCGTTCCCTCTATGGCTCTTAGCAAATTAACGCGGCCCCCGCTCTGCAAAACCGGCTCTCTTAAAAATCAGCACCCTTCAAAAAAAACAGTGCTGCATGGCGCTCACTGTTCTCACTGGCGAAACACTAATAGTAGCTGTGAAAGCATCGGCAGGGTGGCTATCAAAAAACCGACCCCCGCCAGCGTGTAGCCCGGCCAGCGGCGTGTCATTTTTTGTGCCAGGGTAAGGCCGACCAAACACACCACCATACCGATTAAATTAAAGGCTAGCGTAGCGGCCTCTAGCCATTGCTGCGGATCCATCGGAACTCCCTAACGCAAAAGAGATTGAGCGTATGATAGCAAAATGTAGATGAACCGAAGGTTAACCGCGGCTGAGGGTGGTGCCTAACAAGTGCTGCGCACCGGGTACCAGCCAAACCGGGTCTAGGCGCGTATTAGCAGCTTCAACGCAGACAAAGTGGCGTGCTGCGTCAGCCGGTGTGTCGCCAGGAAGGTCGTCGTTGGGGTGCCATACGACGGTAGAGTCGCTGGACTGTTTGCCGATGCGCAGGCTGCGCTCGCCATCGTTAAGCAGCACTGCCTCATTGGTATGATAAATGCGGTCAACGGCACCGTTAATGGCCAGCGTGCCCTGCTGTTCGCTTTCTGCAAAATCGCGCAATTTGTCGAGATAGCGCGCCCCCGAGAGACCCTCCAGGCGGCACTGATGGATATCGGCTACCGCCAGATAGGTGTGCAGCGCGCCGCTGGTTTTAACGGGCGTCTCGCCGGTGTTTTCACTAATCAGCTCCACGTTTAGCCGTTGCGCGTTCGCTTGCACCACTAAACGGGCGGTGAGTTGCGTGTGCAGGCGTTGCTCGGGAGAAAGATGCACTTCAATACCTTCGGCATGCTCATCGACTGCGTCTAAGCGCCACGCAGTGTGGCGCGCCAAGCCATGAAAAGGGCCATCGCGGTTAGGGCTTTCATCGGCATAGCGCTCGTCGGCAAACCACGGCCAGCAGAGCGGGATGCCGCCGCGAATTGCGCCAGGCAGGGCTTGGGGTGTGGGCGTCACCCAAAGCCAGTCGCTGTCATCGTGGGGGCGAAAATGCAGCACTTGGGCACCTTGAAGGCTGATCGCCAACTCACCCCACGGCATGTTGAAAAGCACTACCTCGCGGCCTTCCCAGTGGGCCGTTTGCTGACCATCTGTGCTTTTAAGCAGTTGTTTGAGCGAGTCGGGTATCATGAATTTTCCTTTAAGAGTTGCCGAGCATCTTCACCGATAGGCGCCGAACAGTAACGCTGTGTGCTATGGTAGAACAAGCACGACAGCTAGGTAAAACGCCTGCTAACATACGTAGCTGACACCCCTAAATGAAATAGTAAGGAGACTATATGGGCTTTATTGCTTGGTTAATCATTGGTGGTTTGGCTGGGTGGATCGCTGGCAACATTATGCGTGGCGGCGGTTTCGGCATCCTGGGTAACATTGGTGTGGGTATCGTTGGCGCAGTGATCGGCGGTTTCCTGTTCAGCCTTCTTGGGCTCTCTTCGGGCGGTTTTATCGGTTCGCTGGTGACGGCCATCGTGGGTGCGGTGGTGCTCTTGTGGGTGATCAGTAAAGTTAAAAAAGCATAGCTTGTAAGCTATCATTTGTTTGGTGACCGCCCGGCCTTGTGCCGGGCGGTGTCGTTTGTACAGATGCTATCGGTGTTCGCATCACTTTCCGTTACACTAGGCGGCTTTAATCCGGCGCTTTGCTGGCGGTGACCCTGTGTTAGTAGGTGGTGATACTATGCTTTTTCGAGGTGCCTCTTGATCGACGCGTTAAATGCCTGGTGGGCCCAACAGCTCGTGCTGTGTGATTGGGCGTTTACTCCTCATCCGCTGGCGGTGGATGCAGGAGCGGCGGAACAGCGTCTGCTGCAATTGGGGATTACCGACCGTGGAGAGTTAGCCGAGCAGTTGTTTCACGGCTTGGGAGCGCCAGCAGGGCAGGCTGATCGTTTGCTGGGCGCGCTGGAATGGGCCGCCTTGGCCGGGGCAGCAGGCTGGTTAGAGGCCGAACAGGCACGGGCGTGGGCGCACCACCTTACTCGTCGTATTACCAGCGATTACAGTGACCTGCGGGCTTGGCTGGCGGATCTCCGCCGTGCGCTAGGGGTGCGTGGCTGGGAGATAGGCGCCGATGACCGGTTTATTGATGCCTGCCAGGCGTTAGCCGATCTCGAAACCGACGGTGAGGGTATCACCTGGGAAGCGCTCGAAAATGCCTTGGCTAAACTTCCCGCACCGGCGCCGCTCTGGCCACAACTGCCCCAAGCGCAGAGTTGGCGGCTATGTGCGTTGTTTCGACCGATTATCGTCTACCCGGCCAGCCACGCTGATTGGCCGGAAGCGGCTGAGTGGTTAGCGCAAGTATGGGAAGTCCATGACCGGGACGCGCTGCTTGGGGTCATGCTTTGGCTAGGTGCCCAGGGTGAGCGGCAGCGGTGGGATATCGAGGCCCGCGAGCTATTGAGCATGGACAACGCCCAGCGTATGGAGTGGCAGCGCAGCGTCATGGGCGAATCGCCCTATGCCCCGGTGCTCAATAAATTCGTCAACCAGGGGGAGCCGCTGGAGTGGGCTGCCTGGGACTGGCTACGGCTTGTCGAACTTGCCTGGGCGGGTGCCTGCTGTGGCTGGCTCAGCCAGGAGGAAGCCGATGACCTAGCTGGTCACGCCGCCGATTTGATCAGTCGCCGCTACCATGACTGGTACGCCGTGCTCAACGCCTACGGGCGTGGACAGAGCCTGTTTGAGGGTATGGATCGGCGCGGCAAAACGCCCAGTGAACGGCACCAGTTGCTGCTGCACAGTGTTCATAGCCCCTGGAAGCACCCGCCCGTAGCGCTGTTGGATGAGCCCACCAAGAAAGCGTCACAGGCGCGCATTCGTCAATGGCGCAATACGCCCCATCACTGGTTGTTGGCCTTGGCCAGCGTGCGTGAGCCCGATGTGATGCTGCGCCAGATAGACCCCTCCGCTGCGCTACCCGAAGCGCAGCGTGCCGATGCAGCGCTCTATCTACAGGAGTCGCTGGGCTTGCATGCCGATGAAGGGGCGCATGCGCTGGCGCGTTATTGGCTACCCGCACAGGCCCATCACCTTAACCAACTGGCGGCCGATGCGGTGCATGGCGTTTTGCCGCCCTCGCAAAGCTGGTTTGGCCAGCCGACCCCGGAAGAGCTCAAGCAGCGTAATGCGGTCAAGGGCGTTAGCCGTCACGCAGCGACGATTCACATGGCTGAAAAGTTCGCTTTTTATCTGCATATGTCGCTCGACAGTGGCTTACTGGATCGGGCGCCGTTAATGGAGTATGCCAGCGCACTGCGCAGCTGCCTGTGCCGGTTTTATCCCAACGCCAAGCGCTTGTTAGACGCATGGTTTGCCTGGGAGAGCTGCCTGCCAGAGCCTGAACATGCCTCGCTGATCAATGAAATCATTTGGCACATCGAAGATCCGGGTAGCCTGTTTCACTGGCTGGATTGGCGTCACGATGCATGGCGTGAGCCGGGTAGTCGGCCCACCTTGAGCCACTTTACCGCCATGTCATTGGTGGGGCCGTTAAACAGTGCCGTGTGGAGTGAGCCGCAGCCCGAGAGTGCCCGTGAGTGCGCGGAGATCCGTGAGTGGGTAGAGAGCCACTATCACTTGAGCACGGCCGGGGATATGCAGGAATTTTTAAACTACATGCTCGAATCGGGTGACCGTCAGGAGTATCAGATTAACTATGCGCCTTATACCCTCAATACGGAGCGTTTAAGCGCAGAGATCGCCATTCTTGAGTCTGGTGACTGTGCTGAAGACGAGCGTCACCATCTGCTGCGTTTACGCCGGGTACGTGACAACGAAGATGGCTGCAATGAAGTCGATATGGCGGCTTGGGATATTGCCCAACTGGTCGATCTGGCGATTGCCGCACGGCAGCTTGGTTGGCTGGATAGCACGGCGTTTGCCAGCGTATTAGATCGCGCTTATCAACTTGCGGCAGATCACTATGCTGGGTGGCAAGAGTACGCCATGGGCATGTATGCCGGCTTCTCGTTTTTTATGGGCGAAACCCCCGAGCGCGAGAGCTTTTTGGCTGGTTTTCGCCAGGCGCTGGTGGCCTGGGTTTGCGGTGCGCCGGTGCTGGCCGGTCCGTGGGTAAGTCTGGATTTTCCTGGCAACAAACCGCGCCACTTTGCACCCTTGCATATCGATACGTTGCCGGGTGATCAACGCACGTTACATTAGGCTCGCCAAACATAGGATAACTAGCTTATAGTCGTGCGTGGAAAATGAGTTTTGTCATACCGCCACCTTATTCATTGTCACGAGGTTAATCGCATGGTTGCGTTGCCACGCCCCGCTGTGACTGCTGTTCGTATTTTAAGTGCTTGTTTTATAGTTACATTAGTGGCTGGCTGCGCAGGCTCTACTCGACAGAGCGCGACGCAGGCCCCCGACAATTACTTCTCGATGACACTGCCCGGAATGGGCGCCAACCCGCAAATGTCGCCGGTTGATCCCATCGATGCGCATCTGCGCAGTTTGCAAGTACCGCCGCCAACAGCCGTTCGTGAGGCGCTTCTGGTCCAGCACCAGCGCTGGGCAGGAACGCCTTACCAGATTGGCGGCACGTCAGAGAGAGGGATTGACTGCTCGGCCCTGGTTCGCAATGTTTACCGTGATACGTTTAATTTAGAGTTGCCGCGTTCCACCAGTGGACAAATACACGAGGGACGCCCGATCGACCGCCAAGAGCTGCAGGCGGGCGATCTGGTGTTCTTCAGCCCACCAGGACGCTATAACCACGTGGGAATTTATGTGGGGAATGGTTATTTCCTGCATGCCTCTACCTCCAAAGGGGTGATTATTTCCAGCCTGGATAACAGCTATTGGCGGCGCTACTACTGGCAGGCGCGTCGTGCGCTAGAACCTACCCAGTTAGCCCAGCTAAGCAGTCGTGTTTTCTAATCGTTAGACTCTTCATTTTTTAGGAATGGCATGATCGAAGCCAAAACGCGCGCCTGGTGGCGCGCCACCTTGGCGCTTTGCCTCGGCTCTTTTCTTGTTTTTATCAATCTGTATGCACCGCAGCCGCTGTTGCCAGGGTTAAAGGAGACGTACGATGTCTCGACCCTGGGGGTCAGTTTGCTCATGTCGGTATCAACGCTCTCCCTCGCCATTGCCCTGCTAGTGTTTGGCCCTCTTTCTGATGCCATTGGCCGCGAAGGCATAATGCGCATTACGCTGCTGCTGGCAGGCGGTTGCTCCCTTGCCTTGGCCTTTGCGCCTACGTTTGAAAGCCTGTTACTGCTGCGCCTGGTGCAGGGCTTCGTATTGGGCGGCTTGCCTGCCGTGGCGATCGCCTGGATGGGCGACGAGTTCGATAAGCCGGCGCTGTTAAGCGCGGTGGGGCTCTATATTGGGGCCAATTCATTGGGCGGCATTAGTGGGCGTATCGTAGGCGGCGCGGCGGCGGAGATAGGCGGCCCCACCGCGGCCTTCTTGTCGGTAGGCTGCATAACGCTGATCGGTTGCGTGGTGTTTTGGCGGCTACTCCCCAACAGCCGTGCGTTTACACCGCAGCGCTTTGAGTTAGGTAAAGCGGCGGGGAATTTGCTTGGCCATTTGCGCAGCCCGGTGCTGCTCGCTGCCTACTGTTTAGGTGGCATTAACTTTCTAATTTTTATCAACCAGTACAGCTATATCACTTTCCGCCTAGCGGATGCGCCCTATCAACTGGCCGCGAGTGGTTTGGGGCTGATTTTCCTGACCTACCTGGGGGGCACTTTCGGTTCGATGATCTCCGGGCGTTTGGCGGGGCGGTTTTCTCCCGCTGCGTGCATGATGGTTGGGGTCGTCATCTTGATGCTGGGCACGGCCATCACGCTGTTTGATTCGCTAGCGCTGATTATTATTGGCTTGAGCGTCAATGCGTTTGGCTTTTTCCTGGCGCATTCGTTGGCTTCCAGCTGGGTAGGGCGCTATGCCCAGGGCGCCCGGGGCAGCGCGTCGGCGCTCTATCTGGTGTTTTACTATGTGGGTGCCAGCTTGGGTGGTTTCTGGCTGGAGCCGTTCTGGCAGTGGGCTGGCTGGGCGGGGGTGAGCATCGGCTCGTGGCTATTGCTGACGATCACCTTGGCGATTGCTTTTGGCCTGTGGCGCTTTGAGCGTCGCCAAGCGGTTGGCTAATTTTATCAGCATCAGCACTACCATGGCTTCAGTTGACCACCGCTCAAATGGAAGCGCTGAGGGCAGAGGCGTTTCAGCAGTGCGCTATCGTGGCTGATCACCAGCACACCTAGCTGACGGTTTTCCGCCTCCTGTTGCAAGGCCTGCCAAAGCTCCACCTGGGTGATCGGGTCGAGCATCGTCGATATCTCATCGGCGATCAAAAAGCGTACCCCGGAGACCAGCGCCCGCAGCACGCAGACACGCTGAAGTTCTCCGCCTGATAACGATTGGGGGTAGCGAGACAGCCAGCGGGGGTGAATGCCGAACGCCTGACACTGTGCTTCTGAAGGTGTCCAGGCTTCCCGCAGTATCCTACCGACCCGCCAGCGGGGGTTCACTGATAGCTCCGGCGATTGCGGCAGCCACTGCACTGGCTGTATTCCGCTGCCCGGCAGCGCCATGCCTGCCAACGTGATCTCACCCGCTTGGGGTGTTAAGTAGCCCGCCAACAGCTTGCCCAGCGTTGATTTTCCTGCGCCGGAGTCGCCGCTTAATCCTACCCACTGGCCCGCCCTTAAGGTCAGAGAAATACCTGATAGCAGCGGCACGCCGGATGAGAACTGAAAGCTAAGCTGGTGAGCTTCAAGCAACGACCGTCTCCTTATCTACTGGCCGCGCCATGCTGACCGTGAAACCATTGTCCGGCAGTGCCTGCCACAGCGCCTGGGAATAGGTGCTGCTGAGCGAGGTGCCAGCCCCTTGAAAGGCGCAGGCGGGGGCGGTTTCGATCGACTTGCCGTCGCGCAAAATAGTCACCTGGTCGGCTATTGGCAGGGCGTGGCGCAGGTCATGGGTAATCAGCACTACGGTCTTGCCCTGATCGGCCAGCTCACGCAGCGCCGTTAGTACTCGCTGGCGTTGATGTGGGTCCAGGCCCACGGTGGGCTCGTCGGCAATCACCAGCCGTGCTTGGCTGACATGCGCCATGGCCGTCAGCACGCGGCGTGCCATGCCACCCGAAAGCTCATGAGCGTAGGCCTGCTGCGCACGGGCATCCAATTGATAGTGGTCGAGCGCCTGCTGAGACGCCCGCCAGGCAGATTCGGTAGCATGGCCTGCGCGCTGGGCCGCCCAGGCCACCTGGCGTTGGGTACGCACCAATGGATCCAGGGCGCTGAGCGACTGAGGAATAAGCGCCAGTTCCCGGCCACGCAGCCGCCGCTGGCGAGATGCATCAAGCGGTGTGCCCTGATAGTAAAGCTGCCCCTGCAGGCGAGCCTGCGCTGGCAATAGCCCCATCATCGCGTAAGCCAATAAGCTTTTCCCCGCCCCTGAGGCGCCGACCAGGGCGTGCACTTCGCCCGTGGTAAACGTCAGTGAAACATCATTCAAGCAGGTGGCCCATTCACGCTTCCACCAGGAAGCATACATGGGTAGCTGTAGCGATAGCTGGTCAATCGTGAACACGGTCTGCCTCCCATCAATGGTTTGCTTAGCAGCGTTAAAGCGCACGGCGCAGCTGGCTGGAAAGGCGCTCGAACATCAGTACCATGAGTAACAACCCTAAGCCCGGAAATACCCCTAACCACCAGTACCCGCCGTTCAGGTAGCGCATCGCCTCGGCCAGCAGTACGCCAATGGCCGGTTGGCTGGGGCTCAAGCCGAAGCCCAGAAAGGTCAGCGCGGCTTCGTGCAAAATGGCGTGTGGAAACAGCAGTAGGGCACCCACCAGGCAGTGGGGAAGCAGGTGCGGAAGGAGATGACCGTGGAGCACGAACCAGCGCGACTTCCCGAGCGCTCGTGAAATGCGTACATAGGGGGCTTGCCGCAACTGCCATAGTTCGGCGCGCAGCACCCGGGCAAGGCTTGGCCAGTGGGTGACCGCCACGGCAATGATCACTGCCTGGGTGCCGCCGCCCAGCGCAAAGGCGATCAGCATCAGTAGAATCAGGTGGGGAACACTCAGCAGGGTGTCAATCAGCAGGCTCACCAGCGCATCTAGCCGCGCCGAGAGCGTGGCGAGCGCCGCCAAGCTCAGCGCAATCAAGGTGCTCAGCAGTGCGGCCAGGCAGCCCACCCAAAAACTCAGTGCCAACCCGGCCAGGGTGCGCGCCCAGAGTTCACGGCCCAGGGCGTCGGTGCCCAGCCAGTGTTCAAGGCTCGGTGGGGCCAAGCGAGCGTCAAACTGCATCCGTTGAACGGAATCGGTCAACAGCCACTGACTGGCGATAAGCCCTCCGATAAACACAGCGGTGATGCTCAGGCTGAGTATCGCGCGCAGGCGCGGCTGGGCAGTGATCATGAGCCACCTGTCGTAAGGCGTGGATCGATAACGCCATACAGCGTATCGGCGACGAGGTTGCCGATGCTGACGAACAGGGCGGTAAACAGGGCAATTCCCAGCAGCAGCGGAATATCACTGCGCAGACCCGCGGCTACGGTGGCTTGCCCCAAGCCTGGGTAGGCAAATACTTGCTCGATCAGAATAGAGCCGCCGAAAAGCTCCCCCAGAGATGCGAACGCTAGCGTCACTGCCGGTAAACTGGCGTGACGGAGGCCGTGCCGCCAGGCGACATCGAATCGGCCGGCGCCTTGGGCGAAAGCGTGGATTGCAATGTCTGAGCGCATGAGAGCCAGCATTCGGGTGCGGGTGTGCAGGGTAATGTTGGCGATGCCCAGCAGTGCCAGCGTGGCGACCGGCAGTACTAAGTGATGCAGACGTGTGGCGAGGGTGACATCTTGATCCAACATGCCAGCGGGGCCAGCGCAGCAGGTGGGTGCCCACCCCAGCGTGACCGAAAACAGCAGCACGGCGAGCATGGCCAGCCAAAAGGCAGGCGTGGAAGCGGTTAAATAAGCGTAGGTGCTGATCATCTTGTCCAGCGGCGAGCCCTCTTTCGCCCCCGCCATGACGCCCAGTGCAAACCCCAACAGTGCCGAGACGAGCCACGCGCCTGCGAGCAGTACGATGGAGCGCTGAAAGCGCTGGCCGATGACCTCGCTAACCGGCTGGTTATACACATGGCTCCAGCCCAGGCCGCCACTCGCTAATTGACGCAGCCAGTGGCCAAACTGTACGGCGGGAGGCGCATCGAATCCCCATCGTTCGGCAATCAGCGCGCGCTGTTCGGGGCTGACCTGAGCCACCTGTGGGCCTAGATAGGCATCAACTTGATCAATGGGTGAGAGCATCATGAGCCCAAACGAGACCAGCGCGACGCACAGCAGTACCAGCGCCAGGCGGCCTAGGCGCATAGCAATGCGCGGCATCAATCGCATACCCAGCGCCACTCAAGCAGGTTGGCCGTGATGGGCCAGCCATGGCCGTGGGGGGCTACGCCCAGCTCGCCCACGTCCAGGCAAGTGTCGGCAAAATAGACATGCTCCAGATTGACGAGCCAAGCCCAGCTAGTGTCGCCGCGCAAACCGTAACCGGTAGTGCCGTCCCACTGGGCGGCCTGCCAGTGGCGGTTGGCCTGTTCGCTACTAGGCGCCGCCTGGGCGGCATCCAAATGGGCATCGACTGCCGAGTTGATGTAAAAGCCGCTGTTGTAGTAACCGTTACCGGCGTGCTGGCTGTGGAAGAGGTAGTAAACCTCTTGAGGGCTGTGGCTACCAAAACCAAACAGAATAGCGTCTTGGTGCAAGGCATGACGCTGGATATCATCCCAGTGGCGGCCCGTTGGCTGCATCTCGATACCCAGTGGGCGAACCATTTCAGCACTCACTTCGGCAAGCAGCTGCCGGGTGGTATCGCTTGACGGGTACGTGAGCCGAAAACGGGCGGGCAGGTCCTCCTTATAGCGCAGGCCATCGTCGTGTAACTCCCAGCCAGCGGCATCGAGGATGCCTTTCGCTTGGGCAAGATTGGGTGCGTCTATTCGCTCTTCATCGCTACTCCAGGGAAGGCCGTCGGCCGGGCCAAAGGCAGGGCGACCAAATCCGTGCAGGGCCACCTCGACCAGCGTATCGCGATCAACCGCCAAATTGATCGCCTGTCGAATGGCAGGATCAGCGGTCACGTCATTGCCAATCGGTGCGCCCGAAGCGGCATGCTCGCCGTTGGCTGGCTGCATGGGGAAAAGAATGCCGCGGTTATCGACGCTTTCCATGATGACCCGCTGCATCGACGTCGGCACATTGGCCGCTAATGCCGGGGGGATGGCGGCGATATCTACCTGGCCGGCATTAGCTGCACTCAGCGTGGCGTCTTCACCGGTAAATAGAAATACCAGCCGTTCAAAATCAGGCGTAGGGCCGTAGAAGTAAGGGTTGCGTTCAACAATGAGCTGCTCGCCTTCTTGCCACTCGACCAGTTGATAGGGCCCTGAGCCTAAGGGATGTCGACCGTATTGCTCGCTATAGCCGTTTTCACGCTCGGCGTGGGGCACGATGCCCAGCGTTAGTAGCTGATCAATAAAGGTAATTCGCGGAGCGTGAAGTCGTAGGGTAACGGTCTGTTCATCGATGGCCGTTGCCTCGGCGAGGGCGCTCAAATCGGCGCGCCCGCCTGCCTTGGCTGCAGTGTTGAAGGTGTAGGCCACGTCGTTGGCGGTCACTGGAGTGCCGTCAGCAAAGCGTGCGTCGCCGCGCAGGGTCAATGTCCAAGTAAGGCGGTCTTCGGATAGTGACCACTTGGTGGCGAGTTCTGGCTGCGGCGTAAAATCCTGGTCCCGTGAGAGCAGCGTCGACTGAAACAGCGGGTTACCGTACTGCCCCCAGCCCAGTAGGGGATCGAAGCCCTGCTCGGGTTCACCACCAATGGCCAGAATTAACTGATCTTTAGCCTGTGCGGTGCTAATGGCGGCTAAACAACTTAGCGCAATACCCAGTAAGATAGGCCGAGTTGCTTTAGTCATCGCTTCATCCTTTGCGCTAGTCGCGGTACTAGTATGATGTTTTTGCAATAACATCATACTAACGGGCCAAACAGCCTATGGAAAGCGGGCCATTATTTGAGGAGGCGTGAATGCAGCGTGTAACGGTAACGCTCGATGAGGAGCTGTTGGCAGAAGTGGATGCGTTGATGCGTGCGCGAGGCTATCAGAACCGCTCAGAGGCAATTCGTGATTTAACCCGCAGCGGGTTGAAACAGGTGAATGAAGAGGCTGCCCCGGAAGCGCCCTGCATGGGGGCACTGGTGTATGTCTATGATCATGCCGCTCGCGAGCTATCCAAGCGCTTGACGCGTCACTCCCACGACCACCATGACCTCACGCTTTCTACCCTGCATGTGCATATCAATCATGACAGCTGCCTGGAAGTGGCGCTCTTGAAAGGCCAGGGGCAAGCGCTCAAGCAGTTTGCCGCCGAAGTGACTTCATCAAGAAGCGTTCGCCATGGGCAACTGGTATTGATACCCGATGAGTAGGGTGCTCAGTGTAGTCGGACACAAAAAAAGGTGACCCGAAGGTCACCTTTTCTTATCGGTAGCGGGAGCGTCTTAGTGCTCAACGCCGCCTTCGCCGTGCACGTGGCCGTGCTCGACTTCTTCAGCACTGGCTTCACGCACTTCCGCGATCTCAACGTCAAAGTTGAGCTGCTGGCCGGCCAGCGGGTGGTTGCCATCGACAACGACCGTATCGCCTTCAACTTTCTTGACGGTAACCATCAGCGGACCACCTTGAGTCTGGGCTTGGAACTGCATGCCCGGCTCAATGCTTTCAACGCCCTGAAACGCGTCGCGCGGTACTTCCTGCATTAGCTGCTCTTGCAGCTCGCCGTAACCTTCTTCAGGAGAGACGCTAACGTTCAGCTTTTCGCCCGCAGCACGACCTTCTAACTCTTTTTCAAGGCCTGGGATGATGTTGCCAGCGCCATGGAGATAGGTAAGCGGCTCGCGGCCTTCAGAACTGTCTAGCACTTCACCTGCATCGTTAGTCAGGGTGTAGTGGAACGCGACAACCGAGTTTTGCGCAATTTGCATGGAATAACCTTTCGGTGAGTGCATGTCCCAACATGGTAACGCGTGTAAGCTGACTTGTCAGGGGGTAGCGGCGCTTTTTCCTGCCCACCACTTTCGGTGGTATTGCGCCCCGGGGTGACCAGGGATACCCTACGACCATCACTTTTTCCTTTGCCCTATCACTTTTGGAGCATGCAATGACGATCTTGATTATTTGGCTTGTCGCCTTTTGCCTGATTGCTTATTTTGTCAACGACCGTTGGAATAAGGGCGTTAGTCAGGGGTTAGATAAAGTATTGCCAAGTTTTTTGAAAAGCCATGGTAGCAATCGCTACTTATGGGTGCTGACGTTGGCAGTGCTGGGTGCCACAACGCTGGTTCAACCGGTTGAGATGCTATTGGTGGTACTGCTCTTGGGCCTTATCGGCTGGGCCATTATGGCGCTGGCGAGTTGGGCAAGTAACAAGACCCACCACTAAGTAGCACGCAAAAATCAGAAGTACAGCCCATAAAAAGCCCGGCCATCGAATGTGATGGCCGGGCTTTTTTGCGTTACGTGTGGCTAACGCGGTTGCTTAGTAAGGAGCAACACTCATGTTGGCACCGTTACCGATCAAGCGCACACGCTGGCCAGCTTGGAACTGGCGGTCTGCACGCTGAACCACGACCACGTCAGTACCGTCATCGCGGCGAATTTCCATTTCAAGTGCATCGACGCGGTTAGTGGCGTCTTCCGCGGCCGTACCGGCGACGGCACCGCCTAACGCACCAGCGACAGTTGCCAATTGACGACCTGAGCCACCACCCACTTGGCTACCCAGAAGGCCACCGATGATAGCGCCACCGCCGCTACCTAGCAGGCCTCCAGCGCGGCTGTCGGCTTGAATCTGTACGGGACGAATTGCCACAATAGTGCCGTAAGCAACGCTTTGGCCGGTTTTTGCTTGGTTGCCGCGATAGACATCACCCGAGTATCCCGAGGTGTTAGCACACCCAGCCAGCGTGAGAATACTTAAAGCGACAGCCGGTAGAAGAAGACGTTTCATTAAAACCTCCAGAGTGCCTATTGAAAAAGTGTCTACTGAATTAACGATCGTACGCACCGCCGCCTTCAAGCGGCAAAGTGAAGCACGATGGTAGTTATAGAACGGTGTTCGCTAAAGATAGCTGATGTAACCCGTTTTGACCAGCAATCGATGGAAAAGGTCAACGCTGACAACAAAGTAGTCACGAAACATCGTAACCACGATCATAGCGCAGAGTGTAACAGCGTATTGAGAAAACAGTGTGCAAATACCCTAGCGAAACAAAACAGGAGGCCGCGGGGCCTCCTGTGCAGGGATCAGACGGTAACGCTAGTGCTTACTAACCAAATTGATTCATGGTGTTATCTTTACCACCGGCTTTAAGGGCCGCATCGCCATGGAAGAACTCTTTATGATCGTCGCCGATATTGGATCCTGCCATATCCTGGTGACGAACCGTAGCAATACCCTGACGAATTTCCTGCCGCTGTACTTCTTTCACGTAGGCCAACATGCCTTCATCGCCAAAGTAGCCTTTTGCCAAGTTGTCGGTAGAAAGGGCGGCGGTGTGGTAGGTCGGCAGCGTGATCAAGTGGTGGAAAATGCCCGCATCGCGCGAGGAGTCGCGCTGGAAGTTACGCGTCCACTCGTCGGCCAACTGGCCAAGCTCGGTGTTGTCGTATTCGGCGCTCATCAACTTGTCACGCTGGTAAGCGGATACGTCCTTACCCTCTTCCTGCCACGCATCGAACACCTGCTGGCGGAAGTTCAGCGTCCAGTTGAACGAGGGTGAGTTGTTGTAGACCAGTTTGGCATCCGGCACGACATCGCGAATCCGGTTAACCATGCTGGCGATCTGGCCCACGTGGGGCTTTTCGGTTTCGATCCACAGCAGGTCGGCACCGTTTTGCAGGCTGGTGATACAGTCAAGAATGACGCGATCTTCACCGGTGCCCGGCTTGAACTGGTAGAGGCCCGACGCGAGGCGCTTGGGTTTCACCAGCTTACCGTTTTGCTTGATGACCACGTCACCATTATTGATGTCGGCAGCGTTTTCGATCACATCGCCATCTAGGAAGCTGTTGTACTGATCGCCGAGATCGCCTGGCTCATTGGTGACGGCAATTTTTTGCGTCAAGCCAGCACCGAGTGAGTCGGTACGCGCCACGATGACGCCCTCTTCGATGCCGAGTTCCAGGAAGGCGTAACGTACGGCGTTAATTTTGGCCAGGAAGTCTTCATGGGGCACGGTGACCTTACCGTCTTGGTGGCCGCACTGTTTCTCATCGGAAACTTGGTTTTCCAGCTGGATGCAGCAGGCGCCCGCCTGGATAAACTTCTTGGCGAGCAGGTAGGTGGCCTCAGCGTTACCAAAGCCCGCGTCGATATCGGCGATGATCGGGACGATATGCGTCTCATAGTTATCGATTTTAGCGACCAGTTCCTGCTCTTTTGATTTGTCGCCCGCCTCTTTGGCTTCATCGAGGGCGCGGAACAGATGGTTAAGCTCCCACGCATCGGCTTGTTTCAAGAAGGTGTAGAGCTCTTCGATGAGGTCCGCGACGGAGGTCTTTTCGTGCATCGACTGGTCGGGCAGTGGACCGAACTCGGAGCGCAGCGCGGCCACCATCCAGCCGGAAAGGTAGAGGTAGCTACGCTTCGTGGTGCCGAAATGCTTTTTGATCGAGATAAGCTTCTGTTGGCCAATAAAGCCATGCCAGCAGCCGAGTGACTGGGTGTACTGTGCGGTATCGGCATCGTAAGCCGCCATGTCTTCGCGCATGATTATGGCGGTGTAGCGCGCAATGTCCAGGCCGGTATGGAAGCGGTTCTGGGCACGCATGCGAGCAGCGTATTCCGGTTTGATGGCTTCCCACTTGCCGCCTTGTGCTTCGCGTAGCTGGGCCATGGCTTTGATATCGTCGAGCAGTCCTGTCATGAGCTTACCCTCTTTGGTCTTGAGTGTTACCCAAACCAGCTGTTGCTTAAGTTGCCTCGGCGAAGCTGTGTTTGGCGTCATTTCATTGGGTGGCTATGCCTTTAGCCCAATCGGCTCTCAACCTAGCGTTTTAGCGTTGAAAGGCAGCAGGGCTAAAGACCTCTGCTACAGCGTCGTGGGCTTGGTGAATGAACCAAATTGCCTTAACGCTGCAATGCAATAACTATCCACCAGGATGGCTCACTCAACAATTGACACTTCGGGGCACAGGGGGTTGTAGCCCGACGACAACGGGGTAGAGGAAAGGAGGGTTTGTGTAGTCGTTTTTCGTCAAGATGGCGGTAAGAGCGCATAAAAAAGCACTGCCGAGGCAGTGCTAGAGTTCAATCAGGCCAGCTTGCTAGTCGAGAGAAAGCGTCATTTCTCGATGAGGAATGCCCGCGTCCATAAACTCCTCCCCATGAGTGATGAAGCCTAGACGCTCATAAAACGCCAGTGCATGTACCTGGGCACTGAGAACCACTTGGGGGTGCCCCGCCTGGCGTGCCGCCTCTATCGCCGCCTGCATTAGCAGTACGCCAATACCGGTGCCACGGGCGTTAGCCAGCACCGCGACACGGCCAATGTGGGCATCGGGCAGCAGGCGTGCGGTGCCCACTGGCTGCCCGTCAAGCATGGCGAGAAAGTGCAGGCACTCAGTATCCAGTCCGTCCCACTCCTCTTCCTGTGGCACGTTCTGCTCATCGATAAACACCTTGCGACGAATCTCGCTAGCCGCTGGGCCAAGTGTTTCCCAATCGCCACTACTAATCTGAGTAATCGCCATTAATACGCCTCGTCGTCCTCACCCTCATCGCCCATAAAGCCCAAGCTGCCGGTGTTAACCAGCTGGGTAATAAGCGCTGCGGCACCGTCAATCTCCAGGTCTTCAGCGTAGAGAGGGGTGGTGTCGGCCAGGCGTTTGGCTAATTCGGTTGAACAAGCATGGCCATCGCCATCCACAAACAGTGTGGTGGTGCCCGCATCCCGGCGCCACGCAAAGCGTGAGCCAGGCATATGGTAAAGCGGCTCGCCTTCTTGTAGTTGAGCAACAAGCGCCGCTTCGGTTAGCGGTGTTTCAAGCGGTACTACTTGATCGACATATTTTGGCTGGGTCATTACCCGGCCAAACCACTGGGCAACTTGTGTCGGGTTATCTAGCGTCGACATGATCAATTGGCGCATGCGCTCAACGGCGGCATCGTCCAGTTCACCGGCCTGCTCGGCAGGCGCCATGCCCGCATCGCTGTAACGCTGTGAGGCAGGCAGCTGCTCGCCCAAATAATCCGCATAGGAGGTGATTGCCTCGTCGGCAGAAGGGGCGCGGAAACCAATGGAGATGGTCATGCAGTCATCGCTTTGGCTCACGCCGTGATGCGCCCAGCCGGGAGGAAGATACAGCATGTCGCCGGGCTCTAGCACCCAGTCGGAATCCGGCTCTACAGTGAATTCTTTCAGAATGCGTAGGTCGATGCCTGAAATGATGGGCGCATCTTCCGTGAGCTTGCCGCCCAATTGCCAGCGACGGTGGCCGCTTGCCTGAAGCAGAAAGACATCGTATTGATCAATGTGCGCGCCTACGTTGCCGCCAGGAGGAGCGTAGCTGATCATGACGTCGTCTAGGCGCCAGCGCGGCAGGAAGTCGAACTCGTCCATGAGCGCAGCGACGGCCGGTACATAATGGTCGACCGCCTGAACGAGAAGGCTCCAGTTGGTTTCCGGCAACCGCTCGAAAGTGGCTTCATCGAAAGGTCCATGAGAGACCTGCCAGGGTCCATCGGGGCCTTCTTCCTCTACCAAGCGCGCCTCTACACCAGGCTCGCAGGCGAGGCCCGCCAGTTCATCCGCCTCGATGGGGCTAATGAAATCTGGCATCGCGCCACGAATCAGTAGCGGCTTTTGCTGCCAATAATTGGCCAGAAAGTCTGCGGCGGTAAGGTCGCCCAGCAGGGTTAGCGGCTTATCGTGATGGTTCATGGCGTATCCTGGTGTCGTGGTCACAGCAATTGAAATTATAGAGCGTTTAGCTGTCGTGTGAGTGCTTCCGCTTGCGCCTGGGCGTTACCAATATAGTTGGCGGGCGAGAGTGCTTTCAGTTCCGTTTTAACATCGCTGGGCAGTTCAAGGGTATCGATAAACGCTGCAAAGCCCGCCTGGTCGATCCGCTTGCCGCGAGTCAACTGCTTGAGTTTTTCATAGGGCTTCTCGATACCGTAGCGACGCATTACCGTTTGAATCGGTTCGGCGAGTACTTCCCAGCTGTTATCCAGGTCAGCATCTAAGCGCTCAGGGTTGGCTTCGAGCTTGCTGATACCTTTCAGGCTGGCGTGGTAGGCAATCAGGCCGTATGCCAAACCGACACCTAGATTACGTAGTACGGTGGAGTCGGTGAGATCGCGCTGCCAACGGGAGATCGGCAGCTTTTGCGCCAAGTGGCTAAGCACGGCATTGGCCAAGCCCAGGTTGCCCTCGGAGTTCTCAAAGTCGATCGGATTGACTTTATGCGGCATCGTGGAGGAGCCAATCTCGCCCTCAACCGTGCGCTGCTTGAAGTAGCCCAGCGAGATGTAACCCCATACGTCGCGATCGAAGTCGATCAGAATCGTGTTGAAGCGGCAAATGGCGTCGAACAGTTCGGCGATATAGTCGTGGGGCTCAATCTGAGTGGTGTAGGGGTTGAACGTTAGCCCCAAACCTTCCACGAAGGTGCGCGCATTGGCTTCCCAGTCGATCTCTGGGTAAGTCGTCAGGTGGGCATTGTAGTTGCCCACGGCGCCATTGATTTTGCCGAGCACTTCCACCGCTTCGATTTGCTTGAGCTGGCGCTTAAGACGGTAAGCGACGTTGGCCATTTCCTTGCCCAAGGTCGTCGGGGTTGCCGTTTGACCATGGGTGCGCGAGAGCATCGGCTGGGCGGCATGGGCAATCGCCAGCTTGGCAATTTCATCAGCCACTTCGTGCATGGTGGGTAGCATGGCGTTAAGGCCGTCGCTGAGCATCACGCCGTAGGAGAGGTTGTTGATATCTTCGCTGGTGCAGGCAAAGTGAATGAACTCAGTGACCGCATGCAGTTCGGCTTGACCCGCAATCTTCTCTTTTAAGAAATACTCGACCGCTTTGACATCGTGATTGGTAGTGCGCTCGATCTCTTTGATCCGCTCGGCATCGGCAATCGAAAACTCACGAATCAACTGCTCAAGAAACGCCGTCGCTTCAGCAGAGAGAGGCGGCACTTCGACGATTTTCGTGTGCTCGGCCAAGCGCTGCAGCCAGCGAACTTCCACAATCACACGGGCGCGAATCAGGCCGAATTCGCTGAAGTGTTCGCGCAGGGCGGCAGCTTTAGAGGCGTAGCGGCCGTCAACGGGGGAAAGGGCGGTCAAAGCGGAGAGTTGCATGGCATCGTTTCCAGGAAGTTCGAAAGAAAATGAGTCGAGAGCACGTTAATTGAGAAGAGGTCAGTCGAGCGCCGAGTAGCCGATTCAGTTATCGGCTAGTTGAGGCTATCCAGTGCCCGGCGTAGCGCTTTGCGCTGGAAGACCAGCTTCCAGCGGCGTCCGCCTTGCTGGTGCCACAATAAGCCAAAGCGAATCCCGGCCATTAAGCAGGCGCGAACACGCTCGGGCATCATGCGGCTCTGCAGCAGTGATGGATCACCCTGCACCACAATGCGGGTTTTAAAGGTGGAGATCGTCTCTTGGTACGCTTCCCCAAGGCTGGCCACCACGTTTTCATGGGTAGTGCCGAAGTGCTCGGCCTGCCCCTGAATACGGGTTAGCTTCTGGCCCAGTGAGTCCATCATGCCGGTGTTGGTACACAGCTTGTTCATCAGCATCAGCAGCGAAAAACCGTAGCGCAGTACCACCGGGTTCGCCTGTTTGCGACCCACTAGCGCTTCCAAGGTGTCCAGACCGCGGCGCAGGTTGTTGGGGTGCCCGCCATAAATCGCCTCGAAGCTTTCCGGGTTGGTATCCACGGTGGCCTCGATCAGCGTTTCCCAGGCGCGGGTATCGACCTGGCCGGTGCGGGCCAGCTCATCGACCAGGCTGGCGGCTTGAAACACGCCAGCCAGGGCAAGTGCTTGGCGGGCCGCCGGAGAATCGGGGGCGCGATGAATCGGGGTGGTGGGATTCATGCAGCAGCCTCCGCGGCTTTCTTCCAGGTAGCGCGGATAACGCCGCCACCCAAGCAAATGTCGCCATCGTAAAGCACCAGCGATTGACCGGGCGTTACCGCCCACTGTGGGTCATCGAAGGTGACCTCTACGCCGCCGTCGGGCAGCGTGCGTATTTCGCAGCCGCAGTCACTTTGGCGGTAACGCGTCTTGGCGGTAAAGCGGCCCTGCTGAACCGGCGGCTCGCCCGCTACCCAGTCCATCGCCTCGGTGGCTAGGGTGTCAGAGTAGAGGAGCTGGTCATGCTTGCCCTGCACCGCGATCAGCACGTTGCGATCGAGATCTTTGGCCGCCACGTACCAAGGCTCTTCCGAGTAATTGGCAAGCCCGCCAATGCCTAGGCCCTGACGCTGGCCTAAGGTGTAGTACATCAGCCCCATATGATCGCCGATCACATCGCCATCCGGTGTTTCGATTTTACCGGGCTGGGCGGGCAGGTACTGCTGAAGGAAGTCGCGAAAGCGTCGTTCGCCGATAAAGCAGATACCGGTGGAGTCTTTCTTCTTGGCGGTGATCAAGTCGTGCTGTTCTGCCAAGGCGCGCACGGCCGGCTTCTCCAACTCGCCTACGGGGAAAAGAGTGCGTGCGATGGCGGCTTCCGGCACGGCGTGCAGAAAGTAGCTTTGGTCTTTATTGCCATCCAGCCCTTTAAGCAAACGCGGGCTGCCTGCACGCAGGCCTTGCCTGACATAATGACCGGTGGCAATTTTGTCGGCACCGAGCATCTCGGCGTACTCCAGGAACACCTTAAACTTGATTTCCCGGTTACACAGAATGTCTGGATTAGGCGTACGGCCCGCTTTGTACTCGGCTAAAAAGTGCTCGAAAACATTATCCCAATACTCGGCGGCAAAATTCGCCGTATGCAGTTTAATGCCCAGCTTTTCGCAAACCGCCTCGGCGTCAGCGAGATCCTCTTTGGCCGTACAGTATTCGGTGCCGTCGTCTTCATCCCAGTTTTTCATGAACAGACCCTCGACCTCATAGCCTTGCTGCATGAGGAGAAGGGCAGAAACAGACGAGTCAACGCCGCCGGACATACCGACAATCACTTTGCCGTTAGCGTTTGGCGCAGTAGTGGATGGCATAAGCATCCTCAGTAGATGTAGTGTGCAGTTGGGGAGGGATTATACACGATGGGGGGTAATGGCTTCGAGTGCTTCACTCGCGAATCACTTCAAGCGGGTAGTAGGGCCCGCTGAGCGCATCTTCGATACGTGTTATCACCAGTGGGCTACGCAGGCGTGACTGTCGATCCAGTTCACGAAGCTGCTCGAGAGTCAGCCAGTGCGTGGCGACGATATCGGGGTCTAGCGCAAGATCGAGCTGATGCAGGGGCTCGGCGATAAAAGCGTGGCTGTGAAAGGTCTGCCCATCATCGGTATGAAAGACATAAAGCCCCAGATAGTGGGTTAGCGACACGCGCCAGGCGGTCTCTTCCTGCACCTCACGCAGAATTGCGGTCATGGGCCCCTCGCCGGGTTCGATATGGCCGGCGGGTTGATTGAACACGCTATGCGGCCCGCCGCGCTGCTCTTCCACCATCAGATAGTGCTCTCCCCGCTGAATCACGCAGGCCGCTGTGCTGTGAATAAGGTTCATGAGGGCTTCCTGCGTTTCGTGGTGGGGCGCCCTCGCCGCGGGGGCGGTGTGTTGGCAGGCCGGGGGGCGTGCAGGGTCTCTTTACGCCACTCGCCCGGGGCTAATCCTTCCAGTGACCAGGGGCCAATGGAGGCGCGAATCAAACGCAGCGTGGGAAACCCCACGTGCGCCGTCATGCGGCGAACCTGGCGATTGCGCCCTTCGCTGATGGTTAACGCCAGCCAGCTCGTCGACGGGTGGCGTTTGGGGTCGATAGGGGATTGGCGCAAAGCGGTGACGGGTGGCTCCATGCGACGCGCCTTGGCTGGCTGCGTCGGGCCATCTTTCAATGTAATGCCCTGGCGTAGCGCCTTTAATGCCGCCTCATCGATTTGCCCTTCGACCTGAGCCCAGTAGGTTTTGGGCTGTTTATGGCGCGGGTGAGAAATGCGGTGAATCAACTCGCCGTCGTCGCTGAGCAGCAGTAGGCCTTCAGAGTCATAGTCAAGCCGCCCAGCGGGATAAATATCTTTGACATCAATGTATTGAGCCAACGTCTGGCGGCCCTCGCGGTCACTGAACTGGCTTAATACTTGAAACGGCTTATGCAATAAATAGAGGTTGCTCATGACATCTCGATACTCTTTTTACTTCCTTTGCACACTCGGGACGGAACATGTCGACAATGCGCGCGGCGGGCAGCGCTGATATACTCCGGCCTAGCTGCTGGGGCGCGCTGGGGGCGTCATCGTGACAAACAGGCTAGAGACCCGGCCATTAGTGAATTCGCGCTCCGCCTAAGATTTCTTGCAATCGTAGTGACAAGAGAGGTTAACGCAAAAATGACCAAAACGCCGAAGATCATCTATACGCTCACCGACGAAGCCCCCGCGCTCGCGACGTACTCCCTGTTGCCGATTATCGATGCCTTCACCGATTCTGCGGGTATTCAGGTCGAGACACGCGATATTTCGCTGGCCGCTCGGATTATCTCTCAGTTTCCTGATTACCTGAGCGAAGAGCAACAGATCGGCGATCACCTGGCCGAGCTTGGCGAACTGACCAAGACCCCAGAAGCTAATATCATCAAGCTGCCCAATATCAGTGCTTCGCTACCGCAGTTAAAGGCGGTGATCAAAGAGCTGCAGCAGCAGGGCTACAAGCTTCCTGACTACCCGGAAGCGCCCCAGTCTGACGAAGAGAAAGACATTCAGGCGCGCTACGACAAAACCAAAGGCAGTGCCGTCAATCCGGTATTGCGTGAAGGTAACTCTGATCGCCGCGCACCGCTGTCCGTCAAAAATTACGCGCGTAAATACCCGCACCGCATGGGCGAGTGGAGCAGCGACTCCAAATCCCATGTCTCGCACATGAGTGAAGGCGATTTTTACGGCAGTGAGAAGTCGGCGCTGATCGAAACAGCCACTGATCTCAAAATTGAACTGATCGGGAACGATGGCAGCGCCACCGTACTCAAGCCGAAAACGTCCGTCCTCGAAAACGAAGTCGTTGATGGCGCGGTGATGAGCCGTAATGCGCTGCGTCGTTTCGTGGCGGAAGAAGTGGCCGATGCCAAAGCCAAAGACGTACTGTTCTCGCTACATCTCAAAGCGACCATGATGAAGGTTTCTGACCCGATCATGTTCGGCATGGTGGTCAGCGAGTTTTATCAAGACGTGCTGAGCAAGCACGCGGATGAACTCAAGCAGGCGGGCTTTGATCCCAATAACGGTATTGGCGATCTCTACTCAGCGATTAAGTCGCTGCCTGAACAGCGTCAAAGCGAGATCGAAAGTGAAATCCAGGCGCTGTATGCCGAGCGCCCGCGTCTGGCGATGGTGAACTCGCATAAAGGCATCACCAACCTGCACGTGCCCAGCGACGTGATCATCGATGCTTCCATGCCGGCCATGATTCGTGACTCCGGCAAGATGTGGGGCGCCGATGACCAACTGCACGACGTCAAAGCGGTGATTCCGGATCGTTGCTACGCGGGCATCTACCAAACCGTGATCGAAGACTGCAAGCAGCACGGTGCCTTTGATCCGACCACCATGGGCAGCGTGCCCAACGTGGGCCTGATGGCGCAGAAAGCCGAAGAGTACGGTTCTCACGACAAGACCTTCCAGATTCCTAGCGACGGCACCGTGCGCGTCACCGATGCCAGCGGCAATGTCGTGCTCGAGCACCGCGTTGAGCAGGGCGACATCTGGCGTATGTGCCAGACCAAAGACGCGCCGATTCGCGACTGGGTGAAGCTGGCGGTCAACCGTGCTCGCGAAAGCAGCACTCCCGCTATTTTCTGGCTGGACGCCCAGCGCGCCCACGATGCCCAGTTGATCAAGAAAGTCGAAAGCTATCTGAAAGAGCACGATACCGCTGGCCTGGATATTCGTATCATGGCGCCGGAAGAAGCGATGCGCTTCTCGCTGGAGCGGATTCGCAAAGGCGCAGACACTATCTCCGTCACCGGTAACGTACTGCGCGATTACCTGACCGACCTGTTCCCGATTATGGAATTAGGTACCAGCGCCAAGATGCTGTCGATCGTACCGTTGATGAACGGCGGTGGCCTGTTTGAGACCGGCGCCGGTGGCTCTGCACCCAAGCACGTTCAACAGCTGTTGGAAGAGAACCACCTGCGTTGGGATTCGCTGGGTGAATTCCTGGCCTTGGCCGCCTCGCTTGAACACCTAGGCAGCACCTTCGATAACGCCCGTGCGAAAATGCTAGCCAAAGCGCTCGACCAAGCAAACGGTAAGTTCCTGGACAGCAACAAGTCGCCTTCGCGTAAAGTCGGTGAGCTCGACAATCGCGGTAGCCATTTCTATTTAGCGCTATACTGGGCAGAAGCGTTGGCTGAACAGAACGACGACGCCGAGATGAAAGAACTGTTCGGTCGCTTAACCGAAGCGTTGACGGCTAAAGAAGCGACGATTGTCGATGAGCTCAACAGTGTTCAGGGTCAGTCTACCGATATCGGTGGCTACTACCATCCTGACCATGCGTTGACAGACAAAGTGATGCGTCCCAGCCAAACCCTCAATGAGACGTTGACCCTCGTCGCCAAAGACTAATCGCTCCGTCTTCGATGAAGCCTAACCCCCGTCCGCTTGGCGGGCGGGGTTTTTGCATTGCCTTCGCTAATGCACCCTGTGATATTTTAATTTTTCCATGAACCCTTGCTGATCGTTAGCGTCTTACGTACTAGTGAATTCGCCATTGCTGTGGATTGGCTATAGTAAAACGTAGCGATGCTTCTATCGGTCAGTCTTGAGACAAATAACCGTGCTGCTTATGCCCAACCTAGAGAGTTCATACTTGGTCGATCTTCCCGCCTACGCGGGAATGACGCGCCCAAATATGCCCGATGAAGATGGCGATATAGCGGTTCAGCCAGCAGAGCCAGCGCTGGCGCAACCGCCACTTTATAAGGTGGTGCTTCATAACGACGACTACACACCGATGGAATTCGTCATTGAAGTACTGCAAGGCTTTTTCAACATGGATAGCGAGACCGCCGTTCAGGTCATGCTCGCCGTCCATACCCAGGGTAAGGCCACTTGCGGCGTATTTACTCGTGATATAGCGGAAACTAAAAGCTATCAGGTAAACGAGTACGCCCGTGAGTGTGAGCATCCGTTGATAAGCGATATTGAGGCCGCCAATTAAAAGCGTTGAGAAATAATTGGCGGAGAGGCTTGCAACCGTGCCATTTGTACCCGATGTTGAGAGTGCCGGTCGATTAAACTGATCCGACGCAAGCCCTAGGTGGCGATACGCCCTAGGTAGTAGCGAAAAGGGGACTGCCATGCTGAGCAAAGAACTTGAAATGACCCTGAACACGGCCTTTACCGTGGCGCGTTCCAAGCGACACGAGTTCATGACCGTTGAGCACCTGCTGCTAGCGTTGCTGGATAATGCCTCAGCGGTAGACGTACTGAAGGCGTGCGGGGCTAACCTCGACAAGCTGCGGTCCGATCTGCAGGATTTTATCAACTCGACCACCCCGCTGATCCCAGAGGGTCAGGGTGATCGCGAAACACAGCCCACGCTGGGTTTTCAACGCGTTTTACAGCGTGCGGTTTTCCACGTTCAGTCATCTGGTAAGAGCGAAGTCTCCGGCGCAAACGTGCTGGTGGCGATTTTCTCCGAGCAGGAGAGTCAAGCGGTTTACTTCCTTAAACAGCAAAGCGTGGCCCGCGTTGATGCGGTGAATTACATTGCGCATGGTATCTCTAAAGTAGCTGGCCACGGGCCGTCACCGTCACCCTCTTCATCAGAAAGTGAAGACGCGGAAGAGGGCAGTAGCGAAGGCGCTGCACACCCGCTGACGGGCTACGCCACCAACCTCAACGAGCAAGCGCGGCTGGGTAAAATCGACCCGTTGATTGGTCGTGACCATGAGTTGGAGCGCGTTGTACAAATCCTGGCGCGGCGGCGCAAGAATAACCCGCTGTTGGTCGGTGAGGCGGGCGTGGGTAAAACCGCGATTGCCGAAGGTCTGGCCAAGCGTATTGTGGAAGAAGACGTGCCCGACGTGATTGCCGATGCGGTGGTTTACTCATTGGACATGGGCGCGCTACTTGCCGGTACCAAATACCGCGGGGATTTTGAAAAGCGCCTCAAGAGCCTCCTGGGCGAGCTGCGTAAACAGCCTAACGCCGTGCTTTTCATTGATGAAATCCATACCGTCATCGGTGCGGGCGCCGCGTCTGGTGGTGTAATGGATGCATCGAACCTGCTTAAGCCGCTGCTCTCTTCGGGTGAGCTGCGCTGCATTGGTTCCACCACCTTCCAAGAGTTCCGGGGCATCTTCGAGAAAGATCGTGCCTTGGCGCGTCGCTTCCAGAAAGTCGACGTGCTGGCGCCCTCTGTCGATGACACCATCAAGATCCTCAAGGGGCTGCGCTCACGCTTTGAAGAGCACCATGAGCTCAAATACACCGACGGTGCCTTAGAGAGTGCCGCGCGGTTGGCGGATCGCTATATTAATGACCGTTTCCTGCCCGACAAGGCGATTGACGTCATTGACGAGGCGGGGGCGCACCAGCGTCTATTGCCACCAGAGGTGCGGGCGAAAACCATCGACGTGGAGCAAGTGGAAGCCGTCGTCGCCTCCATTGCACGGATTCCGCCGAAGAGCGTTTCAAGCTCCGACCGCAAGCTGCTCGAGAAGCTGGATCGTGACCTGAAAATGCTGGTATTCGGCCAGGATGAAGCGATCGATAGCCTCTCTGCGGCCATCAAGCTGTCTCGTGCAGGGCTTAAATCGCCCGACAAGCCGGTGGGTAGCTTCCTATTTGCTGGTCCTACTGGGGTGGGTAAAACCGAAGTGGCCAAGCAGCTCGCACATATCATGGGTATCGAGCTTGTACGCTTCGATATGTCCGAGTACATGGAGCGTCACACCGTATCGCGGCTTATCGGTGCGCCTCCCGGTTATGTCGGTTATGACCAGGGCGGCCTGTTAACCGAAGCGGTGACCAAACAGCCTCACTGCGTGTTGCTGCTGGATGAGATCGAGAAAGCGCATCCGGAAGTCTTCAACCTGCTGCTGCAGGTGATGGATCACGGCCGCTTGACGGACAACAACGGCCGCGAAGCCGACTTCCGCCATGTGATTGTGATCATGACGTCCAACGCCGGGGCTGAGCAGGCGTCGCGTCGTTCGATTGGTTTCCAACACCAAGACCATTCGACCGATGCAATGGAAGTCATCCGTCGCACGTTCTCGCCGGAATTCCGTAACCGTTTGGATGGCATCATTCAGTTCCACGCGCTGCCGGTTTCCGTTGTCCGCAACGTAGTCGACAAATTCTTGATCGAACTGCAGGCGCAGTTGGATGAGAAGCGTGTGCAGCTGGATGTCGACGACATGGCGAGGGATTGGCTGGCCGACAAGGGCTATGACCCGGATATGGGTGCACGCCCAATGGCGCGTCTCATTCAAGAGAAGCTCAAGAAGCCATTAGCCGAAATGATTCTGTTTGGCGAGCTGGCGGATCAGGGCGGCATTGTGCATGTCAGCCTGGAGGAGGGTGAGCTACACCTTTCCACCGAGACTGAAATGGCTGATGCGCCCTGAAAAGGGCGCTAAGCAGCGCTACAGCCTGATATTCAAGCACTAATCATGCCTAGAACGCAGCGCCCTGTCATTGACGGGGCGTTGTCGTTTTTAGTGAACAGCCATTGACACTGAACGGCTTGGCGAGGAGTGGCTAGCCGAACGCGTTTACGCTGTAACGACTTAGCGCGAACGGTAAACGATACGGCCTTTAGAAAGATCGTAAGGCGTTAGTTCTACTTTTACCTTGTCGCCGGTCAGAATGCGGATGTAGTTTTTGCGCATCTTGCCAGAGATGTGAGCGGTAACAACGTGGCCGTTCTCCAGCTCAACACGAAACATGGTATTCGGAAGGGTATCGACGATAACGCCTTCCATTTCAATATGATCTTCGCGTGCCATATAGGCATTTCCTCACTTATGAGTTAGTAGTGTTACAATCAGTCAGCATTTGAGTGCCGTAGACAGGCGCTCAAGAAACAGCGCTATATTGTGCCGTAAGCCTGCCGTCAAGGCAAAAAAGCTTACATGTTTAGCGGATTAACTGTCGCCAGTGGCGCCCGTCGAGCATTTCCAGCGGTGCAAAAGCCTGTTTGTAGCGCATCTTACGGCACTCTTCGATCCAATACCCTAAATATAGGTGCGGGAGCGCTTTTTCTCGGCTGAGCTCAATCAGCTGAAGGATAGCAAAAGTGCCTAATGAGCGCTTATCCAGCGCGTCGCTCACGGCAAAAAAGGTATAAATGGCTGAAAGGCCATGCTCCAGTTGATCAAAGGCAGCGACACCGATCAGCTCGTCATGGAGATAAATTTCCATGAGATGGGCATAAGGCTCATCGAGGGTGAGGAAGGTGCGGTACTGCTCCCGGCTGGGTGGATACATATCGCCGTCAGCATGACGTTGGCGAATATAATCCGCGTACAGGTCATAGTGGCTTGAAGCATAGTGAGCGGGAATGATGCGAATGTTAAGATCCGCATTACGCCGCCAAATTTTTCGCTGCGTACGATTAGGCTCGAATGTTTCAACCGGAATGCGTACCGACCGGCAGGCATTGCAGCCTTCGCAGTGGGGGCGGTAAAGATGGCGCCCGCTGCGTCGAAACCCAAGCAGTGCCAGTGAGTCATAGACCCCCGGCACGGGTGACTCCTGCGGGTCGAGAAATAGCGTTGTCGCTTCTTTGCCTGGCAGATAACTGCAGGCATGAGGAACGGTAAGGAAGAAGCGTAAATCCCGCACCGGGCGACGCGGAGTGTTACTACTCACGGCTTGCCTCCTGGGTGAAGCACAATGGGTTCATCTCTTATACGTTAGCCTCGGTGGCAATTGCTTTTAGCCACGGCGATGGGGGAACGACCGGCGTCTCATCGGGTGATGAGGGTAACGTAAACGCCTTACTGGGTAACCAGTTATTAAGATAGTTGATGAATGCTTCCCGAGCGACTGTAATAGCGCCCAGGCTGGCCAGGTGAGGTGTGTGCATTTGGCAGTCGATCAGCTTGCCGTCATGCTCGCGCATGGCTCTCGCTAGGTGGGCGAGGGCGACCTTAGAAGCATCGGGTGTGCGGGAAAACATGGATTCGCCAAAAAACATCGGCCCCATGGCAATGCCGTACAGGCCGCCTACTAACTGGCCGCCCTGGTGGACTTCAATACTATGGGCAATGCCGAGGGCATGTAGCTGACCGTAGGCGGCGCGCATCTCGTTGGTGATCCAGGTGCCGCCTGCTTCGTCGCGCGGGGCGGCACAGGCGTGAATAACCTGATCGAAGTGTTGATCCAGGGTGATATGAAAGCCACCATGGCGCAACCGTTTGGTGAGGCTTCGGCGCTGCTTAAATTGCTCGGGGAGGAGTATCATGCGCGGGTCTGGGCTCCACCATAAAATGGGGTCGTCATCGCTAAACCATGGAAATATCCCCTGCCGGTAAGCGTCTACCAGCCAAACGGGTGAAAGCTCCCCACCGGCCGCCAGCAGCCCGTTGGGTGAATCGAGGGCCGTCGATGTGGCGGGAAAATTAGGGTATGGCGAGGAAAGCCAAGGCAGCATTACGGGCTCCTGTTGCGATGGTCGTGCACGACGAGTGTTCGTGTACGGCCTAAGTTCTTGTGCGACATGTGTTCTTTACAACATTCTTCTGCTGAGGGCTTAGCAAGAGGCGCTGTGACGGCGGAAGGATGCTCGGTATCATGCAAACTCGCAAGTGGATTAAAGACGCCATTCAGGTGTAAAGGGAGAGTCGCTTGAAAGTGAATAAAGCAGTCAACAAGCGAACGCAGCGTAACGCGCGTCAAACACCGCCATCGGCTTCTTCTGCGCGTGTGAACGCTGCAAAAGACAAGGCTCGCCGTTTTGGCCTGCGCTTACAAGGCTCCGTGCGCGAAGGTGTCGTGGTGATACTGCTCGCATTGTGTGTATTTTTATTATTAGCACTGTTTAGTTACCACCCCGCCGATCCAGGCTGGTCTTACCAGGGGCCCGAAACGGATGTGCGCAACTGGATGGGCCAAGTGGGGGCTTGGTTAGCCGATGTTCTTTATTCATTGCTCGGTGCCAGCGCCTTATGGTGGCCGGGCATGTTTGGTTTTGCCGCCTGGTGGCTGATTCGCTCTCGCCAGGTGCGTTTTGAACTCGATCCAGTGGCGATTGCCGTACACGCTGGCGGGTTGGTGCTGCTGATTTTTGGCACCACCATGCTGGGTGCGCTGCATTTTTATCATCCCGATAGCATGCTGCCTTACGCCTCTGGCGGTATCTTGGGCGAGGGCTTGGTCGGCGCATTGAGGCCGCTCGTTGGAAGTGGTGGTGTGGGCTTGATAGCGGCTGCGCTCATTTTAAGCGGCTTTCCGCTGTTCAGCGGTATGTCGTGGCTACAGGTGGCGGATGAACTCGGTAAGCGGATATGCCGTTTGGGCGGTTGGTTGTCCGCACGGCGGCAGGCAAAACGTATGCGTGCAGCGCAGCGCGCGGCGGCTAAACCCGCACCGACGCCGAAGTCTAAAGCAGAGCCTACACAGGCGGCCGAGCCAGACGCGACACCGAAGGTTGAACAGCCTGCTGAGGTTAAGCCCACGGCTGAGCCGGTCGGTAAAAGTGCCGCTGGCCGTGAACGGCGTGAACCAGGTTTCTCCATGCCGCTGGATGACAACGCCACTGACGCAGCCGCCGCGGCTTCTGCACCTAGCCGTGACACGACAGACACCTCTATTCCTTGGGAAGCGGCCGCGTTTTCCAGCAATAAACATGTGCCTGCTAAAACCGCCGCGCCTGATGTCGAACCTTCGATAGACGCGCCGACCCAACCACCAGTGACGCCAGCCCATCAAGCGGAAGCAGCGGTCGAAAGCGCAGCGCCGCCTGCGCCGCGGGAGAATGCATTCGTGCAACCAGGCACGTCGGCGGTCTCGCCCGAGCCTGATGATGCGCCACAAGCGGAAGCCAGTGCTTTCCCATTGCGTGCGTCGCGCCAGGAAGACACGACCGCGTCCACTAGCCATCACTATTTCGTCAACGATGAAGCCGCTGATAAGCCGCATAGTGAGTCATCACTCACCGCTGAGCCGGCGTGCACTGCTGAGCCATCATCAACTGCTGAGATATCACACACAGATGAAATAGAAAAAGCAGAAACGAGCGCTCAGCGTAGTGATGTCACTGAACCAACCCCCGTGCGCGTTTCTGAGCCCGAGCCTGCCCATCAACCTGAGCGTGTGGCAGAGGTCGTGCCAGAACCCGTTTGGGACGACGAAGAGATGGACGACGAAGCGCTGTACCCCGCAGCGCGGCAAGCCAATGCCGTGACTGGGCCCGCGCATTCATCACCTGCACCGCCTTCATCTACCCAGCCCTCATCTACGGCGCCTGCGCCAACCGCGCGTCGTGAACCTACCTTCGCCCCTGATGAGAGTGCGCCAGAGGCGGATGAAGGCCCCGCGCTTTGGACCGTGGAGCATTTGCAGAGCCAACGGCCTGCCTTTGAAACCATGGACGAGCCAGAAGGCGAAGTGCCGAGCCTGCAACTGCTGACCCCGGCAGAGCCGCACCAGCCGAATTATACCGAAGAGCAGCTGGCCGATATGGCGGAGCTGCTCGAAGTAAGGCTGCGCGAATACGGCGTCAAGGCAGAAGTCGTCGATACCTGGCCTGGGCCGGTGATTACCCGCTTTGAGATCAAGCCTGCGGCGGGCGTGAAGGTCTCTAAAATCAGTAACCTTGCCAAAGATTTGGCACGCTCGCTGATGGTCAAGAGCGTGCGGGTGGTCGAGGTTATTCCGGGGCGCCCAACGGTAGGTATCGAAATACCTAACCCCAACCGCGCCATGATTCGGCTACGCGAAGTCATCGACTCTGACCGTTACCAGCAGGAAACCTCGCCGCTGACCATGGCGCTGGGGCAGGATATTGGCGGTAGTCCCGTCGTGGCTAATCTGGGCAAGATGCCGCACCTGTTGGTCGCGGGTACGACAGGTTCGGGTAAGTCGGTGGGCGTTAACGCCATGCTGATCTCGATGCTGCTCAAGGCGAAGCCCAGTGAGCTGAAGCTAATCATGGTCGACCCCAAAATGCTGGAACTGTCGGTCTACGACGGCATTCCTCATTTGCTGGCGCCGGTGGTCACCGATATGAAAGAGGCGGCCAACAGCCTGCGCTGGTGTGTGGCTGAAATGGAGCGCCGCTATAAGCTGATGGCGGCCATGGGGGTGCGTAATATTGCAGGCTTCAATGGCCGTTTGGATGAAGCCGAACGCGCCGGTGCGCAAGTGGCAGATCCGCTCTGGGAGCCGCAACCCTGGGAAGTACACCAACCGCACCCCGTGCTGGAGAAACTGCCCTATATCGTGGTGGTGATCGACGAATTTGCTGACATGTTCATGATCGTTGGCAAAAAGGTCGAAGAGCTGATTGCCCGCCTGGCACAAAAGGCCCGCGCCGCCGGTATCCATCTGATTCTAGCGACGCAGCGCCCCTCGGTCGACGTGGTGACGGGGCTGATCAAGGCCAATATTCCTTCGCGGATGGCGTTTCAGGTGTCGTCGCGCATCGATTCGCGCACCATTCTTGACCAGGGCGGTGCGGAAAGCCTGCTCGGGCACGGTGATATGCTCTATCTGCCCGCCGGTTCCGGGCCGCCTAACCGCATCCACGGTGCCTTTGTGGATGATGACGAAGTGCACCGGGTGGTCGATGACTGGAAGCGTCGTGGCGCCCCGGAATATATCGAAGAAATTCTCTCTGGGGGCGTCTCTGCCGATGCTTTGACCGGGCTCGAAGCGGAAGGAGGCGATGGCGACGATGCCGAGCAGGACGCGCTGTATGATGAGGCCGTCCAGTTTGTCACTGAAACGCGCAAAGCGTCGATTTCTGCCGTTCAGCGCCGCTTTAAAATTGGCTATAACCGGGCAGCGCGCTTAGTCGAAGCCATGGAGGGTGCCGGTGTGGTGACCTCCATGGGCTCTAATGGCGCACGCGAAGTACTGGCGCCGCCCCCGGTCGGCCACTAGGCCAGCCAGTGGTCGCGCGTTAAATCGGCCTCTCACGAGAGTAAGTGGCTGGTTTTAAACGCGGTGTAGAAAAGCCACAATTATGCAATAAGCGTGAAAATAGCGCCGCCGGTGAAACCCTGCGGCGCTTTTCACGTCTTAACAACACATGGACGGTTACACCGACCTCACTGCTTGATTTTTGAGCAACCGATTTGAGCAACCATTCGTTAGCAAAGGTTGCCTAGGGAGATCACATGCGCGATACGCAATCAAAACGAACTTCATCGCTGGGCGCTTCACCCCTGGCATTGGCAGCAAGCGCCTTGGGTCTAACCTTTGGTGCCCCCGCATGGGCGGATGATGCTGCCGAGCGTTTGACCGAGCGGCTGGATCCACTCGAGCGTTATCAAGCGTCTTTTGAGCAGCAGATTCTCGATGGTAGCGGCGAGCGCCTACAGAGCGCTCGCGGCGAGATGTGGTTGTCACGCCCGGGTATGCTGCGCTGGGAAGTAGAAGCGCCATACTCGCAAACCGTGGTTTCCGATGGCGACGATGTATACATGTATGATCCTGATCTTGAACAAGTCACCGTTCAGGAAATGGATGATCGCGTCACCCATACCCCTGCGTTGCTGCTGTCGGGAAGTGTGGACGATTTAACCGAAAGCTATGAAGTGTTCTACGAGCAGGACGGGGCAGACGATGTGTTTACCCTGGTGCCTATCTCTGCCGACACGCTGTTCGAAGAGTTGAGCATGGTATTTGATGCCGACACGCTAACCGAGCTCTGGATGATGGACAGCACCGGCCAGCGCACCGCGATTACCTTTAGCGATATCACTCTCAATGGCGAGATCGCCTCGGACATGTTCGACTTCGAGATTCCCGAAGGCACCGATGTGATCCGCGAAGAGCTTTAACGAAGAGGCGATCACGGGTGCTTCTAGATAGCCTGATCGCCCCGTAGGAGCGCAATTCATTGCGCGATCAGCAAATGATCCAGGCACCGAGTGTATATGCCTCTAGATAGCCTGATCGCCCGGTAGGAGCGCAATTCATTGCGCGATCAGCAGTGATCCAGGCACCGAGGGTATATGCATCTAAATAGCCTGATCGCCCGACAAGTCGGGCTCCTATATGGGTTGGGTGCAGGAACCGGGTGTTGTAGGAGCGCAATTCATTGCGCGATCAGCAATGATCCAGGCACCG